>Ga0335078_10005885_pt1 | contig 18143 bp, 29 predicted proteins | sample Lox_Sample_32_FD_206711 | JGI IMG/M metagenome (GOLD analysis project Ga0335078, IMG submission 206711) | Soil microbial communities from Loxahatchee National Wildlife Refuge, Florida, United States - Lox_Sample_3.2 | ecosystem: Environmental > Terrestrial > Soil > Wetlands | place: USA... | reverse complement strand
AGCCTGGCGATCGAGTTAATCACGCCCTTCGCGATGGAGAAGGGGTTGCGGTTCGCGATTCGCGAAGGCGGGCACACGGTGGGCGCCGGAAGCGTGACGGAGATCATCCAATAAAGCGGGGGCTATGCTGCATCAGAAGATCAGGATCCGGCTGAAGGCTTACGATCACAGGATACTGGACCAGTCCGCGGCGGAAATCGTCTCGACCGCGAAGCGGACGGGCGCGCAGGTGGCGGGACCGATCCCGCTGCCCACGATCAAGAACAAGTATTGTGTCCTGCGGTCGCCTCACACCGACAAGAAGTCGCGGGAGCAGTTCGAGATTCGCACGCACAAGCGATTGATCGACATTCTCGAACCCACTCCGAAGACGATCGAGGACCTGACTAAGCTGGACTTGCCGTCGGGCGTGGACATTGAAATCAAGGCGTTCGGCAAGGAACACCCGTAAAACATAACCTGGCGGGCGGGGGAACGCCGCGAGTGACCAACATGGTAGGCGCAATTCTCGGAAAAAAACTGGGCATGACCCAGATCTTTCGTGCCAACGGCGATGTGGTTCCGGCCACCGTGCTGAAGGCTGGACCTTGCGTTGTGATCCAGCGCAAGACGGCGGCCAAGGACGGCTACGAAGCCGTACAACTGGGCTTGGTGGAGTTCCCGGTTCCGAAGCGCCTGACCCAGGCACAGGCCGGGCACTTTAAGAAGGCGCAGGCGAACCCTTCGCGCTTTCTGCGCGAGGTACGGCTGGGCTCGGGCACGGAGGAAGTTAAGGCCGGCGACAAGGTTCTGGTCGACCAGTTCGCGGTGGACGAGTTCGTGGACGTCACGGGCGTTTCCAAGGGACGGGGCTTTGCGGGCTTTCATAAGCGCCATCATTTTGGCGGCGGTGGCGGGGCGCACGGCTCGATGTTCCACCGGGCGCCGGGCTCCATCGGCGCTTCCGCTTTTCCGTCTCGCGTCCTGCCCGGGATGCGGGCGGCCGGGCATATGGGCGTGGATCGCGTGACGGTGCGAAACTTGCGCGTAGTGCAGGTGTTTCCTGACGACCACACACTGGTGATTCAGGGCGCCGTGCCCGGGCCCAAGGGCGCTTACGTGGTCGTTCGCAAGGCGCGAGCACCACACAAATAAAATAGAGAAGGCAAAAAGCAGAAGGCAGAGGGCAGTAGGCAGAAGGCAGTGGGCACTCAAGAGAAGAGAGACAAACCACCAGGCACGCGATATGGCTACCTTGGAAGTAAAGAACCTGGAAGGCGCGACCGTCAGGCAAGTTGAGTTGTCTGACGAGGTGTTCGCGACCCCTCCCAATCAGAGCTTACTCTGGGAATCGGTGAAGGCCTACTTGGCGAGCCAGCGGCGAGGCACTCACAAGACCAAGAGCCGGGCGGAAGTCTCGGGCGGTGGCAAGAAGCCCTGGCGGCAGAAGGGAACAGGTCGGGCTCGCGCGGGGAGTACCCGCAGTTCGCTCTGGCGCCATGGCTCGATTGCCCACGGTCCGGTGCCGCGAGATTATTCTTACGAGATCCCGAAGAAAATGTTGCGCGGCGCGCTGCGATCGGCGCTGGCGGCCAAGTACCAGGAGAACAAGCTGACGGTGGTCGACGAGCTCGTTATCGCGGAGGCGAAGACCAAGGGTTTTGCGGGCGCACTCCGGAGGCTGGGCGTGGGGAAGACGGTGCTGGTGATCGACGACCAGGTGAACCGGAACCTGGAGCTTTCCTCCCGCAATATCCAGGGTTGCGACCTGATGCGGCGCCACGAGATCCATCCTTATCACGTGCTCAGCCACGACGGGCTGTTGATTTCCGAGGGCGCGCTCACCCGGTTGGCGGAGGCGCTGCGATGACCAAGACGCCGTACCAGATTCTACAAAAACCTCTCATTACTGAGAAGGCGATGGACGAAAAAGAGCGCAATCGCACCCTTGTCTTCAGAGTGGAGGCGGGCGCCAACAAGGTTGAGATTCGGCAGGCGGTGGAGAAACTGTTCAAGGTCAAGGTGGAATCGGTTCGGACTGCCGTCTTCCACGGCAAGACGCGGCGCCGGGGCCGAAACGTCGGCTCGCGGCCGGATTGGAAGAAGGCGCTGGTGAAGTTGCGGGCCGATCAGAAGATGCCGGAGTTTGATCAAGCATAGTCCCAAACTCGGAGCCGAGGGCTCCGCCGAGCTGGAAGAAGGACATGGGCATAAAGAGCTTTAGACCGTATACCGAGACACGGCGCTTTCAAACGCAACTGACGTTTGACGAAATCACGACGTCGGAACCGCACAAGCCCTTGCTGGAGCCGAAAGACCGCATTTCCGGCCGAAACAATCTCGGGCGGTTGACGATCTGGCGGCGGGGCGGCGGCCACAAGCGCCACTATCGGGTCATCGATTTCAAGCGCGACAAGGTGGGAATCCCGGCGCGTGTCGCTACGGTGGAGTACGACCCGAACCGGTCGGCGCTGATTTCGCTCGTGCATTATGCGGATGGGGAAAAGCGTTACATCCTCCATCCGTTGGGCCTGAAGGTGGGAGACCATGTGGTCTCGGGCCCCGAGGCCGACATTGTGGTGGGTAACGCGCTGCCCTTGCGCAGTATTCCGGTGGGCACGATGGTCCACAATATTGAGTTGCGCCCGGGCAAGGGTGGTCAGCTCGTGCGAGGCGCTGGCGGCTCCGCGCAGTTGCTCTCGAAAGAGGGCGACTACGCTCAAGTGCGGCTGCCATCCGGTGAGGTCCGATTGGTTCACGTCGCCTGTATGGCTTCGATCGGCCAGGTAGGGAACCTGGATCACGAGAACATCACCATCGGCAAAGCGGGAAGGAGTCGCTGGCTGGGACGCCGGCCAACGGTGAGGGGTGTGGCCAAGAATCCGGTGGATCATCCCCACGGCGGCGGCGAAGGCAAGACTTCGGGCGGGCGGCACCCGGTAACCCCTTGGGGCAAGCCGACGCGCGGCTACAAGACACGCAACAACAAGCAGACGGACCGTTTCGTCGTGAAACGGCGCGGGAAGTAGACAGGAGGACGCATTGGGGAGATCGCTGAAGAAGGGTCCGTTCGTTGACGATCACCTGATGAAGAAGATCGAGCTGCTGAACCGGCGGTTCGAAAAGAAAGTCGTCAAGACGTGGTCGCGACGCTCCACCATTGTGCCCGAGATGGTCGGGCACACGGTGGCCGTCCACAACGGGAAGAAGTTTATCCCCGTGTACATTACCGAAAACATGGTGGGCCACAAGCTGGGCGAATTCGCCCCTACGCGCACCTTCAAGGGCCACAGCGTCAAGGTGGCGGCGGAGAAGACCGCTGCTGCCGCCCCACCACCGAGGCCGGCGGCGGCCTCAGCGGGTGGAGCAAGCCAATAACGGCCAGTAGGAGTCTGACTCCGGAAGCGGAAGCGAACCGATGGAAGCGCGAGCGACAGCCAAATATATTCGAGTTTCGCCGCAGAAGGCGCGGCTGGTGATTGACCTGATCCGCGGCCATCACGCCGGCGAAGCGATCAGCATTCTGCACGCCACCAGGAAGCGGGTGACGCGCGAGATCGAGAAGGTGCTGCGATCCGCGATCGCCAACGCCGAGCAGAGGTCCGAGTCGGTGGACGTGGACCGGCTGGTGGTGTCGAAAGCTTATGTGAACGATGCCAGCCGCGCGAAGCGCGTACGGCCCGCACCCATGGGCCGCGCGTACCGCTACCAGCGGCGCACCAGCCATATCACGGTGGTGGTCGAGGAAAGCAAGAAGGATTAGTCGCGGGCCGCAGGCTCGCAATAAGGAGGATACCAGGTGGGCCAGAAGGTTCATCCTTTCGGGTTCCGGTTAGGTTACAACAAGACGTGGAAGTCGCGCTGGTTCGCTAAGAAAGACTACGCCGGCCTTCTGCACGAGGACTTGAAGCTGAAGAAGTATCTCAAGACGGAGCTCCGCAGCGCGGGGGTAGCCTCCATTGAAATCGAGCGGCCCGGCAACAAGCTGAAGATTACCATTCACACCGCCCGGCCGGGCATCATCATCGGGCGCAAGGGGGCGGAGATCGACCGGCTGCGCCAGGCCGTTCACCGGCGCACCGGGCGCGACGTGCTGCCCATCAACATCCAGGAGGTGCACCGGCCGGAGTTGAACGCCACGCTGGTGGCGGAATCGATTGCCCTGCAGCTTGAGAAGCGCGTCGCTTTCCGGCGCGCCATGCGCAAAGCGGTGGACTCCGCCTTGCGCTTCGGCTGCAAGGGCATCAAGGTCCGCTGTGGCGGGCGGCTGAACGGCGCGGAAATCGCCCGATCGGAGTGGTACCTACAGGGTCGATTGCCGTTGCACACCTTGCGCGCCGATATCGACTACGGCACCGCCGAGGCAATGACCACCTACGGTATCATCGGCGTCAAGTGCTGGGTCTACAATGGTGAGATCCTGGAGCAGAAGAAGCGCCGGGTGGAGAAGGCGCCGGAACCGGTGGCGCCGCCGGTGCCAGTGGGTACCTAGAGGAACGGTGACTAGCCACTAGCCACTGACCACTAGCCACTGTTCTTAAGAGAGTTCCGCTATGTTGATGCCGAGCAAAGTGAAGTATCGCAAGCAGCAGCGAGGGCGCATGCGGGGTAAGGCGTGGCGCGGCTCGGAGCTCGCGTTCGGCGACTTCGGCCTTAAGGTTCTGTCGCCGGGCTGGATCTCCGACCGACAGATTGAGGCTACGCGCATTGCCATCACGCGCTTCATCAAGCGCGGCGGCAAGCTCTGGATCCGCATCTTCCCGGACAAGCCGGTGACGAAGAAGCCCGCCGAGACCCGTATGGGAAAAGGTAAAGGGGCGCCCGAATTCTGGGTGGCGGTCGTCAAGCCCGGTCGGATCCTGTTCGAGATGGAAGGTGTGGGGGAGGCGGAAGCGCGTGAGGCGATGCGTTTGGCCAGCCACAAGTTGGGATTGCCAACGCAGTTTGTGGCCCGGGCGACGGGTTAGCGGGTGTCGACGCGGAAGGGCGGGGTTTCAGCCCCGCCGCGAAAAGCACGCGCCAGTTCTTTTGATGAATAAACTATCTTGAGGACCGCGGTACGGCGGGGCTGAAGCCCCGGCCTTCCCCGGAGCGGAGACCATGAAGGCAGAGAAGATTCGCGAGTGGAGCGTGGACGAACTCAAGCTGAAGGATCGGGAGTTCGCCGAGCAGCTCTTCCGGCTGAAGTTTCAGTTTGCCAGCGGCCAGTCGGATATTCTCGAGAAGATGCGCGTTCTGCGCCGGGACATTGCCCGCGTGAAGACGCTGCTGCGGGAACAAGAGCTGAAGGTGGAAACCGGCGCGAAATCCTGAGGGGTCCTGGGAGCGAGGTCGAGTCGAAGACTATGGAGAGCAAGCGGCAGGAAAAGGTCGGCATCGTGACCAGCAACAAGATGCAGAAGACCGTGGTGGTCACGGTGGAACGGCAAATCATGCACCCGATGTACAAGCGGGTGGTGCGGCGCTCGAAGAATTTCCTCGCTCATGACGGGAAGGGCGAGTGCCGCGTGGGCGATACGGTCCGGATTGAGGAGACGCGCCCGCTGAGCCGGTCGAAGCGCTGGCGCGTGGTCCAGATCGTCGCCAAAGCCGCGCAGTTTGCGGCGGAGCCGGAGAGTGACTTATGATCGGCATGCGGACCATCCTTCAGGTGGCGGATAATTCCGGGGCACGCCGGCTTTCCTGCATCCTTCCTTTGGGCGGCGATCTCGGACTGCAGGCGGGCCTGGGCGATATCGTGACCGCCGCGGTCAAGGAGGCGGCTCCCGATAGCGCGATCCCCAAAGGCAAGGTGGTGAAGTGCGTGATCGTCCGCATGCGTAAAGAGCAACGCCGGCGCGATGGCAGCTACATCAAGTTCGATGAGAATGCTGCCGTGCTGATTAACGACGCCAACGAGCCGGTGGGCACCCGCGTTTTCGGCCCGGTGGCGCGCGAGTTGCGCGAGAAGAAGTTTCTGAAGATCGTTTCTCTGGCACCCGAGGTTCTGTGATGGCATTCGCATTGGATATTCGGAAGAACGACGAGGTCCGGGTGATCGCGGGCCGCGACAAAGGTAAGAGCGGCCGCGTACTCGAGGTGGAGCCAAAGAAGAACCGGCTCTACGTCGAGCACGTCAATCTGATCAAACGCCATACGCGTCCGAACCCCGGCAAACAGATCCGGGGCGGGATCCTCGAGAAAGAGGGTCCCATTCACCTTTCCAACGTCGCGCTGGTTTGCAGTGATTGCGGTCCCACTCGCATCCAGCGCCGCCGCAAGGCAGAGGGCGAGACGGTTCGCGTGTGTGCAAAGTGCGGCAAAGTGCTTGAGAAGTGAGCTGAATTCATTTTGGATTTGGATCTTGGATCGAAGAGAAGAGCGGCCTCAGTGGGTTCTTCAATCCAAAATCCAAGATCCGAAATGAGGATCACGAGGTTGACCAGTCGTCATAGATAAGAGAAGGTGAATCCGGCAAGATGACCCCGCGACTCAAGGAACGTTATCGGAAAGAGATCGTCCCGACCCTGACGAAGGAGTTTAAGTACAAAAACGTCATGGCGGTCCCGCGGCTGCGCAAGGTAGTGGTCAACATGGGTCTGGGTGAGGCGATTCAGAACGCCAAGCTGCTGGATTCCGCCACCGCCGAACTCGGTCAGATCACGGGGCAAAAGCCTGTCATTACCCGGGCGCGCAAGTCGATCGCCAATTTCAAATTGCGCAAGAACATGCCGATTGGAGCGATGGTGACCCTGCGCGGCGATCGCATGTACGAGTTTCTGGATCGCCTGCTGAATGTGGCGCTGCCCCGCGTGCGTGACTTTCGCGGCCTCTCCACCCGCGCCTTCGACGGCCGCGGCAACTACACGCTGGGCTTGCGCGACCAGTTGGTGTTCCCGGAAATCGACTACTCGAAGGTGGACAAGACGAAAGGCATGAATATCTCCATCGTCACGGACGCCCGCAGCGACGCGGAAGCGCTGGCCTTGCTGCGGCACTTCGGCGTGCCGTTCCGGCAGGAAGCCCAACGCCGGCAGCAGGCCGCCGCCGCGAGTGAAGGCCAGAAGGCAGCCGAAAAGCCGGCTGAGAAAGCAGGAGGATAGGCGTGGCGCGAGCATCGCAATTTGCCAAATTGGTGAGAAAGCCCAAGTTTAAGATTCGTCACCGTAATCGGTGCCGGCGATGCGGGCGCCCGCGGGGGTACCTTCGCAAGTTCGATTTGTGCCGGCTTTGTTTCCGGCAGTTGGCGCTGACGGGTGACATCCCCGGCGTCGTAAAGTCGAGTTGGTAGGATTTTAGATTTTGGATTTTGGATTGAAGACCGGTGGTTTTCGGTTCTGGATCTCGGGTTTTGGGTTTGCTGCTCCGTGTTAGATCCTCGGGGCGGGCGCTGTCTCAGCGTCTTTAATCCAAAATCCAAAATCCAAAATCCAAAATCAGGAGATTTATGGCAGCTACGGACCCCATCGCCGACATGCTCACTCGGCTCCGGAACGGCATTCACGCCCGGCACGAGCGCGTGGAAATGCCCAGTTCCAAGCTCAAAGTGGAGATCGCCCGCATTCTTAAGGAAGAGGGCTACATCAACAACTTCAAGGTGAGCGAGGAAGGTAAGAAGAAGACGCTGAGGGTGATGCTTCGTTACGGCAACGACGGCGGGAGTGTGATCTCGACCATCGAGCGCGTCTCCCGGCCCGGCCGCCGGGTCTACGTCGAGCGCCACAAGGTGCCCACGATTCTGGGTGGGCTCGGCGTAACCGTTCTCACCACCCCCAGGGGCGTGATGACCGGAAAGAACGCCCGCAAGGTAGGGGTGGGCGGCGAAGTGCTGTGTAACGTTTCTTGAAAGGAGTTCTCAGTTTCAGTAGATCTCAGCTTTCAGCCCTCAGCTATCAGCTATCAGCTATCAGCCAAGACAACTGTTCTTCCTGATAGCTGAACGCTCACGGCTGATAGCTACTGAACACTGAGAGCTGATTACTGAGAACTGACGACTGCTTATGTCACGCATTGGTAACAAACCGATCGAAGTCCCTTCCGGCGTCACGGTGGAGGTGCAGGCCTCGACCGCGGTGGTGAAGGGGCCCAAGGGGACGCTGCGGGTCACTATTCCCTGGGGTATCCAGGTTGTGAGGGAGGACGGGCGGTTGCTGGCCAAGCGTGAGAGCGACCAAGGGGCCGCCTTGCACGGCCTGGTGCGAAGCCTGGTGGCCAACGCGGTCACGGGCGTTACCAAGGGCTTTGAGAAGCACCTCGACATCGTCGGGATCGGCTATCGCGCCGAACTAAAGGGCAAAGCGGTGGCGTTCAGCCTTGGCTATTCGCATCCGATCGAGTTCCCGATTCCGGATGGGATCACCGTCACCGTCGACAAGCAGACGCATTTGGTGGTGAGGGGCGCCGATAAGCATCAGGTAGGCCAGGTGGCGGCCGAAATTCGCGGCCTCCGCCCGCCTGACCCTTACAAGAACAAGGGTGTCCGATACACGGGCGAGCGCCTGAAGAAGAAGGTCGGCAAGGCTGCGGCCGGGGCCGGGGCCGGAGCGAGTGTGGCGAAACAGTAGGCGGTTATCGGTAGTCGGTTATCGGTCCGCGGTAGTTGGTTTCTTTGATTTTCGGCTTTCGGTTGCTGACTCAAAACAACCGCAAACCGACAACCTCTTCGAGGAACAAGATGTTGAAGCAACTTTCCAGCGATGTCAAGCGACGGCACGTGCACGCCCGGATCCGCAAGCGGGTCCGAGGCCATGAGAAGGCGCCCCGCTTGAACGTTTACCGGTCCACGCGTCATATCTACGCCCAGGTGGTGGACGACGCCCGCGGTCACACCTTGGTCTCCGCCTCTTCCCTCGACAAGGAAGTGCGCGAGACCCTCAAGACCGGCGGCAACGTCGGGGCAGCCAAGAACGTCGGCAAAGTCCTGGCCGAGCGCGCCAAGAAAGCGGGCGTTTCCCGCGTGGTCTTCGATCGGGGAGGCTACGCTTATCACGGCCGCGTACGGGCGCTGGCTGACGCCGCGCGCCTGGCCGGGTTGGAATTCTAGGGAGAGTAACCGTTGGTCAATCGCATTGATCCGAATACGCTGCAATTGAAAGACCAGGTGATCTCGATTAATCGGGTCACCAAAGTGGTGAAGGGCGGAAAGAACCTGAGCTTTGCGGCCTTGGTGGTGGTAGGCGACGGCGCCGGCCACGTGGGCTGGGGTTCCGGGAAGGCGCGGGAAGTGCCCGCCGCCATTCGCAAGGGGATCGAGTCCGCCAAGAAGAACCTCTCGGCGGTGCATATTACGGCGACCTCGATACCGCACACGGTGGTGGGCCGCTATGGAGCCGGCAAGGTCCTGTTGAAGCCCGCCGCGGAAGGAACCGGAGTCATTGCGGGGGGAGCGGTTCGCGCCGTGGTGGAAGCGGCGGGCATCCTGAACGTGCTGACCAAGTCTTTGGGGACCACCAACCCGCACAACGTCGTCAAGGCAACCATGGACGCGCTCGCCAAACTGCGCAACGCCGAGGAGGTGGCCGGATCACGAGGGAAAGCGGCCGACGATCTCTGACTTTGATAGCGGGCAGCCGGTGCGATTTGCGAGGTTCCCATGCCAACGACCGCTTCGACCGCAGTCTGGCAGGGAATGGAAGGGCACTCAGGAGGGGAGGGACGATCATTGATTTTGTCGGACCGAACCCAAATTGTATTGATAGCAATGGAGATCTTGGTTTCGGTTTTTCGAGACGAACCCAAAAAGCCATTATATTATTGAAAATAAGTTACTTATTTTATATAAAGCCACCATCTGATTGAAAATATGATGGTTAATCAGGTTTGTCGATTTTGGTAGGTTACTATGGACGCCCCTAAGGTAAGCAACATCGAAAATGAAGGAGACTCCCACTATATTGTTGAAAACAAAGGGGGGCATTGGGAGACTCCCACTATGTTTATGATAGATAAGCAACTTAGAGTGTGATAACCCACTATCTCCATGAAATTAAATATAGTTATAGGGTAACGTTCTTAAGCGATTTCCTTGAGCGGACTTATGGCAGAAAAAGGAACAATTCGAGTGAAGTGGGTGCGCAGTGGGATCGGCTTTACCAAGCACCAGAAGGAGATGATTCGCAACTTGGGGTTGCACCGCTTGCATCAGGTGGCGGAGCGCGCGGATACTCCCAGCGTGCGCGGTCTGGTGGCTAGGCTTCCCCACTTTGTGGAGATTGTGGGCGAGAGACCGGCGCCCGCTTGGGCAAATATTCCGGAATATAAGATCAGCCCACCGGCAGCGCCTCAGGCGGAGGAAGCGTCTCACTCCGATGTCGAGGCCGTGGCCCCTGCCAGCGACGAAGGGCCACAGAGCAGCACGGAAGCTGCGACCGCACACCTAGAGGCGGCATCCGGCCCTGATCTCGCGACCGGCGTGGCTGGCGACGCTTCTATCGGCGGCAGCACCGAAGATGTAAAATAGAAATGATATGGCGACACACATAGGAACACTACACGCGCCTCGTGGCGCCAACAAGCGCCGGAAGCGGATCGGTTTGGGTCCCGGGTCGGGACACGGAAAAACCGCGACGCGCGGGTCCAAGGGCCAGCGCTCCCGCACGGGTTCGCGACGGCGGCCTGGATTTGAAGGCGGCCAAATGCCGCTCCACCGGCGTCTCCCCAAGCGCGGCTTTACGAACATCTTCAAGAAGCGCTACGCTTTGGTGAACCTCGGTGACTTGGCGGATTTCACCTCCGAGTCTCCGATTACTCCGGAGCTTCTCCTGGACCGCGGTCTGATCAAACGGCTCGACGATGGGCTGAAGGTTCTGGGAGACGGTGACCTGAAGTCGCCGCTCAAGATCTCCGCCCATCGGTTCTCGAAGTCAGCGCTCGCTAAGATCGAGAAAGCAGGCGGCACGGCTGAGGTAATAAGCACAGTGGCTAGTGATTAGTGACTAGTGGCTAGTGAAGAAAAAGACGGGCTCCGTCTTGTCTTCTTCTTTGCTAGTCACTCGCCACTAGCCACTGTACGGAAGACGGTCAGCTTATGATTGAATCACTAAAGAGCCTCACCGAGATTCCGGATCTGCGCAAGCGCATCAGCTTTACGCTGCTGATCCTGGCGGTGTACCGGCTGGGGGCCTTTATTCCCACGCCGGGTATCAACGCCGACGTCTTCGAGCAAGCGTTTTCGAACCTGGGTGGGACCATCTTCGGCCTGATGGCCATGTTCTCGGGCAGCAGCCTGCGGCGCCTCACCGTTTTCGCGCTCGGCATCATGCCGTATATTACGGCTTCCATCATTCTACAATTGCTGGGAGTGGTTTCGCCGACCCTGGAAAAGCTGCAAAAAGAGGGCGACTTGGGGCGGCGCAAAATCACGGAGTATACCCGCTGGCTCACGGTGGGCCTCTCCCTCTTTCAGTCCTTCGGGATCGCGGTGGCGCTGCAGAAGACGCCGGGCATGGTCACCAATCCCGGCTTGGGATTCGTTTTCACCACCGTGGTCACTCTTACTTGCGGCTCGATTTTCATTATGTGGCTGGGCGAACAGATCACGGCGCGCGGCATCGGCAATGGTATGTCGCTGCTAATCTTTGCGGGCATCGTGGTCGGGATGCCCCGGGCTATCGCCGACCTTTACGACAAGGTTTTCGTCACCCACCAGTGGGGCCCGCTGGTTCTGCTGGTGGTGCTCGCTTTCATGCTGGCGATTGTCGCCTTCATTGTCTTCGTGGAGCGCGGCGAGCGGCGCGTCCCCATTCAATACGCCAAGCGCGTGGTGGGACGCCGGGTGATGGGAGGCGTTTCCACTCACCTACCGCTCAAGGTCAACAGCGGCGGGGTGATGGCCATCATCTTCGCGGTTTCGCTGCTGACTTTTCCCCAGACGGTGGGCTTGTTCTGGAGCTCCGGCGTGGTGGGCAAGGCCGTCAAGAGCTTTCTGGCACTGTTTGCCTGGGGTGAACCTCTCTATACGCTGACCTATGTCGTTCTGATCATGTTCTTCGCGCACTTCTACCTCTCGATTGTGTATAACCCGGACGAAGTAGCTGATAACGTTCGCAAGCAGGGCGGGTTCGTGCCCGGCATTCGGCCCGGGAAACGCACCGCGGATTACCTGGACGAGATCCTTACCCGGATCACATGGGTGGCGGGCTGCTACCTGGCGATTGTAGCCTTGATTCCGGAGATCATGCTGGCGGGGCTCCGCTTGAACCATCTGCCGGGATGGATGGGCGCGGGGTGGTTTGACTCGCATCTTCCCACCTGGGTCCTGCACGGCCTGAATGTGAACTTCTACTTCGGCGGAACGTCGCTGCTGATCGTGGTCGGCGTGGCTATGGATACGGTGCAGCAGGTGGAAGCGCAATTGATTATGCGGCATTACGAAGGCTTCCTCAAAAAAGGGCGCGTTCGTGGCCGCCGAGCTGCGTCGTGAAAGGTAGTCGGTAGGCGGCAGACGGTAGACGGGCTTTTTCCAATATGCCGTCTACCTTCTACCGTCTACCTTAAAGAAAGATGAAGTCACGGGCTCTGATCCTTCTGGGATCGCCCGGGTCCGGCAAGGGAACGCAGGCTCGGGAATTGTCGAGGAAATACCGGGTGCCGCACATCTCCACAGGGGAGATGCTGCGCGAGGCGGTGCGGAAGCAAACGCCGTTGGGGGAGTTGGCCAAGGTGAAGATGGAAGCCGGCGAACTGGTGCCGGACGAAGTGGTTTGCGGAATCGTCAAAGAGCGCATCGCCGAGCCGGACTGCGGGGGCGGGTTCATCCTGGATGGGTTCCCCCGTACGCTTGCCCAGGCCGAATGCTTGGACTGTCTGGTTCGAGGAGACCCTCGGGGGGTACCGACGGTTCTGGATATTCGGGTGGACCCGGAGACGCTGGTCAAGCGCACCGTCGGCCGCCTGACCTGTCCCGTGTGCGGCGAGATTTACAACGTGTTTTATCGGCCCCCGAAGGACGACGAGGTTTGTGATACCCACGGCGTCAAACTGGTTCGACGGGCGGATGATAACGAAGAAACTTTCCGGCAGCGCCTGCTGGCCTATCAGAACCAGACGATGCCGTTGATCGAGCACTACCGGCGATCCGGAGCGCTGGTCGAGGTGGAGGGAGACGGTGACCCTCCCGTCATCACCCAGCGGCTTTTCGAGCTGCTGGGAGAAGGCTGAAAAAGGGCGTATCGGTTGTCGGTTATCGGTTGTCGGTTCTTAGCCATCAGCCGTCAGCGATCAGCTCTCGGCAATTGGTCTTGCTGATCGCTCATAGCTGATTGCTGAGAACCGATAACCGACGACCAGGTGATGCATGATTGTTTGCAAGTCGGCGGCGGAAATCGAGAAAATGCGGCGCGCCGCCCGGATTGTGGTCCAGGTTCTGCGCGAAACGGGCGAGCAGGCCCGGCCGGGAATCACGACGCTCGAGCTGGAGAAATTCGTGGAGAAGCGGGTGGCGCAACTGGGAGCCAAGCCCGCCTTCAAGGGCTATCGTGGCTATCCTTGTTGCCTGTGCGCGTCGGTGAACGAACAGATCATCCACGGCATCCCTTCCACCCGGCGCTTGCAGGAAGGCGATATCCTGAGCCTCGATCTGGGGGTCGTCGTCGAAAAGTATATTGGCGATTCGGCGCTGACGGTCCCCATCGGCGAGATCGCGGAGGGTTCGAAGCGGCTGATGCGAGTGACGCAAGAGGCGCTGGAATTGGCTATCCAGAAAGTGCGGATGGGCAATCGGGTAGGCGATATTTCCGCTGCCGTCGAACAGCACGCGGTGAAGAACGGCTACGGTGTGGTCCGCGAGTTCGTGGGGCACGGGGTGGGTCGGGAACTGCACGAGGAGCCGCAGGTTCCCAACTACGGCCGGGCCGGTCACGGGCCGCTGCTGAAGGAAGGGATGGTGCTGGCCATTGAGCCCATGCTGACGGCCGGCAGCCCCGACCTGAAGGTTCTGGACGATCAATGGACGGCGGTCACCCTGGACGGCAAGTTCTCGGCCCACTTTGAGCACATGGTGGCGGTGACGCGGAATGGTCCCGATGTTTTGACGAGAACTTGAATGAGTTTCAGTTCTCAGCCTTCAGCCGCCAGCGATCAGCTCTCCGCACTCGGTTGTCTTGCTGTTAGCTGATTACTGATAGCTGAAAGCCACTGAAAACTGAGAACTGAAAACTGAGAACTAGAGGTATGGCGAAAGAAGAAGCAATTGAAGTGATCGCGGTGGTGATTGAACCGCTCCCGAACGCCATGTTTCGGGTCGAACTGGAGAACAAGCATCGCGTTCTCGCCCATATTTCGGGCAAGATGCGCAAGAACTTCATCCGCATCCTGCCCGGCGACAAAGTGGCGGTGGAGCTTTCTCCTTACGACCTGACGCGTGGCCGGATTGTTTACCGGTATAAGTAAGAAGAGATGAAAGTCGAAAGTCGAAAGTGGGAAGCGTCGGCCGTCTTGACTTTCGACTTTCAACTCTCGACTTTCGACTACTTTTTTCGACTGAGAACTGAAGACTAAGCTTATGAAAGTACGTTCATCGGTTCGCAAGATCTGTACCAAATGCAAGATCGTACGGCGCCGGGGTGTGGTCCGCGTGATCTGCGAGAACCCGAAGCACAAACAGCGCCAAGGGTAGTTCTCAGTCTTCAGTTTTCAGCCGTCAGCTCTCAGCACTGGGCGTTGTCTTGCTGATAGCTGATAGCTGATAGCTGATGGCTGAAAGCAACTGAAAAACTGAGAACTGAGAACTGAGGTGAACAATGGCTAGAATCGCAGGTATCGACTTGCCGCCCAAGAAGCGCGCGGCGATTGGCTTGACCGCTATTTACGGCATCGGCCGCGCTCGCGCCATGTCGATCCTGGTGCGTGCGGGAATCAGCCCGGACAAGAAGATCAAAGACCTCACCGAGGAGGAGGTCACCAAGATTCGCCAGACCATCGAGGAAGAAGGCGGCATCGAGGGCGACTTGCGCAAGGAACTGTCGCTGAGCATCCGCCGCCTGATCGAAATCGGGTCCTACCGGGGGACGCGGCACCGCCGCAACCTGCCGGTGCGGGGCCAGCGGACGCACACCAACGCGCGCACCCGCAAGGGACCACGCAAGGGCACCGTCGCTAATAAGAAGCGGTCGGCGGCAAAAACGTAAGTTCGAAACTCGAAATTCGAAACTCGAAAATGGGACGCCCGCCTGCAGCACAAGGTGAGGGCGCGATTTTCGAGTTTCCAGTTTCGAATTTCGATTTTCGAGTTTCGACACTGAGGTGTTATGGCAAAACCAGCAGCAAAACCGGGGAAGAAGAAGGCCTTCAAGAAGAAGGAAAAGAGAATCATTCCGACCGGGGTGGTGCACATCCGATCGACGTTCAACAACACGCAGATCGCCATCACCGATTCGGAAGGGCGGGTGATTTGCTGGTCGAGCGCCGGATCGTTGGGGTTCAAGGGGTCGCGCAAAGGGACTCCTTTTGCCGCCCAACAGGCGGCGGCGCGCGCCGCGAGCGGCGCCCGCGATCACGGTATGCGTTCGGTCGAGGTGCGAGTGAAGGGGCCGGGGTCCGGGCGTGAATCCGCGATCCGGGCGCTCGCCACCGCGGGTCTGGAGATCCGTAACATCAAGGACGTGACGCCCGTTCCCCACAACGGATGCCGTCCGCCCAAGCGACGGAGGGTCTAATTGAAGTGGCTGGTGGCTAGTGGTTAGCAGCAAAAGGGGGTTTTGCCTAGCCACTAACCACTAGCCACTAGTCACTGATCTTTGGAGGTTATTTTGGCGAGATATTGTGACCCAGTTTGCAGGCTTTGTCGCCGCGAGGGGACCAAGCTGTTTCTCAAAGGACAGCGGTGCCTCACTGACAAGTGCGCCGTCGAGAAGCGTAATTTTGCTCCCGGGCAGCACGGCAAGGCGCGCCGACCCAAGATCGTGGGCTACGGCCTGCAGCTTCGCGAGAAACAAAAGGCGCGCCGCATTTACGGCATTCTCGAGGACCAGTTCCGTGCCTATTACGAGAAAGCCGCCGCCGCCAAGGGCGTGACGGGCGAGAAACTGCTGTTTATGCTGGAACGGCGCCTGGATAACGTGGTCTACCGGATGGGCTTGGCCACTTCCCGCGCCGAGGCGCGCCAGTTGGTCCGTCACGGGCACATTGAGGTCGGCGGACGCAAGGTGAACATCCCCTCTTACCAGGTGGCGGCGGGCCAGGAGATTGCGGTGCGCGAGGGGAGCCGCAAGCAGGCCAGCATCCTGCGCGCCGTGGACTTTTCCGGCGGCCGCAGCGTGCCGGCATGGCTGGAGTTCGATCGCAACAACCTGAAAGGGCGCGCCATCTCTCTGCCCAAGCGGGAAGATATCGGACTCGACATCAAGGAACAGATGATCGTGGAATTGTATTCGAAGTAAGGAAAGAAGTCGCCAGTTCTCAGTTTTCGGTCGTCAGTCCCTTGGGGTTGGAGATTGGCGGCTGGGAATGATCTGATTCTGGACTGAGAACTGAGAACTGAATACTGACGCAAGAATTGAGCAGGAGGAAACGATGCTCTGGAAAGGCTTTCAGAAACCAAAGCGCTTGGCCGTGACCATGGAGACGCTGACCGATCGCTACGGCCAGTTCAATGCCCAGCCGTTCGAGCGCGGTTTCGGCACGACCATCGGCAACGCCCTGCGCCGGGTGCTGCTTTCGTCTATCGAGGGCGCGGCCATTACCGCGGTCAAGATTGAGGGCGTCCTGCACGAGTTTTCGTCGATTCCCGGCGTGGTGGAAGACGCCACGGACATCATCCTCAACCTCAAGCAGATTCCCCTGAAGATGAACGTGGAGGGTCCCAAGACGCTCTACCTCAATGTCGACGCGCCCGGCGAAGTGACGGCGCGCATGATCCAGGAGGATCCCGACGTCGAGATTCTCGACAAGGATGTCTATCTGGCCACCGTCAGCGAAGGGGGCAAACTCCAGGTCGAGATGCGCGTCAAGATCGGGCGGGGTTACGTCTCGGCCGAGAAGAATTTTGACGAAGACTTACCCATCGGTTATATCCCAGTCGACGCGGTGCACTCCCCCATCCGCAAAGTGAACTACACCGTGGAAGCGGCGCGCCTGGGCCAGATGACGGACTACGACAAGCTGACTCTCGACGTCTGGACCAACGGCGCCATTTCGCCTCCCGATGCCGTCGGCCTCGCTGCCAAGCTGCTGAAAGATCACATGACCATCTTCATCAATTTCGAAGAGGAGACAGTACGCGAGGAAGCGGTTCCGGAGAAGGCAGCGAGCGGCCGCAACGAGAACCTGGACCGGTCGGTGGAAGAGTTGGAGCTCTCCGTTCGCTCCTACAATTGCCTCAAGAACGCCAACATCACCACCATCCGCGAGTTGGTGCAGAAGAGCGAGTCGGAGATGCTGAAGACCAAGAACTTCGGCCGCAAGTCGCTGAACGAGATCAAGGAGATCCTGTCGTCCATGGGGCTGAGCTTGGGGATGAGGTTCGACGCGAGCGGCGCCCCGGTGATGCCCACCGCCGCAGAGTCCGCCGCGGCAGCGGCGGCCGCCGCCGCGGTGCCGGACACGCCGGAGGAGCCGCTCTAATTGCCGATTGCAGATTGACGATTGGAAACAGCTTTCAGCTATCAGCGGTCAGCTCTCAGCACAAAAGCCCATTTCTTGCTGATGGCTGATAGCTTCGACGCTCGACCTTCGACCTTCAACCTTCGACTGACCTCGACTGAGAGAAAAAGATGCGCCATCGTAATGCAGGCAGGAAGCTGAGCCGAAACACCTCGCATCGCCGCGCCCTGATGCGCAATTTGGTGACGTCGCTCATCGTAGACGAACGAATCGAGACCACGCTAGCCAAGGCGAAGGCCGCGCGCCCGGTGGTGGAGCAGATGATCACCCTGGGCAAGCGCGCGGACCTCCACGCGCGCCGCGAAGCCGCCAGTTACGTGCTTACCCCTCCGGCGGTGAAGAAGCTGTTCGACGACGTGGCCAAGCGCTACGCCGAGCGCCACGGCGGGTACACTCGCATCATTCATACCGGCTGGCGGAAGGGCGACGGAGCCGACACGGCGGTGCTCGAGCTGGTCGGCACGGAAGTCCTGCAGAAGCTGGCCCAGGCGCGGGCCGAGAAGCTCGAAAAGAGACGCAAGGCGTCCGAAGAAAGGGCCGAAAAGGAAAAGCAAGCTGGCCCGCCGGACGAGACGGAAGAAGGCGAG
>Ga0335078_10005884_pt1 | contig 18145 bp, 7 predicted proteins | sample Lox_Sample_32_FD_206711 | JGI IMG/M metagenome (GOLD analysis project Ga0335078, IMG submission 206711) | Soil microbial communities from Loxahatchee National Wildlife Refuge, Florida, United States - Lox_Sample_3.2 | ecosystem: Environmental > Terrestrial > Soil > Wetlands | place: USA: Florida... | reverse complement strand
AAGGGCAGGGCAGGGCCGGGGCGTCGCCGCCAGCGGTGCCCTGTTCCATTTTGGGACTGCTCATGTCGACCACCGCCATCACGATTGAAGAATATCTCAAGACTGCCTACCGTCCTGATTGCGATTATGTAGATGGCGAGGTGCAGGAGCGCAACTTGGGTGAATACGATCACGCGAGATTGCAGGGTGCGGTAGTCGCGTATTTCTACGCGCGCCGGAAGGAATGGGACATCGTGGTTGTGCCGGAACAGCGCGTCCAAGTGTCGCCGAGACGCTTCCGTATTCCCGATGTCTGTGTTGTCCTGGGGGAACCGAAGGAGCAGATCTTCCGCACGCCGCCCTTCATCTGCATCGAGATTCTGTCTTCCGGAGATCGTCTTTCCCGCGTGACGGAGCGGTTGGACGATTACGTGGAGTTCGGCGTTCCGTACATCTTTCTCCTCGATCCGGAGAGCCGCAAAGCGTGGCGCTACACGAAAGGCACTTTAACCGAGGTTCCCGAATTGCGGACGGCGAACCCCGAATTGGTGGTTCCTGTCGCCGACTTGTTCGTTGACTGAGCGGCCCCCCGAGTGAGGATTCGCGGGCATAGCAAGAGTGCAAGTACAATATGGGCAGGGGCATGGCATCGCCGCCGGAGGCGCCCCCTTCTGTTTTCGGGCAGTTTTATGTCGACCACCGCCATCACGATTGAAGAATATCTCAAGACTGCCTACCGTCCTGATTGCGATTATGTAGATGGCGAGGTGCAGGAGCGCAACTTGGGTGAATACGATCACGCGAGATTGCAACTCGCAATCGCGGCATACTTCTTTATCCGGCGTAAGGAGTGGGGTATCAGCGTGGTCCCCGAACAGCGCGTCCAGGTGTCGCCGACACGCTTCCGTATTCCCGATGTCTGTGTTGTCCTGGGGGAACCCAAGGAGCAGATCTTCCGCACGCCGCCCTTCATCTGTGTCGAGATTCTGTCTTCCGAAGATCGCCTTTCCCGCGTGACCGAGCGGCTGGACGATTACGTGGAGTTCGGCGTTCCGTATATCTTTCTCCTCGATCCGGAAAGCCGCAAAGCGTGGCGCTACACCAAAGGCACGTTAGCCGGGGTACCGCAATTGCGCACCGAAAATCCGGAGATGGTCGTGCCGTTGGAAGAGCTATTTGCCTGATCTGGTCTACCTTACCATCGGAACTGCACGAACGGCTGCACCCGCGAACTCCGATAGTCCCATAAGTACGCGTAGCGGACGCCGCCGCGGAGCGTAGGCGCGAAATGCAGGAAGTTCAGGTCAAAAAGTAACTCGAGGCCTTCGGAGCGGTACTGCAAGTCGCCGACTTTCCCGTAGTCGTAAAATGCGTTGGCCGAAACCCGCTTGATATAGACAGCCTGTCCCAGCGCCCAATCCGGGTAGAACAGCGGCAGCTCATAATTTCCCGACAGCTTTTTGAAATCGCTGCCGATGATCTCGCGATACCCGCGGATAAACTGGAGTTCGCTCGGATAGTAGTAAGTTCCGCTCTGCCGCTCATAGCCCGCCTCTAGAATGAGCGCGTGGTGGCGCACCAGGCCCGGCAGGGCGAAACGGCCGTCGGTGGAGAGGAAATTGGCGGTGTACAGGCCGTGCCAGGGAGCCTCGCGATAATCGAAATTCAGTAGCTGCCCCCAGACGGGCGCCAGGTCGCGCGGGCTCGATTGGCGCTCCCGCCGGAAACCGAGCGAGTAGTTCAGGGCCTGCAGGCTGCTACCCCGCTCCATGATGGATTCCGTGCCCGCGCCGAGGGTCAATCCGGTGGTGTAATATCCGCGCGAGAAATTCAACGGAATTTGAAACCCGGTATAGAGCGTGCGCTCGGTGAAGTCTTCCACCGAGTTGAGCAACTGCACCCTTCTGCCCTGATCGGCGAAGCTGAAGTCCAGGATCGGATAGAAGCGGCTATAAACGAATCCCGTCTGAAACCCGAAAGTGCGCTCGTTGGTGTTATAAATGAGCGACGCGGTGGCGTCCATCAGTCCCATGCGGTCGTCGGAGACCAGGCCGACACCCAGGTTGGGCGGCCCGGAAGTCGGACCCCACGAGTGCACCGAGAATAAGTGCGCGGAAGGCGAATAGGTACCGACGGCATATTGCACGGCCGGCGTTTCGGACACGGGGTCGCGGTAACCGCCGTAGTAATTCAGGCTCTTGCGGACGACGTCGGCGACCGGGGTCCACGATGCCGAGTCTAGGGGCAGTTCCGCGGCGTTGAAGCCCTGCGCATTGTAGTCGCTGTAGAGGAGTTTCGTGCCATTGGGCGAGATGGCGGGATAGTCAGCTCCATATTTCGCCGACGTAACACGATATCGTTTCCCGCTCTCCGGCTCTACCGCGTAAATATTGGAAACGCCATCGTAGGAAGAGGAATAGAGCACGTACTGCCGGTAAAACACCGGGTTGACGATATCGTCGTCAGCCGGCGGAACGGCGTCCTCGAACTGGCCGGTTTCGATGGAAGCGATGCGCAGCGCGCGTCCACCGGAACCCTGCGTCACCACCGCGATACTTTTGGAATCCGCGCTCCATGCCGGCGAGTAGATCATGTCGTTGGCGGGCGAGGGAATCCGTTTCACTTCCTTCCCGGTCTCGGCGTCCAGAACCACCAGCGAGCAGGAACGATCGGGCAGAAACTCGACTACGGCGATGCGGCTGCCGTCCGGCGAGAACACCGGGCTCATGAATCGCGTGTGATGCGTCAACCGGCGCGTTCGTCCGGTGGCGAGATCGCGGACGACGATTTCGGTGTAACCGCGCCGCCAGCGCACATCCGGAATATATTCGTCGAGCACCAGCTTGCCGTTAACCACGGACGTGCGGTTGGATCCGTTGACCGCGGGCGCCATGCGGAACAGCCGCTCTTCGCGGCCATCCGGATGGATGCGGACCAGCTCGATGGGATAAGTGTCCAGGCCGGTTTTTTGGGCGAGCACGCTGCCGTCGGCTTCGAACACCGGCTGATAGTAGCCGGTGAACGCGGACCGCGGCACTACGGACAGGATCTTCGGATTGCTGAAGCCCGATCCTTCCGCCTGCGATTTCCATTTTTCGCCCAGCTCCGACATGGTGTTGTAGTACGTATCCGCGGCGCTCTCTCCGGTGACCTTCTTCATGGACATCGAGAGCGCCAGGGGGCTGAAGGAGTGCGTCGCGGTGCGGCTCAGGATTTTGTCCCATGCGTCGGGCCCGGCGGTGCGATTCACGTGGGCCACCAGGAATCCGCCCAACTCCTCCTGGCTGGGGACCTGGTCTTTGAAGGACCCGTGCATCGCTTTCATATACGAGAAATGCTGATCGCTCATCAGCAGCGCGCGCGTCGTGGTCTCCGACGACCCGTACTGTCCGACGCCGCCGCGGGTCAGGGTCGTAGCCGCGGCGCGGGCCTGGCCCTCCATCGACCATTCCGGCGTGCTCATGGCGATGGCAAACGCGCGGCCGTTCTCGCCGAAGACGGTCTTGGCGAGTTTGCCGAATCCCTGGTTCATTTTCTCGATCTGCACCAGGTAGCTGCCGTCGGTGGCCGCCAGCATGGAACTCCAGTCGCTGGTGCCCCAGAATCCCTGCGACGGCATGGTGTTGAAGACGGCCATGCGGGGAAATAAGGACACGTAGCCGCCCACATAACGGGTCACGCCCTGGTTGGCGAGAATAACGGTGGTCTTTTTGGGGTCGGCATTGATGGTTCCGGCCAGCGGCTTATACAGCGCCTCGAGCTGATTGGCGACCCGCTGCGCATAAGCTTCGATTTCGCGCGGAAAAACCACCTGGAAGTGATCGGTTTCAATTTTGCGCCATTTGGTATCGGGGGGAAACTGGGCGCGGAGACAGGTGGCGAGAGAGATCGTGAGCGTGAGCCATCGTGCAATGCGAAACATCGAGACCACCTTAAGGGTATGGCGATGCACCCTGAAGCGAATGCGTTTCATCAGACAGTGTACTCGACCCGATTTGTGGGCGTCCGGGCACAGGTTGCGGCGGTTGCATTGTGGTGAACCACGGGATATAGTTTGACCGTAAAACAATTTCTCGGAGCTCGCTATCGTAATCCCATGAGATTCTCCACAATCCTTGTCTCCGCGATCCTTCTCGCCGGCGCCGCGCGAGAAGGCCATGCCATCGGGCAGACGCGCTACATCTCGGATAAGGCCGCCGCGGGCGCGTTTCCACTCGTGAATTCCGGGAGGGCCGCCGCCATTTTCGTCGATACCGCCGATTGGCCCGGCGTTATCCGGGCAGCCGACGACCTGCAGGCGGACATTCAACGCGTTGCGGGCGCGCCAGCCGCCGTGCGGCACGATTCCAAAACCCTGTCCGGCGCTGCAATCATCATCGGAACCATCGGCCGAAGTCCGCTGGTCGATCAATTGATCCGCGAGAAGAAGATCGACGTCCGCGGCGTTACGGGCCAATGGGAGGCATTTGTCCTTCAGACGGTGGCGAAGCCGCTGCCGGGCGTGACGCAGGCGCTGGTAGTCGCCGGCAGCGACAAACGCGGCGCCATCTATGGCATCTACGACATCTCGGAACAGATCGGCGTTTCTCCGTGGTATTTCTGGGCGGACGTGCCGGTGGTCCACAGAGACGCCCTGTTCGTCAAACCAGGCCGGTACATGGAAGGCCCGCCGGCGGTGAAGTACCGAGGGATCTTCCTCAACGACGAGGCGCCCGCGTTGAGCGGCTGGGTACGCGAAAAGTTCGGGATGGCGCCGGTTACCAACAATCCGGCGCGCCCTCCCGACGTCGTCAACATGAACCACGAGTTCTACTCGAAAGTCTTCGAGCTGATTCTGCGGCTGAAGGGCAATTACCTGTGGCCGGCCATGTGGAACAACGCGTTCAACGAAGACGATCCCTTGAATCCCAAGACTGCCGACGAATACGGAATCGTCATGGGCACCTCTCACCACGAACCGATGCTGCGCGCGCAAAAGGAATGGACGCGGCACGGCACCGGGCCCTGGGATTATTCCAAAAACGCCGACGTGCTGCGGGCCTTCTGGACGGAAGGCGTACGCCGCAATAAGGACTACGAGAGCATTGTCACCATCGGCATGCGCGGAGATGGCGACCGCCCGATGGCCGGGACCTCCCTCGATGCCAACGTCAAACTGCTGGAACAAATCGTTGCCGACCAGCGCCAGATCATCGCCGGGCAGGTGAATCCGGATCCCGCCAAGGTGCCGCAGCTGTGGGCCTTGTACAAGGAAGTGCAGGAATATTACGAGAAGGGCATGCGGGTCCCCGACGATGTCACCCTGCTCTGGTCCGATGACAATTGGGGCAACATCCGCCGCCTGCCCACTCCGGAAGAACGCAAGCGGTCCGGAGGCGCCGGCGTCTATTACCACTTCGATTACGTCGGCGGGCCGCGGAATTACAAGTGGATCGACACCAACCCGATCCCCAAGATATGGGAACAGATGAACCTGGCGCTGCATTATGGAGCCGACCGCATCTGGATCGTCAATGTGGGCGATTTGAAGCCGATGGAGTTCCCCATCGATTTTTCCCTGAACTTCGCGCGCGATCCGAAGCGCTGGCCGCAGGAGAAACTCGGCGAATTCACTCAGCTCTGGGCCGAGCGCGAATTCGGTCCCGAGCACGCCTCGGAAATCGCCGACCTGGTGGCGACGTATCTCAAATACGCCGGCCGCCGCAAGCCGGAACTGCTCGATCCCGCTACTTTCAGCCTGACCAACTACCAGGAGGCCGACCGTATTGTCGGCGATTTCCATTCGCTGATTGCGCGCGCCGAAAAGCTGCAAAATGAATTGCCCGCGGCCTCGAGGCCCGCGTTTTTCGAACTGGTGCTCCATCCGGCCAAGGCATATGGCCAAGTGGCGGAACTATACATCGCCGCCGGCCGCAACCGGCTCTATGCGGCGCAGGGCCGCGCCAGCGCCAACGACGAGGCGGCACGAGTGAAGGCCCTCTTCCAGGCCGATATCGACCTCACCAATTACTACAATCACACGCTGCTCGACGGCAAATGGGACCACATGATGGACCAGACCCACATCGGCTACACATATTGGCAGGAGCCGCGGGTCAACACCATGCCGGCGGTGAAAGAGATCGAACTGCCCGATGCCGCGACGATGGGGGTCGCCGTGGAAGGGTCGGATTCCGCATGGCCCGGCGAAAAGGGCGACCCCGAGTTGCCCGCATTCGACGCCTTCAACCGGCAGCGCCGCTACATCGACGTCTTCAATAAAGGAAAGCAGCCGTTCGAATACCGGCTGGCCGCCGACGCGCCCTGGATCATCCTCGGCAGCGACAAGGGAACGGTCGAAAAAGAGCAGCGAATCTGGCTGTCGGTGGATTGGAGCAAAGCTCCGGCCGGCACGTCGACCGGAACAGTGCAGGTCAGTGGCGCCGGCGGAGAGGTCGCGGTGAAACTCACCGCCGACAATCCCAAAGAAATCACTCCCGGTTCGCTACACGGCTTCGTGGAGGGCGATGGCTATGTGTCGATCGAAGCCGAGCACTATTCAAAAGCGACGGCGGTGGCGGCGGCGCGTTGGGAGAAGATTCCGGATTTCGGCCGCACGCTCTCGGCGATGTCGGTTTTCCCGGTCGATGCGCCCAGCCTTACGGCCGGTCCCGGGTCTCCGTGCCTTGAATACCGGATGTATCTGTTCCACTCCGGGAAAGTCGATGTCAACGCGATTCTCGGCCCCACCCAGAATTTCGTGCCGGGCCGCGGCCTGCGAATGGCGATGGCGTTCGACGATCAGGCGCCGCAGGTCATCGACACGCTCGAGCACAACACCAATCGCGACTGGGAAACCACCGTCAAAGACAGCGTCCGCTACGTGAAATCGGACTTCACGCTCTCGCAGCCGGGCTACCATACGCTGAAGATCTGGATGGTCGACCCCGGCATCGTGCTCGAGAAGCTGGTGGTGGATCTTGGAGGGGTCAGGCCCAGCTATCTTGGGCCGCCGGAGAGCTTCCATTCGGAGTTGAGGCCGTGAGCCGGGCGTAGCTCTTTGGGTATCGCCGGCGGCAAAGAGTCATCTCGGAAGCCAGGCGATCGTGGTGGTGCCGGTGTGCGCGAACTCGACCGCGGCTCCGTCGGCGGTTGCGGCGAGCCCATTCACCTTGCGCCCGTTTACCGAAACTTCGGCGGGAGGCGAGAATCTCCAGCGGACCGTGATTCGCGCTGCCGCTCCCGATATTTTGAGCGTGCGCGCCTGCGGGTCGTATTCCAGCCCGCGGTCTTCGAAATCGGTCAGTGCGCGAGCGTCCTTTCCCGGCCAAATCTCATAAACCCGCCGATCGTCCAGAGCGCGAATTTGCCCGTTCTTGAACTCGTCCCGCGGGACCAGGGTCATCACATCTTCGGGGATCTTCGGCAGAACCGATCCTTCGCGAACGAAGACCGGAATCCGGTCAATCGGTGCGTCGGCGACGATCGTCTGCTTTCCGCTGAAACATCGACCCGTCCAGTAATCAACCCAGTTACCGGCCGGAAGGTACACGGCACGCTGTGTTACCGGAGACAAGACCGGGGCCACCAGAAGGTCGGGACCCAGCAGGTATTCGCCCGCGGCGTCCCTGGCCTCGGCATCCTCCTGGTTCGTTAACACCAGGGCGCGGACGATCGGCATGCCGCTGCGCGCGCTCTCCTTAGCGGCGGCGTAGCGATATGGGAACAGAGACATGTGCAGCACGGAATAGAACCGGAAGATGCGCAACGCTTCTTCTCCGTAATCCCACGGGCCGAGGTTCATGCCGCTCATCAATTCCATTGCGGGTGAAAACGCCGCGTATTCAGTCCAGCGGTCGAACACAATATCGTCGCCGGGAGCGCGCGCGGTTTTGTTATAGCCTCCGAGATCGCTCACCCACATGGAAATGCCGCTCAACCCGGCGTTGAGACTGGCGGTGATCACCGATGGAAGGCCGTTCGCCTCGGAAAACGACGCGTCATTGTCTCCGCTCCAGAACATTGGAAGCATATGGGAACCGATGGTTCCGCTCCGCTGAAACAACACCCAGTCCGATCCTTTGCGCTCCCGCAGAACTTCGGCGACGGCGCGGTTGTATTCCACCGCGTAGCGGTTGCGCATGGTCCGCCGGTCCTCGCCGCTCGCAAATACCACGTCGTCCACGAATGCCCCTTCGCCATCGTCGTCTTTGAAGCCGTCGGCTCCCATCCCGATGACCTTCGAAAGCTGCCCCTGCCACCACTTTCTGGCAGCCGGGTTGGTGAAATCGATCAGCGCACCCGACCCCTTCCACCAGCGGCCGATAAACGTCGATCCGTCCGGGCGATGGAGAAAGTATCCCAGGCGCTCCGCTTCCGCGAAGTTCGACGCGGGCCCGGGAGCCAGTTTAGCGGCGAATCCGGCCTCATATGGCGTGGCGGTGTCGCGATTGATCCACGGCGTGTGCCACAGAACCAGCTTGTAACCCTCATCGTGAATGTGCGCCACCATCTGCCCGGCGTTTTCGAATTGCCTGGGGTTGAACTCGTAGGTGTTGTAGTTCGTCGCCCACGGGCTGTCGATGAGCAGCACCGATGCGGGCAATCCAAGCTGGCGGTAGCGATCCACATCCTCGTAAACATCCTGCGTGTCCCGGTGGTAATCGCGCGATTTCCAGGGAGCGAAAGCCCAATAGGGGGGAAGCTGCTGGCGGCCAACCAGCGCCGTAAAACGATCGAGAATCACCGGAAAACGCGGCCCTTCGAAAAGCACCACCCGCAGCCGGCTGCCGAAGAATTTCACCAGGATGCGGGAGGGGTCGCTGACGTTGAGATCGAAAACGGCTTCGCTGGTGGTGTCGAGCCATAGCCCGTAGCCGCGCAGGCTCAGGTAGAAAGGAATCGGTTGATACGTCAGGCTGCCTTTTTCACCCGGGACGTCGCGGGAGGCGTTCTCGATGATGGTATGGGCATGATTGAGCCGGTCGAAGCGCTCCCCGAAGCCGTAATAGGAACTGTCATCGGCCACGGCGAAAGACCAGTCGCCAGCGTGCGCGGACGCAATCGTGACCTCCGTGACGCCGTTGGCGAGTCGTCGGACTTCCGGCGGCCCTGAAGCCTGGCCATCGATGGCAAATCGATCGAGGGTGATCGCATCCGCATGCCCATCCGTGCCTTGAAACGAGAACTGTATGCCCGCGGCGAACGACGCGGATGACAGGAAAATGATGGCCAAAGACAGGCAGAACAGGCATCGCCTGGAGGTCGAGAGTTTACCGGGCATGGTTGTCCTAAAAACCAGACGGCGGGAATCGTAAACTCATATACTACGACGCGGCGGCCGTCAGGTCTTGACGCTCTCCAGAAAGATATCGGACGAAGTTGTGATAGCATCATTCACGGAGCCGTGGACCGCGTTGTATGCTTGCTTCGGAGAAGTGCCTGTATGATTTCGGGCCGTTTCGACTGGATCTCCGAAGCAAGATGCTGCTGCGTGACGGGGCTTATATTCCACTCACCCCAAAGGCTTTCGAAACCCTGGCCGTCCTGATCGAAAACAACGGCCGAATTGTCGACAAAGAGGAATTGCTCCGCGCGGTTTGGCCGGGCACCTTCATCGAAGAGGGCACGGTCGCCAAGGCCGTTTCGAATCTGCGCAAGGTGCTGGGAGCGGACGAGCAGGGCCGCCATTACATCGAGACTGTCCCGAAACGCGGATACCGGTTCGCGGTCGAGGTCCGAATCGCCGAGTCGGCGGGGGTCGAAGCGGCTCATCCGGTTCCATCCGAGCCGGCTGTCCCAACCGAGGCGGCGCCGCCGGCAGCGTCAGCCGCGGAAAACTCCGCGCTCCCGGCTGGTCCACTCCCGGATTTACGCGGCGGAGTTGTCCTCAAGCGCCTGAAATGGCTGTGGATTGCGTCGGGGATCGGCGTGGCCGTGGTGGTTTCCGGCCTGGTGTTGTGGCGCGGCCATGCGCACGGCGACGCCGCCGTTTTGAAAGCCATACCGCTGACCAGCTTCCCCGGAAGACAGAACCAGGTGGCCTTTTCGCCCGACGGCAATCAGATCGCGTTCGTGTGGGACGGGCCACAGGGCGGCAGCTCGCATGTTTATGTAAAGCTGATCGGCTCGGAGGCGCTGCTGCAGCTGACGCACGGATCGGCTTCGGACTCGAGGCCGGCCTGGTCTCCCGACGGGCGCAGCATTTCCTTTCTCCGCTCCACGCCGGAAGGCCGATCGTGGTATTTGACGTCGGCCCTGGGCGGAGCGGAACGTAAGCTGGCCGATGTGTTTCCTTATTTCGATCTCGGCAGCGGCAACAGCGCCTATTTTTCTCCCGACGGCAAGAAAATCACGATCGTGGACAAGACCAGCGGAACCGACCCGTCATCCATATTCATGGTTCCGCTCGACGGCTCGCCGCGCACCCGGCTGACCTCTCCGCCGGCGGGCACCACCGGCGACTACTATCCGGCCTTTTCGCCCGACGGGAAGCGATTGGCCTTTGCCCGCGCCAGGAGCTTCTCCGCCACCGACCTGTACCTGATGCAACTGCCCGCCGGCGAGCCGAAACGGCTGACATTCGACGGGCTCACAATCGATGGACTGGCGTGGACGTCCGACGGCGCCGAGATTGTTTTCTCGTCGCGCCGCGGCGGCAGCTTCAATTCGTTATGGCGCATTCGCGCTCACGGCGGAACTCCCGAACGCGTGAGCGCTTTCGGCGAAGACGTGATCAGTCCGGCGATTTCTCACGATGGCAGCCGCCTCGCCTACACCCGGCTGCTCGACGACATGAATATCTGGCAATTCGAGATCGGCGCTTCGGGCGAGGTGATCTCGAAACAGCCGCTGATCGTCTCCACTTTTCGCGATTCGGATCCCGAATACTCGCCGGATGGCCGCCGTATTGCGTTTACTTCCGGGCGCAACGGAAGTTTCGGGATCTGGGTAAGCGACCGCGACGGAACCAATCAGCGGCTGCTGTTCGATGGAGGCGCGTACGTGACCGGTAGTTCGAGCTGGTCGCCGGACGGCCGCCGAATCGCCTTCGATACACGCGCCAACAATCCGGCCCGCGTCGGCAATCCGAGCATCTGGACGGTCGATGTTGAAAGCGGCGAATCGCGGCGCCTTACGGCCGAAGGCACGGGCGACGTCGCACCCAGTTGGTCGCACGATGGCGCCTGGATTTATTTTGCGTCTACGCGAAGCGGCACTTTGCAAATCTGGAAAACTCCATCGCAGGGCGGCGCCGCCGTACAGGTGACGCGCAAAGGAGGGTTTGCCGGATTTGAGACGGAGGACGGCCATCATCTCCTGTATGTAAAGGGCCGCGAAACGCCCGGTATCTGGCGCGTACCCACCGATGGCGGGGAGGAAGTGCTGGTGAGCGATCGCGATCAGATCGGTTACTGGCGTTGTTGGCGGGTCGCGCCCGGCAGAGTTTATTTCGCCACCGCCTCCGGTCCGGCCGGCCCGCGGCTTCAGTTCCTGGACCTGTCGACCGCGGTCATCAAGCCCATCGCTCCCCTGCCCAAAGCGCCCGATCCGACGATCCCGGGCCTGGCGGTTTCGCCCGACGGCCGCAGCCTGCTGCTGGCGCAGTACGACCGGAACGGCAGCAACATCATCATGGTCGAGCATGCGCGCTGAAGGCGCGAGCTTACCTGCCTTGCTCCTCGGACCGGTACGTGTAGCGGACGTAATCGATGTCGGCGAATCCGCGGGTCGCGCCGTAGGTGAACAATCCGAACCTGGCCCCTTTCCACGCGGCAAACCGCAGCCCGATCTTCCGTCCCGTATCCTGCCACGTCTTTCCGTCCTCGCTGTATAAAAGCGCGGCCTGATCCTCCCGGTACTGGCCGCGAAAATAGACGTTGCCGCAGTTCTTGAGCGGGCTGCCCTCCGAATCCGGCCACACCACACGGCATTCCTTGCCGGCCTTTTCGGCGGCCACCCAACTGAATGCGGCGCCGCTTAAGAAAGCCAGCCCCGCTTGCTGCCCATCCGCCATTCCGGAAATATCGATCTTGGTTTCGATGGTGCCGTATTCATCCCACAGTTTTTGCGTGAGGGTATTTCTGGCGTGAGCAATGTCCGGCGCGGGCAGAGCCGTCAGCCGAAGATATCCTTTCCGCCGGCTGAGTGACCAGGCTTCGTCCACCGGGTTGTGATTCCATTGCCAGATGGGGTCCAGTGTTGCGCTCTCGAAATCGTCGCTGGTATTGGGACGCCGCGCCGGCTGTGCATGTGACACGGCGGGCTTTTTCCAGACATCGACCGGCTTGCCGTTGTCGCCGAATACCGGCCAATCGTCGGCGCCCCAGGCGACCGGCTCCAGATAGCAGATCCGTCCCAGCCATCCAGTGGATTTGAACCCGATGAACCAGGCTTCTCCATTCGAAAGCTCGACCATGCCGCCCTGATGCGGCCCGCCGGAGAGCACGTTGCGGTGTTCGTAGGGTCCATACAGGTTCGGCGAGCGTTCGACCGCCTGCCAGCCGGTCGATACACCGCCTTCCGGATGCGAGATGTAATAGTAGCCGCTGCGCTTGAAGAGCTTGGGACCTTCGGCGACCGGTCCGCTGTAAATGGTGACGCCATCGTCCAGTAATTGCGTGCCATCGGAGCTCATTTTGTGCAGAATAAGTGGTCCGGCGCCCGTCTTACTGTGAATCAGGTAGGCATGGCCATCGTCGTCCCAGAAGGGGCACGGATCTTCCCAGCCCGCGACGGATTTCAACGTGACCGGTCCCGTCCATAACCGCGCGGGATCTTTGGTATGCCACATGAACAGGCCATCCTTCGGCGTGCAGACATACAGGTAAAACTCGCCATCGTGATAGCGCAGCGAAGGCGCCCATGTACCTTCGGCATAACCGGCCATCTCGTCGTACTTCGGACTTATGGGGAGGCGATGGAATACCTGGCCGATGATCTCCCAGTTGACCAGGTCCTTGGAATGAAGCACCTGAATTCCGATGAAGTGAAAATCGGAAGCCACCAGGTAGAAGTCTTCACCGACGCGGATGACGTCGGGGTCGGAATAATCGGCCTTCAGAACCGGATTGCGGTATCTGCCGTCGCCGTTGTCACCCCAGGTAATCCGGCTCTCCCCGGCCCCGAAGTTAAATCCTGCGGGCCAGATCGCGAGAACCAGGAGACAGATCCAGCCGGATCGGCTCATTCGCGCACAAGCTCCTTCGCTTCTGAATACGCCGCCGCTTCCGCGCGCTGCACGTCACGGGCGCGGATGCAGGCCGCAGTCCAGTGTATCTCTTAAAAAAGCAGCTTCAAAGCCAGTTGGCCGATGCGCGGATCCGCCGCGCTGGTAATGCTCCCGAATCCGCCGGAGCTTACCGTCGCCACCGGATCGGAGAAATTGGCGCGGTTCAGGACATTAAAGAACTCGCCGCGCAATTGCAGGCTGAAACGTTCGCGTATCGGAATGTTGCGGAACAAACCGACGTCCCACCCCACCAGACCGGGACCCGAGACCGCTCCCTTTCCGAAGTCTCCGAAGCTGAGGATGTACGGATTGGCGGACGGAGCCGCGGGCGGTTGCGCTAACGAGCCGGGAACGAGATACGGGACGCACGGAGCCGATGCTCCGCAGGCGCCGAGCCCGAGCGCCGGTCCCACCAGCAGCGCGCGATCGCCGCCGATGCCGGTGTTGGATTGGTCTTTCCCGGACTTCACGGTCAGCGGATCGCCGGTTTGCGTCTGGAACAGGCCGGTGACCTGCCAATCGCCGAAAATGCCCCGTACCACGGGGCTTGCGGATTTCAGGCTCGGCAACAGGTAGACGTACGAAAGGACAAAGCGGTGGCGGCGATCGAAATCCGAACGGCCGTAGTCCAACGCATCGGCTTTCGGGAAGTACCATGGATAAACCGTGCCCGACGCATTCGGTCCGGGACCGGTTACGCTCTGGCCGTAAGGGAGATTGTCCATGGCGTTGGCGTAGGTGTAGTTGGCCAGCACCGTCAAACCATGCGACAGGCGTTTCTCCAGGCCGAGCTGCAGCGAATCGTAGTGCTCATTTACCGATTGACTGTCCAGCGTGATGCCGGAAAACGATTGGAATATGCGCCGCTGGTCGGTGGATAGCGTGCTGCCGGGAGTGAAGATGGCCGGATTCACCTGCAGGCTGGTGGCGATGTGGCTGCTGTGCGAGCCGACATAAGATACGCGGGCCATCAGGTCTTTGGCGACCTGCCGCTCCACCGTCAGGTTCCAGTTATAAGTGACCGGCACCTGGTAATTGCCGGACGGATCCAGGCTGACCACCACTACCGGCAGCGGGAACGCCACGTTCTTGGGAATCGGAACCGGCGTCGGGAATGGGTTGTTAATACCCTGGTACGGATTGCTGAACGGTCCTGGCGGCGTGGTAATCGTGACCGTAGGGCTGAAAGGCGTATTGGTGGTGACGGCATTCATGAAGCCCGCCATCATGCGGGAATCGTAGAACATTCCCGCGCCGCCCCGTATGCTGGTCTTGCCGTCGCTGGTGGCATCCCAGGCGAACCCGATTCGCGGCTCGAAATCGCGGTAGTTCGAATTGACGCCATATTCCGGCACGCCGGAGTCGCCCGGGAACAGGAGCCCCGGAGGCGCATTGCTGTAGACGGAGGAGACGCGGCCTGCGTAGTACGCCGCCGGGCTGAACTGCGTCATGCGGTGCTTCAATTCCTTCCACGGGAAGAACGGCTCCCAGCGCAGGCCGAAGTTCAGTGTAAGCCGCTTGCTCAGGCGGTAACTGTCGGTGGCGTACAGACCCAGGAATTCGTCGCGATTATTGAAGAACTGTCCGGAACCTTGAGTCAGTGTGCGCAGATAACCCAGCATGAAGCTGGCGATGGCATTGTTCGTCGTGTCAGCCGTGAAGGTGAAGGCGCCCGGTTCCTGGAACTGGCTGTCGATATCCATGCGGCTGATTTCGGCATGAACGCCGAAAGCCAGGCTGTGATCTCCGTGCACCCAATGGACGTCGTTGTTGAGGGTCCAGTTATTGCGCGTGAACCGGGCTTTCGGATTGTCGCCGATGGTGAAAAACCCGCTGACGGAGATGCTCTGCAGAGCGTTGTCCGGCGGCTGCCACATGTTCACGCCGAAATTGGCGACCGAGGGCGCACCGGGAGGGGCGCCTCGCTGGTCCGCCTCGCGGGCGTAGCTTATGGCCAGAATGTTGAGCAGCGTCGGACTGAAAGTGTGGGTCTCCGATACCAGGCCGTTCTGCACCAGATTCTTGACCTGGTCCGCGTACGTCAGGAGGTTGGTGGTATCGAGAATCCCGACGTTGTAGAATCGATCGCGGTAATAGCGCCCGGTGAGCCGGTCATTTGTTCCGATCTGGTGATCGACTCGGGCAACTTCCTCGTTATAGTTCTGGCGTACCGGTTTCTGATAGAAAATCAGGCCATTGCCGGCGGCCAGCGACGTCGGAAGGTCCTTGGCAAATGCCACCGATGCCGCGTCGAAGCGGCTGACCGGGATCTGGTTATTTGGAAACGGCGTGCCGCTCTTGGGATCGATGATGGTGCTGGAAAAGATCCCTTGCAGATTCGCCGGCGTCGGTACGAAGGCGCTTTGCGCGCCCTGCATTTCCCGCAGAATGGTTCCCTGGTACCCGAAGAAGAAGAAAGTCCGGTTGCGGCCGTTGTACAGCCCGGGAATATAAACAGGCGCTCCCAGCGTGACGCCGAACTGGTTGCGTTTCAGCGGGTCCACGGTCTGCGCGAAGAAGTTGCGCGCGTTGAATTCGCGGTTGCGCACATACTCGAAGGCATCGCCGTGGATTTCGTTGGTTCCGGATTTGGTGACCACATTCACCACGCCTCCGGAATTCTGTCCGTATTGCGCGCTGTAGTTGCTGGTCTCCACGCTAAACTCCTGCAGCGCGTCGGGAAACGGAAACGGCAGATTCACGTTGGTGTATTCGTCCACATTGTTGCCGCCGTCCAGCATGTAATTGGTTACATTTGCGCGCGAGCCATTCGCCGACACCGTCACGACGACCGGAAAGGTCTTGGTCTGGCCCTGGTCCGACGAGTCGTTGGGCGCCGCCACAATGCCTCCCACCAAAACTGTGAGTTGGGCGGCATTGCGTCCGTTCAGAGGAAGATCCACCACGCGCCTGGTGTCGACCACCTGGCCGAGCGTGCTGGTGGCGGTGTCCACCTGCGGGGCATCCGCGGACACGGTCACTTGCTCGGTGGCGGCGCCGACTTGCAAAGGCGCATTGATAGTCACGGTTTCATCAGCCTGGAGCCTGATCCCCGACTGGCTGAATGTCTTGAATCCGTTTACCGTGACGGAGAGATTGTACTGAGTGGGCCGCAGGGCGGGGATGGCGTAAAGCCCGTCCTCGCTGGAGACCGCCGCAGTTTGCAAACCTGTGGCGGCTTCCGTGGCAACCACCCGCGCCCCAGGAATACCATGACCTTGGGGATCTGTTACCGCGCCCACAATCTTGCCGAACCCTTGGCCGAAGACGGGCGCTTCTGTTACAACCAGCAGCAGGATGAAAACCAAAACGGAAGCGATTCGTAATGGGGATGGCCTCAAACTGGGAAGCATACGACCTCCTTCGCTATGATCGCGAGACTGACGACTTGATCTTAGTTCTGTGGGTCGATTGGACCATACCTTTCGGTGTCAAGTCCTTTCCAAACTTGGAAAAAATCTTGACGAACTTATGACGGAAGGCTTGGATCCGTATGCGTCCGTGAGGTGATATCGCCGGCGGCGGTTTCGAGCTCCCTCTTCCTCTTCCCGTTGTTAGTGAATCAGTGCCGCAGCCAGAGCAGCCACGCGTCCGGGCCCGGCTTCGGAATGGATGTGCCCATGGCGCCCTCCATCGCCCGCGTCTCTCCCGTTCGCGGATCGAACCACGTCCCTCGGTAAGCACCCGTTAACGGCTTGGCCAGATGGATGGCCTCCCCCGCGAGCGAGTAGAGAAGCACCGACGTGAAACCGTCGTCGGCCAGACACCATTCCTGTTGCGGGTCGGACGCCACGCCGTCGCGGGGCTGCATGTTCATCAGTACGCCCGCCAGATTCTGCCGCACGAAACCGTCGAGCGGCGTCCGATCCACCGTGGTTCCCTGCCCCTGCCCGGCCGACGGATTGCGCATCAGCGCTTGCGCGCCTCCCGCCATCAGCACCGGAACCGGACCGGCGCCTCCGTTCCAGGCCACGATCGCGATGTTCGGATATTTATCGTGATACTCGCGCACCTGCCGATACACCTGGTATGGCGTGGTGTCGGGGGGTTGATCGCCGGCGCGTCCGAAGTCGCGCCCGATCATTTCCCGGAAGGCCAGATCTTCGCCGCCTTTGGGAGCCCAGAGAGTCCCGTCCTTCTTATACTGCCAGTAGCGCATATCGATTACGGCGACCTGCCGCGCCCGCTCGGGATTGGCCAGAATCGCGTCGGTGATGTCTTTACTGGTCGCCAGCATGATCTTCACTTTGAGTCCGGTCCTCTTTTCCCATTCGGCGACTGTGTCCTGGAAGAATTCCTGAAACTCCAGCGGGCCAGAGAACTGGGCGCCGAGACTGAAAACCATATTGCCGACTTTTGACGGGCCCAATTCCTCGAGTTCGTGCATGATCAGGGCATAGTGCAGCGACCTCCGGACCCGATTGCTGACGTCGTAGACCTGGTTGGCGACATGTATGTGATTCCCCGGTTCCACGGGCGGCGGCTCGGGAAGCCCCGTTTGCTCGATATTGTTGGCCGGCCGCCACGGATAGTCCACCCAGTGCGGCAGAATCTCCAGCAGGTTATGGGTGTTGTAGATGTTGTGATAGAAGACCAGCCCGTGCTCGTCGCACATTTGGCCGAACGTCCGCAGCCGCTCGTAATACCAATCGTTGAAGCGCCGTAAATCGAACTTGCTCAATCCGTCGGATGCCTTGCCCTCGCCCGAGCGCGCCCAGGGCATTTCGTAAAACGGCGCCCAGACATCGGCATCGGAGCGCGGCTCGGTCGAATGCTCGTCGCGCCGGCGGTCGTACCAGAGCCCGGGTATGGATTGATAGAACGGTGTCCCGTCGCCAGTCATCTTTCGCGCCAGTTCTTCCAGATCTTCCGTCAATCCGGGACCGATTCGTCCCGGCATCCACCGCGTGATCGAAACGCCGCCGACCTGCAGCGCCGAAGCAGGCACTTCGTGTC
>Ga0335078_10005883_pt1 | contig 18145 bp, 13 predicted proteins | sample Lox_Sample_32_FD_206711 | JGI IMG/M metagenome (GOLD analysis project Ga0335078, IMG submission 206711) | Soil microbial communities from Loxahatchee National Wildlife Refuge, Florida, United States - Lox_Sample_3.2 | ecosystem: Environmental > Terrestrial > Soil > Wetlands | place: USA... | reverse complement strand
CGAAAGACAGGCCGCCAAAACCAAAAAACCGCGGCGCACGGCTTTGCAAGTCATGCGTTAGAGTGTACTATTGCGCGCGAGGCCGATGCCACAAGTGTGTTGGTTGCGGCAAGGACCTCCGATCTGAAGTCTCCTGTCGACGCACTGGCGTACGGGCGGCGAAATCGGGGCCGCGGCTTGACACGCGCGCAGTTCACGCCGCTAATAAGGACTCCGGGACCGGCCAGGCAGCGCTACGAAATGGCAGTTGGGCTGAGCCGTTTTCCACCGCAGCCGGGATCGAAAGCCTTCTTACAGCCCAGATCAAGCGGGAGGGCGAATGGCGAGGGCGGTTTCTGCCCATCCTGACGGGCATTGGATCCTGATTTTGAGCTCGCGGGCCTCCTGGGAAAGCGTCTGATAAGTGATTTCGTAGCGCGCGTTGAGATTGAGGTAGGCTTCCTCGATGTGGCCGATGATCTGCTCCGGCTCTGCCACATACGAGTAACTGGTGCGGGTTTGGCTGCAGAGCTTCTCGAGGGCAGGGTTGGGGACCGACGAGATGACCTGGACGAGCCCCTGGGCGGCGCCCACCGTGGCTACCAGTCCCGGTCCGGCAACGCCGTGTACCGGTTCGGAGGCGAAGACGATGACGTGGCGCCTGCCGCGCGCCAGCTTGGACTCGGACCGCAGGGCGCGCCACAGGGCTTGCCACATATCGGCGCAGTCGCTGCGCTGGCTCATTCGGCGGAAGGACTCAGCCAGAGCATCGTGGCTGGAGCTGAAGGGAAGCTCCGCGTTGGTTTCCCCTGCGGCGCGAGCGGCGGCTTCTCCGGCCGGCATCCAGGGCAGATAGGTCCACCAGTCCGAGGCCCGTTTTCGCTCCAGGCAGCGCAGCGCTCCCGTGACCCAGGGAGGCTCTTGCGCCTCGCCGCCCCGCGGCAACAGAAAGACCACCGACATCGGCGGCGGACTCGGGCGGACGGTCACGCGGTAGTTCAGCACCGGCAGCCCGTCCTCGGAAAGGATGAAGTGGGTGGCGCGCAGCTTGACCGTTCCGGATCCTTCCCCGGCTACCGCCACTTGCAACCGCCTGGCTTGCTTGGCCGCGCCTCCGGCTGCCCCAGCCATGGTTTCCAGGATCAAGCTCGAGAGCCGCCAGGGCTGACCGGTAACCGCTTGTGCCGCGATCGACTTGATGCGCGTGATCGAGCGTAAGGCTCGCGACCGCACCATCGGATGCGAATCGCGCAGCAACTGCGCCAGCGTGTCGCGAAACCGCGAATCCCCGGTTTCGCCCATCACCCAAGCCGCGGTGGCGCGAAACACCGCCGCCGGATGCCCGGCCAGCTTAATGGTCTCCGGCAGGGAGGAGGACTCGCCCATCGTGTAAAGCCCATACAGGGCGTTGCCCACCACGCGATTGTTGGCGTCGCGCAGCGCGGCTAACATCAGGCCGCGGACCTCCTCAGTTTCTACCCCCCATAACCCTTCGATGGCGTTGGCGCGCAGGCGTGGGTCCGCGTCGCTCATATGGCTCTGGACCCAAATCGCGCTGCGGTTGCTGCGCCCCATGATAAGCGCGGCTTTCGAGCGCAGCTCGGCATCCGTCGAATGCAGCAGGCGGGCAAGCGATGGCAGGATGCGCGCCCCGTCCGAAACGCGTGCCAGGATGTCGAGCAGGCGTCCGGCGTTGGCGGCGAGCAGCGGACGGGTGCCGGAGGTCACTCCTTCGGCAAGGTGCCGCGCCAGGGTGAGTTCCACCATCGAATCGATCTGGATGGCTGTCCGGGTAGCCTCTGCCGCCGCTTCCACCGGCAGAGAGCGTTCGCACAGGAGAGTTTCCAGCAGGTCGTTGGCCACCAGCAATCCTACCAGCAGCTTGCGCCCCCGAGACTCGTCCTGGTCGCGCAGCGCCTCGAGCGCGCCGCGGTAAAACAGGTCGGGATCCCTCCATAACAGCTCTTCGATGGCCGCTTGGCTCCCCGCCGCACCCGCTGACACGCCCGCCACAAGCTCGGCGAAACCCGCAGGGGTAAGATCACCGGCGTTTCCGTCGCTGGTCACGTATGGCACCACATTCCTTCAATCGGCCAGTACGCGAGAAACTTTAGTGTGTTCGGGCCGTCTCACATAGGTGGTTTCTCCCTCCCGCCCGGCGGGACGCGCCCTACTCCTTCCCTCCGGCACCCAAGAATCGCTGCTCAGCCTTTCTCAGGTATCCCGATGATCACCCGATGCTTCGCTCCGTGACTAGGCCAGTTTGGCGAAGACCTGCATCATGTCGCGGTGGGCAAGCACGGCGCCGGCGTCACGCTGCATGGCCTGCCAATAGCCGCGTCCAAAACGTTCGCCGTTTTCGGCCGGCGCCACCAGGGCGCGCGCCTGGGTAATCAGGCGGACGGCATCCTCTTCACTGACTACCGGTTCTTTCTGATCGAGCGCTTCGTCCACCATCACGATAAACTGTGAAAGCTCGCGAAGCCAGCTGAACCACGGGTCGTTCAACACCAGGTTGAGATACTGCCCGGCCGACGTGATGCGCTCCACATCACGCTCATAGGCAGCCCGCTCCGATTCCATGAGCGCCTTGTGCAGATGCAGCAGGCCGTCACGCAGTTCGGTCAGGCGTGGTCGCGTCCGGTCGGCCATGCGGTCCATGGTATCGCGTCCGGAGCCGTGAGCGGATGAGCGAAACGAACCCTTTGCTGGCTTCGGGTAATCTGATTTCTATGCACAAACCCAGCTTTGACCCAGGGCTGACACAACAATTCACCGCGCCTTACCGCCGCGTCATCAACCGGGACGGCAGTTTGAACGTCCAACGCCGGGGCGTCACCTGGCGCGACTTTCATCCCTACCTGCACCTCATCAACATGAGCTGGCCAGCGTTTCTGCTGACCTTGTTTCTGGGCTACGTGGCGGCGAACACGGTCTTCGCTTTTGGGTACTTCGCGCTCGGCCCGAATCAGCTGGAGGGCGCCGACTCCGTCAACTCGGTGAGCCGGTTTCTGAACACGTTCTTCTTCAGCTCGCACACCCTCACCACCGTCGGGTACGGCAACATCTTCCCGAAAACCACCGCGGCGAATCTGATTGCGGCCTTCGAATCGCTGGTCGGCGTACTCGGCTTCGCGGTGGCCACCGGCCTGCTCTTCGGCCGGGTTTCGCGTCCTTCGGCCCGCCTGGGGTTCAGCGAAAATGCCTTGATTGCGCCCTACCAGGACGGCGCCAGCCTGCAGTTTCGCGTGGTCAATCGGCGCTCGAATTCGCTCGTCGAGGCGCAAGCGCAGGTTCTTCTGATGACCGTGGAGCGGGAGCGCGGCAGGCCGGTGCGGCGTTATCACCAGTTGCCCCTGGAGCGTCCGAGCGTCCTGTTCCTGGCGCTCACCTGGACCGTCGTGCATCCGATTGACGAACACAGCCCGCTTCACGGGAAGACTGCCACGGAGCTGGCCGCGATGCAGGCAGAGATCATCATTCTGATCAAGGCGTATGACGACACCTTCAGCCAGACGGTGATTTCGCGTTATTCCTACCGGCACGATGAATTCCTGTGGGGCTTGCAGTTCGCTCCGGCGTTTCACGTCAACCCGGCGGGCGACATGGTGCTGGAACTGCACAAGCTCGGCGCCACCGCGTCTACGTGATGCTACAATCCGGTTTAGGCAGAGGCGGTTTCGACCCAGGCGACCGGAAAACAGGAGTGACGCGCGGTGTCCGCTTTCTTACATAACCAGTTCGAGCGCAACATGATCACCACGTCGGTGGACTATGTGTTCAACTGGGCCCGGCAGTCGTCGCTGTGGCCGCTCACTTTCGGTTTGGCCTGCTGCGCGATCGAGATGATCGCCTCGTCCACGTCACGCTTCGACATCGCGCGGTTCGGCGCCGAGGTATTTCGTCCCAGCCCGCGCCAATCCGATCTGATGATCGTGGCCGGAACGGTGACCCTGAAGATGGCGCCGGTGCTGAAGCGCATCTGGGACCAGATGCCCGATCCCAAGTGGTGCATCTCGATGGGCGCCTGCTCCAGCGTGGGCGGCCCGTTTAACACCTATGCGGTGCTGCAAGGAGTGGACAAAATAGTCCCGGTCGATGTCTACGTCACCGGCTGCCCGCCGCGGCCCGAGAACCTGTTTTATGCGCTGCTCAAACTACAGGACAAGATCGACCGGATGACGACGCTCGTCAAGCGCCCCACCGACGTGCGCCTCGACGAATCAATGCTCGCCGACTTCCAGCAGCAAGTGCGGATCGCGCAGATTTCGAACCCCGCCTAATCGCCGCCGGCGGCCTTTTGCCGCGCGTAGACCGCGGCCAGCCGGCTTTTGCGGTCTTCCAGTACTTCCCGCATAGCTTCCGTGGTGCGCGCAACCAGCGAGGCCGGCGCGGAGCGGGGCGAACCGGAGTCGAACGGCGGTGCCGGATCGTATTCCAGCATGAGTTGGATCGCGCGCGCCGCTTCTTCGCCGCGCAAGCGCGCGGCCACGGCCAGGGCGAAGTCGATTCCGGCGGTTACCCCACCGCCGGTGATGCGGTTGCGGTCGATCACGATCCGTTCGGCCACGGGAGTGGCGCCAACGATCGGCAGGAGATCGAGGCTTAGCCAGTGCGTGGTGGCGCGATAGCCCGCCAGCAGCCCGGCCGCACCCAACACCAAAGCGCCGGTGCAAACCGAAGTGACATACTGCGCCGTGGGTGCCCGCTCGCGGAGAAACGCGATTGTCGCGCGGCACTCAATGGCGTCCATGATGCCGTAACCTCCGGGAACGCACAGCACGTCGAGCGGAGGGCAGGCGGCGAAGGTAGTGTGGGGAACGATGGCCAGGCCGTGGTCGCTCGCGACCGGAGCGAGCGACTGCGCAACCAGGTGAACCTGCGTGTCCGGCATCCGCGCGAAGACTTCATAGGGCCCGGTCAAATCGAGCTGGGTCAGCCGGGGAAAGAGCAGCATGCCGATGCGAGTTGCCATGGCGGCTCCGGGTTCTAAATCTTGGCACACCTTTGCCGGGCAAAGCAACCGGCCGCACCCGGGCGCGTCAGCCCCGCGTGTAGACGACAACGCCGCCGGCGACGATCAGGCAGCCGCCCAGCAGCGTTCCGGCACTGGGCGCCTGGCCGAAGAAAAACCAGGCGACGGCCTGCGCCACGAGAAAGAAGAAAACTACGTAGACGCCCAGCAGCCGCCCGAAATCCCATGGCGGCGAGTTCACGAAGCAGCCGTAAACAAAAAGCAGGAGCGCACCGGCCAGCAGAAACGCTACGCGCGTGGGGGCCGCCGCCCCGTGCAGGCCCCTGCGTACCAGCGCGTCGCCGCCGGCTTCGAGCACGGCGGCCAGGAAGAGCAGCAGGGCAGTAAATGGATTCAGCATATGGAAAGGCCTTCGGGCGGGCGCGCTACCGTTGCAGGAAATCCTCCCGGTGAATCACGAACTCCGGATAAGCGCCGGCGCCCAACTCGTGCAGATCAAGACCCTGCCGTTCGCCTTCCGGCGCCACGCGCTGCGGGCTGACCCGGTTGAGCAGCCAGTTCAGACCGTAAGCCAGGGGGAGCACGCAGCCGAGGAGGGTGGCGACGCCCGCGATCTGGGCAAGCGGTTGCACCGGCGCGCCGGCGTGCGCAAAAAAGCCGAGCGCCAGCACACCCCAGATTCCCGCGACGCCATGGACGGAAATGGATCCGGTCGGATCATCGATCTCGCCATAGACATCGAGCCACTCCACCGTGAAGACTACCAATGCGCCGGCCACCATCCCCACCAGCGCGGCCACTGCGGGAGTGAAGAAGAGGCATCCGGCGCTCGAACAGGCCAAGCCACCGATCCAGCCGTTGGCGCAGAGCGACGCATCGGGGCGGCCGAAGCGGCCCCGCGTGATGGCCGCCGCCGCCAGGCCGGCCAAGGCCGCCGATAGGGTCGTGTTCAATTCCACCCGCACCAGCGCCCCAATGGGCGCACCGCCGAAAAGCATGGCGCCCGCACCATTGAGACCGAGCCAGCCGGTCCAGGCAAGGAAACAGGCAAATAGCACCAGGACGGCGTTGTGCCCTGGGATCGCTGCGGGCAGCGCACCGTCGGTCGAGTATTTGCCCCGCCGTGGCCCGAGAATCCAGGCCATGGCAAGCGCCGTGAGCCCGCCAACCGCTTGCACCGGGCCGCCGCCGGCGGCATCCCGATAGCCGATTTGTGCCAGCCAGCCCCCGCCCCACACCCAGTGGGCGAAGAGCGGGTACACGAGTCCGGCAAGCAGGGCGGTGGAGGCAGTTGCGGCGCCCAGCCGCCACCTGTCCAAGCCGGCGCCTAATGGAATCAAGGCAGCAAGTGCGACGCTGAACAGTTCCAGCCAGAGCACCAAGCAAGTGGGCGAGCCGTCGAGCGGCAGCCCGCGCAGGAAGAAAGGCTGAGCGGCGATCCAGTTCCATTGCTTCCCGGCCGCGGTGATTACGTGGGCAGGGCCCCCGGCGAACCCCTGGATGGCAAACCCGCAGACGAAATAAGCAGCGGCTGCAACCGACACCGCACAGAGAGACGCAAGCATAGAGTGCGAAGCGCTGCGCGACCGCCCAAGACCGGTGTTGATCAGGGCGATGCCGGCAATCGCCAAAGGGATCAGGAGCAGGCAGACCACCACCATCACGGTGGTGGCTGCATCCGAAGACACCAGCGCCGCCGGACTCATCGTCTCGCCTCGCGGACCGTGATGTGGGACCGGGCTGCCAGGACGAAGCCTAGAATCTCGATTGCGATGCCCGCCGCCACGAAACCAGCGCGCGCCGCCGTGGCGCCCAGCAACAGGAACGCCGCCAAAACAATGGCCCATCCCGAAACGAGCAACAGAAGTCCTGCAAGCCGCATAGAACGCAACTGGTTACAGCATAGCCGATTGGCCGAGACGCTTGAAGTGTAAGAGAGCTGTAAATTTTGAAATCTCCACGATAGAAATTATCTATTCGCTTCCAGCATGAAAAAGTCGTAAAAATTGTACATTCACTAACTAATTAAGACAAGCTTGCCCGGTATTGCAGGCTTGGCTCACCCAGCTCCGCTCGCTGGTCCAAAATAAAAACCAGAAAGGACCATGATGCGATACCACGGAGCCACTCTTCTTGTCGTAACATGCCTGATCGCCGGTACGGCAGCCTCGCAGACCGGCACGCCGGCGGCAACGCCAGATGCGCAAGCCGCGCCAGCGGCCGCTGGGGCGGCAACGCCAGATGCACAAGCCGCGCCCGCGGCCGCGGCACCCGCCGCAGCCGGGTCAAATCCTTACCACCAGGCGGGCATGGACTTTTCCTTCCTCTTCGACGGTTACGTGGACGGCAACGTCAACGATCCGGCCTCGGGATTCAACCAGCTGCGCAACTTCGACTACCGCGCCGATACACTGCATTTCAACATGGGGAAGATTACCATCGACCGGGCGGGGGCGATTGGGTTCCACCTGGACGTGGGGTTCGGAGAAATATTCTCCGCCACCCACGCCACCGATCAGGCGCCGGAGGCTTTGAAGTACTTCGAGCAAGCCTATATCGATTTCAAGCCGAAATCATGGAAAGGCGTCGAAGTCGATGTCGGCGAGTTCGTCACCTCAGCCGGCGCCGAGGTGATCGACGTCAATCAGAACTGGAATTATTCGCGCTCGCTGCTGTTTGCGTGGGCGATTCCGTATTATCATTTTGGAATCCGCACCTCGTTCCCCGTGGGCACACACTTCACGGGCGGAGTGCAACTGGTTAACGGCTGGAACAATGTGTATGCCAGTGATCAGGGCAAGTTGGTAGGTTTGAACGGCGCATATGCATGGAAGAAAGTGACCTGGACCAATGTATGGTATGGAGGTCCGGAGCGGGATAAGAACAGTCCGGGGATGCGTAATCTGTTTGACTCTGTGGTGCAGGTGAACCCGAATGACAACCTCAGCCTCTATGTGAACGCCGATTACGGCAGGAACAAGAACCTGGGCCCGGGCTCTGCACAGTGGACGGGTATCGCCGGCGCGGCGCGGCGCGCGGTTGGCAAGAAAGCCGCGATCGCGGCGCGGCTTGAAATATTCGACGACGAACAGGGCTTCTCGACCGGCGTGCCGCAAACCGTGAAGGAGTTCACGCTCACCGGTGAATACAAGTGCAGCGGCTGGCTGACGAGCCGCCTCGAGTTCCGCGACGACTGGTCGAGCGAGCCGTTTTTTGAGAAAGGGCAGGGGAACACCTCTAAGAACCAGCCCACCGTGTTGCTGGGTTTGGTGGCCTATTTCGGGCCTAAGAAATAACCGGATCCGACACCTTACAGGAGCAACCGAATGGCAGACACCTCTGAAGTCAAGATGCAACCGACGTTGGGCCTGACGGGCCTGACCTTCAACGCCATGGCGTTGATCGCACCGGGAGCCTTTCTCTGGCTCACCTTCGTTATTCAGGCGGCAACCGGAGCCACCTCGCCGGCCATGTGGATCGGCATCGTGGTCGCTCTTCTGCTGTGTCTGGCGACCGCGGTTTGTTACGCGGAAATGGCCAAACTGTATCCCGGCACCGGCAGCTCTTACTATTTCGCGGAGCAGTCGTTTCTGAACCACGATGCCGTTTGGCGTTACGCGCGGCTGGCCAAGTTCGTCGTCGGCTGGGCGTCGCACCTTTACTACTGGATCTATCCGGGCGTGATGGTGGGCGTGATGGGTGTCCTGGTGGGCTACCTGGTGGGAACGCTGTGGCCCAACTTCATGAGCGCGACCAACCCCGGCACGCTCTTCATGATGGCGGTGGCAGTGGTGTTCTCGTTCGCGGTGGCATATATCGCTCACCGCGGTGTGGTGGGCGCGACGTCGGTCAATATCGCCATCAACGTGATCCAGATCACCGCGCTCGTCGTGTTTTCCGTATTGGCGCTGGGTTACCGTTCCAGCCACCCGGCGGGAACGCCCGGCTGGCAGTTCGATTCCAACTCAGGTGACGCCTACACGTACGAATTCGACACCACGAAGACGATGGTGGGCGGCGTCGCGACGGATACCATCGTTCGCGACGCGCAGGGAGTTCCGAAACCGAGGCTGGACGCGGCCGGCAAACCGGTGCCGTTCCGGGTCACCTACCCTACGCAAGACGATAAGGGCAACTTCCTCTCGCACAACAGCGCCGCTTCCGTGGTGGGCGTGCACAACGTGGGCTGGGCCTTCATTCAGGCAACGGTGGCGATCCTGATTCTGGTGGGATTCGAATCGGTAACTTCTATGGGGGGCGAGGCCAGGAACGCCAAGCGGGACGTTCCCATCGCCGTGATCGTCTCGCTGCTGGTGCAGGGACTCTTCTGCTACCTGTTCGAATACTTCGCGGCGAATTACTTTCTCAACGCGGGATATACCATGCAAAACGCGACCGGTTCGGCGGCGCCCATCGGCGACATGATGATCATCGTGGGCAATGCCACGTTCGGCGCGGGCGGCGGCAGGATTCTCATGCTGGTCGAGGCCTTCACCGTGTTCCTGGCGCTGATCGGCACCACGCTCTCCTGCATGAATACTGGCGCGCGCGTGACCTACGCTATGGGCAAGGACAAAGAGGTCCCGGAGCATTTCGGTATGCTCCATTCCGGCAACCTGACCCCGCACCGCGCCATCTGGACGTTGGCCGCGATTTCGGCGTTCGTGGGCTGCGTGGCGGTTGCTATGTTGTTCGGCGATGCCGGAGCGCCCACCGACGCGGCCATCAAGGCACTGCCTCAGGGCATATGGTCGAGTTTCGGCTACACCACTCACGACGGGATGGCGGCGATGCCGAACTCCCTGCTGATGGTGACGCTGGCATCCAACTTTGGCACCTTCCTGCTGTATGCGCTGAGTTGCGTCACGTGTATCGTGGCTTACCACGGGCACCCGAAGTTTAAGCCGATCCGGCACTTCGCGATCCCGATTTTCGGTCTGGTGGCTAACCTGGCGTGCATGGCCTTCTACCTGGTAGGGCCTTTCATGGGGTACGGCACCAAAATGGAGCCGCTGCTGGCGCTGGGAATCGCCGCTGTTTGGGCCATCTACGGCGGCATTTATTTCACGCGCGCCGGCAAGAAAGCCGGCCGAACGACGTTGGTGGAGAGCCGATCGGAAGCCTGATCGCGCTCCACGGGAGTTAAAGAGTCCGGGCGCAGCCAGTTCGCCTCCGCCCGGACGCCGTTTTTATGCTGGAAGTCGAGTTTGCGCAGGCCTCAGATTGCGGCCGCGTCCGCGACCACAACGAGGATTATCTGGGTTGCGTAGCGCCCGAAGCGGAGGCCGGGGCCCGCACCTTGGGCTACCTGTTCGCGCTGGCCGATGGCGTGGGCGGCGGTGACGCCGGAGAGGTCGCTTCCCGGCTGGCGGTCGAAACCGTGCTCCAGGACTTCCGCCGCTCGGCGGCCGGCGTTCCGCACTCCGTTCTGCTGCCGCGACTGGTGCAGCAGGCGAACCTGCGCGTGTTCGAAACCGGGATGGCAACGGGCCCCGGCGGGTCCAATATGGCTACCACGCTGGTTGCCTGCGCTCTGCGCTACGACCGCGTGGTGGTGAGCCACGTCGGCGATTCCCGCTGCTATCGCATTCGGCATGGCCACGCCGAAGCGCTTACCCGCGACCACACGGTGGCGGGCGAGCACATGCGATTGGGTTTGATCACGGCGGGTGAGGCATCGAGCGCCGAGACACGCCACGTGCTCAGCCGCTCCCTCGGCCCGGCCATGATCGTAGCCGTGGAAACCCGCGATTACCAGCTCATTCCCGGTGACGTTCTCGTGCAGTGCTCCGACGGCCTGCACGGGCCGGTGGCTGCAGACGCCATGGCGCAACTGGTCAGCCGCCGCCCGGCACTGCAGGATGCCGTCCAAGAACTAATCGACCTTGCAAACCAATTGGATGGCGGTGATAATGTGAGCGTGCAGCTCATTCGCGTCCGCCGAGTGGAGCGCATCGGCATGTATCGCGGGCGCCCCTACAAATTGGCCTGACCGGCATTCCATCCAGATTCCGCATGAGTTCTGTGCGCCCGGGCGAAAAGCTCGACCACTATCGTATTGACAGCTTGGCTGCCCGCAGCGGCATGGCCTCGATCTTCCGCGGCGTGGATCTGCGCGACGGACGGGAGGTCGCGATCAAGGTTCCGCATCCCGAGATGGAAGCCGACCCGGTGCTGTTCGACCGCTTCGAGCGCGAGCGGGCGATCGGCAAAGCGCTCGACCACCCGGGCGTGATGAAGGTTTTCGAAGATCCGGATCGCAGCTCCATCTACATGGTGATGGAGTGGGTGGAGGGGCGGCTGCTGCGCCAAATCCTGGACGAGAAAGGCAAGCTGCCGGTCGACCGCGCGGTGCGCATCTCCATCGCCGTCGCCGAGGCGCTCGATTACATCCATTCGCAGGGTGTGGTGCACCGCGATCTGAAACCGGAGAACATCATGGTGGATGACGCGGACCGCGTCAAGCTGATCGATTTTGGCATCGCCGGAAAGGAGGGCTCGCGCCGCCTGACCTTCGCCAAGCTTTCCCAGGTGATGGGCACGCCTGACTACATTTCTCCCGAACAGGTGAAGGGCAAACGGGGCGATGGCCGCAGCGATATCTATGCGCTGGGCGTGATGCTCTACGAGATGCTGACCGGCAAGACGCCCTTCACCGGCAACAATCCATTCGCCATCATGAACGACCGCCTGCTGAACTACCCGGTGCCTCCGCGCGAGGTGAATTCGGACATTTCGCCGGAGTTGCAGGAGGTGATCTACCGCGCGCTTGAGCGCGACCCCAAGAGCCGCTACGGGAAGGCGCGCGAAATGGCCTGGGACCTGGCGCACCTGAACCAGGTGGGCGCGGCGGAGCGCCCCGAACTGATCGAGTGGCGCAAACGCCGCCGGCCGTGGGTGCGGCAGGTCTTTTTCTACACCATGATCGCGCTCATCCCGGTGGTGATTTTCACTCTGCTGCTATACGTCGCGAAGCACAGTTGAACGATCCGCAGCGTTTTTCGAGTGGCAGCCCCGAACGCCGGTCCGCAACCGTTGTTTGCCGGAAAGGGCGCTTGCCGGGAGGAAGCTAACCGACCCGCCCGCGATATCGGTGCTTACGCCTGCAGCGCAGCTGCCGAGACTTGATCGGCCAGGAACACGTGGTGTCCCCGGCATGGCCGCGAATCTCAGCCGCTGCTGGGAGCGCGGTTACCGGCCGGGCTCCGTCCAACGACGGTTCGGCTTTTCTGGCGTTCGATCGCGGCGAACAGGAGCGCGGGCTGGATTGGCTTGCTGACGTAGTCATCCATGCCGGCCTCCAGGCAGCGTTCGCGGTCCCCCGCCAGGGCGTGAGCTGTGAGGGCGATGATGGGGATGCGTGCGCCTGACCCCCGTTCCCGTGCACGAATTTCGGCGGTGGCCTCGATCCCGTCCATTTCGGGCATCTGTACGTCCATGAGGACGGCGTCGAACGCTTGCCGCTCGAGCGCAGCCAGCGCCTCGACTCCGCTCGCTGCGGTCACCACCGAGTACCCCCGCTTGTTCAGAAGCCTCAGGGCGAGCTTCTGGTTGACCGGGTTGTCTTCGGCCAGCAGGATGGAAAGCGGATTGGTTCCGCGCGGGGCGGCATCGTCATCTGGAACGGCCGCGGCGGGGCCGCCTGGCTTTGATTCGCGCTCCACGGCGGATGCCAGAGCCACCAGTCCATCCCGGGCCGGCTGGCCGGTTCCGCTCGCGTGCCGGGCTTCTCCCGGCGCGGGCTGGAACCGCGCCGTGAAGTGAAAGCAGCTCCCCTTTCCCGGTGCACTCTCCACCCAGAGGCGTCCTTGCATCAGCGACACGAACCGGGCGCAAATGGCGAGCCCCAGACCTGCGCCGCCATAGCGGCGCGCGTGCGACCCATCTACTTGGGAAAATGGCTCAAAGATCAAGGCCTGATCTTCCGCGGCGATGCCGATTCCGGTATCGGCGACGGCGAAATGCAGCAGCGGGCTGGCTGAGACGACATCCACGCTCAGCGAGACGTGGCCCTGCGCCGTGAACTTGACCGCATTGCCCAGAAGGTTGACCAGCACGCGCCGCAGGTGGACCGGGTCCCCCACCAGGATGCCCGGGACGCCGGGGCCGATCTCGAGATGCGTTTCCAGATGCTTCCGGCGGGCCTCGAAAGCGATGTTCCGCATAGCCGCGCTTGCGAGATCGCGCAGATCGAAAACGGCCGACTCCAACTCGGCCTTGCCGGCTTCGCTCTTCGAAAGATCGAGAATCTCGCTGAGGATGCCGAGGAGCGATCCCGAGGAATTGCGCACCGTCAGCAGGTACTCGCGCTGCTCTTCCGTGAGGGGAGTGTCCAGCGCCAACTCGGTCATTCCAATGATGCCGTTCATGGGCGTGCGAATCTCGTGACTGATGTTGGTGAGAAACTCGTCCTTAAGGCGCGCCGCCTGGCGAACTTCGCGCAACAGGCGCTCGATCTCGATGTTCTGCTGTTCCACCGTGTCGCGCTCGTTTTCGGCGCGAGCTTTTTCGAGGTTCAAACTGCGCGTGCGATCCGCCACGGCATCTTCCAGCTCTTTTTGCCGCTGCAGAATGTGACGCACTCGCCAGGCCCAGACCAGGCGGGCCAACAGCGCTGCCGTTGCCAGCGCCGCCGTCTCGCACCACCAGGTGCGCCACCAGGCGGGCCGGATGGTAAACGCCAGGCGCACCGGCTTCTCCCGCCAGGCGCCTTGCCCGCCATTGGACTGCACCTCGAATGCGTATTTGCCGGCTGGCAGGCTGGGGAACTGGGCTTCCCGCGACTGCGTTTCCGTCCATCGCTCCTCGAGGCCCGCGATGCGATAGCGGAAGCGTACCGTCTCCTCGTTGACGAACGTCAGAGCCGCAAAGTCAACGCTGAGCGAGCGCCGGGACCACGGCACCGAAATGGCTGCGTTCAGAGCGGTATCCGACCCCCCCAGCGCGGCGGAAGTCAGCGACAACGGTGCGTCCACGGGCCTCGACGGAAGCCCGGCAAGGGGAATCCGCAGATGCGAAATTCCACGGCTGGTGCCGATCCAGACGCTGCCGTCGGCGTCCGCCCAGAAGGCGTTCGCATTGGTATCGTCCCAAGCCAGCCCGTCGGTATGATCCAGGTGCCGCCACGAGCTGCCGTCGAAAACGTCCACTCCCCGGTCGCCGCCGAACCAGGTTCGCCCGCGGAGGTCGCAACCGACAAAGAAGATTTTTGCCGGCCGCAGCTCGTCCCGGTTCGAGAAGTGGCGCCAGCGCAAATGCTCCCCGTCGAGCGCAAGCTGCGACACACCGGGCGCTTCGGCGTAGGAGATCCACAGGGAACCGTCCTGCGCCTCGGCCAGGTGAGATACACGGTCATGGAGCAGGCCGTCGGCCGCGGTCAGCCGCGTCCAGCGGCCAGCTTCGAGCCGGAGCAGACCACCCCATCCGCCGGCCCAGAGCCGGCCCTTCCGGTCGACCAACGATGTCTCGATGTATTCGGATTCATTCTCCGAGGGCAACGCCTGACGTTCGAAGCGCAGCGAGCCGCCTCGCTGGCGAGCCAGATACAGCCCGTTGGTCGTTCCGGCCCAAACACGATTGGCGGGATCGACGGCGATCGTGCTCACCCAGGGATTCGTCAGCCCCGATTCCCGCCCGTATGCGCTGGCCGTGCCTCGGCGGAAATCGACGTGAACGGCGCCGCCCGCCTGCGCCAGCCACATCGTCCCGTCGGGCGCCCATGCCATTGCCGAAGTCGGGGCAGCCGGCGGGCGCGGCGTTCGCAGGTCCCTCCATCGTCCTGCGGCTTCGTCGAAGCGGCTGACTCCGGCATCGTGAACGGCCCATAACGTGCCCCCGGAGTCGCGCTTGATTCCCCAGATCGATTCGGAAGAAAGCCCTTCCGTTTCGGTCCACTCATCCCAATAGGGATAACCCAGCCACCGCGCCACCCCGCCGCCCCACATCCCGACCCAAACCGAGCCTTCGCGGTCCTGGAGCGCGCAGGTGACGGCACTGAGCGGCAGGCCGCGCGGCTTTCCGATGATCTCCCAGCCTCCCGCAGTGCGGCGCGCCAGCCCGCGGATGGTAGGGACCCACAATTGGCCGTCCCGGCCGATCTGAAGCGTCCCGGCGTATGCCGGCGGCAAATCCCGATCCCGACGAAGAAACCGCCCTTCTCCTTTCGGCAGTTCGATCAGCCGGTTACGGCTGCGGGCCCACAGGTTGCCCTGTTGGTCAAACAAGACCGCGTACCACATGTCCTCCGAAATGCCCGGCTCGCGGGCAAGAACGGTCCGCCCGTGCTCCAACCGGCAAAGGCCGGTGCCGCAGGTGTACCAGACCGAGCCCGTCGCGGAAATTGCCACACTGCGCACCGCCTGCGCTTTTGATTCTGGAACCCGGTACAGCGTGGAAGTGCGTTTCCCGGCGCCGCCGCGCGCTGGAGCCAGCACCAATAGGCCCTTTGAGAGGCCAACGTACAGGCGTCCCTCCGCATCCGAGGTGACGGAAGCCGCACCGGTTCCCGGCGAAATATCAACCGCTTCGAACCTCTCGCCGCGTAGCCGCGCCAGGCCGCGGAGCGTCGCCACCCAAAGCGTGCCATCCCGGGTCTGGTGAATCGCTTGAATCTCGGGGGTCGGTAACCCCTCGGTCACCCCGAAGCCGCGGAAGCGCCGGCCGTCATAGCGATAGAGGCCGTTCGAGGTCCCGATCCACAGAAATCCCGTCTGATCCTGGTACAGGGCTCTCACATCCTGGTTGAGCAGCCCCGACTCCCGGTCATACTGCTTGAAGCTATAGCGCTGGGCGGACGCGCCGGCCGTTAACAAGGCCAGGCAGCAACACGCTCCAAACGGCGCACATCTCACTCTGTCTGTTGTATCGGCATATTCGCCGTTACCCTGTACACCGCCGGCCGGGATTATGGCGGCGGGCTTCCGCGGGCCACACCGTCGCGGACCCAGCCGGCTGAGCTCCAGCCGCTAATGCGCGCAAACGGCGCGTTGCCCCGCGTTTGCCCGGTCGCCTGTCTCGCTCGCCATGGGCGGGCCTGACCAGGCTGCTCACTGCTGCGGCTTGAGAACCTTCAGGTCCTGGGTCACCTGGTCGCCTGCAGCGATGGTCACCGTCTCGGTCACGGACGAATACGCGTCCGCCGCGTTTTCGCCTTGCAGAATCGCCTCGAGATCGTCCGTGGCAACCGCCGCCAGCGTGTAGGTGCCGGGGCGCAGAGAATCGAAGAGGTAGCTTCCACTGGCGGCGATACGGCCGAGCTGCTGCATTCCCATCCAGCCGTCCATTTCGACGCCGCCGGGGAGCAGCAGCACGCGCAGCCCGTCAACCGGCGCCCCGTCGGACTGCACGGTACCCGAGACCGAGCCGTACTGGACGCTGATTACCATAGTGACAGCCTGTCCCGCCGCGCCGCCGTTGAGATCGAGAACGTCGCCTGCCGTCTCGGTCCCGCCATGACGGATCGATTTCACGTAACCTCGGGCGCCGGTCCACATCACGTGATAGCGGCCGGGTTCGACTTTTTCAACGATAAATGCGCCGTTCGCATCAACCGGCGCACTTACAAAACTGGCATTGCTTCCATCGATGCCTTGCAGCACAACTTGCGGCCCTCTACGGCGCGCCGGCTTCGTCGCTTCGGCCGGCGCGGGTGGCCTGGCATCGTCGTTTTCGTATTCCATTTGGCCGGTGAGGTCGGCGGCCGGGAGCATGGGTAGCTCGATCGCGTCGATATTGGAGTCGCCCACCACGAAATCTGCCGGCGCTGACGCAGCGACTCGACCGCTGGGACTGTTCCAATGTGCGCTGATGCGATACGAGCCGGGCGCCAGGCGCCACAGCGCGAACGTGCCATCCTTCTTTACCGCGCCACCGAAGCTGCTCGAAACCACGTGCCTCGCGACGCTGCCGAGCCGTTTGCTCTCGCGGACTCTTTGGACCACCAGCGAGACGTTTTCTGTGTCCTGCGGAATACCCGTCACCTTGCCGCTGACTCGCACCAGCGGCGTGCGCACCAGGCGGATCTCGTTGCCGCCGGCTTCCGACCCGGGCTCGACCACAATGACTGCGCCGCTCGCTACATCGAGCGCGCCTGGGTAATAGGTTTCGCTGTAATGCACCTCCGCCGTCCCATCGGTGCGCGCTTCGGGCGGGGTTTGGGGTTCATCGGGCGCGGCCCGAACCTGGTACTTGCCGGGCGAAAGGCCGCCAATGCGAAACCGGCCCTGCGCGTCGCTGGACGAACCCAAGTTGCCGGCCCACACGGCGCAGTTTTCCACCGGCTCGCCGTCCGCATCCAACACGGTGCCGGCGATCGCGCCGGTGGGAGTCAGCTTCAGCGTCAGGTCGTCTTTGTTGTCTCCCTGCTTCAAGACGAACCCGTTTGGACCACCCCCGGGACCCGGGACGAAGCCCAGACGATTGGCCGAAATGCCGTAGTCACCCGCGGAAAGACCCGAGATCGAGAACTTGCCTTCAGGCGTAGTCATCGCCCCGAAGCTTCGTTGCTTCCCCCTGGTGAAAGCGGTCAATTGCACATGAGCCCGCGGCACCGGGTCGCCAGTGGCGGCATTGATCACCACGCCCTCCACGCTGGCAGAGGCTTGATCGGTGGAGGGCGCACTCTGCGCGAACGCGGTGCAGGCGCTCGTGAGCAACAGAATCAGTGGGGCTGCGTGGGAACGAATCATGGCGGCGTGGGTGCGCTTCTGCGCACAGAACCTCCCGTCCGAGAAGAACCGGGTCCCCACCGGCCCGTCCAATCGCCCTGGCTGCTCAATCCGCCACGTCTCCCTCGCCGTGGTTCGCGGCCGGCGAAGCCGGCTCTGCCAGCCGGTCTTCCATCTCTGATCCTACATCGGATCGGTCGCTCCTCACGGCAAAGGATTGCGGACCGCTCACTGACGTGGCGCCTGGTTAATCCAGCCAGCCCGAACAACGGCGGACGGGAGTCGGCGGGACGCCGCCGAAGCGGCGGTCGCGAGTGCGGAACTCGTGCACGGCCGCCGCCAGATCCGCGGCGCCGAAGTCCGGCCACAGGACGCGCGAGAACACCAGTTCGGCGTAAGCGCTTTCCCACAACAGAAAATCGCTCAGGCGACGCTCTCCGCCGGTCCGGATCAACAGGTCCACCGGAGGACCCAGCCGTTGATCGAAGCCGGCTCGCGAGAGTTCACTCGCGCCGGCGGCGGCAGA
>Ga0335078_10005882_pt1 | contig 18147 bp, 22 predicted proteins | sample Lox_Sample_32_FD_206711 | JGI IMG/M metagenome (GOLD analysis project Ga0335078, IMG submission 206711) | Soil microbial communities from Loxahatchee National Wildlife Refuge, Florida, United States - Lox_Sample_3.2 | ecosystem: Environmental > Terrestrial > Soil > Wetlands | place: USA... | reverse complement strand
CCACGGAGCGAATTCCGCCGCGGATTGGAGGGTAATATACGAACGCGGATTCCGCTCATCGACCGCTTCTATAGCTGACTCGATGATCGAGTCGAAGAGTTCGAGCGCTGAGCGAATCTCGGTAAGATCACCTTCGACAATACGCTGGAGCATTACCGCCCGCAACCCATTCAAGCAATCTGCTGGATGCAATTCCTCAGGTGATGTGTTGCGCTCCTCGGGAGGGAGAGCCAGCTTAAACACCTTGATTTCGTCCTCGTCCAGCGAGCGCCACTCTTCGAACTCAGCTACACAGAAGAATTCTCCATAGTCACCACTCGTGGAGAACAGGTTGAGCTGCTGGTTCACGTAGTTCTTGAGATCGCGACGAAGCCTGCCAAGAGCGGTTGGACGATAGTATTCCAGCCACTCGCCTTCAGAGATCCCGGGCAACTTGTGATACCCGTACACGAAGATCAGCTCAGTGGTCTTCGGGACAGGTTCGTTTGCGTGAGCATCCAAGGTTCAATTGCCTATTAGCATGGCGGACGAACGCTGTTCTAATTGCCCGCTGGGCACCGCGTGTCACTGGCCGCGTCTAGGCGGACACAATATATAAACATCATATACGCACCTGGACCTTCTTATGCTTCAGTCTGAATGGAGAAGAGCGGGCCGCGGCTTACTGCGAACCGAAAGCAGCAGAAAGCGTTGCTGTCGCTGCTTCGCGAACTGCGGACGAAAGCCGGCATTCGTCAGATCGACATGGCTCGGGCTCTCGGGAAGCCACAGGCTTTTGTCAGCTACTACGAGTCCGGGGCTCGTCGGCTAGACCTGCTCGAATTACGCCAAGTTTGCAACGTCCTCGGCGTCACCCTCGTCGACTTTGTCCGGAAGTTCGAGAAGCTTCTTCAGTAGACCTGGGAAGGCAGCTCCCTCAGGACTTAGCTTGTCGTTTACGCTTCGCCTCTCGTGCAGCGACCGCTTTCCTGGCACGTTCCGAGCGCTCCTTTGGCGAGAGGGCTAACGCCGCCTTTTGAGCTCGCGCCGAGCGTTGCTTTGGCGTCAATGACGCTGCGGCCTTCTTTCCGCCTCGGCTTCCTTCTTTCTTGAAGTACTCCAGAATGTCCGCCGGGAGTTTTCTCTTCGCCATATCAACAGCTTAGCCCCTGTGAAGATTAGAGGCAATCAAAATAACGTGATCTCCTTAGGGGGTGAGGGGATAATCAACTGCGAGGGGATTCCTTATGAACGCCGCAGTTTATGCTCGGGTATCCACGACAGATCAAACGAATGCCATCCAGATCCGCGAGTTGAAGGATTACGTCGAACGCCGCGGGTGGGAACTGGCCGGAACTTACCAGGATCAGATGAGCGGTTCCAAGGCCTCGCGCCCAGGATTGGATCAATTGATGGCGGATGCCCGACGCCGGAAATTCGACGTCGTAGTCGTCTGGAAGCTGGACCGTTTCGGCCGCTCGCTGGTGCATTGCGTATCGGGAATTCAGGAATTGGCGAGCCTCGGGATCCGTTTCATCGCCACCTCGCAGGGTCTCGATACCGACGAGTCCAACCCGGCGAGCAAGCTCCTGATGCACATCCTCGCTGCCGTTGCTCAATTTGAGCGCGAGCTGATTCGCGAACGGGTCAGCGCCGGCATGAAGGCGGCCAAGGCGCACGGAACCAAGACCGGGAATGCCATAGGGCGCCCGCGTCGAATCTTCAATCGGGATGAAGTGACGCGATTGCGCGAAACTGGCCTCTCTATCGAGAAAATAGCCGATCAGATGAACATCGGTGTTGGGACAGTGGTTCGGGTCCTCCAGACGGCGGATTAATCCTAGTCACGTCGCGCAGTGAACCACGGCGTCCATCTGGAATGTCTCACAGATTACAAGGCGTTCAACCGAACCCGCGGACTTGGCGGAACACTGCGTGCATTGGCCGAAGTTTGTCGTTCCGGTTTGACACTCACAGCTTGAGACGACGGAACATGCGCTGGCGCGTAACCTAGCGGCTACTTGCCCTTCTTCTTTGCCGCCCAATAAGCGTTCATCCTTTTCGCCTGGGCTTTGCGCTGCTCGGCGGTGAAGATGCGCTTTTTTGTCGCCGATGTTCCATTCGCCTGGGGAGCAACCGCGGTAACGACACTAACGGAATTCTTGGGCGGACGGCCACGACGTGTGGCGGGCCCTTGGAGGGTTTCAATAGCCCGGTTCAAGCGGTCACGCCCCTGGTGAGGAATCCGGTCGATGGCGATCACGATTCCGGCGGCAAGCCGATCAGCATTCCGGCGGCAAGCCGATCACCTATTGCACTAAGCCGCTCCGCGGCAATCCGATAAACCCGAGCCTTCATCGCGTACCCGTGCCGTCAAGTTAGAGTGGGGTGCTGGGATATCGTTGCTCTCCATGAGCAACACGATTTCCCCCAACAACAACCACGCCGCCCGCAAAGTATCGCCACTGCGCCAGCGGATGATCGACGACATGACCATGCGCAACCTGACCGCCAGACGCAGGCGAGCTACGTTCAATACGTTTCCCAACTGGCCCGATACTTCGACAGGTCGCCGGAGAAGATAAGTGCCGAAGATATTCGCACATTTCTTCTGTACCTGGCCAACGAAAAGGGATTGTCTCCGAGCGCGCGGAATGTCGCCACACACGCGCTGCGCTTCTTCTTCCTGGTCACGCTTCGTCGTCCGTGGACCATCGAAACTATTCCCTCAGCGAAAGGAGAAAGCAGGCTGCCTGTAATCCTCAGCCAAGATGAAGTTCAACGGTTAATCGATGCGGCACCAACGTTCACCGCTCACGTGATCCTCAGCACGATCTATGCCACTGGGATACGAGTCAGCGAGGCTGTGCACCTACGCATCGGCGATGTTGACAGCCAGCGCATGATGATCCGGATTGTACAAGGCAAGGGACATAAGGACCGTTTTGTCCCGCTGTCCGCCAAACTTCTCGAGCTGCTGCGCGCCTATTGGCGGCGCGTTCACCCGCGTGATTTTCTTTTCCCCGGTCGGCGGTTCGATCAACCTCTCGGCGCCGCCAAAGTTGTGGACGCGTGCGCCCATGCGCGCCTTCATGCAGGTCTCACCAAAGCGGCGCACCCTCATTGTTTGAGACATGCCTTCGCCACGCACCTGCTTGAGGCAGGCACGGATCTTCGGACCATTCAACTGCTGTTAGGTCATCGCTCCCTTGCTACTACAGCACGATATCTGAGGGTCGCAACCACTAGCGTGTGTTCGGTTACGAGCCCGCTGGACACACTCCCTTCGGCCAAGCTTTCCACCTCCCAGCGTTAATCACGGCGCCATCGTGCGGCCCGCGCTGGAAGTCGCTGACATTGTGCGCGCGCACGGCGAGGAGTTCCGCCGCGCTAACACTGGAACTTTGTCTGCGGCTCAGAAACGGGTCTTATCCGCGATCGAGCGATGTCGCACGGCCGCGCTTGGCGGCCACGTCGAAGCATGTGATCGTTGCAGTCACCAGCGCATCGCCTACAACTCTTGCGGCAATCGCCACTGTCCTAAGTGTCAATCTCTTGCTAGGGCCAAGTGGCTTGATAAGCGCCTATCGGAGTTGCTTCCCGTCGAGTACTTCCACGTTGTCTTCACGGTCCCGGAACCGCTCGCTGCCCTTGCGCTACAGAACAAGCGACTCTTATACGGCATCCTATTTCGGGCCTCCGCTGAATCGCTCCAGTCCATAGCCGCCGATCCCAAGTGGCTCGGCGCTAAGATCGGGTTCTTTGCGATTCTACACACCTGGGGGCAGACCTTGACCCATCATCCCCATGTTCATTGCGTCGTGCCCGGCGGGGGACTCGCACCCGATGGCCGAAGTTGGATACGATGCCGACCGAGATTCTTCCTTCCGGTACGCGTTCTCTCGCGCAGATTCCGAACGCTGTATCTGCAATATCTGGAGCGGGCGTACCGGAGTGGCAAACTGCAGTTCTTCGGTGAACTGCGCTGCTTGAAAGAGCTGGCAAACTTCGCAGCCTTCCTCCGACGGATCCGTAAAAGCGAATGGGTGGTTCATGCCAAGCCGCCCTTCGGTGGTCCGGGGCAGGTGCTCGACTATCTCGGTCGCTACACGCATCGCGTGGCAATCTCCAACCATCGATTGAAGGCTTTCTACGGTGGTCAAGTCACCTTCGCCTACAAGGATTACAAGCAACCTGAGAGGCCCAAGGCCATGACGCTCACAGCCGTCGAGTTCCTAAGACGACTGTTGCTACACGTTTTGCCAGACGGTTTTCAACGGATACGCTATTACGGTTTCATCGCCAATCGGCAACGCACCGACGCGTTGGCTTTGTGCAGAGAACTTTTGAATTCACCTGCGCCAGAGCCTCCACGCGAGCGCCTCTCTTACCCTGAGCGGTTGAAGCAGCTCACCGGGAAAGACATTCTGCGATGTCCAATCTGCAAGCTTGGTCAAATGATGCGAATCGGCGAGTTTGGCCGCGGCGCCGAACCCAGGATCGACAGTTCGTGATCAGGAGGCCATAGGGAACTAGACCCTACGCGTGCCTCACTCCGGCACGCGCGCTGAACGTGTGCCCACTCCACGAATTTGCCACCCGAAAGACGAGATGTCTTACACTACTCTGCCTGTCCCGCCCGTCCCCGGCCGATCCATTGTCCCCCAGGATCGGCTGTCGAGCTCATTCACCTCTACCAAGTTTATCCGGCGATCGAATCCAAAACACATAGCTTGCGGTGTAGGCGCGAAGCGGCTTAGCGCAACGGACTTTTAAGCAGCGTGCATGCTCGCGGACGGCGACGACTTTATTCGTCGGCACGCTGCTTAAAATGCTCTGCATTCACCTTAATCCCGGAATCCTGTTCGGGTTCATCCCGGAACAGCGTTCGGAACCATCCCGGAATCGCGTTCATGTTCCTCCGGATTCCCCAACTGATCGGTAAACACTCCGCCGTCAGCGAGGAAATGAGCAGTAAGTGGCTCCTTCAGGATGACGCGTGATCCGACTGCGTCACCTATCGTTATCGATCCAGGTTGTCGAACGCGATCACCCAACCATCCAATGGCATCTGGTCAACGACCCTCTTGCCGTCCCGAACGAACGAGTCAAAGACATACGGGAGCCCATCGGAGGTGATCGGTCCGGAACCGTCAGTCACTTGAAAGTGCAGATGGGGCCCTGGCGCGCCGGAGTTGCCGACCAGACCGAGCAGGTCGCCCGCGCGGACAGTATCGCCCTCCTTCACACGTATCGACCGCGGCTGGAGGTGGAAGTAGCTAGCGAACTTGCTGCCGCCCAGATCGAGGACCACTCGATTTCCGCCGAGATTCGCTAGGATATCAGGAAGCGCGTTCGTTTCGGCCTGCCCGGGATTGTCAGGAACGTCGTTTCGCACGAAACTGACGCGTGCGTCCGCGACGGCAAATACTTCGGCGCCGTAGGCGCGATAATTGTGCACGTCCTCGAGATTCCCGTGGACGAATTCGCCATCTTCGTACTTCCTGGCGAAATCAATTGCGAACCGTTGAGGAACGAGCATTCGACCCTCAAATTGAAGTACGCCAGCCGTGTGATGGTTATTGCCTCCGGGCCCATTCAGCACGACCCAGGAATCACCTCTGAGCGGCGGGTGCAGACGGAGAACACTTTTGTGGATCGGCGTACCCCGATACCGGACGACTGTGTCGGACGAATCACCTGAAATTCGGAAACGAATGCGGTGATCGAGGCTTGCCGGAAGCTTGTTAGCCACTCCCGACAGCACCATTGTGGTGGTTTGCCTCGGACCTAAGACCGCAGTCTGTCCGCCGACGGAAAACAATCGGTCCAGTGTCTCCCCTTCGAAAGTCCTCAACAGAACATCACCGGCCATCATCTCGACGGCCCGGATCGTGATGTTCTTGTCGTACCAGTTGGTTACGAAAAGCTCATACTGCAGCAGGTAACCACCGGCTGTCTGCGGTGCGACTGGAGACGTGCGGATGTCAACGGAGACGTAGGGCAAGTCGCGGCTGATATCCTGCGATCCCGCGACGACCGCGAATACCGCTGCAAGGATCAAGCATTTCAGCATAGGATTCAGCATACAGCCTGAGATGATCTCCGTCATCCTTCGCGATTACTCTCTGAAACGCCGGTTAAGGAAGCATCTCGTTATGACGTTATCGGAAGCTATTTCGGATGGTTTCAAGGCCTCGCCGATACCGAAGCCATCCCGATTTCCTGCATTGTATCCACGAGCGGGACGCTCTCGATCTTGTAGATAGCTTCTCAGTTCTCCGTGGGAGTCTTATTGGCGTGATCGATCACGACTACGTCCTGCAGCTTCTTAAGTTAGGCGGTCACGAACTGTTGTCCGCCATCGACATCATAGGTTGCACCGGTGAGAGCGGTGTTGGTCATAATGTGTACGGCGAGCGCGGCCACGTCCGCCGGTCCCACCACGCGGCCGATGGGGAGCGTGGTACGAAGCTGGTTGCGGCGTTGTTCCAGCTGATCGCCCAACAGTTCCGCGGACAAAGGAGTATCCACGAATCCCGCGGCGATGAGGTTCACTCGCACGGGAGCGATTTCAAGCGCCAGGTTAGCAATGAGGGCGGGGAGTGCAGCGGTGCCTGCGCCGGCGATGCTCATGCCGATCGCTGCGCGTCTACCGCCAGTGCCGCCCATGAAGATCAGTGTTCCTCCCGGTCGCATTTTGTTGGCTGCGTAGCGCGCGACGTAAAGTGCCAGCAAAAGATGCCCGCCGATAAGCTCGCGAATCTTCGTGAAGTCCATATCGGCGAGGCGTCCGTAGTAAGGCCGGCCCGCTGTCACCATCACGTGGTCGATGGTCGTGAGGTCACCGAAGAACCGTTCGACAGCAATAGGATCCGCGGCGTCGAAAGCCGCGGTGCTCAGCGCATTAACCTCGCTGGCGGCCTGCTGCAGTCGCTCGGTATTCCGGCCCGTAAGGATGACCTTGGCCCCTTCGGCGCGTGCTCGACGTGCCGTTTCGAATCCGATGCCAGCGCTACCGCCGATCACAACAACGGTCTGCCCAAGCAGTTCCGGTTCACGGTGGCTGGGAGAGGGGATAGTAACGCTGCTCATCGTTCCTCCGCTCGACTAGTATACTTGTCGCTACTCTGCCAGAGACCGAAAGCTACGCTCGTCTTAAGGGTGATGTTCAATACTCCGTGCGAAATCTATGTTTCAACGCCACGGGCAAGCGGCGCTGCCCGCGATTCAAAACCTCCGCTCCAACCTAATTAAGCTGCCCATCGATGCCCTTTAATCGCTTTGATGCTGCCGGTGCCGCTTGGTAAAATCGGCACTCGCCAAGGGTCTCTCTGCATGACGTGGTCCGAGTATCACGAAATCACAAAGCACAGTGTCGAATCGCTCAGGAGCACGCCACATGTTCTCGACTGGGCCAACATGCCCGATCCGTTTCGTCACTACGAGGGTGTGCCGATACTCGACCTCCCAGAAGATCCGCCCGGCCCCGTAGCACCGGCTCTCGATGTCCTTCACGATGTCTCGGGCAGCACGCCCGCCCGCGACGGCGCGACATTTCTTTCGGAACTACTGTTCTATTCCGCTGCGATCAGCGCATCCAAGCGGGTGCTGTCCACGGGAGAGCGGTATGCGTTGCGTGTGAATCCGTCCTCCGGAAATCTGCATCCAACCGAATTCCACTTCCTCACACGGGGCTTAAAGGAGTGGCCCGATGGGCTGTATCACTATCGTCCCTCCGCGCATATGGCCGAGCAGCGCGCTTTGGGCGAGGTCGGTCTGAACCTGCCGGGTGGATCTGCGCCGATCGTGTTCGTCTTGACGAGCGTCGCGTGGCGCGAGGCCTGGAAGTATCGTGACCGGGCCTATCGATACTGCTTGCTCGACATCGGGCATGCCTGGCAATCGGTCGCGCTCGCCGCCCGAGCCATGGGGTGCGACAGTTCTGCGATTGGTGAGTTTGAAGACGACTTAGTTGCGTCGTCTTGTCGCCTCCACGAGGATGAGTTGCCCATGCTGGTTGTCGAGCTGAGCGCCGGGTCCATTCCAACGCGCGAACCGGACATCGGCGTTGCCGTTTGGCACGGAGGGCAAGCGAACCAGCTCTCTAGAGAGCGAATCGCATACCCGCGGATTGCAGCAATTCACCAATCCACGAAACTTGAGAACCGCAGAGGGCGCTGCATTCCCACCACCGACACGGCCCCCACTGGCCACGGTGAGATCAAGCTACCTTTGCCAGCTGTATCGAGTTTTCCCTTTGGCGAGGTCACGCGCAAGCGGCGCTCGGCGCTCGACTTCATCGGCGGAGCGCGAACGATGTCGTTCAGCCAGCTTTCGGCGATCCTGGCAGTGACAAGCCGGCCGCTCTTAGCCGATTTTGCGAGCGCTCGTTTCATCGAACTCTACTTGTACGTCCATCGCGTGGACGGGCTCGATCCTGGAGTCTACAGGTTCTGGCCCGAATGCACCGAATTGCAGCGGATCAAGAGTGGGGACCAGCGCGTCGCGGCCGCGGGCTTGAGTCTCGGGCAGGATCTCGCTGGTAACGCATGTGTGACGTTCTCTATGATCGGGGATTTCAACCGGGCCGTCCATGCCCACGGCAACCGCTGTTATCGTTATGTGCATTTCGAGGCAGGGGCCGTTGGCCAGCGTCTGTATCTCGCTGCGGAAGCGCTTAAGCTAGGTGCGACCGGCATCGGCGCGTTCTACGATGAGGAGGTGCACCGTTATCTCAATCTGGCGCCCGAGCAGGGGCAGGTTGTGTATCATTTCGCGATAGGTTTTCCGGTTCCCGACACGCGCCTCGAAGCGTGATATCGCGATGGTCGGTATTCTGGTCCACGGCGACAATCACTTCATCGTGCGTGGCCCGTTGCCGGACCGCGACGTCGCATTCGCACTCGTTCGACACTGGTCCTTCATTCAGATCGGAGCAGCAACGCCGCCTTCTCTGGACCGATGGCACATCGTCTCACGAGAGGTCCGAGAGAATTTAGAGTGGGCCGTGGTCGTCCCGGGCGACGGCGAGATGTCTCCGGCGGTAATCACGTTGCTGGAGGAGCTGTTGGCGCGTGGAATCTCCTGGCAGGACTTCCGCTAACCTAACAGCTTAGTAACGCGATCCGACTCTGCTGTTGCGAATGCCCGCTATTTCAGATTATCGGCGCCTATCCATTTGATCTCGGGCTGCAATCGCGACCAGAGTCAGCGGTCCGCAGGCTCAGCGGCGGCAATTGATTCGTTGCTTCCGGGTTGTCCATTTTCCTGCCCCCATGGTAGTCTTGTGCTCGTTGAATCCGCGATCGCTAATCTGTTTTGAGTGGAAGGGGACATGAAGAGCCTTTGGCTGACCGGGTTGTGCACGATCGTGTTTTTGCTCCTACCAAACCTCGCGGAAGCGCAGAGCGTCGGGCTTCAAGAGGGCGTCAAGCTCGGAAAGGTTTACGTCACGGGCGAAAACCCAGGCATTCGCTTGCTCGACAAAGAGGGCGGCAAAGTCATCACTGCAGTCAGCTACTGGCGTATTATCTGGAGCCCGGCCGGAGCGGGACACATTTGCTTCGTCACAACGGGTGACGGAAAGTCACCCGGCGACCTGCGCGTTGCGTTTGTCGATAACCGAAAGCTGCACGATTTTCTTGCCCAGCAAATAATGGGGACTTTCGACACCTCCTATTCGGAACGCCCCTTTACGGTCGTGCAAGCCACGTTTAGCGACCCCGGGCAGGGGACGTTCAGCGCTGCCGGGGATACCATGACGGAACGACGTGTGACATTCAAGTCGGACATGTACACCGTGTCATTGGTCTGGCGCGATTTCTACGAGCCTTTTCAGTTGGACACACCGGTTGGCGGCGGGCGGAACCCTTTCGGCATCACGTCTCTTTTTATCCCGGCGAAGAGCGCAGACGTCATCATTAACGGCAAGAAGGCCGCTGGCAACGTTTACCCGCAAAAACGTGGACCGGTGCAGAGTAGCAGCGCATTCCTGGCGTTTTCCGAGAGTTGGGTGAAGTAAATCGTCAGAAGCGAATGAGTTGCGACACGCCTCTCTTCGCAGCGATCAAATCAGCGGTTTGCATTCTACGTCAACTTAGCTCCTAAATTCCGAATCGATCGGCACCCGTTCCCGAGCAACTGTGAATCGAGTAAACTTAGCTGGATCATCCGGCTATAGACCAGACGACCCAGCAAGAGCATCGTGAAACCTTCCACGGGTCACTTCTTCTACATGGACAAGAATCGCCTGACAACAGAGTAAGCAAACGCCTTTACCAATGGAATGCGGTTACAGACCGAGGGAGAGCAAAACGGAAATCCCAACCCTCCCTGTGAGCGATTCGCCGATTCGGTTGATGTGGGAGAATCAACCCAGGAAAGATGGTGATGCTCGAGCGGAGAATAACCAACATCTATCTCATGGGATTTTGTGCCTTCGCTCTTTGCGGATGCACGCGAACTAATCAACTTATGATCAGGCCGGTGGATGGGGTTCTGACTTACTGCTCCCCTCCCGATCAGGGACTTGCGGGAGGCTCGAAGAATGCACGCTGCATCGACGAATTAGAAGCACTCGGATTCACAAAAGCAGAGAACGTAAGCTTGGCCGGCGGTGGGGGTATCTATTTATCGGACGACGGTCATGTCTTAAGCAACGAAGAACTCACCGCGTTGAGTCCCGACATCCCGCCTCAGAACCATTCGTTCCCATTGAAGGGTAGTGGACTCCAGCCAGGTGACGTAATTGTCGCCGTCAATGGGGTGACTACAAAGACGCGATCTGAGATCGTTCCGCATTTAATCGGGAAACCAGATCAACAAGTAAGCATTAGGATTAGGCGCAAAAATATTGAGCAGGACGTAACAATGAGCTTTAAGCCCTGGCTGGAAAGCGACGGAAATATCTTTTACGATCAAAAATTCTTCTTCCACTTCGAATATGCTGACAAGATCGTGCTTGGAAGACGATAGGAAAAGTTAGAAGTTGGAAAAGATACCGTTGACTAATGCGCAGCGGGTTCAGGCGGCCAATAGCTGAGACGACTACGGCGGACAAGTCGCGGCTGACGGCGCACCCGGAACCCGTCCGACGTCGGACCGTATCTCACGGGACCGTTCAGACGTATTATCGGCGCCTATTCAGTGCGGCCGGGGCTCCACTCTCCGACTACGGTGTTTACGGTGATCCGCGTTGCAAAGCCGACTTTTCGAGCTCAAGAGCTCCTGACTCTTCGAGGGAGCGCACCAACCCCATTTACGCCGAAGCGACTGACAATGCGAGGCGCTCGACTAGATCTATCCCGCAAGGCCCGTGACTGTCGACCATTGTCGAGGCTTTCTCCATTCTTTGCTGCCTCCGTTTGAATCTGATCGATGGGTTTGACAAGCAGCGATGTCTGGTCACGAATAGAATCAGTATTAGGAGCGATGGGAATAAACCAGCGCTGCCCAATCCCACTTAAGGCGGCCGACAAGAAGTTGGACAAAACCGCGGAACTGTCCCCGATTGGCATCCCCGCGTCGCCGAGCACGTGGAGAAAGCTCGTAACTTCGGTTCCGCCAGATGATGAAGCCAATCTGAGAGCGGGGCGGCCGAAAGTCAAGAAGGACATGTCTTGTACGGCCCCAGGGCCGACACTGTAATCTGAAGCAGGGAACTGCAATGGTGATGCGCATGCAATGGAGCTTTTTCGGCAGAGTGCTGAAGGTGGGCCCGTTGTCCTCGCGATTATGACGATGAGGGCACTTACGTAGTCAAAAGCCGGGACGAGATCGTTGACGTTACACGCTGCATGCCCTTTCGATGAATTCTAGTGGAACGCTTCAAAGGCAGGCACCCGCATCCGGGCAAATGAGTTCAGCAACGGGGAAGCTCGGGACCTGGTACCTGGAAACGAGCTCAATGAGCCTGGCCCATTCATCCCGAGAGCTATTACGGCGTGCTCAGCGGTACTGCGGACCTGTCATTGTCTACGTTCACGCCGGGACAGGCGGGCGGCTATCCCGGCAACGGCGCGCCGGTCTTTATCCATCCGGAAGGAACGCGCCTGTTTTGGAATGTCGGTTCGCAAGTGGAGTTCTTCGACTTGGCAAGGGGTCGCCAATCTCGAAACCATTCCTGAATTCGCTCGCGCTCAGCGTCCAAAAGCGGACCGCTCCCGGGCCGTAGCATTCATGAGCGAATTCTCGATGCGGCCTAGGAACCTCGCATTAATCCCCGTGATTGGCGATGAAGACGTCGATAAAGACACTCAGGAAGCATCCCACAACTGCGCCGAGCGCTATGCAGCCGATCAGCGTGATGGCAGGACTCATATTCAATGTGGAACTCAACGGGAGCGCAACCGCTGCACCGAGTGAACCACCGGCTAGGCAGAATAGTAGACGGGCCCGCATTGACCCTCCTCTCACAACTAAATCGGTGACGGAGTGGCCCGAAAATCTAAGCATTCGCAGTGTGGGCGACTCTTTCTGAACACCTAGAATTGCTGCCTTTCCTTATTGAGTACTATCTGGAGACAAGCACCAGCACCATGAAAACGCGCATGTGGTACCCTGCGGTTGATGCAAACAGAACATATTGTGGCCCTTCTGATTCAGGAGCGCGACCGCTTGAACCGGGCTATCGAAGTCCTCCAAGGGCCGGCCAAACGGCGTGGCCGGCCGCCTAAGAATCCCGTTAGCGTCGTTACCGCAGTTGCTTCTCAGGCGAATGCAGCATCGGCGACCAAAAAGCGGATCTTCACCGCCGAGCAGCGCAAAGAGCAGGCAAAGCGGATGAAGGCTTACTGGGCGGCAAAGAAAAAGGCCAAGTAGCCGACCACGGCTCGTTCGGTCACTTCTACTCGACTTAGCGATGAGCGGCAAGCAGGAACGGCAGAGTTCTGCAGCGTTCTCGTCACTCCGATCAATCTTGCAGAACGGGGACTCTCAGTAGGGGCCGAAGTTCGACTGCAAAATGTCTTGGTTTGAAGGGTTAATCGCGCAGCGAGTGCCGTCTTCTGCTAGCGGCTTTAGAATCCTACTGGCCGCGATCAAGCCGTGATATTCTTCCTAACACTATCCTGAAGCGAGGCGGCATTGGAGGAATTCATGGATAAACGCGAAATCCTTAAGAAGGTAGTTGCGGGTACCGCAGTTGTGATCGTGATTTTGATCGCGAGTGTTATCTTCAAATCGGCAGGGGAATCAATGGCGACGAGCCTATCATCTCAATTGGCGTCTGACCTAGCTTCCCGCATTACCAGCGTGCGCAGTATTACCGCTTCTCCGGATTTTAGCCGCCTTCAGTTAGAGCGCCTGCGCGAGCAGCTGAATTCCGCCTACGTCGAAGCGCAGCACCATCTGTCTTTGGTTCAACAACTCTATGGCCTCTATTTTATGCAGGTCGCGATGTTTGTACTAACGACCGCATTCGCGGCGATTCTTCTCGTATTTGTGAGCCGAGAGGGATGGAAAGAGACTGATCCGTATCTGCTGATCGCATTCTCCATTTGTGCAACAGCAGCTGTCAGCTTCAGCACGCTGCCGAACGTCTTTAAAATGGCGGACAATATCGACAACAACAAGAATTCCTACGTGCAATGCCTCAATATCGGTGATGAGATATCAACGTACCTTCGTACCTACAAAGCACCCGCTAAAGGGGCCACGCTTTCTAAACAGACTGACAACACGCCAGAACACTTCATCGCTACTGTGGATGAGGAGCACAAGAAGGTGCAAAGGATCTACCTCCTCTTCGATTTGACCGAGGGCAAGTCGTTTAGTCAAATCGGCGACAGTCTTCGAAGCGCGAGTTCGGGAAATGGAAAATAGCCGTCTTTGAGACAAATGGCGCGGCTCCTCTGAGTTGCGACCTGGGCCGCTAGTTTTAGCTACGAGTTGCAATCGAGAATTGACGAATTGTCGGCGCTGAATCCCCAGCCTGAACTTCTTGTTCTTGTTTCGCGTTTTTGAAAGCGTTCATTCGTCTCGCTGAGGCTGCGCGAACGCGCAGTTCATCAAGATGTTCTTCAGATCGCGAGCCCTTCGCCGTCATCTCAGCGCGGCCTAGCTAAGAGCGGTAAGCGAGAACGAGAAAGCTCGGCGGCGTTCTCTCGCACGAACTTCCCTTCCTCCTTGGCACTCAGTCCACGCGGAATCAACGTGAGATCGACCGAGCCGAAGCCTCTCGAAGGAAGGAATTGGCCGTCATAGACGATCTGGACATGGGCGTCCTGGTTAGCGTCTTCGATGTCTCTGTCGGTCAGAATCAGAACGTATTTCTGCTCGTTTCCGGCGATCCCAAACTTGCGCTCCAGATTGTTTAGCCGCCCGTCTATTTACGCCTGCAATAGAATACTGGAAACTCTTACATTGACTTACGCCGTACATGCGAGCACCACCAACCTTAGTGCTAAGACGATCCGCCGCAAAATAGATCTTTTGAGGGCGACCAATCATAAACGAGTAACGTCGAAAGCCCATGTACGCTAAATATAGGAATGATGGCGAAGATGGTGCTCGCGGCGTACTTGCTAGTTGCCCTTGCATTCCACGCCGCCGCGGCGGATCCGGATCCCGTTTACTGAAAACAAGCTAGCGTTTCGTCGCGAACAGGGCGACAGCTTTGAATGCGAAGCGGATCGCGAAGGCCAACAACGCGGCTCCGATGATTCTCGCCATCCACTTCGTGCTTCGTCTGGGCGTGCTGTCCGATAGGAACGCGACATTGCTGCGCACAACTTCAATGAAACGTTGCGGCACCAAGAGCATGAAGATACCGATTCCAATCCAACCGGCAAACATCGTGAAATAAAGAATTCCAATTATTAGGAGGCGGCTAATCATGGATGCTGCTAATCGAGACGCGAGGCGCGCTCCGGCAACTACTTAGCAGCGGAACCGAGGGTGCGGTCCGCTTCCGACTCCGGCAGGATCGGCTTGAACGTAATGCCTCCGAATCCCATGCGCAGGTGAAGATGTTGAGCAGGGGAGGCGTTGGCATTCGCGAACTTCTGCCCCACCAGGAATTGCTCGTGGGAACGGCCCTCGAAATCCGAGGACACTTTCCCCAGCTTGTTCTTGGCGTCGATAGCATAGTTGCCGGACTCGGGGAGCCACAGCACGATGTCACCGCGACGGCAGGTGGCGTCAATGTCGCCAGTGACACCGCTTACCGAAACCAGACCGATGCCGTGATGAATCTCGATTCGCGAGGCCCGCGGGACGTGGACGTGATATTCCAGGCGCACTGGGTTACGATTCGGTCCCCAGGTTGGCGGCCACCAGAGTGCCAGGTGCGCCGAGGCGGTGGTGACGATATCCAAATCGCCGGGCGTTTTTTGCTCCGCCGTCACCTTCACCGCATCAAGCTCTTGCTTCGCCCGCTGGGCCTGACCGATCGCGTATTCGAAAGGCAGGAACCTCGTGACGTTTAACTCGACCACCGGAAGATCCCAGGCCTCGACATACAGGTCGCCGCGCGAAGCATTGACATGAATCGATCCGGCGGGCCCGAAATCGAGCCGCTGCGTCGACGTTACTTTCGCCGGCGGCCTCAAGTTTTCATCGCCGAACAGCGCGGGCGCCAACAGAAGCGCGACGGATGGCACGATGAACGCTGGTCTAAGGTGCATGGCTCCCCCACTCTTTCAACTGAGCACGAGCCTGGCGCAGCATGTGCGAATAGCGCCGGGACAGTTCACGAATCCAGCCGACATCCCGCCGCCGGATCGCATCCTGGTGGATCAAGTCTCGGCCGATTCCGAGTGCTGTCGCGCCGGCCAGAATGAAATCCGACGCAGTCTCCTGATTCACACCACCGGAGGCGATGAACGGGATTTCCGGGAACGGCGACTTGAGCGCTCGAATATAACTGGGTCCGCCGACCTGCGCGCAGGGAAAGATTTTCACCATGTCCGCACCGGCCTTGGCTGCCGCCATGACGTCGGACGGCGTCATGGCGCCTGGAAACACGAGAACGTTTTCGTGCGCGGCGAATTCGACGATTTTGGGATCAAACCCTGGGCTGGTGAGAAACAGCGCGCCCGCGTCGATACATCGGCGAGCCCAACCTAAATCCAGAACCGTGCCCGCGCCCTGGATGGTGGCCGAGTCTTTCGCCAAGCGCCGAATCACATCGATCGCGCCCGGCACCGTGATCGTAATCTCCATGATCGGTATCCCGCCCTCGGCTACCGCGTCGGCAGCAAACAGAGCGTCTTCGGCCGAGTGCACTCGAATGGCAGGAATGATTCCGACCTCTTCGATCTTCGCGCGGACTTCCGCTTTCGTCATGGAAGGCTCCGGGTTCCCACTGCTTCCCGAAGTTGCTCGAGCGAAGCAACGTAACCTGCAAGGGCCTGGCGATAGGCAAGCTCGGTGGCCCGGTAGTTGCGCTCCGCGGTCAAAAAGTCGAGCAGAGAAATTGCGCCGCGGCGGTATGCGTATTCACTGATATCGCGGCTTTTCAATGCCGTCTCTCGCGCGCCGCCTGAGAAGATCTTGACAACCCGATCATTAGACGTCAACGCTTCATATGCATCGCGAACATCGGTGAACACCTGGCCGTTCGCGAATTTCTGCTGCTCCTGCGCCTGCGTAATCGCGGCGTGTGTCTGCGCGATGTTGCCCTGGTTGCGATCGAATATGGGAAGCGGCATACTGACTGAAAACGTAAAAGCGCTGATGCCGCCCACGTGGGAATAGTTTCCTGATAGCGTGACGTCCTGTTTCCCGTTGGCTTTTGCCAACTCGTACTGGCTGCCGGCCGCGGTGACGCTCTTCAATGCCGCGCGCAGATCCGGCCGATTTTCCAAGGCCTTGGTTTGCAATTCGGCGAGCTTGATCGTGAGCGGATGATACTCCAACGCCTCCGCGATATCGTAATCCTCGGAAACGGATTCGTAACCCAATTGCTGCCGTAAGTCGGAAAGCGACTGCGCCTTGGAAAGCGTTGCCTGCTCCACGTCCTGCTGGAATTGGACCAATTGCAGCTTGATTTGGAGATAGTCGTTTTCGGCCAGCGCTCCCACGCGGAATTGATGTTCGCTGATGTCCACGGTGGCCTGAAAGCTGGCCAGGTCCTTGCGGGCCAAGTCGAGCGTGGCATCGGCTAACTGCGCATTCACGTAAAGCTGCGCAACTTGGAATGCGAGTGTACGCTCGTTGTCGCGGACGGTGGAGCGCGAGACGTCGGTGGTGTCCTTGGCTGCCTGCAGCCGATGCTGCCGTTTCTGGCCGCGCTCGAACATATAACTCATCCCGATGTCGCCTTCGGTCGCGTTTTGGAGATAACTCCCCAACCCGCCACTTACTGGACTGAGGGGCAAGTATTCCCAATCCGTGAATAGCGTCGGGTTCGGGCGGACGTTGGCCTGCACTTCGAGAGCCTGGTTCTGCACGATCGTGGTCCTGGCCGCGAGCAAGCTGTGGTTATGCGCGATGGCCAGTTGAATGGCTTGGTCCAGAGTGATTTTATCCGGTCTCACTAGCGGCTGCGCACTGAGCGAAGCCACAACGGCGAAGGCTAGTATAAGGTGTCGGTTCCAGTGCAACATTGGCTTATATCTCAACGGCCGAATCAGGTTTCGGAAGCACATCGCCATCCCTCGCGATCCAGACGTAAAACGTAGGTAAGAGCACGATGCTCAGCAGCAGGTCGGATATTAGACCGCCAACAATGACAATCGCGAACGGCCGCTGCGAGTCCGACCCGATGTCATGAGACAGCGCCGCGGGGAGTAATCCCAGGGTGGCCACCAGCATCGTCATCATGATGGGCCGCAACCGCAGCACTGCGCCTTCCACGGCAGCGTCAACGATTGAATATCCCCGCGCGCGAAGTTGGTTGATGTATTCGAGCATGATCACTCCCGTTTGTACGGAGACGCCGAACAGGGCCAGCATTCCCACGCCGGAAGAAACGCTCAGATAGGTCCCGGTGACCAGCAAGGCGAGAAATCCACCGACACGCGCTAAGGCAACGTTCAGCAGGATCAGCAGCGCCCACTTATAAGAGCGAAACATGGTGTAGAGGATGATAAAGATCACCAGAACGGTCAGGGGAACGATCAATGCGAGCCGCGCTTCGGCGCGCTTCTCACTCTCGTACTCGCCCGACCACCCAAGGCTGTAGCCCGATGGTAGTTTCACCTTCTGGCCGATCTGTTTGATCGC
>Ga0335078_10005881_pt1 | contig 18150 bp, 14 predicted proteins | sample Lox_Sample_32_FD_206711 | JGI IMG/M metagenome (GOLD analysis project Ga0335078, IMG submission 206711) | Soil microbial communities from Loxahatchee National Wildlife Refuge, Florida, United States - Lox_Sample_3.2 | ecosystem: Environmental > Terrestrial > Soil > Wetlands | place: USA... | reverse complement strand
CCAGGCAGCCGCCGGCGAGGGGAATGAGGTGGGAGGGCTTTTCGCTCATGGCGGGCGGGCGGCGGCGGATGCCGGGCCCCGGTGTTCAGACGCGGTGGCGGACACAAAGTTTCGCCGGCACCCGGCGGCTCAGGGGTGTCGACTGCGGTGGATTTGCCAGGAATTCCACAGGTTGTGCCAGACGACGTAGCAGGTCGGGCCGAGGGCGACGAGCGGCCCGGCGTAGGCGAGGGCGAGATAAATGGTGAGGGAATTGTTCTTCTGGCCGAGCGCCTGGCTGGCTTCGCGGGCGAACTGCCGGCCGCCGATCAGGCGGCCGAGCGCGAAGTTGGCCGCGCAGACGGCGGCGGTGGTGGCGGCGATCCGGGCGACCGCGCCGGCCGCCAGCTCCGGGTGCGCCTGAAGAAAATGGGCGCCGTTGGCGGTGACGAGAAAGAGCACGGCCACCCACATACCGAAGGAGACGTCGCGCAGGCGGCTGGCCCAGCCGGCGGCCGGGGCGTGCACGGTGCGCAGCAGCCATGCCGCGATCATCGGGACGAACACCACCAGGCCGACGCTGCCCGAAACCTCGCCGAAGAATGCGGGTGCGGGCTGCCCGAGCACCAGTGGAAGGAGCACGGGCAGCAGCGCCGCAATGACCAGATTGGTCACCAGGAAGGCCGCGACCACGTATTCCACGCGGCCACGCAGGAAGCCCGTCACCACGGGGGCGGCGGTCGCCGTCGGGGTGATGCCGGCGAAAAACGCCGCCAGCGCCACTTCCCGGCCGCCGGCCAGCCAGCCGAGGCCCCAGGCGGCGAAGCCCATCGCCACATTCGCGGCCAGCAGGACCAGATGGCTGGCGCGGAGCGACGAGCGCGACAAGCGGGTGTCGAGGAAGACCACGAACAGCATGCCCATCACGAGCCAGCGGATCGCCCCGGCGGCCGCCGCGGCCTGCGGTACGAGCACGCCGAGGCCCATGCCCAGGACGAGCGCAACGGTGCGGAGGATGCCCGGTTTCATGCCGGAAAAGGTCCGACAGAAATCCAACCGGCCCGGCGACGCAACGGCGCAGTGCGGGTCGTGGGTCGGTTTGCCGGGCCGTCACGGGGTCACCATCACGGTGGGGCGGGGCTTTCCTGTCCGCCGAAGCCCTGGGCCTGTCGAATGGGGCGAAGGCGGAATGCCCGCCAATCGGTTCGGTCGAATGAGGATGGCGGGGCTAAGCCCCGCCCCACGAAAATGGATCGTTGCGGAACCTCGCCATGACCCATGGACCTGCGGCGGTGGCGCGGCGCCCGTTGACAGGACGCCGTCGCCCCGAAATGGTGCTCCCGACCGTGAATGATCCGCGGCGAAGAGCTTCCCGATGGAGCGGTTGGCTGGTGCTGGCACTGTTTGCCGGGGCCGGCGGTCGATGTCGGGCGGTCGACGCCGCTCCGCCGGCGCCGGTCGTCTGGAAGCTGGACCACCTGCGGCTGGTCGGCGGCCGGGCGCCCGAGGTGCTCGGCGCGCCACGGGTGACGGCGGAGGCGGCCCTGCGGTTCAATGGCGTCGATGACGGCCTGATTCTGCCGGTCGATCCGCTGGCCGGCATGGCGGCGTTCACGATCGAGGCGCTGATCCGTCCCGAAGCGGGCGGCGCGGCGGAGCAGCGTTTCCTCCACATCGAGGATGAGCGCGGCAACCGCGCCACGATGGAGATCCGCCTGACCGCGGACGGACGCTGGGCCCTTGACACCTTCCTGCTCGGCGGCGCCGGCCGGCGCGCGCTGCTCGACCGGACCCGGCTGCATCCGGCCGGCCGCTGGACGTGGGTGGCGCTGCGTTACGACGGGCGGCGGATGACGTCTTTCGTCAATGGCGTCGAGGAACTGGAGGGCGAGGTGATTGTCGCCCCATTCGGCAACGGGCACACCGCCCTCGGCGTGCGCCTCAACCGGGTGTACTGGTTCAAGGGCGCGATCCGGGAGGTGCGCTTTCAGGCCCGCGCGCTGGCGGCGGCGGACCTGCAACGGGCGGAGTGATCCGCGGCCGGCGCGGTGCTACAATCCCACCGCGTTGTTGATGGTGGTGATTTCCTGCAACCGGCCGTCCGGATCGATGACCACGGTCCCGCCGGCGGTCTTGGTTCCGCGCGGCAGCTGCAGCGTGATCACCTCGGTCCGGGGGAAGAGATCCACCGGCGCCGGCAGCGGCGGGATCACGCTGGACGCGACGACGGAGCCGTCGGCGGTCCGGAAGACCATGCGGGACTCCGGCGTCGGCACCGAGCCGAGGCTGTGCACGGTCACCAGCAGCGCGTCCATGCCGATGGTGACGTCAGTGCGGCTGATCCCGAGGTCGGGCCGCTGCCAGTAGGGCACGCCGGGAGTCCTGAGCTTGAAGGTCAGGACGGTGGTCGCCCGCGGCGCGAAGGTCAGCTCGAGCGAACGCGAGCGCTCGAACGTCGCGGTGCGCGACTCGAGGGCCTGGTCGGCGGTGTCGTCATTGTTGGTGTCGATGCCTTGGGTGATCTCCCAGTCGCCGGGAGCGATGTTCCAGCCGGTGATGGTGGCGTGCACCGGCGTGGTCTCGAGGTTGTAGGCGATGACCTTGAAACCGGTCGGCGTCGCGTTCGGAATCAGGATGGCGACGCTCTCGTCGTTGGCCGGCGCCGCGAAGCGCCAGCTGACCGTGTGGCCGGGATACAGCTCGTTGCGGAGCAGCGCGACGCCGCCGAGGCGGGCGCGCTGCAGTTCCGCATCGGGCACGCCGACGCGGTCGATCCACAGGCTGCCCTCGGTGTTGATGTAATCCAGCAGATCGCACTGCTCGATCTGCGCAGCGTAGAGGCGTTCGAGATAGGATTTGTCGCCGGTGAGCTGCCAGAGGAAGTGGTCCCGGGCGGTGTAACGGTAGGTGGAAGCGCGCTCGGTGCCGCGCCCGTCGTTCGGCCGGCTCTCCAGCGGCTGGCCGCGCTCGCCGCCGAGAAGGCGCGGGCCGTATTCGCCGCGCACGTCAAGCCAGTCGAGCACGTTGGCGTTGACGCCCATGATCCCGCTGACGCCCTCGTCGAAGATCGGAGCGAGGTATTTGCGGTCGCCGGTCCAGCGCCAGGCGCCCCAGAACACGTGCCAGGGGAAATAGCCCCGGGTGGCGCGGGCGTCCTTGTCGTCCACGAAATGGATGGCCGTCGGCAGGGAGAAATGGCCGTGGCCGTCCGATTCCCGGTGCGCCAGGAGGCCGTCGGCGAGTTCCAGCAGGACTTGCTTCGCCTCCGGATTGCCGTCGTAGTCGACGAGCAGCTGTCCGGGCTGGAGCACGAGGTAGGAGTAGGCCTTGGCGTAGCCCCACGGGTCCTCGGTCGCCATCTTGTTGCCGTTGTAGTACGAGGTGCGGAAGTGGCGGTGACCCGCGGCATTGATGCCCGTGATGCGCTCGATCCCGCGCTCGGTGACCATGGCGCGTTCCAGCTGCGTCGGATTGCCGTAGTCGAGGATCAGGTTGGCGCCAAGGCAGTCGATGCCCTCCTCGTAGCCGTGCAGCTCGTCGGCCTGGATGGTGCAGAGGCCGTTGGTGAACATGCCGTTCGTGATCGCGGCCTCGAGGAGGCGGTGGAGCGAGAGCTTCAGCTTGTCGGGATCGCAGCCCATGAGCGCCACGCCCGGCCAGGTGTTGAGCAGGTCGACGTCGTCGGAGATGCCGCCGCCAAAATCGCCGTAAGCCACCTGGCGGTGATCGATGTACCACTCGACGAAATGTTTCACCCGCGCGAGCAGCTGCACCTGCCGGTACGCCCAGAGCGGCACGCCGGCGGGCGGCACCGGCTGCTGGTACGGCGGCGGCGGCTCGCCGAGCGCGACGGCGGCGTATTGGCGGCCCAGCCGGTTGTCCGGATCGACGCGCAACAGGTCCTCGAGGTCGCCCTTGAAGCGGTTCCAGAGGTTGAATTTGTCGCTGTGCGGATGCTCCTCGACGAGCATGGCGTAGCTGTCGCGCGCCTGGGTGAAACGGTCGAGCGTGTCCTCGGCGAGCGCGTCGGCGCGCGGCTTGAACACGAGGCGCACCTCGGCGCCGGCGAGCGACGCGGCCCCGAAGTCGGCGCCGGCCCCGGCGATCGAAATCCACAGACCCTTGCCGGGGGGCAGCAGGCGGTCGCGCAGGTCGAGCCAGAGGGTCTTGGCCTCGCCCGGTTTCACGCTGAACGTGAAGGCGCACATGTTGCGCATCGGCCAGAGCGGGTCCTTCACCTGGATGTTGAGCGGGAAGCGATCGCCGTGCGTGGGCCGCACGTACAGCGCCGGCAGATCGATCGCGATGCCGTCCAGGCCGTCGGTGAACGCGTCCCACGTGTCGGGGATCAGGATGTGGACCAACGGAAGCGATGGGGAGGCCGGGACGACGGCCGCCGCCACCGGGCGGGCGGCCGCGGGGACGGCGTACAGAATCGCACGTTCGTCCGGCTCAAAGCGGCCGTCGATGAAGGCCTGCAGGGACGCCAGGCTCCTGTCTCCGGCCGGCGCCGGACCCGGCGCCAACCGGTAGGCGAGCTTGCGGCTGCCGGCCGGTTCGCGACCGGCGGTCACGTCGTAGGCGGTCAGCTCGCCGATGGGTTCCTCCTGTTCGACGTTGGTGAAACGGATCATCCGCCCGGTGATCGGGGTGGCGAGCACGTGGACGGTTTTTTCCTGCCCCTGCGGCCGCTCGAACAGGACGCACTCGGCCGGCGCGGCGTAGGCATCCTCCGCCACGGTGCCGGCGGGCAGCAATTCCATCCTGCCCCAGGCGGAACCGGAGATCTCGAGGTGATTCCACGGCTCGTCGGGCATGACGAAGGTGATCGCCTGGCCGGACTGGACATAGCAGTCCCAGTCGGGCAGCTGGAAGTAGTCGTTGCGCCCGGGCAGGCGCGAGCGGTTGAAGACGCCGGGCCAGGTCGTTTCCCGGATGCCGTCGCAGGCCTTCCACCACCAGCGCTTCAGATCGTAAGCGTCGTGGATCTCGACCTTGCGCACGGCGATTGCCGGGCCCGAATAATACGGGGGCGGATCGTCGGGTCGGTTCCAGCCGTAGCGCTGCCACCACTCGTCGCGCCAGCGGGCGTCGGCGAGGTTGCGCGCCGGGAGGGGCGGCAGCCCGGTGACCGCGCCGCCGCGGCCCAGCGTCGCGATCGCGTCGTCGTCGAGCATGCGGTCGTAGATGCGGAGCTCGTCGATGTCGCCGCCGCGGACGAAATTGTAGTCACTCTGGACGTTGTGCGGGCTGATGATGCGCGAGAACGGCCCGAACTGGTCCAGCGCGGTATTGTAGACGGCGGTGGTTTCGTCCTTGGCCGCCAGCCGGCCGTTCACGTAGAAGCGGATGCCGCGGGTTTCGTCCCACGACAGCGCGAGATGCGTCCACTCGTCCGGCCGGGGAAACGGCGCGACCGGGATCGAGACGCGGGTGCGGGCGAGACTGGCGTCGGTGACAAAGGCGTCGAAGCCATGGCCGTTGTAGTCGATGCGCAACCAGACCATGTCCCAGCTCGAGTGGTCGCCGTAACCGACGCGGAAGATGGGAAAGGCGGTCGGGCCCACCGGGTAGCGCGAGCGCCAGAAGAAGGAGATCGTGCCGCGCTGGGCGTAGATATTGCCGGGCGCCCACCAGGCGAGGCGCTGGAGGTCGCCGCATTGCAGCGCCGGGCCGCGCGCCCCGTCGGGGATGACCTTGACCTGATAGTCGAAATTCGGCGCCGGGGTGCCGCCGGCCGAGAAGTCGGCGGTCGTGCCGTGGTCGGCCGACAGGTAGAACAGCAGGCCGGGGTCCGCCGGGGCCGCGGCGACGGCCGCGACGCCGAAGAGGAAACAGAGACCGGACCACCAGGAATGAGGGCGGACGAGGGAGCGGATACTCATAGAGGCTTGGCCCGCTGGCAGAGCTGCAAGGGTATGCCCCACGGGTCACGCATCATGATGAGCATCGAGCCGTCGGGCTGCGGTTCCTCGAGGAAGAGCCGGGCGCCGGCCTTCTCCAGGCGCTGGCACTCGGCGCGCGCATCAGCCGCCACGACGGCGAAGTGGAAAACCAGGGGGTGTTGCGCGGCGTAATCGGGCACGGCGGCCTTGGGGTTGCTGTACAACTCCACGGTCACGCGGCCGCTGTCATCGGCGAGGAAATGGGTGTAGGGGGCGTCGTCGCGACGGCGCACGACCTTGAATCCGAGTTGTTCGACGTACCAGCGGCTCATGGCGCGGGCGTCGGGCACGTTCAGGGCGAAATGCTCGAATCTCATCGCGGGGAGGGGGAATGGCGGATGGTGAACGAGCCGCCGCCGCGGGGCGAGTCTGCAATCGGGGGGCGGCCCGGTCCCGGCCGCGGCCCCGCGCGGCGCCCGGTCACCGGTCGCCGCGGGCGCCGGCCCGTTCGGCGCCGCCTGCCGCCGGTTGGCTCGTCTCCGGCTTGGCCTGCTGCTTGCCGGGCTTTTGGCTGAAGAGGGCATCGACGGTGATATGGACCATCGCCGACGAGGGCTTCAGAAAAGCCGTGGGGCGGAAATAGACCGCCGACGCCATGATCTGGTCGGTGCGGGCGTCGCGCAGGGTGAGGCCGAGGGAGATGAGGTAGTCCTTGAAGTCCCAATCCCACTGGTCCTGGTAGGTGAGGTAGGCTGTGGCGCTGTCCGGCATCAGAGTCAGCGGCCCGCTTTCTGCCTGGAGTCCGCGCGCCTTCAGTTCCCGTACGATCATGGCGTCGAGCCCGTGGTTGTCGTTGAGGCTCGACTCCACGAAGACGTGCTTGAGCTGGCTCAGGTCGGTCTTGGACTCCACCTGGGTGTTGAGGGTCGAGCAGGCGGCGAGCAGGCCGGCGGCGGCGAGCAGGGGGAAGACGGGTTTCATCGCGGACGAGGATGCAGGGACGGCGACAGGCTTATGGCTGCCGGCGTTCCCGGCGAGCAAGAACCGCCGGCGCACCGGGCCCGGCGGCGAACCCTGCATTCCGCGTGAAACAAACGGCCGGATTCCGGCGTCTAAGTCCCTGGCAAAGGCAAAACACCAACCCAAGTCCATTCATGAAGACTCCGCGTAATTTTCTGACTCTGTTGCTGGCCGCGCTGGCCGGCGCCGGCACGATCGGCACCCCGGCGCTGCGCGCCGATCCCCATGTCGACATCGGTCTTTCCGTCGGCGTGCCGCTGCCGCACGGTTACGTCGACGTCGTCGTGGGCCACGAGCATTATTATTCCTATCGGGGCACGTTCTACCGCCGCGGCCCGCACGGCTTTGTGGTCGTCCGCGCGCCGCGCGGCGCCATCGTGCGGGAACTGCCGCCGCATTGCGCCCGGATTTACGTCGGCGGCGTGGTCTATTACCGTTTCGGCGACGTCTACTACCAACCGGTGCGGGAGGGCTTTGTCGTGGTGGATGCTCCGGTCGCGGTGAGCCTGCCGCCGCCCCCGCCGCCGGCGGAATACCAATCGGTCTGGGTCGGCAACACGGAGTATCTGTTCCGGGACGGACAGTTTTTCCTCAAGACCCCGGACGGCATGGTTTGGACGCAAGCGCCGCTGGGCGCGGTGACGAAGTCCTTGCCGACGGATGCCACCAGCGTCTGGTACGAGAACATCGAGTATTTCGACTGCGGCGACGTGTATTTCCGCAAGTTCCCCGACGGCTATCACGTCGTGACGGCGCCGTGGAAGAAATGACGCGTGCCCGACCCGGCGGCCGAGGGCCGCCGGGGGCTGGAGACGGCGGACGCAGCTGAACGGAATCTAGGGCTTGCGCGCCCACACCCGGAGCGCGGCGGCGGCCCTCGCCGCGTCGTCTCCGCGATCAAAGCCAAAATAGGCGACGAACTTCGGGCCGAGGCCCACCGCGGTGACACCGCGGAGGTTGACGCCGGCCGCGGCGATGACCTTGGCCATTTGCGCGCCCAAGCCCGGCCGGTCCCGACCCTCCACCCGAAGCGAGGCGACCCGTTGGGCCTCGTGGAATCCCGCGGCGGCGGCCGCGGCCATCACTTTTTTGCCCCGGAGGGGTGAGACGAATGCCACGCCCTTGCCGGGCTTGGCCGGCTGCCGGCGGGCGATGACACACTGCAGGTTGGCGCCGGCGGCGGCGATGGTTTCCATGACCTTGGCCAGCCCTCCCGGTTGATCCTGAATTTCGACGGCCCACACGTCCGTCTGGGTAACTTTCAATGCCATGACGAGGTCCTCCTTTGCGTTGACGATTCTGGGGGAGCCATGGCTCTAGCGCTCCGCTGGCGCGAAGGCAAATCGACATTCAGGGGCTCGGCGCGACGTCGGCAGCCTTCAGCGCAGACCGAGTTCGCGGAGTGCCGCGCCCGCACCGGAGAGGTTCTCCGGCTTCATCTCGGTGTAATTGCGCGAAAGGATGATGCCGTGGGCGCCGCCGCGAAAGGCGGCCTTGACCGCGGCGCTGACGCTTTCCGGCGTGCATTGGCTCGTGCCGGGAGGCGCGGGCACGTCGATGTCGATGCCCGGCCAGATCCGGGTCGCGTCCCCAGCCACGCCGTCCACGGCGCGCCGCGTCTCGCGGGCAACGTAGTCGGCCGACAGGCCGGTCGCGGCCAGCCGGTCGTAGGGCGCCTCGCCGGCGTAATCCAGCTGCTGGTAGAGCACCTGAAGTTCTGCCTCCGGCGGCAGGTCTCCCCACACGGTGTTGCGGGCGCCGCGCACGAAGCTCGCGAAGCGCTCGCCAGCGACGTGGTTGTAGAGCGCCGGCCGGAGGAAATCCGCGTAAGCGGTCATGCCGGTGTAGTCCTCCTCGGCACGCTGGAACGGGCTGAAGGAGAGGTTGTGCCACACATGCCAGCCGACCGGCAGCGCGGGGTTGATCGCCTTGACGTGGCGGTACACCGCGGTCTGGAATTCGTGACGGCTGTCCACCCACAGGCTGCCCCAGGCCAGCACCTCCGGATAGGCAAGCAGCAGGCGCCAGGTGGCGGTGAAAAATCCGTCGCGCGGGCGCTGGCCGGCGCGGCTGGCGCGGACCAACTGCTCGAGCGCATCGAAGCCCCGCCGTGCCCGCTCGACGTCGATGCCGCGGTCGCGTCCCTTCTGCTGGCAGAAATCGCAGAAACAGGTGGTCCGGCCCGGGTCGACGTTGCTGCTCTGGGAAAGACTCAGGGTATTGAGCAGGCCGCTCTGCCGTTCGGAGCCCCACATGAGACCGCCGATGTCGTACGAGCGCACGTAATCCTCGACGAGCCCGAGCGTGAAAGCCAGGTAGCCGGGGTTGTTGTGGCAGGGGCCGCCTGGCTGCCGGTCGGAGCGGCGACCGTGGTGGTCGACGGTGTAGAGGGTCTCCCAATGCGGGACCGTGGACGGGCGCGCGTTGTCCTCGAGGATGAAAGGATACACCGCGATGCCGTGCTGCTTCGCGGCCGGAATCACGCGGGCCAGGACGTCGACGTCGCCGAATTCCGGGGCGCGCATGTCGGCCTCGGTCAGTGGTGTGTCATGATAATACTGCATGTGCGGCAGGCCGTAGTTTCCTCCGTGATAGCCGGCCGACGGCGGCACCCCCGTTCGGTGCGGCTCGTGGGTGTAGGCGAAGGGAAACAGTGCCGTGACCCCGGCCCGCTCGCGCATATCGCCGAAGAGCGCGTCCAGATCGCCGTGCGCGAGCGGCGCGATGCTGATGGGCATGCCGATCAGCGTCGGCTTGGGTGTCGCGGGGCCGGCGGACTGCGCCTGGAGCAGCGGCTCGGCGGCCAGGGCGGCACCGGCTCCCACGGCGGACAGTTTGAGGAATTCACGGCGGTTCATCCCGCCAAGATGGCGACGGACCGTTGGGGGCTCAAGCCGGCGCCACGGTGGGGTGGCGGGCATTTGACAGCCGCCCCGCTCCCACCAATCTGTGGCGCGGCTACGGAACAAACGGGGCCGAACCATGGACTATTCCGGTGTGAAAACACAGTATCCTCTTCTTCTTACTCTCGGGCTGGCGCTGAGTTGCGGGGGGTGCGTGGGCACGGGGCCCAACACCCAGCAGGGCGCGGTGGCCGGCGGAGCCTTGGGCGCGCTGGCCGGCGCGATCATCGGCAATAACAGCAGCAGTCATAATGCCCTCGCCGGCGCCGTCATTGGCGGCACGGCCGGCGCCGTCGCCGGCGGCACGCTGGGCAACGCCGCCGATCACCGTAACGGCACCATTTACACCTCCGAGCAGGAGGCGACGACCAACGTGGTCCTGGCGGCTCCGCCGGCCCCGCCGCCGCCGCAGACCGAAGTGGTCGTGACGCAACCGGCCCCGGAGTTCGTATGGATCTCAGGCTGCTGGGTCTGGGGGCCGCGCGGATATTTCTGGGCGCCCGGGCACTGGGAGCGGCCGCCGCCCTACCATCGTTATTACGTGGCTCCGCACTGGCAGCGGCGCCACGGCGGCTACGTCTACATCCAAGGCTACTGGCGTTGAGTTCCGGCCAGTTCGTGGCCGGACCCCGGTCCTTCCAGCATGACTTCGCCGGCACCCGGAGCGCTGGCGCCGGATAACCGGACCTTCGCATTCAGCCCTTGGTCGGGCCGGCAACGCCGCGGTGGTTTGACCGGCGGCCAATATCGGCGAAAGGTACGGTCATGTCGCCGCCGAGAATGCTGATGCTGACGGGCGTCCTGCTCTTTGCGATGGGCGCGGCGTGGTGGCTGGTCGGGCGCGTGGGCGGCGCCGGGTACACAGGGAGCTGGATCGGCCGATTGCCGGGCGACCTCCGGGTGGAGAGGCCCAATTTCCGCTTCTATTTTCCGCTCACGACCTGCCTGCTGGCGAGCCTGGCGCTGACCGCGCTGCTCTGGCTGCTCCAGCGCTGGCGCCGATGAGGCGCGCCCGCCGCCCATGATCAATCCTGCGCCCCCGAGAATCAAATCCGCGGTCTTGGTGCCGGTGTTCCGGCGGCCCGACGGCGAATTGTGCGTGGTGCTGGTGCGCCGCGGGGAGGGCGGATTGCACGGGGGCGAACTCGGATTCCCCGGCGGCAAATGCGAGCCGGCGGACGTGTCGGCGCGGGCGACGGCCTTGCGCGAAACGCACGAGGAGATCGGCATCGAGGCCGGCCACGTCGAGATCCTCGAGACGCTGCCACCGGTCGACACGCTGACCACCGGGTACCTGATCTTCCCGTTTCTGGGCCGCATCGTCCCGCCGGCGGCGTGGCGTTGCCGGGCGGGGGAGATTGCGGAAGTGCTGGAGATTCCGGCGCAGGAACTCGCGCGCCCGGAGGCGCGCGGCGAGGATATCGCCCATTTTCCCACCTGGCCGGCGCCGAAGCGGATCAGTTTCTACCAGATCGGCCCGCATCGCCTGTGGGGCGCAAGCTACCGGATCCTCCAGCCGTTGCTGCCGCGATTGTTGGCGGGCGAGTGGCGGTTTTAGCGGCTTGCGCGCGAAGGCGCCGCGAAATCACGGTTCGAGGTTGAAGCCAGCCATCCGGCCGCTGGCCGCGTCGGGCGCGATCACCGCCTCGTAGCGTCCGGGCTCCGCCTTCCACGGCCCGTCGGGAGTCCAGCATCCCAGATCGTTCGCCACCAGGGTGAAGGTAATCTCGCGGGTTTCGCCGGGCTGCAGCATGACGCGCTGGAAGCCCTTGAGCTCGCGGACCGGCCGGGCGCCGAAGGAGCACGCCGTCGCATGCAGATAGAGTTGCGCCACCTCCGTGCCGGTGCGCGCGCCGACGTTGGAGATTGTGGTGCTCACGGTAATGGCGCCGTCCTTCAAGCGCTCGGCGGACAGACGCGTCGGTCCGTATTCGAAACGGGTGTAGGTGAGCCCGAAGCCAAACGGCCGCAGGGGCGCGGTGGGGCCGTCCTTGTACTCCGTCAACGGCCGGCCGGTGGCGAGGTGGTCATAGTACACCGGGAGCTGGCCGACGGCGGCCGGCAGGGTGGTGGTCAGCCGGCCGCTGGGGTCAATTCTTCCGGTCAGCACGTCGGCAATCCCCGGTCCGCCCTCCATCCCAGGGTGCCAGGCCATGAGCACGGCGGCGGATTTGGCCAGCACCGTTGGCACGGTCAGCGGACGTCCGGTGAAGAGGACGGTGACGACGGGCTTGCCGGTCGCTGCGATGGCATCGAACAACTGCGGTTGCACGCCCGGGAGATCGAGGTTGGAGCGGGAGCTGCGCTCGCCGGACCATGCCGCCGGCTCGCCGACCGCGAGGATGACCACGTCCGCCTCGCGCGCGGCGGCGACCGCGTCGGCAAAGCCGGTGATGTCGGCGTCCGTCAGGCCGCAGCCGCGGGCCGTGAGCAGCTTGGTGCCGGGAAGGGCGGCGGCCAGGCCGTCCCGCAGCGTGACGACGTCCTCGTCGCGGCCGAGTCCCGCCCAGCAGCCGAGCAGATCATGCCGGTCCGTGGCGAACGGGCCGATCAGCGCCGCCGTACCGCCGCCCCGCAACGGCAGCGCGGCCCCGTCGTTCTTAAGCAGGACGCAGGCGCGCGCCGCCGCCTCGCGGGCGAGGGCCGCGGCCGCGGCGGCGTCGAGCGTCACCGGACGGGTGTAGGGTTGATCGAACAGCCCTTTGGCGAATTTGACGCGCAGGATGCGGCGCACCGCCTGGTCGACGGCTGATTCCTCGACCCGGCCCGCGTCGAGCAGCGCCGGCAGGCTGGTGCGATAGCAGTCACTGACCATCTCCATGTCGACGCCGGCGTTCAGGGCGAAGGCGGCGGCCTGTGCCTTGTCCGCCGCGTAGCCGTGGTCGACCATCTCCTCAACCGCGGCCCAGTCGCTGACGACGAAGCCGGAGAAATGCCATTGGCCGCGGAGGACGCCGGTGAGCGTGAAGCGGTTGCCGGAGGCCGGCACGTTGTCGAGGCTGTTGAAGGCGCTCATCACCGTTCCGGCGCCGGCGGCCACCCCCGCGAGGTAGGGCGGCAGGTAGATGTTGCGCAGGGTGGACAGGCCGATCTCGGTCGAGTTGTAGTCGCGTCCGCCCTCGGCGGCCCCGTAGCCGACGAAGTGTTTCAGGCAGGCGACCACGCGCCCCGCGGCGGCGAAATCCCCGCCCTGGAAACCGCGCACCGCGGCGGCGGCGATCTGCGCGCCGAGCCACGGATCCTCGCCGGCGCCCTCGGCGATGCGCCCCCAGCGGGGGTCGCGGGCGATGTCCACCATCGGCGCAAAGACCCAGTCGACGCCGGCGGCGGCCGATTCGCCCGCGGCCACGGTGTCGACCCGCTCCACGAGCGATGGATCCCAGGCGCAGGACAGCGCCAGTGGAATCGGGAAGATCGTCCGGAAGCCGTGGATCGTGTCGAAACCGAAGATCAGCGGGATGCCGAGGCGCGAGTCCTCGACCGCCACGCGCTGCAGCTGGTTGCGCCGCCCGGCATCGGGCGCTGCGCCGAGATAGGACCCGAGTCCACCCGCCGCCAGCAGGGCCGCGTCCTGCGCTGTTGAGTTGGCGCCCATCTTCCGCTGGCACAACTGGCCGATGCGCTCGGCGCGGGTCATGCGCCGGAGCAGGTCGTCGACGCGGGCGTCGGTGCGCTGCGCGGGGTCTTCATAGACGTCCTTGACGCCGTTCTTGTTCAGGTCGATCCAGCCGCGGTGGTAGATGCCGGGCCGCTGCGGCTCGAACGTGCCGCCTCCGGCCACCACGGGCGCCTGCAGGTCGACGCCTTGCGCGTAGCCGGCGGTCGCCAGCGCGCCGCTGAGGCAGAACGCGAGGATGAGTCTATTCATGTCGGAGTCTGGGCTTGGCGCAAAACGAAGTAGGGTTGGTTCGTGAGCGTGGCGTTGAAGCCCGGGTAAAGCCACGGCCGCCCGGCGGTCGCGCGCAGTTCGAAATAGTATTCGAGCGGATATGGTGAATCGGTGTAGTCGCCGGGAATCTCAGTCTGAAATTCCCCGGCACCGGGAGCCATCGGCGCGTCGCGCCACGGTTCGGCTTGTTGCGTGTGGCGGAAAAACAGGCGCGCCCCCGCGACCGATGGGCCCCCGTTGACGGTGGTCAGGGCCAGGGAAACGGGATGGCCGCGTCGGAACGGGCCGGGCGGCACGTGGGTGACGCCCCCTTCGTTCCGCGGCGGAGGCCGCAGGATTTCCTGGGTCAGTGCGGCAACCAGCGCCGGCGCCGGGTGGGACGGCGGCGGGGCCGCCGCGATCCCGCGCTCCATCGCGGCAATGTCCCCTTCGATTGCTGCGAGGCGGTCCGACCAATGGCCGCGCTGAAACCAGCCTTCGCCGTAAGTCAGGTCGCGGACATAGACTCCCGTCGTCACGGCCGCAACCCCGGCCCAGGCTTGCCGGGCGGCGCGATACGCGCTGACGGCCTCGGCCGCCGCCGCCCGGTCGCCGGTGCGTTCGAACAGCGCATACCAGACGCCGGCGCGGAGCTTCTGGCTGAAGAAACGGCCCAATCCGATCTGGGCCTGCGTGTCGATCGCCAGGCGGCGGAACGACGGGGTGGCGCGGTCCGCCGTGGCCGCTCCGGCTTGCGTCAGGCTGGTGAGGGCCGTCTGCGCGAGGTCCTCCAGCCATTGCGCAACTTCCAGCGGCGAGTATTTGCCACTGACGTCGTCTTGGAGCTGCTCGTCGACGAAGTCGTTGATCCGCGTAAAGAGCTGGGGGTCGAGCGGACTGACCGCGCCGAAGACAAAAGGCTTTGGAGTGTCGGTGTAGGGCTGGGGATGGGAGTCATCGACGACCGACATGTTCACATACATCTCCGGCCAAAAGTTGTTGTTCGCGGCCGAAGGCAGGTGCGCGGTCGTGACGAGCGGCAGGATGCGGCTGGCGTGCGCGAGCGCGGCCTCGACCGCGGGCGCCGCGGCGCCGTAGTCGCGGCGGAGAAGCCGCCGCCAGGTTTCGGGCTCCGTGGCGGGGTTGTAGAACATCCGGCCCCAAAGCCGGTGGGGGTACCGATACTTTTCGAAATCGCCGCCTGGCGCCCGCAGCGAGAGATCGGCGTAGCCGTCGCGCCCGCCGGGCAGGCCCGAACCCTTGCGCCCCTTGAACGAGAGCGGATCGAACACCTCGCCGCCTTGGCTGCCGCAGAAACCCATCGCCCGGCCGGCGGCGGCGGCGAAGCCCGGGTTGCCCCAGAGCAGCACGCGCTGGGTGCCCGGCCAGATGCGGTGGACGATGGCGTAGGGCCGGTCCTCCTTCAGCAGGTCGCCGTAACCGTAGCGCAGGAAGCTCCGCGCGCCCTCGCTCTGGGCGAACGGTCCGCGGCCGCGTTCGCGCGTGGGCAGCTCGGTCGGGCGGATCGCGGCCTGATGGTACGGCAGGCCCAGGTGCTCGGCCCAGAACTTCGGCGAGATCGTCAGCGGCAGGCCGGTGCCGAGCGCCGCGTCGATCGTGGGCTGGTCGATGCCCTTGGCATGCAGGTCGAGGCCGACGCGCCGGCCGCTGCGCACGCAACCCTCGAAGATCGTCCGCCACAGGCCGTAGCTGCCCTCGGGCACGCCGCTTTCGCCGTGGATGCGGAACGTGACGCCGGTGATGTTGGGGCACTCCCGCACCACCAGCGCCAGCGCATCGCGGCAGTATGGCGCCTGGGTCTGCGGCGTGAGGCCCTCGATCACGTGGTTGGCCTCCGGGCTGTCGATCCACCGGTACGCGTGAGTCCAGACCCCGAGCTGGAAATCGAGGCCGCGCGCCGCCGCCTCGTCGCTGATGAAGCGCAGCATCTCCAGGTTGCGGTCGCGTTCCGCGTCGGGCAGGTTTGTGGCGCGCACGTCGTAACCGGGCACCCGCACGAGGAACGGGTAGGCGAAATAGAAATAAGTGTCCCGGAGATGATCCGGCGAATCGTAGCCGAGCCCGAGCGCGAGGTTGAAGCGGTTGAAGCGCTCGGTCGCGAGGAGCGAGAGGTAGGCGCGCCAGAACTCGCGGTCGTTGAACCAGGGCTTGTCCTCGACGTCGCTGACGAACAGCCGCATGACGCTGCGGACCTGGTTGGCCGGCCGCTCGCGGATGGCGGCGGCCGGGCGCAGCGCGGCCAGCGGGTCGTCCAGCAGCGCCGCGGCGTCAGCGATCTCCGTCAGCGCGTAGCTCAGCCCGCGCGCATCGCCGCCGGCGGCGAGCAGGGCCGCTCGCCCTCCGAGCGTGACCGGCGCAATGAGCAGCGCCTCCGGGCCGTCCGGGGCGGCCACGGCGGCGGCGCGCAGCCACGGGGAGGCGGCGCCGGCCGCGACCACGCACATGTCCGATGGCGCCACCTCGTCGAGGGCGCGACAGCATCGCACCCCGAGACCGCGGGCGGTCAGCGCCGCGCGGAGTTGCGCGGCCGCCCATTGCGCCGGCGCGGCCGTGCCGATGGGATCCGAGGGGTCGACCACAATGGCGATGTCGCCGGCGGCGGGGGCGGGGCTGGCGCCGGGGTGCAGGCACCCGGCCAGGAGGGTGCCGGCCAGGCAGCCGGCGGTGCCGGCGCCGGTCTGGATAAGGAATTCGCGGCGATTCATGGGGTGGCAACGACGGAGCTCAGGCGAAGGGCTGGGGCACGGCGTGGCGCGCCACGTAGAGCGGGTGCTTCGGCTGGCCGCTGGCGTTGCGCTCGAGGCAAAAGACGCGGGCCGACGGCAACAGGCCGAGCACCTGCCGATCGCGCTCCAGATGGGTGCCGTGTTCGCCCCACGCCAGCATCACCCGTTCCACCCTCGTGCTCCAATACGCGATCCAGCGGTCGTTGTCAGGGCCGACCGGGTCGGCGGCCGCCTTCATGTCGGCGGGATCGGTGGCGCGCCAGGCGAAGGCGTTGAGCATGACGAAAAAGGCGTAGCCCCAGGCGGCGGAGAAGGTGCGGATGCGCCGCAGGGTGGGATCCAGCCGGTGCTCGTCCGCGGTGCTGGGATTGAGCCCAATCCAGGCGATGCCGCGCTCGGGGGTCAGCAATTCGTCCCAGCGGTGGATCAGGATGTAACGGTAACGGCGATCGGGGGAGAAAACACACTCGTTGGGCATGGCCGACGACGTCACCCAAGACGCCCGGAGTACGGGAGGCAACGTTTGTCATACGGTCCGGCCCGCCGCGGCGTCGGCTTGGAACGAACGCAGGGCGAGGCCCAGGGCCAGCAGAAGCAGGGCTGAGGCTTCGAAAAAAGCCACGCCGGGCATCTGCAGCGCCCGTCCGGGCGTAATGCACACCCCGAAACTCCACGCGGCCACCGGCGGGCCGAAGATGCCGGCGAGGCTGCCCAAGCTGGCCAGCACACCCTGGACGGCGCCCTGCTCATCGGCGGGAATGTGCCGGGTGATGAGCGACTGGGTCGCGGGCCCCGCGATGCCGCCGAACGATCCAAGCACGATGAGGGCGTAGATCATCCAGCCGTCGGTGGCGCAGCCGTAGCCGATCATGGAGAGCGCGGTGAGCAGCAGGCCCGCGGCCAGACCGCGCGGCTCGCCCAGCCGCTCCAGAATGGGCCGGACGAGCTTGCCTTGCACGACCGCGGTGGCGACGCCGACGAACGCGAGCGAGAGTCCCACCTGCCGCGTGCTCCAGTGATACCGGTAGCCGGTGTAGAGCACCCAGATGCTTTGGAGCATGATCGAGCCAAGCATGTAGAGGAAATACACGCCCGCGAGGGCGAGGATGCCGCGAAACCGCCGCAGCATCACGAGGGCGCCGACCGGATTCGCGCGTTTCCATTCAAAGGCGCGTCGCTTGTCCAGTGGCAGTGATTCGGGGAGCACAAACACGCCGTAGAGCAGGTTGACCACCAGGCACGCGGCGGAGGCGAAGAATGGCAGGCGCAGGTGGTAATGACCCAGCAGCCCCCCGACAGCCGGCCCGACCACGAAACCCAGACCAAAGGCGGCGCCGACGAGCCCGAAGCTCTGCGCGCGCTTCTCCGGCGGCGTGACGTCGGCGATGTAGGCCGAGGCCGTGGCGAGAACACCGGCCGTGGCGCCGGCGATTACCCGGCCGACGTACAACCAGCCGAGGCTCGGCGCCAGCCCCATGACGAGATTGTCGACAATGGACCCGGCCAGGGCCACGAGGAGCACCCGGCGCCGTCCGTAACGGTCGGACAGCGCGCCGAGGACGGGCGAGGCGACGAACTGCATCAGCGCGAAAACGCCGATCAGCGAGCCGTAGGCGTTGGAACCTTCCGCCACGCTGCCGCCCTCGAACTGGGTCACCAGACCCGGCAGCACCGGGATGATGATGCCGAAACCCAGCACCAGCAGGACCAGCGTGACGAAGATGAAGCCGAGCGCCGGAGCGCGGGCC
>Ga0335078_10005880_pt1 | contig 18150 bp, 14 predicted proteins | sample Lox_Sample_32_FD_206711 | JGI IMG/M metagenome (GOLD analysis project Ga0335078, IMG submission 206711) | Soil microbial communities from Loxahatchee National Wildlife Refuge, Florida, United States - Lox_Sample_3.2 | ecosystem: Environmental > Terrestrial > Soil > Wetlands | place: USA... | reverse complement strand
GACACAGTGATTCGCTTTAGCATGATGAGTGGTTATCAGATGCCGTTCTTCGACCCAGCGCTCTGCCTTTTATCAGCCCTGGCTTCTCGGAAATAGAGAGTGGATGCTTTTCCGGACCACCCGTTTCGGCCGCTCACGCATCCCTCCGGGGAACTAGTTTACTTGCGGATTGTATCGTCACCAAAGTTGAGCCAAACCGAAACTATCACTCCGACGAATCGCGACTATGTTGATACGGACACCTTTTTCATTTTCTTTCCAAGCCTGACGACTTTCTCGGAGTTCGTGCAGATCGTCACCAGCGGACGCACAACCTTTTTCCCGTCAACCTGAACGGCATTCGCCTCAATCTTGCGAGAGGCTTCTGTCCGAGAGGTGGCCAGACCTGCCTCGACCAAGACTTTGTCAAACCAGACCAATCTGATGTCCGGCAGGCTTGGGTCATCCAGCGGAAAGTATGAGTTGGTGTCTGAGAGATCTTTTGAACTCGCGGCGCTTACCTTATTCAGCGGAATCGCCACAAGCTCCACATCTTCCGGCACCTGATCCTTCTGAAACTGCCGCGCCCAATCCTCCGCCGCTTTCGTCCCCGCCTCGGCCGAATGAAAATCCGTCACAATCCGCCGCGCCAGATCTTTCTTCGCCTGCATCGGATGCGCTTCCCGCTTCATCTTCTCGATTTCCGCCATCTGCACATCGGTCAGCAATTCATAAAATCGCCACATCATGTCGTCGGAAATCGACATGACTTTCCCGTACATCTCGAAGGCCGGCTCCGCGATGCCGATCGCATTCCCCAGCGACTTCGACATCTTATGAACCCCGTCCAGTCCTTCGAGAATCGGCGTCGTCAGCACGACTTGCGGCTCCTGCCCGTAAGCTCGCTGCAATTCTCGTCCCACCAGCAAATTGAATTTCTGATCCGTGCCTCCGAGTTCAACGTCGGCGTTCAGCGCAACCGAGTCATATCCCTGCGCCAGCGGATACAGCAGTTCGTGAACCGCAATCGGTTTTTCTTCCTGAAATCGTTTGTGAAAGTCTTCGCGCTCGAGCATCTGCGACACGGTGAACTTCGCCGTCAACCGGATCCAGTCCGCCGACTTCACTTTGTCGAACCACTCGCTGTTGAAACGCACTTCCGTTTTTTCTGGCGACAAAATTTTGTACACCTGCGCCATATACGTCTTGGCGTTCTGCATGATGGCTTCCGGGCTCAGCGGAGGCCGCGTCGCCGATCGTCCTGTCGGATCGCCAATCATCCCCGTAAAGTCGCCAATCAGAAAAATGACCGTGTGCCCCAGGTCCTGAAAATGTTTCAGCTTCCGCAGCACCACCGTGTGTCCAAGATGAAGGTCGGGAGCCGTGGGGTCCATGCCGAGTTTCACCCTTAGCGGCTTTTTCGAGCTGCGAGACTTTTCCAGTTTCTCGCGCAGTTCCGATTCACGGATGATTTCTGCGCTGCCTTTTTTGATGTAGGCGAGTTGTTCGTCAGCGGACGCGAAGTCGGGCATCTTGGAATTATAAGGAACGAAGGAAAGATGCAGCTACTGCTGCATGTCGCGGATCAGCACCACGTCCGAATCCGTGTGCCCGCGCAGCAACCCCAGTTGCTTGCCGTCGAACGACCAATGGAAATCGAGAATGTGTTCGGACGAGAAGTTCGTCACCTGCTTGCCCGCCGATCCGTCCAGCGGCTGCATCCACAAGTTGTCAACGCCCGCGGTTCGCACTGGATAGATCACCGCTTTTCCATCCGTAGAAAAGCGAATCGGACCGTTGCGGGGATGCTGAAACTCCAGAATTTTCTCAGTCTGATCGGTATCGAGTGAAGCCAGCGTCAGTTTTTCAACGTGCTCGCCGAGGTGGCCGTAAGCCGCAAACGCGACTGTTTTTCCATCCGGCGAAATACCAAATCCCTGCGCGACCAGTTGTTGCGAAAGTTGCTGCGCTTTTCCGCCGTCGATGGGAATCTTCATCAAGTGGCCGCCGCTCGCGCCATCTTCGTAAACCACCCACTTCCCATCGCGTGAGCAGACGGCGAAGTCATCCGCTTTCCCCTCGCTCAGTTCGCGCAGGCCGCCACCATTGGCATCCATGCGCCAGATCCGCAGCACCGGCTTGCCGGGACTGATCGTCGTAAACACCAAATATTTGCCGTCTCCGCAGGCCGAAGGCCCCGAGGTGTACTTGCTGTCGGGAACTGACAAGTTCGACTCGCTGCCCGATGCCGGATTCAGCAAGCCCAACCCTGACGGTAGATCGCGCACGATTTGCCCGTCGCCGGTCCATGTGAAATGAAACGAAGGGGCGCCCGAAGTGATCTGCCGAGGCTGCCCGCTGGCTTCTGCTGGCATCGTGAATAAGTTGTAGTGCGATTCGCTCAGGACGCTCGCCAATGTGCGGCCATCCGCAGAAACACTCGGCTCGGAGTAATTATTCGTATCCCGCGTAATCGCGTAAGACTTTCCTTCCGGATACGAAACGAACACGATCTGCGCCCGTCCCATGTTGTCGAGAGCAATGATGCCGTTCCCGTTCGGCATCCAGGTCGGATGTTGCAAAATCGTATCCGACGTGAAGAACACCTGCCGCTTGCTGCTGGCAAGATCAAAGCTCGCGAAGCCGGTCAGCGCATTCACCGGTTGAATCACGGTGCACACGATGCTTTTTCCATCCGGCGACCACGTCGGCTCGTACAATCCATCTGTCACCGAGCCGCTGAACAGAACTTTTTCTTCGCCGCCCTCCGCCGGCATCGTCAACAGCCGGAATTTCCCAGCCTCCGGGTTGTTATAGCGGACATACGCCATCTGCTTTCCATCCGGAGAAAAAGTTACGTTCGAGTCGATATCCGTCGCCAGCTTCTGCGGAGTTCCGCCCAGCAGCGGCGCTCGATACAAATACTTCAGCTCATGACTGCCAACTTCGCTGCGTACAAAATAAAGATAATTGCCATCCCGCGAAAACCGGAGCCCGGAATAATCCACGTCCGCTGGTGTCACCACCTGCGTGTCGCTATTCGTCGGCAGGTTTCGCAGCCAAAGGCTCTGCTCGCCCTCGTTGTCCACCACATTCAGGATGTACTTCCCATCCGGCGAAATTGCGACCAGCGCCGCTTTCCCCGTGTCGGTCACTTTCGTGATGGCAATGTTCTGGAAGGGAACTGGCCGGGCGCGATGAAGAAACGCATAAATCCCGTAGGCCGCAGCTGCCATAATAATGATCGCCAGCAGGCTTCCGGTTGCCGCTCCAATTTTGTGCTGCCGCGCCGCTGCCACGACCTTCGAACTCTCGGTTTTCGGCGTGGGAGGCGCAGGCTCAACCGCCACTGACGATCCTGACATCCCTTGCGACGTTTTCCTGCCCGAATCGCTGTCCCGTTTGAGCCGCTTCAGATCGCCCCGCAGGTCCGCTGCTGACTGGTATCGCAGATCGCGGTCTTTATCTAACAGCTTCTCGATGATCTCCTGCAGCTTTGGCGGCAGTTGCGGATTGATCTGCAACGGCGGCACCGGATCGCGATCGAGAATCGCATGAAAGATGACTGCCGACGTATTTCCGCTGAACGGCAATCTTCCAGTCGCCATTTGGTAGATCACGCCCCCAAGAGAAAACAAATCCGTCCGGCTGTCGAGGAGTTCTCCCCGCGCCTGCTCCGGCGACATGTAAGCGACGGTTCCTACCGTCGATCCCGGGCTGGTCAAATTCGCCGGAAGCGTCGACTCCGGCAGCGCACCGATCGTCTCCGCGGTGAACTGTTCGGCGTGGAGAAGCTTCGCCAAACCAAAATCCAGTACTTTTACCTGACCACGCTGCGTCACGAAAATATTCGCCGGCTTGATATCGCGATGAACGATTCCTTTGCTGTGCGCAACATCGAGAGCATCCGCTAGTTGAATCGAAATCTCAAGCAACCGGTCGAGCGGCATCGCACCCGCGCGCAGCTTGATGTCCAGGTTCTCTCCCTCGAGCAGTTCCATCGCGATGAACGACTGTTCGCCATCGTTCTCAACTGCGTAAATCGTGCAAATATTCGGATGGTTGAGCGCCGAGGCGGCACGAGCTTCAAGGAGAAATCGATCCAGCGCCCCTTGATCGCGAGAGAGGTCCGGCGGCAGAAACTTCAGTGCGACTTTGCGTCCGAGCGTGAGGTCCTGCGCTTCGTAGACTACGCCCATGCCGCCGCTACCCAGTTTTCCCGTGATCCGGTAATGAGAGATGGTTTGCCCGATCATTCTGCGCGGCTTGTCTGGGATGAGACGGAAGGCCTGAAACCCATGTTAAGGATGCTTCTAAGAATGGTCAACCGAGTCACTGCTGGGAGTCACGAAGCAGTACAACGTCCGAATCCGTGTGACCGCGAATAATGCCGATCTGCTTCCCATCGGGCGACCAGTGAAAGTCCTGTATGCGTTCTGATTTGAAATTGCTGATCTGCTTCCCCGCCGAGCCGTCGAGTGGTTGCAGCCAGAGATTATCGGCATCTTTGTCGCGGAAAAAGTAGGCCACAGCTTTCCCGTCTGGCGCAAAACGCACTCTTCCTTGAACCGGACGCTGCTGGTCGATGTACTTTGCGTTCTGCGGAGAGTCGAGAGGAACCACCGCTAAGGTCTGTTTCGGAGTACTGGGTGAGATAAATGTAGTGAATGCGGCCAACTTTCCGTCCGCCGAGATACTGAAACCAGCAGCGGGACTCGGACTTACGACTTCGCCCTTGCCGCCATCGACTGGCACTCGCATCAGCATCGCGTTATTTGTTGCATCGAGGTAATAAACCCAGCGTCCATCCGGCGAGCAGGTTGGATAAATGTCGCTCTTGCCTTCGCTGACCTGCTTCAGGTTGCCGCCCGTGGAATCCACGCGCCATATGTTTTGAACCTTGCTTCCAGCGTGCCCACCGATCACGAACACGTCATAGCGTCCGCAAGTAGAAGGCTGAAAGACCAATCCCTCCTGCTGGGGTGACGTGAGGCCGGTCTTGTTATGGGTTTGCGGGTTAAGCAGGGTAAGCGTGAAATCCTGGCTGAACAAAACCTGCCCATCGGACGCCCAACTGAAGTCGAAGATCGGCACGCCGGACGTGACTTGATCCAGTTGCCCTCCGTCCAATGCTGAAGTCGGCCCCACATACAGGTTGTACTGGCCTTGTCGAAGCACCGTCGCGACCGTGTGCCCATCGGCTGCAATCCCCAGATCGCCGTAATCGCTGATGTCGTGCGTCACTGGCCTGAACACACCTTCCGGATACGAAACCTCCACAATTCGATTTCGGGAGAAGCGAGTTTCTGGATCGGTGGAAAGCGCAAGTAAACCGCTGCCATTAGGCAGCCATACCGGTTTGTTCACAAAGCCCTGGCCGCTTTGAAAAAACAATTTCTGTTTTCCCGTTGCGACGTCGACCGCCATCAGGCCGCTGATCGCATCCTTCGTAGGCTGAACAATTCCGGTTACGATTGTCTTTCCGTCCGGCGACCAGGCTGGGTCCATCAAAACCTGCGACAGATTTCCCAGCACCAGATTCTTATCCTCTCCCCCCTCGATCGAGTGGATCACCAATCGGAACTTTCCCATCTCCGGGTTGTTCTGCACGACGTACGCGAGACTGCGGCCATCCGGAGAGAAGGTGATGTTCGTGTCAATGTCGGTGACCAGCTTTTGCGGCGTTCCGCCCAGCACCGGCGCGCGGTACAGGTAATGCAGCGCCTGGCCCAATTCGCCGCGAACAAAATAAAGATAATTCCCGTCCGGCGAGAAGCGCACGCCGACGTACTGCAGCGGTTCCGGCGCCATCACCTGGGTGTTGCTGTTGGTGGGAATGTTTCTCAGCCACAAGCTCTCCTGCCCGTTTTCGTCCAGAACATTCAGGATGTACTTCCCATCGGGCGAGATCGCGACTAATCGTGCTTTCCCGGTTTCCGTCGCCTTGCTGACGGAGAAATTCTGAAATGGCACCGAGCGGCCACGGGAAAGAAATGCATAAATGCCATACGATGCTGCCGCGATCAGAGCGACCACGATCAGGCTCGTTATGCCAAGGCCCAACTTATGCTGTCGCGCCGCAGCCACTACCGCCGAACTGCTCGAAACGCTCGCCGGAGATGGTTTCGCCGCTGCCACGGCGACCGATGGCTCCGACGCTGGACGTGCTTTGTGCCCCGATTCGCTGTCGCGCTTCAGTCGCTTGAGTTCTCCGCGCAGATCGGCGGCCGACTGATACCGCAGATCGCGGTCCTTCTCCAGAAGCCTCTCGATGATCTCCTGCAACTTCGGCGGCAGCCCGGGATTCAACCGCGTCGGAGGAACCGGTTCGTGCTCCAGAATTGCATTGAAGATGACCGCCGAGGTATTCCCGGAAAATGGAAGCTGGCCTGTGGCCATCTGGTACATCACCGTGCCCAAAGAAAAAAGATCACTGCGCGCATCCAAGTCTTCGCCGCGTGCCTGTTCCGGCGACATATAGGCAATCGTGCCAACCGTTGAGCCGGGGCTGGTCAGATGCATCGGATTTGGCCCAGCCGTGGCCACCGTATCCATCGCCATCTCGGCTGCTTGCGTCAGCTTGGCTAGCCCGAAGTCAAGAATCTTTACCGTGCCGCGCTGAGTGATAAAAATGTTCGCGGGCTTGATATCCCGGTGAACAATACCCTTGGCGTGCGCCGCGTCCAGCGCATCCGCGAGCTGAATGGCAATATCCAGCAGCCGATCCAATGGCATCGCACCGCCGGCCAGCTTGACGTCGAGACTCTGGCCTTCCAGCAACTCCATGGCTATAAAAGATTGCCCGGCGTCTGACTCGACCGCATAAATCGTGCAAATGTTCGGGTGGTTCAGCGCGGAAGCAGCCCTCGCTTCTAGCAGAAAACGATCCAGTGCCGCCTGGTCGCGAGCTACGTCGGCAGGCAGAAATTTCAGCGCGACTTTGCGTCCCAGCGTGAGGTCTTGCGCCTCGTAGACAACGCCCATACCTCCGCTGCCCAGTTGAGCCGTGATTCGATAATGCGAAATGGTTTGGCCGATCATGAAATCGCGACAAGCGGGAGGTGCGAACCATCTTAAGCAGATCGAGACAGCAGGTCAAACCTCCCGTAGCGATAAGAAACCCGCCCAAGCCAGGCTTGGACGGGCGCCTTGTTGCAGACAAACTGAGTGACGGCTCTCAGTTTCCTTCGCAACTGACGTGGTTATTCCAATCGACGAATGCACCCTGCGGGTTATCGCGCCACGCCCAAACATGCAGCTCGAAAAAGTCCGCCAGGTTAAAACGGTTGGGTGACGCTACGAACTGGAAGTCCTGATCTTCAAGTGCCGGGGGCGTGTTGTCGTTGTTTGCAAGCCACGTCGCCGCATCGACAATGTATTCGACGCCGACCAGCATGCGCTTATTGCCGACCGGCTCATAAATCAGCGCTTCCGGATGAGCTAGTTCGATCTTGCCATCGGCAAATAGATCGCCATTGACGTAGTGAATGCCCATCGCTCCGTGGTCCGGTCCGGTCACGCAGCCGAACGATGGCACATACCCGGCTCTTACGGCATTGTTGACGTCGGTGAATTGTCTCGTCACTTCCCGCACCTCTTGCACCAGCTTTGCCGGTACTGGATGGTTCGCGTGCGCTGTTTCCTGGGCGAACAGCGGAGCGACCAGGCTGCCCAACAACATCAGGCGCAGAAATGTCCTGCTCAATATTCTGTGTTTCATAATGTCTCCTTGTGAGTTGGTGATCTCAGTTGGGTTGTTACATGCGTTGGGTGGTTACAGAAACCGGGACGCCTTTGGTGAGCGAGTCAAACACCGGCGAGTGTCCCGTTCCCAGTTCGACGATCTCTTGCAACTTCTCATCCGGCGCGTCGGCCTTGATTTTGAAGTTCACGCGAATCCCCTGAACTCCTTTGCGGACGTTGGCATCGAGATCCAGAAATCCGTGCAGATCGATGTCACCCTCAAACGAGGATTCCACTTCTTCGATCTCGATCCCGCGCGCCGCCGCGTGGTAGACCATCGAGGTCGTCAGGCAGGAAGCCAGCGAGTGCAGCAGATACTCGACCGGATTCGCCGCCCCATCTTTCCCCAGCAAAACGGCTGGCTCGTCGGCTGTCACCACAAACGGCTTCGGGTGCGATAGCTCTTGGTCTGTGCCATAGAACGTGTCCACGGTCGAGCGGTTCTGCGCTGAATCCACCCATTGGTTGCGAATACGGAATTTGAATTTCGCGATCGACGGCGTCGCCTTAACCGCGTCAATCGTCGTGAACAGGTCGTCTACTGGAACTCCATTGACCAGTTTCGGAAGTGTTTTTGCAGTTGCCATTTGATTGTTTCCCCAATTCGTTTTTGTTTTTCGATCCGCTTGCGTTCGATGGCTCCAAAGTAGCGGGACAAACCTCTTGACACAAGATGGCAGATTTGCCATTGTAAGATGGTGAATACGCCATCGAAGAACGAGCCCCGAAAAAAGCCGGGGGAGATGATCGACGTCGCCGTCCTCTTCCTGAACGAGACTTTTTCTTCCACGGCCGTCGGGCCCATGGAGGTCTTCCGGCACGCCGGTTCTTTGTGGAATATCCTTGCCGGCCAGCAACAGGCGCCGCCGTTTCGCGTAACCACGGCCTCTGCGGACGGCGAAGCCGTCGAGTGTGACGGCCCGCTCTACATCAAGCCGATGGCGGCGATCAAGGACATTCATCGCGCCGATCTGATCTTCATCCCAACTACCGGCCTCAGCATCGACGATGTCGTCGAACGGAATGCGCCCGTCGTGCCTTGGCTGAAACGTTGGCACGAGCGCGGGGCCGAAATCGCCAGCGTCTGCTCCGGTGTCGGCCTGGTCGCAGAAACCGGAATGCTCGATGGCAGGCGGGCCACCACGCATTGGGGTCTAGCGCAGCGTTTTCGCGAAAAATATCCCAGGGTGAAGTGGATGCCGGAACTAATGGTCACCGAGGACCACGGTTTCTACTGCGGAGGCGGAGTCCATGCCGCCCTCGATCTCAGCCTTTATCTAGTCGAGAAGTTCTGCGGACATGAAATCGCCATGCAGAGCGCCAAGGCGCTCCTGATCGATACACCGCGCGCCTGGCAAGCCGGTTTCGCGGTCGTGCCGCTAAAGACCGATCACAGCGACGACTCCATCTCTAACGCCCAGGACTGGCTCCATGAAAATTTTCATCGTACTTTTCCGCTCGACGCTCCCGCCCGCCGCGTCGGCATGAGCCTGCGCAATTTCGTTCGCCGTTTCAAGCAAGCTACCGGCGACAGTCCACTCGCGTATCTGCAGAAGCTTCGCATTGCCGCGGCCAAGCGGCTGCTCGAGAATGACCACCGCAGCATTCAGGAAATCAGCGGCGCCGTCGGCTACCAGGACGTCGCATTCTTCCGATCTCTCTTCGAGCGCCACACCGGAGTATCCCCGAGCGCCTATCGAGAAAAATTCGGCGTGTAACAAAACTTCTATTCAGAAAACATTTATTGGGAGACATCATGGATATTCGATCAATTCAAAAGCCATTCAAAGACCAGTATCGCCGCGATCCCGCGAGTTCTCGCATTACACTCACCGCAAAAGGCGGACAAACCGGCACGCCTCTCGGGTGCTCGGTCGACATCGGTCGTGCACTGTATCAAGCCGAAGCGCACAAGGGAGTCGGCGGAAGCGGCACTGCGGCGTGTTCCGGCGATCTCCTGCTCGGAGCTCTCGCCGCTTGCGCGCAGCTTACGTGCCAACTGGTCGCCACGGCCATGGGCATTCCCACGCAGCACATCAATGTGACTGTTACTGGTGACATGGATCTCCAAGGCACACTCGGCATCTCGAAAGAAGTGCCCGTAGGCTTCGAATCCATTCGCGTGAACTTCGACCTCGACGCGCCGCAAGCCACCGCCGAGCAACTCAAAGCGCTGCAGGAAAAAACCGAGCAGTATTGTGTCGTTCTCCAAACCATGCTGAAACCGCCACGCATCGACACCCAGTGGAGTCCGTCGAAATAGCCGAACACCAATTCTCGTAAACGCAAATAGCGGAGTCACGTCGAGGCAGAGTTCTTGCAAACAGTGTCTGATCGGAATCGGTAGCCTGTGGCTTAGGTTCCGCAACCTTAACAAATCACGAATCAAGACCGGTCTCTGGACATCCGCGCAATCCGTGGCAGATTTTGAGATTGGAACTTAACCTGCCTCTTCGCCATTTCTTCTGCCCGATTTCACCGACGAGCGCCTGCCCACCGCTTTGCATCTCAGATAACCTTGCCACCCACCTAGACGCTACGAAGCGAAGTGTCTATGGGCAGGCTCCAAATCACGGTGGCACTTTTACTGGCATGTGCCATAGCACCCATCAGCATGTCCGCCAAAGAACCACCGCGAGCGGCTGGGCATGAGCTCAGCCGAACCCACCCTCCCATTGCAAGATTATTGAGAGAAGATGACGGGCTCGCCATCATCGCGGCTGCGCTGCGAATTCGATCGGAACTGAATTCGGAATACGACTGCTCGCACTTGGTTCACGCCGTCTACCAGCAGGCCGGATTTCCTTACAAGTATGCGACTGCCGCCCAGCTTTATGCGGGCGTCGGAGAGTTTCGACGAGTCTTCCATCCTCAAGCCGGAGACCTGGTGACATTCCCTCAGCACGGTGCCCATGGTCATGTGGGAATCATGGTCGATCCCCACCAACGCCTCTTTTTCAGCCACCTGAGTCACGGCCCCAGCGTCTCTTCGTATGGTTCTCCGTATTGGAGGCACCGCGGTATCCCTCATTTTTTGCGATATGTTCGCAAGCTTCCTCCCGGAACGCGCACCGCGTCAGCAGGTCAGCTAAGCACAGCCAGGTAATTCCCCCAGCGACCTGCTGCGTTTTTCCGTTGACTTCCGGTTTGCCGGGTCACATCCAGCGAAGTAACCGTCTGATGTAGAATGCTCCGGCGAATCAAGTCTTCATTAGCAGGAGTGATTGTGAACTACGCCCGCATAGCATTGGCCTCCTTCGGGGCGATGGTCGCCTACTTTGCCTACGGCTTTGCCATGTTCGCCGCGTGGCCATCCATGAAAACTGAATTCATGAAGTACCCCAATGTCTATCGCCCCAAGGACGAAATGATGAAGGTGATGCCCTACGGCATGGTCGCCATCCTCATCGCTATCGTGGTCGTCGCGATTCTCTACGCGAAAATCTATGCCGCTGGTGGCGGCGTCGTCGCAGGCATATACCTCGGCGCACTCATCGGCCTGTTCTCTGTCTGCACGTTCGCGATTCACAACTACATCAATCTGAACATCGGCCTCACGTTGACCTTCTACCAGTCCATCGCTTATTTTTTCCAGTGGGTGATCGTGGGCGCAGCTATCGGCCTCATCTACAAACCATCCTAGAGTTCTCCCTGGAACAGAGAAACAAGCTCTGGAGTTGCCAGAGCCGGTCGGCAGCGCAGGACGTACGTATCATTTTTCGGTCGAAAATCGCGATTTCTGCTGCCCACGAAATCGAAAGCGACAATCTTGGAACCGATCGCCGAGGGACACATCCAATTACCAGGACACTCTTATGCTCACACGTTGGTTAGCTGGTTCTCTGATCGTCGGATGCGCGATTCTTGCAATGTTGCTTGTCGGGCGCACGGCGAACGCCGCTTCAAAGGCGCCAATTCCTGCAGCGAAAGCGGACTTACCGTTAGCTTCGAGCGCGGGTAAACAAAAGGCCGTCTTCGCTGGCGGATGTTTTTGGGGCACTCAGGCAGTCTTTGAAAGAGTGAAAGGCGTGGTCAAGACTACGGCTGGATACGCCGGGGGTTCTGCATCAACTGCAACCTACGATCAGGTCACGACAGAAACCACCGGGCACGCGGAATCTGTCGAGGTAATTTATGATCCCTCCAAAATCACGTACGGCCAGTTATTGCGCATCTTCTTTTCCGTAGCTCACGATCCGACACAGCTTAACCGGCAGGGACCAGACGTGGGCACCTCGTATCGATCCGCGATCTTCTATGTCGGTGACGAACAAAAGCGCATTGCGACTGCTTATATCGCGCAACTGGACGAAGAGAAAGTGTTCTCGGGAAAAATCGTCACTGAGGTTACGCCGCTGAAAGGTTTCTATCGTGCCGAGGACTACCATCAGGATTACGCGCTCCACAATCCGACGAACCCTTATATTCAGGTTTGTGATCGTCCAAAGATTGAGTCGCTGAAGGCTCAATTTCCTGATCTGTTTGTCGACTACGAAGGCCGGCATTAAGACCTGCTACCGCCTGGTTTGGCCGCTGTTGACTCCTTCCCCAGAGTCGCGGTTTTACAGCACAATCCGTAGTACCGGCGCTCGACGTGAATGATGCGCACATTCCCCTTGCACTTCTACAAGAGCTGGTATACCTTCTTGTAGAAGCAATAGGGGAGACTGATGCCATCTCGATCGATTGATCTCCCGCAAGGCACGCTGGACCTGCTCATCCTTCGCACCCTGTCGCTTGAGCCGCTCCACGGCTGGGCGGTTTCGGAACGTATCCAGCAGATCTCTAGCGACGTCTTGCGCGTGCAGCAGGGCTCGCTCTATCCGGCGCTGCACCGCCTGGAGCGCCGCGGCTGGATCAAAGCCCGCTGGGGTACGTCTGAGAACAATCGCAAAGCAAAGTTCTACGAGATCACCAAAGCTGGACGGCGCCAACTCGAGATCGAACAGGACGCCTGGCAGAAGCTGACCGCAGCCGTAAGCCAGATCCTCGAAACTGCCTAGGAGATCGCGTTTTGCTACACGACTTACTCTTCCGACTGCGTACCATGATGCGGCGTCCTGCCGCAGAGAACGAACTCGATGACGAGCTGCGTTTTCACCTCGAGCGCGAGACCGAGAAATACGTGAAGTCGGGGATGAGCCAAGCCGAGGCCGTGCGTCGCGCGCGCCTGGAATTTGGTGGCCTCGATTCGGTTAAGGAAGAATGCCGCGAGGCTCGCGGCGTCAGCTTTGTTGAGACGCTGGTGCACGACGTGCGCTACATCACTCGCACTCTGCTCCACTCGCCCGCGTTTACCGCTTGCGTGGTGCTGACGCTCGCACTCGGTATCGGCGCCAACACGGCGATCTTCACCGTGGTCAATGCGGTCTTGCTGAATCCGCTCCCATACACCAACCCGCAGGAATTGCTGGCTGCGCGGCCCAACGACTCGCTGCCGAATCTGGAAGACATGCAGCGCCAGACCAAGTCATTCGCCAGCAGCGGTGGAATCAATATCGAGCCGATGGACTTCACCGGCAAGGGTGAGCCGGTGCGCGTGCATGGCGCCTACGTTGATGCGGGTCTGTTCGCGACACTCGGCGCCCAGCCGATGTTGGGCCGTTTGATCTCAGCCGAGGAGGATGTGAAAGGCGGTCCACACAATGTCGTGGTGAGCTATCCGTTCTGGCGAAACTTCCTGGACGCCGATCCTAACGTGCTGGGAAGAGCGATCCGTCTGAGTGACAACAGTTATACCGTGATCGGCGTGATGCCCAAGGATTTTACTCTGCCGAGGGAGCTTGCCGATGTTTTCGTTTCGTTGTGGGTGGCATATCCCGACGCAGCGGCCGAGCGCGACGTGCATTTCATGCACACCTACTGGCGATTGAAGCCTGGCGTGGCGATCGCGCAGGCGCAAGCAGAAATCAAACAGATGGACCACCGCCTCTCCGAGGCGTTTCCTGACAGTGAGAAGGAGCGCGCCACTTTACTGATGCCGTTGCATGACTGGCTGGTCGGCAATGTCCGCCCGGCGCTGCTGGTTCTGTTCGGAGCGGTTGGTCTGGTGCTGCTGATTGCCTGTGCGAATTTTGCGATGTTGCTGATGGCGCGGGCCGTAGCACGGCAACGCGAGCTGACGATTCGCGCCGCACTGGGTGCGCGGAACGGTCGCCTGATCCGCCAAAGGCTCACCGAGAGCACACTGCTGGCACTGATCGGCGGAGCAGCAGGACTGCTGGCTGCGAAAGCAGGCGTAACGATATTGCTGGCGTTGAAACCGGAGGCACTGCGTCACTTCAACGCAATTCACATGGACGCGCGGGTCTTCCTGTTCGTATTCGCCATCTCTCTGCTGACCGGGCTGCTGTTCGGACTTCAGCCGGCATGGTCCGCAACTCGCGGAGATGTCGGGGACGCGTTGCGGGAGAACGCACGCACCACCGCCGCGGGCGTTTCGCGTAGTCCCTTGCGCAGTTTCTTGGTGACCGCTGAGCTTGCGCTGGCTCTCATTCTGCTGGCCGGTGCGGGATTGCTGATCAAAGGCTTTCTGCGCCTGCGATCCGTGGATCCGGGATTCAATCCGGCGAACGTCATTACCATGTACCTTCAACTGCCGGGTACCCGCTATCCGAAGATTCCTTCGCAGACAAATTTCCGCCGCGAGTTGCTCGCGCGTATCAACGCCTTTCCGGGCGTGGAGGCGGCGATGATCACCGATCTTCCCCTGGCCGGAAATTACGTAGGCCATCGCGTCGTCGTCGACGGACAGCCACCGCCTGCGGTCGGAGCCGAACCAGTGGTGCAAACGTTATCGGTCATGGGTGCTTACTTCGGCGTCATGCAGATTCCCATTCGCTCCGGACGCGACTTCGGCGCAATGGATCGCGAAGGACAACCGCTGGTGGCCATCGTCAACGAGACGTTCGCGCGGCAACTCCTTCCTGGCCAGAACCCGATTGGAGCCCGCATTGACTGGGCCCGCACTAACGAACCCCACAAATGGATGACGATCATCGGGGTTGCGGGCGACGTGAAGCATTCCGGGTTGAACCAGCCAGTGGATCCTGCCGTCTACTCTCTCTTCAGCCAGAATGACGAGGCGTGGCGAAGATTTATGACGCTGGTGATCCGGACGCGAGTTCCGGCAGCAGGCGTGGTCGAGGAAGTGAAAAAGCAGGTCTGGAGCTTGGATAGCCAGATTCCTGTGAGCAGCATTCAATCCATAGACGATCTGTTGGCGGTCTCGGTGGCTGAGCAGCGTTTCAACATGTTGTTGCTCGGAAGCTTTGCCGCGCTGGCCGTAGTGCTCGCTGGAGTGGGTATCTACGGCATGATTGCGTATCGCGTCAATCAGCGCACTCACGAGATCGGAGTCTACATCGCCTTGGGGGCGCAACATCGCGATGTCCTGCGGCTGGTAATGAAGGATGGACTGAAACTCGGGTTGCTGGGCATCGTGCTCGGCCTTGCCGGAGCGATCGCCCTCACACGACTGATGGTCAGCCTGCTTTTCGAAGTGAACCCTACCGATCCCGCAACCCTGATTGGTGTGGCGTTGTTGCTTGCGGCAGTCGCCATGCTCGCTTGCTACATCCCGGCACGGCGAGCCCTGAGCATCCATCCTATGACCGCCCTGCGCCACGAATAACCAGGCCTCGTACTGGAAAACGTCGGGTGATTCTCCCGGCTCTTTCGTACTGCTGCACAGCACCCGATTCTAAAGCGCAGGGTTGTTACCAAAGCCGCATGCACCCCGACCCCTGCACTATCAAAACGCAGTGATCACCTGCAAAGTGCGACGGTTTAAAAGCCTCACCTAACTTCCCGTTTCCCTCATCTCCTCTCGATCCAATCAGATACAAAACCCGCCCGATTTGCTCCTTACGTGCACTTACCACATGCGAGCTGCGCGGCAAAACAGAACGAAATGGTGTGAGGAGGCTCTATGTCGATCCTTTTTGTACTGCTGATGTTTGTCGTGGTGATGACCTTCAACTACTTCTATTTCCGTCGGCCGGGCGTTCAGCCTGAGCTCGACACAACGCTGTGGGCTGCTCCCAAGCCGCCGAGCATGAAGCGCGAGTTTGGCTTTGAAATTCCTCAGGGCTACAGCTTTCATCCCGGCCACACTTGGGTTTTAAAAGAAGGCCCCGACCGGGCACGCGTGGGAATCGATTCTTTTGCCGGAAGTCTGGTCGGCAAAGTCGATCACGTCGATGTCATTGGCCTGAACCGCTGGGTTCGCCAGGGACAAAAGCTGATGACGCTCACTGCCGGTGGCAAGCGCTATGAACTGCTTTCTCCAGTCGAAGGCGTGATCACCGCTGTGAACAGCGATGTCACAAAAGATCCGGCGCTGGTCAATCAGGATCCCTACAAAGACGGCTGGATCGCCATGGTGAAATCGCCCGACCTCTCCATCAACCAGAAAAACCTTGTACAGGGACCGATGGTCGCTCCCTGGATGCAAAACAATGTGACTCGCCTGAACTCCATGCTGTCCCAAGCTTCGCCCGCGATGGCGCAGGACGGCGGATTGCCGGTCAACGGCCTGCTCGGAAAATTATCCCCGGAACTGGAGGACAAAATCACGAAGGAATTCCTGCTGTTGTCCTAGGCCAGGACTAAAGGAGAAAAGCCATGTCAAACACAAGAGCAATCCTGGTCGACATCACCAAGTGCATCGGGTGCCGGAGCTGCGAGCAAGCCTGCAAGCAGATTCACGGATTTCCGGCCGACACCGAAGCGAAACTCTCCCCCACAGCTCTGACCATCGTCGAAGATCACGGCGATCGCTACGTGCGCCGCATGTGCATGCACTGTCAGGATCCGGCATGCGCTTCCGTTTGCCTGGTTGGAGCTCTCAAGAAAACCGCGGCAGGCCCCGTTACCTATGACGGCTCCAAGTGCATCGGCTGCCGCTATTGTCTGGTCGCTTGTCCATTCGGCGTGCCGCGCTATCAGTGGTCGAAGCTTGTGCCCTACGTAACCAAGTGTGACATGTGCGCCGAGCGTCAGGCCAAAGGTCAGCAACCGGCTTGCGTCGAAGCTTGTCCGGTCCAGGCTTCGATTGTCGGCAATCGCGACGACATTCTCGAAGAAGCGCAACGTCGCATTCTGAACGACTCCAAGTACGTAAAACATATTTACGGCAGCGAGGAAGCTGGTGGAACATCGGTGTTCTACATCTCCGATGTCCCCTTCGAGAAGCTGGGTTTCGCTGCTGCCCCGAAACAGCCGCTTCCAGTTCTGACGGCCAGTGCATTAGGCGATGGGCCGACAGTCATCCTGGTGGGCGGCGCATTTCTCTCAGGCCTCTACTGGATCACGCAACGCCGCGCTGAGGTGGCGCAGGCGGAGGCTCGTGAACGAGCAGAAAGGAAAAGGAGCTGAGCCATGAAAACTGTAATGGCAAAGATCAGCCCGTGGCGGGTCATCGTAGCCTTGATCTTCACCGCCGGAGTCTATGCAACCTATGCGCGCTTCGCGCTCGGATTCCAGGCGTCAACCCATTTAACCGATCCTCAACCCTGGGGCTTGTGGGTAGGACTCGGAACACTCTGCGGTGTCGGACTATCGGCTGGCGGTTTCGCCATAGCCGCTGCCGTTTACCTTCTCGGATTCGAACGCTACCGCCCGATCCTCCGCACCGCTGTGCTGATTTCCTTCCTCGGCTATTCTTCGGTAATCGCCGGTATGATGTACGAACTCGGCTTGCCATGGAGGATCTGGCACCCCATCATCATGTGGAACCGGCACTCCGTTCTGTTCGAAGTGTCGTGGTGCGTGATGCTCTACACATCAGTTTTAGCGCTCGAGTTCTCGCCCGCGCTCGTCGAAAAAATACCCTGGCCGAGCATTCGTGAACTGTATCTACGGCTGCATCACAAGTTGCTGATCGCGCTCGTGCTCGCTGGCACCCTGCTCTCGTCGATGCACCAATCATTCCTTGGCGGACTTTACCTGATCACCAAAGGCAAACTTTATCCGCTCTGGTATACGCCCTACTTAACTACTCTTTTTTATCTTTCTGCGATTCCTGCCGGTCTGGCGGTCACCATCATGGCGCTCTATCTATGCGTTCGTTCGTTGAATGTCCGCGTGGACTTCAGCATTGCCAGTGAGGTGAGCCGTGTCATACCGCCTCTGGTCGCAATTTACGGTATCTTCCGTTTCGTCGACCTGGCCAATCGAGATGCCCTTCAATATCTTTGGATACCGCGTGAAGAAACCATCTCCTTCTGGCTCGAAATCCTCCTGCTCGTCATTGCTCCGTTCATTCTCCTGAACCTGGAGAAGGTACGGAACAACCCGCAAAAGCTGTACTGGACCTGCGCCCTGGTCGTGATGGGATTTATGGCTAACCGGCTGGATGTTTCCATCACCGGGCTGCAGGCCAGTGCGGGTGTGTACTACATCCCGAAGTGGACCGAGTTCGCAGCG
>Ga0335078_10005879_pt1 | contig 18152 bp, 12 predicted proteins | sample Lox_Sample_32_FD_206711 | JGI IMG/M metagenome (GOLD analysis project Ga0335078, IMG submission 206711) | Soil microbial communities from Loxahatchee National Wildlife Refuge, Florida, United States - Lox_Sample_3.2 | ecosystem: Environmental > Terrestrial > Soil > Wetlands | place: USA... | reverse complement strand
TAAGCGAGGCAGCGAACTTCCCCCACCCGCGCCGGACGTGCCATCCAAACCCGCCAAAAGGACCGCCAAGGGCGCGGCCCATTTCCTCAAGTTCATCCGCGATGGAGAAAGTGAATGGGCGTTGTTGGCCGTCAAAGCTCCGTTCGAACAAGTCGCGGACGCTTTTACCAAACACTCCAAAGCGCAAAAGAGGCATAGCGAGGTGACCATCAAGGTGCCGAAGGAGCCGGAAGAGGTCGCGAAAATGGGCGCAGTGGTGCAGGTTAAAGACAATCCCTGGACGGTGGTGTATTGGTCAATTTATTTTGCCGGCATAACGGAGATCGAGGGAAGTATTGAAGCTGCCAAAGCCTTGTCCGCACAGCTTCAAACCCAGGCTGTCGCATTTGTCGGGGAAGAGGACACCTCCGATTTCATCAGCTACGAATTTTTTGACGGCGGCAAAACCACCGCCAAACCCGAATTGGGTCCTGATGATGACGAGGAGATTGACAAATTTTTCTGCAAACAAGGGATTTACCTGCCGGCGTGCTATCCCGCGGCCAAGGGCAAGCGGTCGCTCCTGATGGTTGACACGAGTTCCAAGGGCACGGTCGAACGCGCCGACCTGCTGGATTGGTGATCCAAACTTCGCGCTCGACCAGTTGCCGCGGAAATAGTTTCTTTGGGGCATGGATTTGCCCGCCGCCGACCGCTTGAAGCCGGAGGATTTCCTGCGGCTCATCGAGAAAAGCCGGTTGGGCCGGCTGAAAATTTATCTCGGCCACGCCGCGGGTGTCGGCAAAACCTACGCGATGCTGGAGGAAGCGCATCGCCTCAAAAAGGAAGGTGTGGATGTGGTCATCGGCTGGATTGAAACGCACGGACGCAAGGACACCGAATCCCTGCTGGAAGGCCTGGAAATCGTTCCGCGCAAGAAAGTGCCGCATGGCAACACCACGGTTGAAGTGCTCGATGTGGACGCCATTTTCAAGCGTTATCCGACGGTTTGCATCATTGACGAGTTGCCCTACACGAACATCGCCGGGGCACAGCATCCCAAACGCTACCTTGAAGTCCATGACCTGCTGCTGGCGGGCATCAACGTCATTACAGCCATGAACATCCAGCACCTAGAAAGCCTGCACGATACGGTGCTGCGCGCGACGGGCGTGGACGTCCGCGAGCGTGTACCCGACCGGTTCGTGCTGGCGGCCGACCAGATTGTGAACATTGATTTGACCGCCGAGGAACTGCGCGAACGCTTGAAGCTGGGGAAAATCTATCCCGCTGACCGCGCCGCCGCCGCGCTGGAAAACTTCTTCACGGAAAACAATCTGAATACGCTGCGCGAACTCGCCCTGCGCGAAACGGCGGCTGCGCTGGACCAGCGACCGCGCTTGGGTGCAGCGCCGCCGACGGAAGTCAGTGAAAGGATAGCGGTTTTTATCAGTACCAATCCCGACACCACGGCGAAACTGCTGCGGACGGCCTCCCGGCTCGCCGGGCGTTTGAACCGCGAATGGATTGGCGTTTACGTGCGCCGCAAAACCGAGGACCCGATACGTATTCCATCGGATTTGCAGCGGCAATTCATGCAAAACGTCCAGTTGGCGACCGAACTCGGCGGCAGTGTCACTATCCTGGAAAGCGAAAATGTTTGCGAAGCCTTGCTGAAGTTCTGCCGCGAAAATGATGTTCACCTGGTTGTGTTGGGGACAACGGAACGGCGTTGGTGGCAATTCACACATCCGGACGTCCTGAACTTTTTCCTGCACCACGCGCCGGGCATTGACCTGCACATCGTGGACCCCAACAACTAAAAACCGCGCGTCGCGCCGATAGGCAGCAAATGCAGCTGTTTGCCAGCCGCTTTGAATTTCGCCTGGGCGGCAGCGTGGTCAATTTTGATCGGCGGAAACGTGTCGTAATGCACGCCCAGGATTTCGTTGCAGCGCACGAATTCGGCGGCTTTCACCGCATCATCCGGACCCATCGTGTAATTATCGCCGATGCACAATGCGGCGAATTTTAATCTGGTGGACTCGCCGATGAGTTTCATGTCCAACGTCAGCGCCGTATCGCCGGAGAAATAAAAATTTCCGTCGGCGCTTTCGACGACGAAACCGCCGGGATTTCCGCCGAAGGCGCCATCGGGCATCGTGCTCGAATGAATGGCATTGACGAATTTGGCGCGGCCAAAATCGAAGTGGTAACCGCCGCCGTGATTCAGCGGATGCACGCGCGGCGCGCCCTGCTTGTTCAGCCAGGTGGCGACCTCGAAATTGGCAATGACGAGCGCGTTGGTGCGTTGGGCGATGGCCACCACGTCGCCGACGTGGTCACCGTGCCCGTGCGAAACCAGGATGAAATCTGCCGCCACGGATTTCACGTCAATGCTTTTTGCCAGCGGATTCCCTGTGATGAACGGGTCGAAGAGGAGGGTTTTCCCGCTGGCAACGACGCCGAAACAGGCATGACCGTAGTAAGTAACTTTCATCGGATTTACGATACGGGATTTGCGGTTTACGCACTCCTTTCAAATTTGTGCGCGTCCGGCAAATCGTAAATTAAAAATCTCAAATCGCTAATGACTACGCGGTCGTGCTCATCTCCGGCTCCGGCGTGTCAAGGAAGCCCTGCAGATGGCGGACGCGCGTCGGGTGCCGCAGCTTGCGGAGCGCCTTGGCTTCAATCTGGCGGATGCGTTCGCGCGTGACGTTGTACATCTTGCCGATTTCCTCGAGCGTGCGCTCGTAGCCGTCGAGCAGGCCGAACCGCATTTCGAGAATCTTGCGTTCGCGCTCGGTCAGCGTCGTCAGCACATCGCTCAACTTTTCGCGGAGCAGGCTGTAGCTGGTGACTTCGGACGGATTTTCGGCGGTCTTGTCTTCGATGAAATCGCCTACGCTCACGTCGCCGTCGTCACCGACGGGCGCATGGAGCGACACCGGCTGTTGCGCCATTTTGAGCAAGGCGTGGATGCGCGCGACCGGCATGTGCATTTCGTCCGCAATTTCCTCCGGCGTAGGCTCGCGGCCCAGTTCCTGCGTGAGCTGCTTTTGCGCGCGCCAGAGCTTGTTCATGATTTCAATCATGTGCACCGGGATACGGATCGTGCGGGCCTGGTCGGCGATGGAACGCGTGATGGCCTGACGAATCCACCAGATGGCGTAGGTGGAAAATTTGTAGCCGCGGCGATACTCGAACTTCTCAACGCCCTTCATCAACCCGATGTTGCCTTCCTGGATCAGGTCCAGAAACGACTGGCCGCGGTTGGTATATTTTTTCGCAACCGACACGACGAGCCGCAGATTGGCCTCGGCCATGTGCGTCTTAGCTTTCAACCCGCGGTCCGCGGCGGCTTTCAACTCGCTGAAAACCTTGAAGAATTCCTCACGTGGCATCCGCACGAATTGTTCAAGCACCTGAATCTTGGAGCGTTCCGCTTCCAGCGCCGTCCGCCGGTCGGCAGTCGCGCGCAACCCTTCCAATTCCTGGATGTGCCGCAGACTGGCCTGGAATTTTTCGTGCACGTTGCCCGCCACGATGATCATTTCCTCGACGACCTTTTGTTTGTAGAAGAATTTGGGGAACATTTCCTGCAGCTTGAGGCTGAGTTTTTTCAGCTCGCGCTGCAACTTTTCCTTGCGGCCCTTTTGCAGGGCCTTTTGCCAGGCAAAATATTTCGCGTCCACCTTCTGGTCGAGGGCGTGGACTTTTTTGATGAGCTTGCGCAGATCGCGCAGATGCCCTTCACGATTGGCAATTTTTTTGTCCACGATCACGCGGTCGAAACGTTCCTTCGGCGGCTCGGACAACAATTTTTCGGCGATGGCGATGTGTTCCTTGGCGGTGAAGCCGAGGCTGTAAACAATGCGCTTCATCTCGATCTCAGCCTCTTCAATGCGCTTGCAAATTTCGACTTCCTGTTCGCGCGTGAGCAGGGGAACCTTGCCCATCTGGTTCATGTACATGCGAACCGGGTCATCGAGGATTTCGAGGCGCGCATCCTCGTCCTCTTCCTGCGGCTGCGCGGGTTCAGGCTGCCGGGTGCGTTCCGCCTCAGCCTGGTCCATGACAATTTCCACGTCGAGACTGCGCAGTTTGGTCAGCAACGCATCCAAATCCTCCGGACTAAGATTGTCCGGCAGGATGTCGTTGATGTCATCATAAGTGATATAGCCGTGCTCCTGGGAGAGGTGGAGCAGCGTTTTGACCGTCTCGGTCAAATCCACGGAGGATGGGATAGATGTCGGCATTGCGCTTGCCTGGCTGCTTTGCAATAACTTTTGGGTGCCGGAAGCCAAGGGACTATCCGCATGCGGCTTGGCCTTTCCGTTGGTTTCCAACGATTTGGACACTCCCCGTCGCGCGATGGAAACGACAAAACGTCGCCGCGCCGGAGCTGGTTTTGCTCCCGCGGTGCGTCCGCTGCCGGGCTGGCGCCGCCGCGCTGCGCTGGCTGACGGTGTGTGTTTTCTATGCGACATAAATATCAGACCTGTAAAATTCGTTTTGGTTCAGGGAAACAGGGTCTTCTGCTTCGCGAACCGGTCGTCGTCGTTCTGCACAACTGTTCACTGGTCCATTGAGCCTCAGGAACTGCAAACACCAGAACGCCAGAAGACGGTCACGCAACTATGCTAACCTCTTCTGCTGGAATTTCAAGGATAATCGTAACCTCCTCGTAACCTTCAGGTAGGCCCTGAAATAAAGTAAAAACGGCATTTTTGCGTTTCAATTTAATGCGAACAGGCACATTATCATCTAAACTTATTAACATGAGTCAAACAAGTAGGTGAGGTCATTGCGGATTTGCCGCTGCAACGCCGTCGTTGAGGCAAATTGCTTTTCTTCGCGTAATTTGTTGCCCATTTCCACCGTCAAATCTGCACCGTAAAGGTTGCCGTCGAAATCCAGCAGGTGCGCTTCCACCCGCAGTACCCGGGCATCGGATGCCAGCGTGGGACGAAACCCGATATTGAGCGCAACACGATAGGATTTTCCCTTCACTTTGGTCAAACCGGCGTAAACACCGTTCGGCGGCAACACCAGACCCGTCACGTTGAGATTCGCGGTAGGAAAACCCAGTTGCCGGCCCACGCCGTCACCTGCCACCACACGGCCGGAAACCGCGTAAGGCCGTCCCAACATCTGGTTCGCGGCGTCGAGTTCGCCGGCGCGTATCGCCTCACGAATGCGTGTGCTGCTGACATTCCGGCCGTCAAGTGAAACCGCGGCGAGGCCATGAACCGTAAAACCGGTTTTGGCCCCAAGTTTCTTCAGCAAAGCGACGTTCCCGCTGCGCCGGTACCCGAAGACAAAATCCGCGCCGACGCACAGGCTTTGAATTTTTCCCAGATCGCCTGCCAGGCGGCGGATGAATTCCTCCCCGGTTTGCCGGCTGAATTTTTCGTCAAAAGGAATCAACAACAACGTGTCGGCCCCCAGCGATTCGATCGCGCGCAGTTTTTGCGGCAGCGAGTAAATCAAAGGCGGCACCTGGCCGGGGGCGACGACCGAGTTCGGGTGCCGGTCAAACGTGAGCACCAGCGCAATGGCGTCGTGCTGGCGCGCGTCGGTGATGGTCTGGCGGATGATCTGCTGATGGCCGAGGTGCACGCCATCAAAGAAGCCGATGGCCAGGCAGACTCGTTTGCTGCCGGGTTTCAACTGGTTTGCGGCGTGGATGATTTTCATCGGGATCAAAGCCGATTAAGATCAAGAGTAAGATTACGATTACGACCGGCACCCACCAGTTTGGCGTTTTGAATCTTAGTCATAATCTTACTCTTAATCCTGGCTCGTTGCGGCCAGTTTCAAAAACGGAATCACCTTTTTCCCCAATTCGGCGGTCGTCAATTTCAAAATATCGTCCAACGCTGTTGCCGCAACCACATCGAAGGCTCCCGAAGTCACCCGTCGCAATGCCGCCAGGTGCGCGCCGCAGCCAAACTTCTGACCCAGTTCATGCGCCAGGCTTCGGACATAAGTGCCCTTCGTGCAGGCGATGCGAAATTGGCCAAGGGGCTCGCGGTAGTCGGTGAAACGAAAACTGTAAACATGCACGAGACGCGGCGTGCGTTCCACCTCGACACCCTTGCGCGCGAGTTTATAAAGCGGCACGCCTGCCTTTTTGACGGCCGAAACCATCGGCGGCGTTTGCATTTGGTCGCCGATAAACGCGGCGGCGGCCTCGTTCAACTGTTCCAGGGCCAGCGGCGGCACCGTTCTCGTTTCCAGAATTTTACCTTCGGCGTCGTAACTGTCGGTGGCCACGCCGAAATGGATGGCACCTTCATAGACCTTGTCGTCGCCCATCAGTTTCTCCGATAGTTTGGTACCCCGGCCGAGAACAATGACAAGCAGGCCGGTGGCGTTTGGATCGAGTGTGCCGCAATGGCCGACTTTTTTGATACCGAACCGGCGGCGGATGGCGTCCACCACGTCGTGCGAGGTTGGCCCGGCGGGCTTGTCAATGAGGATGGCACCGTCGAGCGGTGAAAACGCTTGCATGAAAGCTATTTCGCCGAATTCAAAGCGCGTTTAATGGCGGCAACCACTTTGCGTTGCACCGAAAGGGGTTTGCCGGAGATGCGCGCACCGGCGGCCGCCGGGTGGCCGCCGCCGCCGAATTGCGCGGCAATTTCGTTCACGTTCACCTTGTTACTTTTGGAACGGAGGCTGATGCGGGTCAGTTCGGGTTCAAGTTCCTCGAACACGCAGGCAACGACGACCGGTTCGATGGCGCGGATATGGTCAATCAACCCTTCCGTGTCGTCGCTTTCCGCGCCGGTACGCGCGAAGTCACCCTTCTTCAACCAGAACCAGGCGATACGGTCGTCGGCGGTGAGCCGGAATTTGCTGTAAATGTGTTTGAGCAATCGGGCGCGCGACAACGGATACGATTGATACACCTCGTCGCAAATTTTGGCGAGATTCGCCCCGCGCGTAACGAGTTCCGCGCCGGCATGGAATGTGCCGGGCCGCGTCGTGGGATATTGGAATGAGCCGGTGTCGGTGGAAACGGCGGTGAACAGGCAATCGGCAATCGGTTTGGTGATTGGCCACCGCGCGACCTTGAGCAGACGATAAATCAATTCACCACAGGAAGGCTCGCGTGCGGACACCCAGTTCACGTCGGCGTAACGCGTATTGCTTTCGTGATGGTCAATGTTGATGAAAATTTTCCGCTGGGTAATACACTTGCCCACGTTGCCCAACCGCTCAAAGCTGGCGCAGTCCGTGGCAACGACACAGTCGAATTTCAAACCGCGCTTCGGCTTTTGGAACAGCTCGTCGGGGTTGAGAAATTTGTATTTTTGCGGGACGGGATCCTCGTTCCAGCAGGCGACCTTTTTGCCTTCATTCTGCAAGGCCAACGCCAATCCGAGTTGCGAGCCCACGCAGTCGCCGTCGGGCCGGATATGGCCGACGACACAAACCGTTTTGCTCCCGCGGAAGGTCTCGAGAATGCGGTCAATGATTTTCGGATAGCTTTTCACGATTCAATCATTATTGCCACCCGGCGCGGTTTTTTCCAGTTCTTCGATTATTTGCAGCACGCGGTTGCCGCGCACGATCGAATCGTCGAAGACAAACTTGAGCCTGGGAGTGTACTTCAGAATGACGGCGCGCGCGACCAGGCCCTGAATCCGGACGCGATGGTCATTGAGCATTTGGAAACCGCGTTTCTGCTGGTCGGGGTTGCCGAGAATGCTGATGAAAACGGTCGCAGACTTAAGATCACCGGCCACGTCCACATCGTTGACTGAAATCAACCCGCATTCGCCGACGTGGAATTCGCGTCGGACGGCCTCGCCGATTTCGCGCTTCAACAATTCGCGCACCCGTTGGAGTCGAAGACTGGGCATGGTTCCAATAGTTAAATCAGTAATTTGTTAAATCGTTAAACGAGTTCCGTGAGTTTGCCGGTCACTGGTGTGAACAATCGCTCATTTAACTCCTCATAGTTTCGCCGCCACTTTTTCAATCGAGTAACATTCGATCGTATCGCCGACCTGGAACTCGCTGTACCCTTCGATGCGAATACCGCATTCCATGCCCGCACGGACTTCGTTAACCTCGTCCTGGAACCGGCGCAGCGATTGCATGATGCCTTCGTAAATGACGTCCTTGCGCCGGCGCACGCGCACCCTGCCTTTGACCACGCGGCCGCTGACGACCATGCAACCCGCCACCGGCACGCCCTTGGACAATTCGAAGATCTGCCGCACTTCCGCAGAACCGACGACGTTTTCCTTGACGATCGGTTCGAGCAACCCGGCCATCGCCTCCTTGACCTCGTCAATCAACTCATAAATGATCGCGTATAACTTGATCTGTACGCCTTCGTGCTTCGCCTTTTCTGCGGCGGTGTTGTCCAACCGCGCGTGAAAACCGAGAATGACTGCGGCCGACGCTGATGCCAGGGCCACGTCGTTTTCGGTGATGGTGCCGACGTCGCTGTGAATGATTTCAAGCGAGACCTTTTCCGCCTCGATTTTCTTGAGCGCCTCAACGATGGCCTCGACCGAGCCTTGGGTGTCGGCCTTGACGACGACCTTAAGCACCTTGCTTTGTGCCGCGGCCAACGACGCGAACAGATTTTCCAGCGTGACCTTGGAACGATTTTCCAAATCCTGGGCCTTGGTTTCGTGAGCGCGTTGCTCGGCGAGTTCGCGTGCGGCCTTTTCGTCCTCGACCACACTGAATTCCAGGCCCGCCTCCGGCACGCCGTTCAAGCCCAGCACTTTGACGGCGACCGACGGCGCGGCTTCCTTGAGGCGATTGCCTTCCTCGTTGATGAGCGCGCGGACGCGGCCATAAAACTCGCCGCATAAAATGATGTCGCCGAGACGCAAGGTGCCTTTGCGCACGAGCACCGTCGCCGTCGGCCCGCCTGGCTCGACGCCCGATTCGATGACATTGCCTTTGGCGCGGCGGTCGGGATTTGCCTTGAGTTCAAGCAACTCGGCCTGAAGCAAGATCATTTCCAGCAATTTGTCCACGCCCTGTTTAGTCAGTGCGGAAACGTCCACAAAAATCGTGTCGCCGCCCCAATCGTCCGGCACGAGGCCCTTGTCCTGCAACTGCTGACGGACCTTCATCGGGTTCGCATTCGGATGGTCACACTTGTTGACAGCAACCAGAATGGGGACTTTGGCGGCCCGGGCGTGGTTGAGCGCTTCCAGCGTCTGCGGCATCACTCCGTCGTTGGCCGCCACCACCAGTACCACCAGGTCCGTGACGTTCGCGCCGCGGGCGCGCATCGAGCTGAACGCCGCATGACCGGGCGTATCGAGGAACGTGATTTGCGCCAATTCCTTTTTGCGTTCCGGGTGCGGCACAGAAATGGTATAAGCGCCGATGTGTTGCGTGATACCTCCGGCCTCACCCGCCGCGACGTTCGACTGGCGGATGACGTCGAGCAACGTCGTTTTGCCGTGGTCAACGTGGCCCATAATGGTGACGACCGGCGCTCGCGGCTTGAGTTGCTCCGGTTTGTCTTCAACGTCGAGTTCGACTTTCTTGATCGGCGCGTGAACGACTCCGCCGCCGCGCTCACGTTTTTCCACTTCAAACCGGAAGCCGTATTTGGCGCAAAGCTGCTGCGCGATTTTTTCGTCAATCGCCTGGTTTACGTTGGCGAAAACCCCCAGTTCCATCAAATCGGCGATGATTTTGAACGGCTTTTGTTTGAGTTGCGCAGCGAGTTCGCGGACCACAATCGGCGGTTTGACAACGATGACCTCGGCGCTCGGCGGGGCGACAAATTTCGGTTGCGGCGCGGGGGCCGGCGCTTTGCGCTCCTCCTTTGGGGGGGGTGGCGCGGTGGGCCGACCGGCCGGTCTGGCCGGCGCCGCGGTCCTCGACGGCAACTTAGTCGGACCGGGTCTCTCGCTGATTTTCGGCGATGGCTTATGCGGCAATTGAATGAATCCGACCTTGTCGCCAACTTTGGGCCCGGCGGGTACGGGTGGCGGTGGTTTGGGGGGTTCGACGACCCGCGGCGGCTCGGGTTTGGTTTCCGGCCTGGGCGGTTCAGGCGGTGGCGCAGTGATGACGATAATTTTCTCCTCGACCGGTGACGGCTTGGGCATTTCCACGGCGAGTGCCGGGGCAGCCTTGAATTTGGCGGCGATCTCAGGATGATCCTTGAACAACTCCTCTTCGAGGAACTCGGCGCTGATTTTATCGAGCGAACTGGACGGGACCCGGGCGGCGGTAATACCCAGCGTCTTGGCCTTGGCGAGAATCGCCTTGTTGTCCAGGCCAAGCTTTTTCGAAATGTCGTAAATGCGAACGGGCATAAATCTTCACCGCCGCCGACCGGAATGTGCGAAAGGCCGTCATGGCTAACGCGCGTTTCCCAACGCTGTTTCGGTCTGCGTCATAAATTTCAACTGTTCACCCCGACACGCGTGTCGGGATTCGCCGGCGGCTCGCCGACTTTCAACGTGTGCCGTTCCGCCTCGGCCCGCGCCGCCTTCAAAATTTCCGCTGCCTTTTCGCCAACCTGAGGAATGCTGCTCAAATCGTCTTCGTCCGCCGACAGCAAATCTTCCAGCCGCGTCAGCCCCGCATGCACCAGGGCATCGGCCTGCTCGCGCGAGATGCCCGGGATGGCCGCGAGCGATTCAATGGCTTCGGCGACCTTTTCTTCAAAACCCTTCGTGACCACCTGCTCGGCGTCAATGTCCACTTCCCAGCCGGTGAGCTTGGCCGTCAGGCGCGCGTTCTGGCCGCGCTTGCCGATGGCCAGCGACAGTTGGTCTTCCGCCACCAGGATTTTGACGCGCTTGGTGGTCTCATTCACTTCAAAACTCTTGAGTTTGGCCGGCGCCAGTGCGTTGGTGATGAACGTCCGAATGTCAGGCGACCACGGAATCACGTCCACCTTTTCGTTGTTAAGCTCGCGGACGATGTTTTTGACGCGCTGGCCGCGCATGCCGACGCACGCGCCGACGGGGTCCACTTTGTTATCGCGCGAATAGACCGCCATCTTCGTGCGGAAACCCGGTTCCCGGGCGATGCCTTTGATTTCAATTGTGCCGTCGTTGACTTCCGAAACCTCGAGCTGAAAGAGTTTGATCACGAAACGCGGGTCGGCGCGGGACAAAATGATTTCCGGCCCGTGCGGGCCTTGTTCAACCGCCTTGACGTAGCAACGGATGCGTTCGCCCACTTGGTATTCCTCGGTGGGCACGCGCTCGCGATTCGGCAACAACGCCTCGTATTTGCCCAAATCCAGAATCACGTCCGAACGCTCGAACCGCCGCACGGAACCGCTGACGATGTCGCCGACGCGGTCCTTGAATTCGGTGAAAATGAGCGCCTTTTCCGCCTGCCGGATTTTCTGCATGAGCGCCTGCTTGGCGTATTGCGAGGCGATGCGGCCGAAGCCGGTCGGCGTGACTTCCTTTTCGATTTCGTCGCCGATCTGGGCGCCGGGTTTGAGACGGCGCGCATCGAAGACGGAAATCTGGTCGTGCTTGGAAATGACCTTGTCGGAGACGATGAGCTTGGCGAACGCCTTGATGTCGCCGTTCTTCTGGTCAATCTCGACGCGCAGTTCGCGCGCCGGGCCGACCGCCTTCTTGGCGGCGGACAACAAAGCCTCCTGGACCGCGCCGACGAGGACATCACGATTGATGCCCTTTTCGCGCTCCCAAAATTCCAGAACTGCCAGAAAATCCGCATTCATACGCTCGACACGGCGTTCCCGCGCGGGGAACAAAAAAGTCGGAGATAAACATCTTCCGACTTTGGCGCGCTGGTTAAACCAGCAAACTTTACCGTTCTTGAACAAATATATTAGGTTTTCCGCCTGAAACCGTCAAGCGCAATCAAACGGGCTTGTTTATTGGGCTTTTGGCAGCCCTTGGCGGGTGGGACGTCGGAGATTCTCGGATGCAACCAACAAGCTCAAAATCCCCATTGCCAAAACCCATTTCCCGGTGGAAAGTCATTTTCGTGAAACCAAAAAAAAGTGGCGAGTTCTCCGGACGTCCCGTGTGGCTCTGGTCTGTGAGCCTGGTTTTGATGCTCATCCTTTTTGGCGCCTGTTCCCGGAAGACGGACGCGGACGCTCAAAAACCTGTTATTTTTTTCGCGCCGGTGACCATTTCCAATGTGCCTGATGTTTACAAACCCTTGTACCTGGGGAATCTTTCCCCCGAAAAAATGGAGGCGTTTCGTGCCGCGCTGCCATACGAAAGTATTACCCTCGAGCGCACTTCGGGTTCCGGTTCCAGCCCGGTCTATCGCGTGACCCTGTATCGCTCCGGCAAGGCCGAACTCGAAGCGAAAGCGTTCCTGCCGAAAACCGGCGAATTCACCGGGCAGGTTGATTTGCCGACCTTCGCGCGCCTTTGCTATGTGCTGGACTCAAGCGGCTTCAAAGATTTCCAGGAAAAATATCGCGCTGACATGACAGACGACGCGGCTTGTATCATCACGGTTTCAACAGGCAAAAGCCGGAAAGCCGTCGCCGATTATGGCACGATTGGTCCCATCCAGCTCTGGGCCATTGAACAGTTGATTGACGGAGTCCGCGAACGCACCGATTGGAAATTGGTGACAAAATAGGCGAAGATATCCGTCATGGCTTTAAGAAACGCGAACCGGATGGGTTGACCACATATTGAATATCAATCATGCCAGGGATTTGATCATTGTAAGGGGCAACGAGTTCAACAGTAATTCTACCATATTCCTGACCATGGTTTAACATGACGTAAAATCTTTTCGTGCCAGTTGAGCCGCGTTGTCCGCTTCTGATCTGTTGCGGGTGTTGCGGATAGTGAAATATTGGGGTATAGCCATCTATTGGGGCTAAATACATAGATGAATAATCATCTGTTTCCTGCAAGAGTCCGCCGTTTATAACATCAATCTCACTAGACCAGTCATACAAATGTTCACTAGCGGACGATGCTTGGTATCTGATCCAAACTTTCAGGTCGCCTTCGCCAGATTCGTTTATCATGCCCTTGGCTAGGTTGATTACATACATTCGCCCGTCTGGCACAATGTGAAATCGCTTCTTCCCAACAATCAGTTGTGCATGAATATTTGTCTTCCACATTTTTAAAATGATTGGATTATTTGGGTCGGAAGAAAATCTTTCGGACGTATTATAGCCAAATCCGCGTAACGCCCCCGGTTCCGGCTCATAGCCTTCGTCTTGCAAAGATTTGATTGTAAGTACGTCGCCACTGACATTATGGATTTCAAATTTACCTCCAGAATCGCTAACCGCGCTAAATTCAGGAAAGCGACTGTCGAAATTCATTGTTGCCGTCACGTACCACGTCCGAGTATTCCCGATAACTTTTACCCCCGGAAGAGGGTTCCCGTCCTGATCCATAACCATCCCCCAAAAATCAATCGATTTGTTTTTACCTTCCACCAACGTTTGAAGCGTTCTTTCTGGAGCAGGTGGATTTAGCTGCGATGAATTTGTGATTGAAGGAATTGCGGTTGTGCCCTTATTCGTTTGCTGTCCATTGGTCTGCGAAATAGCTGGGAGGTGCGCGGAGGGAATATTCGTCGCAGGGAATTGCGACAAAGAAGAAGGCTTCAATTCGTTTTCCCCTCTGGTAAGCCAGAGAATCAGAATGATCACAAGAAAAACAGCGCAGAGCAGAATTATTTTGAGATTAGTCTTCATTGTAAAAGTCCCATTTTGTTGAGTAACGTATTCCAAAAATCTGCTCGATTCATATTGTCCGAATTAAATTCTGCACTATGACCGGCGTGCGTATTTCCAAAACTAAATATAGCATCTAAATTTAATTGGTCCGGTGCGCCTAAAATCAGAAATGGTCCGCCCACAAATGCTTGTTCACCGAGCGCGTAACAAAATGCTGTGTCGCAGTAAGCGAAGATTTCATAAGTGTTTTCAGGAAAATCAAGTTCAGTAGCAGCGGAATAGTTTTTTGTAAATTTCACGCTTGTGGCGTCGTAACCGTATCCCGATTGAACGTCAGGCTTGAAATCTTGGTCCACCTCCCAGTAACTCAAGGCCCAATCCTGCTGGTTGTAGAAATTGATGTAGCTTCCCGCTGCACCGGTGCCGTTGAAATAGCACGGCGAGCCGCTGGTCCAATAGCTCGCGTAGTAGTTCGGCGTATGAGAGTTGTAACCAATCCCTAGGCGATTGAGATTGTTTGTGCGGATAAAAGTCGTCGGGTCGTAAGCATGAGCAGGAACCGCTGCCTGCATGGCAACGTAGGTATTCACCACTTGATTTGTGCCGGCCAGTCGCAGTGCTTCACCGGCAACCACATTACCCATGCTGTGCGCAAACATATAAACGTGATCGGGAAAGACGCTATTCAGGCTGTCCAACAGCTCTAGTAATCCCATTGCTGATGCCCATGCGTTGGTCTCGCTGTTGTCAAAATTGTCCGCGTCGGTGATGGCGCCGATGGCCTCCGAAAACCCATATTTTGTCGGCCACTGGAACGCTCCAAAATGGCCTTTGTAGCCTTGCCAGTAAAGCCGTTTGAAGGCGGTGTCGGCGAAAGCGTCCCGTTCCCACGGCGCAAGGTTCCAACCATGAACGAACAAGATGAAATTGTCGTCCGCCGGAATCGTCGAATCGTAAGGATAGGGCGAACTCATGGGCGTTGCCGTGGTTGCCAGCGCGCCATTGTTGTCCACCGTCCAGCGTTGATACATTTCTTTCACGTCTTTCAAATCCAAGTAAATCGGCTGGCTCTCCGCCAGTTTCGTCACGCCGTCATTCTTGTAAATCGAAATAACCAGTTTACCGCTGCCTCGGCTCACGCCTTCAAACAACAAGTGTGCCACCGGCTGGTTGGCAGAGACATTTGCGTCCGACCAAAAGTTCGTCTGGAAAAGATACGGGTTGTATTTCGTCAGCACGTTCAAATGCCGCCATTCGGTAATCTGTTTGCCGTAGGGCAACGCGATTTGCTGCTGCGCAACATTGGTGTCAGTTAAATAGAGCGAGCCGCCGTTTGTTTCCACAGCCTGGAAAAACCGGAGTTGCGGGTCATCCGTCGCGTCTTTCCATTCCAATGCCAGCAAGAACGTGCCGTTCTGCAGTTCTTCAGTAATGCCTCGAGTGTTGATCCACAGGCGGGTGAAATCTTCCAAATTCCGGGTGCAACCAATATAGATGCTTGTGGCGTCTGAGCCGGTGGCCGGATCGAGGTCATCGTAATCATCAATTGAACTGTCGTAACCATCGTAATCGTTGTTGATCCAAAACCGATACGGATTGTCGGCAGTGGTTTGGTCTTGGGCGTCAAAGGTGATACTACCGTCGCGGTTGGCATCCACCGCCGGTTGCAGGTTCAGGTCGTAAGCCTGCACATTGAAAGTGTAAGCTTGGTTTTGATAGACCTGCGTGGCCACCGGCGTGACATCCCAATTCACGCCCGTCGGAGCCGCCACAATCGTCGTGCCCCAAACCGAACCATCATCATTGGTGATGCCACTGTTGACCAACGCTTGGCCGCGAATTTGCAGCCACTCCGGTGGCAACGGCAAATCGCCGCTTGCCCAGCCATAGAGGGAAGCCGACGGATCGGAAAACTCCAGCGCCGTCGCCCGAATAAGATACAGCACCGTGGTTCCCACCGCCGCTTGATCTGGCGGCATGATCGCCACTTTGCTCTCTGTGTGATTGTTAAGATCGGCGGTGTCCAAAGACGCATATTGCCACGGCCCAAAATAATCATTTGGCAAATTTGCCGGAAGGTCGGATTCTTCATCGAAGGGAGAGGGGCCATATTCACCACCACCAGCACCAATGCTAGAAATTGTCCCGCCCAAGCCGGAGATCCAATTAACTACGCCGTCATCCCAGAGCGCAGCGCCCAGCCAAGGCTCACTACGACCGATGGTAAAGGTATATGTGTGGCTGGAAAAGCCAGCCAATCCCACTGTGATCGGCTGCGGTTGCGCCAAGGGTTGCGAAGCGATATGATTGTTAGCGTTGTCATAAACTTCCACGTCCAGATTTGCCATCCCGTTGGCGTTTACGGGTACGCCGTCAGCCTCCCAACTCCCGTCTGTATTCACCTGTGCCGTAACTCCATTGACCGTCACTTGGTCGCTTGAATCATCAATGGTGCCGGTCACCTTCACGAGCGGTTGATTCAGTTGATCACCCACCAAGGGGTCTATCGTCAAACCCACGTCATTCTCAACCACACTGAAATTCGTCACGCTCGCATTGCCTGCTGCATTCGTAGCCATAATTGTTACCATGTTGGTGCCACCACTCAATGGCAGGTTGTTGACCCATACCAGCCCGCTCCGTTCCACCAGCCCTTGTGCGGTATTGGTATTGCCGCTGGCATCCATAGTTTGCGCCGTGACCGTTGCCGTATCGTCATCCACCTGCGCCTGCAACGTGAAATTACTGCCACTGATCAAAGCTCCCTCCTGTGGCCAGATCAACGTCAACACTGGTGGATTGGTGTCACCGGAAAAATCCAAAGTGTAGCTGTAGCTCGCCGTGGTCGTTCTGCCCGCCAAATCCGTGGCGTGAAGTATAATGGTGTTGACGCCGTTGGTCAGCGCGAGGTCATAGCACTGAAACCAGTTCGTAGTGTAGGCCATGAGGTTGGTGTCGAAAAACTCGCCGGTAACGTAACCGGTTTGGTTTGTCCAGATGCCCACCGCGTTGCTGAGGTCATAGGCCAGGCTGCTCAAGGGCGTCCGGGCGTAACCCTGCAATTGAATCATCGGTTGGGAAACCACGGTTCCAACGGGATTGGTAAGAACCAGCGTCAAGGGGATGGTAGTCAAGGTCAGTCGGGCTTCCTGCCAAGTCGCCCAACTGTCAGCAGGCAGCCCCCGCAGACCGATGAACACTTCATACGTGCCGTCGCCTTGACTGAGATTTACGGTGAGATGGGAGGAAGTGTAAGGCTGCCATGTGGCATTGCTCAAATCGTAACTGTTGAGCAGCACCGCCCAATAGGCCGGCACCCCCTCGGAAACAACAACCGTACCAGGAACGGCGGTTGAATGGACATTCTGATTCGTGAACAGGACGGAAAAGCTGATGATGTTCGGGTCCAGATGGTTTTGATAGTCAGACAGGAGCGTGTTGCCCTCGATGTCCAGATTGGTGTCTGATAAATCCACCGTATGGAAGTATTTCCAAAACCACCAATCCGGCGTCTCATTGCCGCCGGACGTGATGCCCGTCCAGTCCCGCGCCCAAAGGAATAGATTCGTCCGCGCTGACTGCGACACCGTGAACGGCATCACGTCCTGATTCGTGCCGGGAAGCACTTCCGTCTCAATGTCCCAGTTCGATGCCAGCAAGTCCTGCTTGCTCCAGACCTCGTACACGTAGTCCGTGCCATGATGCAGATTCAAATAAGCCAGCCCGTTCAAGACATTGGTTAAGTCCAGCCACAGACCGTTGGTATCTATCGTGAAGCCGCTGCCGGTGTTTTCGTCTTCCAACCCCATCTTTCTGGCCAGCGCGTGAAGTGCTGCGTTCATCTGCGCTGTCTGAACCTGGACGATCAAATTCGACAAGGTATTCACTTGCGCCTGGACAAGATCGGCAGTGTTTAAGCCCAGCATGGCTTGCCAGCGGTTTGGTTGGAGTGCCGCTCCGCCTGTGGCGTCCACCAGAAACTGTCCGTTGGGGCCAAGTGAATAAACCGGCGTGCTGGCCGGGTCGTACTGAGGTGGCAGCATTGGGAATGGCGGCGGCGGTTCTACGCCGGAAACAATCCAAAATGTTCCGAACTTTGGAATCTGATCTGGCGGCACCAGGGACAATCCTTGCGAGTCGGCTACCACCCGTACCACCGAATCGGGCTGATTGTCCAATAGCGTAGCTCTGCCGGAGAGCGATTGCGTTTGTGCCCGCGAAAGAAAATTCAGACCGAGGAGGATTGCCGTCATTAAAACCGCCGCGCCCGCCACCGATACCGCCCGCTTCGTTTTCACGCCATTCCTTTCGTTGTTAAATCGGTTCAATTCATTGCTCCTGAAAATCTTGACCCGCTGAGACGTTGCAGTGACATTTCATGGACCCGCCACCTCTGGCAAGCAGAATCCAACATGTTTTTACGATATATGTATCGTTCATTTTCAGCATTAGGAGGCGATGTAATGCGTCGTGGCCATTTCCAAGAAAGAGTGGAATCGAATCCAGGTCTTCG
>Ga0335078_10005878_pt1 | contig 18152 bp, 14 predicted proteins | sample Lox_Sample_32_FD_206711 | JGI IMG/M metagenome (GOLD analysis project Ga0335078, IMG submission 206711) | Soil microbial communities from Loxahatchee National Wildlife Refuge, Florida, United States - Lox_Sample_3.2 | ecosystem: Environmental > Terrestrial > Soil > Wetlands | place: USA... | reverse complement strand
TTTGACAGTGAATTCCCGGCCCAGCAAAGCATCAAGATTCGAAGGATTCATGCCCCAAAACCTCCTATAGGTAAACGTGGATTCCGCGAGTCAACAAGCGAAATAGTGCGAAACCTCCGTTTACGCGCAGGAAAAGCAGCGGGAAAGTCATTCTACGTGGGCATCGCCTTGACAAACGCCATGCCGCCAGCGAACAATCGTTGACCTGAAGCTGTTGCGGAGGCTTTTTCTCCCGCGTGCGCAGAGTTTTACGTTAGTTTGCGATCGGCGAAGTAGTTTGCCGGTCCATCGGACTTCTGCTGGCAACCATGATCAGGAACCAGACTCTTTCACCTTCAAGTTTTCAGCCACCGAATGGCTCTTGGGCTGGCGCCGACCGTTTGGATTCGTGGAAAGAGATTGCCGCCTACCTGCGGCGCGAGGTTCGCACCGTCCAGCTTTGGGAGAAGCGAGAAGGCCTGCCGGTGCATCGTCATTTTCACCAACGCCTGGGCACCGTCTTTGCCCTCCGTTCGGAGATTGATAATTGGAGGCGTCAAGTCTCGCGCGCCAGCGGCGATCGGCAGACCGCATCGCCTGTGCCGTCGAGTCCCGAGAAAATCACTATCTATGTGCTGCCGCTGCAAAGTGTAAGCGTTAAGAGTGAGCAGCGCCCTCTGGTTGACGCGATCATGGGCAAGACCATGGCCGCCTTGGAGCAATCCAAGCCCGCACAACTTCGCTTCGTGAGTCCGGAGCTTGCACCGCCGGATGTGGGCGAACTTCCTGCTGTGGCGCCGGCTCCGGGTATCTCGTACCTTTTGCGATGGAGCATTCAGGACGATGGCGACGGCCTGCGGCTGAATGTCGCCCTGCTGTTTGCCGGTTGCGACGTCGCAATCTGGTCGCATACCTATCACTGCCGCCCTGACAATCTTGACGAACTTTCATCGTATGCGGCAGACCAGATCATCCGGTGCCTCTGGCTCAAGATATTCTCCTTGCCGGCAGCTGTCCCGGCCGTCAGTCGCCAGGAAAAACCGGGTCCGCGCGAGGCATACTTGAAAGGCAGATACTTCTGGAACCAGCGAAGCGAAGCGGGGTTGCGGAAAGCCATCCGCTGTTTTGAGTCAGCGATACGGCAAGATCCCGAGTGCGCCTTGCCATACTCGGGGCTGGCCGATTCTCTCACGCTTCTATCGTTTTACGAGATCGTTTCTCCCTCGGAAGTAATGCCATCAGCGCGGCGTGCAGCGCAGCGAGCGATTGAACTTGACCCCAATCTGGCCGAGGCCCACGCGTCCCTGGCGGACGTCTTTCTGCATTTCGACCGTGACTGGCAAGCGGCGGACCGCGAATACCGCCGTTCCATCCAGTGCAATCCAGACTATGCGCTTGGGTATCACTGGTACGCGAATCTGCTTTCAGCGCGTGGGCAGCACGAAGCGGCCCATATGGCGATTATGCATGCTCTCCAGATTAACCCGGTCTCGATTATCACTCTGGTGTGGGCTGGGGTGACATCTCATCTCGCGCACCAGTATGACGAAGCCATCCGCCACTATCAAAGTGCTCTGGAACTCGATCCGCAATTCATCTGGGCGCATATGTACATGGCGCTGGCGCTGGAACAGAAAGGCAACATCAAAGAAGCGCTGCGCGAATTTGAAACGACCATCGTCTTGTCAGGTGGCAACAATTGCGTCAAGGCCATGAAAGCTCACGCTCATGCGGTGGCCGGCGATAAATCCTCGGCTCGTGAGATTCTGGCCGAACTCAAGCGCGCCCCCTCTGACCAGTGCCTGCCTTCCTACGACATTGCCGCAACCTACGCCGCCCTGGGCGAGTCACATCGAGTGGTCACGTGGCTCAACCGAGCTTGCAGTGAGCGAAATATGAAGCTCTTCACGCTGACCCAGGATCCGCGTTTTGACCCGCTTAGGCGCTGGCCCGAGTTCAAGGAAATTGTCGGGCAGGTGGGCCTCCCCCAATAAGATCACGTCCGCCCGCAAGCCTGACAGAACCCGCAGCCGACTTCAGCCTTATTCCTCGACCATCCGCAGTTCATTGGTTGTTATCTTGGTAGTGAATCGCAGCGGCTAGTGTAGACTCGCATTCCATTGAACCGAATCCAAGGGGACAGCTTGTGAACAATGTGGCGGAGCCTTCGGCAGCCGGACCGCGAGAGTTGCATCGCAGCCTCGGACTCTTTGACTCGACCATGATTGTGGCGGGATCGATGATCGGGTCCGGAATCTTTATAGTGGCTGGTGAAATGGCGCGCGAGGTGGGAAGCAGCGGCTGGCTGCTGCTGTCATGGGTGATTGCGGGCATTCTTACCATGGCCGCTGCACTTTCATATGGCGAGCTCGCCGCCATGATGCCGCGCGCCGGAGGTCAATACGTCTATCTTCGCGAGGCCTATTCGCCACTCTGGGGATTTCTCTACGGCTGGACTCTGTTTCTCGTCATTCAAACCGGCACCATCGCGGCATCGTCGGTAGGATTCTCCCGCTATCTTGGCGTGTTGTGGCCGCAGATTGCGGAGACAAACTACATCATCCCGCCTATCCACATTTTGCCGACTTACGCGCTTTCTCTCTCTACCGCGCAGTTCGTCGCACTCCTTATCATCGCCTTCCTGACCTGGGCCAACATGAAGGGCCTCAAGTATGGCAAGGCGGTGCAGAATATTTTCACCTCGATGAAGATTGGATCGCTGCTGGGCGTAATCGGAGTCGGCCTGTTCATTGGCTGGAAGCTGTCGGTGGTCAAGGCGAACTTTGGCCACGCGTGGACGCCGCAAGGATTTACCTTGCCTGCCCCTGGCCTGTCTCCGCGAACAGGATTCGGAATGCTGGTCGCACTCTGCACCGCGCAGATCGGCGCCTTATATGCGGCCGACGCGTGGAACAACGTCACCTTCACGGCCGGCGAAGTGCGGAATCCGACGCGCAATGTGCCTCTTTCCCTTGCCCTTGGGACCATCATCGTCATGGGGCTTTACCTGTGCGCGAACTTCGCTTATATGGTCGTCCTTCCCTTCGGAGAAATTCAGCATGCCCCTTCGGACCGTGTGGCATCCACGATGTTTCAGGCCATCTTTCCCTCCGTCGGCCCCGCACTGATCGCCATTGCGATTATGATCGCGGCATTTGGCTGTATGAACTCTCTGATCTTGTCCGGGGCACGCGCCTACTACGCCATGTCGCTGGATGGAGTCTTTTTCAAACGTGCGTCTGTTCTGAACCGAGCCGATGTTCCCGGCGCCGCATTGGTCATGCAGGGAATTTGGTCGGCGGTACTCGTTTCGATCCGCACCTACCAACCGGCAACGGGAAGTTACGGAAATCTTTACAGCAATCTGCTGGATTACGTCATCTCCGCAGCCCTGATCTTCTACATCCTCACCATCGCGGGTGTATTTCGATTGCGACAGACGAGGCCGAACGCTGAACGTCCCTACCGCGCCTTCGGCTACCCGCTGGTCCCCTTGCTTTATCTCATTTCCGCGATCGTGATCCTGACCATCTTGTTCATCTATCGTCAGGCCACTACGATACCCGGTGTTGGGATCGTCCTGGTTGGCATCCCTGTGTATTTCGCTTTCAGGCACCAAGCCAAACGCGAGATCGAACCGCTACCTGAGCCTGAATTGTGAAAACCTGCTGCACACGGCTATCTCCACAGAACTGTACAGAAATCCCTTCGTGTTCCGCGTTTTATGGTTTTGTTTCTGGCAGAAAGCCGGACTCCCCGGTTACTGCGTCGCTTTGACCTCATATCGCAGTCGCGCTTTCTCCCCGAGGATGCGCTGCATATCCAGCGCCAGGTTGTCCAACCCTTTCTGCGCTGTGGAGTGTCCGCTGACAATTTCCGAGACCCGGCGCTCGCTGGCCTCGATCATTTGTGCCGACTCCGGTATGGTCGGTTTTTCGATGGCGATGGGAACACCTGCCAGAAACGTGGACGTATACGGAAGTCCTTTCACTTCTGGGTTGTCGTAGGTCGATTTTCTGCCAGATAAGCTTCCCTTCAGTGTCTGCTGATCCTGAACCTGTGCCGACATAGCCCACTCGAGAAGTCGATACGCTTCTCGCCGATGGGGCGATTCCTCCGGAATCAGGTAGGTCAAACCCTCCAGTTGGCTGAACGGTTTTCCTGAGGCCGAAGGGATAAGACTGTAGCCAATCCTGCCTGCAACTTTCGAGACCGCTGGGTCCTCAAGAAACTGGGCCTGGTCGCTCCATAACAGCCCCATGAATACGCGTCCCTGCTGCAACGAGTTCTGCGCTTCATTCCATCCGAAATTCAGTGTGTCAGGCGGACTGAAGGCAATTTCCTTCACGTATTGTTCAGTCGCGGCAACGTTCTGCGGAGAATTGACCACGATGTCGCCATATTCCCAGCCCCGGTGTGCGTCCAGAATATTCCCGCCAAATGAATAGATGAGGTTTAGCCACTCATACCACAGCGCAAGCCCCTGCTTTCCCTGGATGTAAGTTCCGTAGAAATTCTCCTTCGGGCGGGTAAAAAACTCCGCCAACTGCGTATACTCCTGCCAGGTCGTGGGCGGATTCAAATCTCGGTGATAGTGACCCTTGAACTCGCGCCGGTTCGCGGGATCCTGCAGAAGATCCTTCCGATAGCAAAGGAAAGTCGTCAGGCAAGTAAAAGGATAGCCATAAACATGGTCTGCGTAGGAGCCAAGTCCCTGCCACCAGTTAAAAAATAGCTGTTGCTGCGGCATGAAGCTGGCGTCGTGCAAAGCAGGATCGGCGAGGAACGAGTCAATCGCCAGAACCTGACCCTTTTGGACGAGCGCGCCAAGCAGCCGGTGCCGCACCACAATCACGTCCAACAAGCCATCACCAGATTGTGCGCCTCGATCCAGATCGCTCATGATCGCGCGATCGTTCCTGTGCAGAACTTCGACGTGAATCCGGGTTCGCTTTTCGAAGACTGCGATCATTTGCGTCTTCGTGAGGGAGTCCAGAAACCATTCGTCTCCGGCCAGCCGGATGGTAACGGGTTCCTGGGCGAAACCAAACTTCGGAATGAAGAAGAGCAGTACGATCAGGACGAACACACCAGCTTTGCCGAAGAATGTTCGCGGCATGGAATTGACTCTTGCGGCGATGTGTCCCCGCCTGAGCATCGGGATCGGTCAGCGGCAAGCCGGAATTACTTTTTAATCGAGGAACCGGCAAACCAAAGAAACTTGACGGGCGTATCGCCGGCATTGATGTTCGAGTGGGTCATCACGTGATCGGGCCGGATCATGTAGGCCATTCCCGGATGCTGAACCCGCAATTCGGTGCCAATGAATGCCAGGCTGTCGCCGTCGATCGCCACCCAAATCTCTTCTTGCCCGGGATTGTGCGGGTGTGGCTCGCCCATCGTCATCGGCGCAACGGTGACGGTAATCAAGTCTCCGATTGTGGCAAGGCCGTCGGTTCTGGAAAAAAGATCTCTCACGATATGTGCCCAGTGGCCAGAGGCCCCCGGAAGCGTGAAGGGAGACTCAGCCATCGGCGTCCGCACCGCAACCTGACGCTCGTCGGTCACCAGCATAGCTTTGGCCGGGACGAATCCGTCGGGAACAGGTTCACTGACGACATACATGGTGAGATCCTGATTGCCTGTGTTCTCCATCACGAATTCAACATTCTCCGGAATGAAGACGGCAATGTCCCGATGCAGCGCCGCGGTTTTCCCGCCGGCGGTGACTTGGCCCGATCCGCCCACAATATAAAAGACGTTCTGTTCATGGTCCAAACGCGTGGGCGCGGTGAAATTTCCCGGCTGAAGCCGGCCGTAGGCAAGGAAGTTAGCGGCCTGGAGAATCGCGCCCGGCTGCGGCGGAGCGTAGTTGTCGCCGCGAGTCAGAATATCCCGCAGAACGAGAGAACCGTAAGCGTGACGGGGCATCGAATCACGCCAGTCACCCATGAACATATCGATTCGCCTGTCCTGCGAATCCCGGGTGGCTTCATACCTTACATCTCCTGGCCCGTCGAAACTGTTTCCGCCCGCGCTCGGGGTTTGTACGGGCGGCTTAGCCACAACCTGGCCAAACGCAGAAAACGATCCAATGCTCAACAGCGATAACGCCAGGTACGCAAAACGCCGGTCTTGCAGCCATGACTTCACTTTATGTTTTCTCGTCATGATTTTCCTTGTCGGTACTCACCTATTCTCCAGCTGCCCAGGCAAGTCCGTCTGCGCCTTTGCCCGCGTCGATGAGATTCGTTACCGTCCAGTCCGAAATGCGGATGGCGGCAACTTTCCCGCTTTGGTCGCAAGAGACATATGCCATCTTCTGGTCGGGAGAGATCAAAACTTCCTGTGGCCTTGCCGGGAGGTCAATCGTTTTTGCAACTTTCATGACGCGCAGATCCACCACCGCGAGTTGATGCACCAGTGGCGCAACCACCAAAAGCCAGTGTCCGTCGGCGGTGGGCGCGCTTCCGTAACCCAACCCAGGAAGAGGAACCCAGGCCTTGATCTTGTTGGTCGCGGTATCGATCACGGCCAACTGGGGCTTGGTTACGTCGGAGGTAAAAACCATGCTGTCGTCAACCGATAATGAGATGCGCTGAACCTGGCCGGACACTGGAATAATGGCAATCGTCTTTCGCGCCACCATATCGAGAACAGAAACGGTTCCCGGCCCCACGTTTGCGGTGTAGGCCCGGCGCCCGTCCCGTGTGATGACGAACATATGGGATTGTTCCTGGCCGGTCGGAACGGAGCCGACAATTTTCAGAGCGGCCGGATCAATGACCGTGAGAGAACGATCCAGTTCGGTGCTGACATATAACAGGCCGTCGTGCGGACCGAACTTCGGGCAGTGCGGCCGGACTCCTTTGCCGAAGTCCAGATTGCGCACTACTTTCCGCGAGGCCAGATCGATGACCACCATGTTGGAACCGTCGGTCCCGGGCATGCCGACGCCGGAGTCTCCATAGATGGGCACGTAGGCGAGCTTTCCATCTGGTGAGGCAATGATCTCGTGCCCGGTCACGCCGCCTTCAGGCACCTCCGCCACCTGCTTGGCGGCAACAGGATCGATGATGCCCATGGCGTTGTCACCCTTGTTGGCGACCAATAACCAACCCGGGGCTGCGTTGGCCGAGAGGGTGAAGGCTCCCATGGCAGACAATAATAGAGGTAGGTGCGACCATCGCATGTCAAACTCCGTTCGCTTGTCTGGCGATTGCCTTTTAGGCAATCATCATATCATATTGCTTCAGGACCGACCGACGGATCAATATTCGCCCTTCACTACGTTGATCAGAGCTTCGCCGCGGCTGAATCGCCCTACCTGCTCGCGGACGAGTCTGAAAGCGCGCTGCATGAACCTGTCGCTGTCCCCCGCTACATGCGGCGTCAGGAGCAGGTTTGGCGCCTGCCACAAGGGATGCCCCTCGGGCAGCGGTTCGGGATCGGTCACGTCTAGCGCGGCGCGAATTCTTCCCGCGTTTAACGATTGCAGTAAGGCCTCGGTCTCGACAATCGGGCCCCTCGATGCGTTGACCAGCAACGCTCCGGGTTTCATCTTCATCAGCCGTTTGGCGTTAAGCAAGTGCCGCGTTTCCGACGTCAGAGGGACGGTCAGCACCACGATGTCGGCGTGGGGCAATAGTTCGTCCAGATTGCTGACCGGTTCGACCCCATCGTGCGCCGTGCGTCCTACAAGCTCCAGCTTCGCTCCAAACGGCAGAAGTCGCGCCCCGACCGCCTGTCCGATGGCTCCGTAGCCAACGATCAGGACGGTGGCCTCTGCAACCTCTTTCATGGGAGCCGCAGGGTCTTTGATTTTCGTCGGCCGCGGATGGTCGATCTGTTGCGATTGCTGCCCCAGAGCCCACTTCCCCTGCCTCTGACGCTCCAGAAAAAACGGCAGACACTTCTGCATGGCGAGGATGGCTGTTACCGCCCACTCTGCGGTGGGAATGTCGTGTACACCGCGGGCATCGCATAGCGTGACTTCCGGAGGGAAGACCTTCAACAGCGTATCCACTCCCGCCCACGGAAGCTGGACTACGCGAACGCCTTGCAGGTGCTGCCACTGGCGCCGCACGATGCTGGGACGCAATGCCGGCACCCAGAACTCGATTTCGATGGCTCCTTGCGGATCTTCGGGGATGCGCACGAACTGCACCTCACTGCCAACCCCCGCAAGTAGCGCTTCGTCAACGGAGAGGTCGACTCCGACCCGAACCTTCATCTTTTCAATCTCCCGGGCTTCCCCAGCCTACAGGAAAAAATGTTGACACCCTCAGTATTCATATTATGATATCAGCCATGAAAACACGCTTCTTGCTGTTGCCCTTCTTCTCCCTACTAGCCGTCACTCTGGCGGTTGGCGCTGCGGGCATTCCCGCAGGCGGCTTTGCCGGTACTTGGACGGCAAACTTTGAAAAATCCAAATTCCCCGGGCCACCACCCAAGGTCGACATGTGTACCATCGACGCCGATGGGACGGTCACGGTGAACGAAACTAGCCCAGAAGGCAAGAGTACCAGCTGGCACTACACTCCCATCCAGGGTCAGCCAGTACAGGTGATCGGCCGGGAGAATACGACTGTAACCGTGCGGAAAATCAGCGATCATGTGAATGAGCACGTCTGGAGCATCAATGGCAGACCTGCCAGGAGCAAGTCAGTTCTATCCGAGGATGGAAAAACGACCGTGTTTACCATGGACGGTACCGACAAGGATGGCAAACCGTTCCATGAGATGGTTGTGTACGACAAGCAATAAGATCCAGATCTGACCTACGGCCCTCCCCTTCGAACCGCAAGACCCGTGTGGGGCAGACAGTCTAGTCTGCCCCTTTCTTACTGGCCTGTCGTGAGCAAGCCCTGGATGGATAAAAGTCGAAGCAGGCAGGCACAGTGTCCGGCTACACCTCTAGGGCAAGGCGAACGCAATGACCGAGTCGCCCGCGGTCGTGTCATAGAAGCTCCCGCCGGTATCCACCAGCACTACGTATTGCTTCCCATGCTTGCCTTCATAAGTCATGGGCACGGTATAGGATCCGGTATCGAGCTTGGTTTCCCACAATAGTTTGCCGGTTGCCGCATCAAAGGCGTGGAAGTGCTGGTCGTAGGTCGCTGCAATGAACACCAGACCACCCGCAGTGGCGATCGAACCACCAAAGTTCAGCGTTCCGGTTCCATGTACGCCTTTGGTTTCCAGTTCCTGATCGACCCCAAATGGAACCTTCCAGGCGACGTCTCCAGTATTGGCATTGATGGCCCACAGTTGTCCCCACGGCGGCTGCTGGCAAGGCCAGAACTTGTCGTTATTCCAAAAGCGTGCGTACGGTCCCCATGGGCTGATGAGCTCATACGCCGGGTCCGCGCCATCCTCAGCTTTTATGACTTTTCCGACATCGGCAATGTCGACGGTATTCAAGAACAGATATCCCAGGTCCGGACTGTAAGACATCCCCGGCCAGTTGGTTACTCCGAGCGTGCCGGGAAAAACCACCGTGAGTTTGGTCCCATAGTGCGTGTAGGGGCCACCGCTCTTCATCCCGCCTTCGGTGGCCAGCATATCGCTGCAGAATTTCTTCTGCTCCGCTGTCACGGCGGCAATCTCTTCAGGGCTAAAGCTGTGACGCCCTATGGGTGCCGGCTTAAGAGGAAACGGTTGTGTGGGATAACTCTCCTCGCCGGGAACATCGCTTGCCGGAACCGGACGCTCCTCAACGCCAAAAATAGGATCGCCATTGCGACGATCGAGGATGAACATTAGACCGGCCTTTCCAATCACCGCGACCGCCGGAATCTTCGTGCCTTGTTTCGTCACTTCGATCAGTACCGGAGCCGACTGCAGGTCGTAATCCCAGGTGTCGTGGTGGACAGTTTGGAAATACCACACCAGCTTCCCGGTATCGGCATCGAGGGCAACCAGGCTGTTGCCGAACAGATCTTTCCCCTTCCTGTCTCCGCCGTAAAAGTCGTAGCTCGGCGACCCGTAGGGAAGAAACAGCAATCCTCGCTCCACATCGACGCTCATAAGGCCCCAGACATTTGTTCCCGAGCGATTTTTCCAGCTCTCTCCCGGCCACGTATCATTGCCGGCTTCACCGGGACGAGGCACGGAATGGAATCGCCACATCTGCTTTCCCGTATGTACGTCCCATGCACGTGTGTCGCCTGAGGCGCCTGCTCCCGGCGACTCTTGCACCTGGCCTCCGGTAATCGCGAGGTCTTTATAGATCGTAACTGGCGACGTGACATCGAATTGAGCGTGGGGAAATCCGTTAAGGACCTCGGTCTTGATGTCCACATTGCCGTTCACCCCGAAACCATCGGTCGGCTTGCCTGTCTGCGCATTCAGGGAAAATAAGCGGCCGTCAGAAGTGCCAAACAAAATCGATGGCGGAGTTCTCGCATCTCCGGGCCAGTACGAAACACCGCGTCCGGCAGCCCTGCCATGATCCAGTTTGTATTCCCAGAGTTCTTTGCCCGTATCCGGATCGAGCGCAATCACGGTGCTGTATGGAGTCGGCATGTACAGCACGCCATTGACCACGATCGGCGTTGCCTCAGACGAACGCCTGCCACCCCCCCGCCCTGCCGCTCCGGCCGACCGCGACTGCTCGCCATCTTTCTTCATGTGGTAAGTCCAAGCCGGAGCCAAGTGCTGAACGTTCTGCGTGGTGATTTGTTTCAAGGGAGAGTAGCGGGTACTGGAGTAGTCGTGGCCGAACATCGGCCAATCGGTTTGGCCCGATGCCGGGATCGGCGGGAGAAGAATCGAACAGAGGATGGCAGCCACGGCACCGAGTTTCAAGTTCGAGCGGGTCATTCCATCTTCTTGCGAGCGGCTTCCAGAATGCGTTTCGCCCGCACGGGATTAAAAACGCCGCAGGAACAGAATCGCGCCATATAGGTGACCGCCTGGTCCGGACTTCGGCGGCCCTCTTTCACCCAGTCGATCATCTTCTTAGCCAGACTCGCGGAGATCATGCCGTGACCGCACATGGTCGTCAGCTTGAGCAACTGGGTATTGGGCAGCTTCTCGGTAGAACCCTCAAAACCGAGGGAGTAGCCGACGCTGTGGCGCGCAATGCCCGCGAAACGGCAACACTCCTCCGCCCCCTCGATCGACGTTGAAACATTCACCGATAAACCAAGATCCGCCTCGACGACAGCTTTGAGAAATCCCTCGGCGGCGGCTTGGTTGTCGAAAATTGCTACCACCGACGCAGGTTCATTAATACCGTCGATCACCGCGCGGAAATCCGGCGTCATGTCACGCTTCCAGTTCGCTAACGTGTTCAGGTGCCGCGAAGGCCGCAGCGCGCCGCCGTGCACTGGATCTCCGATGTTGACCGGCTTGAACGGCAGTGCCATCTCCAGAAAAGCTTTCAGCTTGGGCACACTATCCAAGTCATTCCTGCCGCTGCTGGGAGTCGCGAAGATCAGGTAGTCGTCGTAGAAGCTTTCAGCGTCGCCGTAACGATGTAAAGTATTGGTCATCGAATCTCGCCGCAGGGTCGTGCGGTTTTGCTCCTTGCTGAGCTTCTAGTTCGTTGCCCCCATCTAAAACCGCGGGCATCACCAGCTCACTTTCCGGTGTACGTGATGCGCCAGATCGAACCCGAGCCATCATCGCTCACCAGCAGTGAACCATCCGGCGCGACCGTCACGCCTACGGGTCGCCCCCACACGCTCTCATCATCCACCACGAAGCCGGTAAGAAAATCCTGGTACTCGCCGCGGGCGTGTCCCGTCTGGTGCAGGGGCACACGGATGACTTCATATCCCGCCCGAGGCGATCGGTTCCACGAGCCATGCTCGGAAGCGAAGATGTCTCCCTCATATTGCGCTGGAAACTGTTTGCCCTCGTAGAACGTCATTTCCAGCGAGGCATTGTGCGGCTGCAAGATCACGTCCGGAGTTATGACTTTATCCTTCAGTTCGGGATGCGTTCCCGGAAGGCGCGGATCCTGGTGGCCGCCCATGTACCACCACGGCCAGCCATAAAAGCCTCCGTCTTGCACATGGGTAATGTAGTCGGGCACCAAATCGTTGCCCAATCCGTCGCGCTCATTCACCGAGCACCACAACTCGCCAGTCTTGGGATTGACGGCGATGCCGACGGGATTGCGGATGCCCGAGGCATAAATGCGCATTGCGGAACCGTCGGGATTGTATTCCAAAATGTCGGCGCGATTCTTCTCCGCAGGCGTGTCATCGACGTTCTGTTCCGACCCCACGGAAACGAACATCTTCGTGCCATCGGGAGAGAACTGGATATCCCTGGAGCGGTGATGGCCGCCACTCGGCAAATCGTCCAGATGCTCCGGCGGTCCGCTGCTGCTCATATCCCCCTTGTGATACGGAAAGCGCACCACCGAATCCATATTCGCCACGTATACCCACTGCGGATCAGCACCGGGAGGGTAAAACGCGATACCAAAGGGAGTATTCAATCCCGTGGCGAAGACCTGTACCTGTTCCGGCTTGCCATCCGCCGTCATTCCACGGAACACCTTGATGTCACCGGCGGCGGTTTCGGCAAGGAAGATATCGCCATTGGGAGCGGTGCGCAGGATGCGCGGATTCGTCAGTCCCGAAGCGTACAGCTCAACTTTGAAACCCTTCGGGGCTTTCGGCCAGGCGTTCGGGGGACGCGCGACAATTTTGGGGCCGTTGGTGGCCGATTCCGAGGCAAACGGTGCGGGCAGATCCTTCAACTGGATGTGCCGAATGGTGCCCGGCTTCTCGTAGCGATAATCGGTGAACGGAGGTTTCGGCGGCGGGGCATTCGACTTGGCTCCCGTGGTCTCGGCGCCCGGCACTTCTGCCCTTGCAGTTTCCGAGGCCGCGCCTGTCAGCGACTGGATATAACTGATCACCTGCCAGCGCTGTTTCTCGGGCAAACTTGCCCATGACGGCATACCGTTATCTTTATCCCCGCGAGTGATATACCAGAAGATGGCTCCCGCCGGTGTGGTTTGCACTTTTCCCTGTGCCAGTGGCGGGACATTGCCAGTGCCCTTGCCACCAATGCCGTGGCAAGCCCCACAGTTCCGCGTATAGACCTCTTTCCCGGCAACGATCGCCTGCGCCTGTCCCGCATAAGGACTCTTCATGTCGAGGGCATCGGCGGGTGCATTGTGGAACGATCCGTTTTGCGCGTTAGAGAAGGCGCCCGGGGATACCAGACCCAAGAGAAAGATCAGGAGGAACCACAAGGACGGGAAGCGCTTCATGGTGTCGCGTGGGCGCATCGCCGTTACAGTATATTGTACAGTTATATGATATGACAATTGAAAAGATGCAGCGCAGGGGCCTGGCCCGCCCCTTCTACCCACCGACCGGCACAAACTGAAGGCAGACCGGGGTATCCACCTTGATCTCGAACCCGGTCTTTGTAAGCCTGCCGCTGGCACCGTCAATCTTGAAAACCACCACGTTGTTCGATAACTGGTTGGCAACCAGCAAAAAGGTCGCGGTGGGATCAATCTTAAAATTGCGTGGCATGACTCCGCCCGTAGGCGATTGTTCCACCGGGGTCAACAAGCCGCTCTGGGGATCGATCGAGAACACGCCAATCGTATCGGGAGCTCGCTCAGTCTCGCTGAAGGTTCGCCGGTTCGACTCGTAGAGAAACTTGCCATTCGGTAAGATCTCGATTTCCGCGCTGTGATTCCCCCCAACAAAATTATGGGGCACGGTGTGGGCCCGCTGCACCGGGGTCAGCGTACCTTTCGAAGCATTCCACGCGAATACATCTATGTTGCCGCTCATCTCGCTCAGTTGGTACCCGAACCTGCCGGCCGGATCAAAGGTGAAATGGCGCGGCCCGCCTCCCGGATAGACAGTCGCAAAGGGAGGATCGGGCGGTGACAGCTGCCCGGTCTTGGCGTCGAAGTGAAAAATCAGTACCTTGTCGATCCCCAGGTCGGAGACGATGGCATAGCGGTTGTCCGGCGAAACCAGGATCGAATGGGTGTGCGGCTCGTTTTGAATAGGGGCAAGAACGCTGTGTCCAACGTCTTGGATAAGAGAGGTTAGTTCTCCCAGGGAACCATCTTCCCTGACCCGCACCACCGAGACGCTCCCACTGCCAAAGTTGGCCATCATCACGTACTTCCCGGTCTTGTCGATCGAGATGTAGCATGTGCTGGTGCCGCTGGCGGGGACGGTATTGAGCAGGCGCAGTTTGCCGCTTGCAGAATCGATGGCGAAAGCGCTCACATAGGACGAATGATCGAGCGGGGGCCCGAGGGAAAGCGGATCTTCGCTGACGGCGTAAAGGAAGCGGTGATTCGGGGAAATCGTGAGGAACGACGGATTGATCATCTCCGCGGCCAGTTGGGGCTCACTCAGTTCACCGGTGGCAGCGTGGAAGCGGCTGACATAAATCCCCTGGCTGTGACTTTCTCCCCGCCCGTAGGTCTGGCTGTGATGCACATATTTGAAGCCGGTATAAGTTCCGACGTACATGTAAAAGTCGCCGTCCTGAGCCTTGGCAAGCTGGACATTCAGAACCGCGGCGCCGAACACGACCGCTAGATAAAATGCGTTTCGCATACGTTTCATGAAGGTTCCTGATCTCCTTACTGCGCCGGTACGAATACAACGCAGACCGGTACATCCATCTTCAAGTTGGTGCCGGTGGGCGTGAGTTTGCCCGTGTTGCTGTCCACCCGAAATACCAGCACATTTCCGCTCACTTCATTGGCGGAAAACAGGTATGAGCCTGTGGGATCGATGGCGAAATTGCGGGGCATGGTTCCACCGGGCGACACTTGCTCGACTTCGGACAGAGTTCCCTTTTCCGGGTCGATGGAAAACACGCCGATCGTATCCGGTCCAAATAAATTGGCGCCGCGGAAGCGTCGATTGGATTCGTACAGAAATCTGCCATTGGGATGAATCACAATCTCTGCGCTGTCATTGGCGCCGATGAAATCGGGAGCCAGCGTATTGACGTCCTGCACCGGAGTCAGAGCTCCGCTCGATGGATCCCACGCCGTTACCGTCACCACTCCACTCATTTCTTTGAGCGAATAGCCGAATCTACCGGCCCCATCGAAGACAAAATGACGCGGACCGCTGCCCGGTACCGCGGCTACGAACGGCGGGTTATCGGGCGACAGCATTCCGCTCGCGGCGTCGAATTTGTAGACGAACAGTTTGTCCACCCCCAGATCGGAGACGACAACAAAACGATTGTCCGGTGAGACGTCGATGGAGTGAGGGTGAGCCTTGGATTGAAACGATGGGTCTGGTCCTTTGCCGATGTGTTTCATGAACGCAGTCTGCTCACCCAGCGAACCGTCATCTTTGATTCGCAGAACCGTGACGCTGCTGCTCCCGAAGTTGGCCATCAAGACGTAGTGGCCGGTCTTGTCGATCGAAATGTAGCAGGTGCTGGTTCCCCCGGTAGGCAGGGTGTTCAGCAGTCGCAGCTTGCCGGTTGCAGGATCGATCGCGAAAGCGCTCAGGTAAGACTCATGATCAAAGTCCGGGCCGAGCGAGAGCGGATCCTCGGTGGCAGCGTAGAGAAACTTCTGGTTTGGATGAACGGCAAGAAATGCCGGGTTGACAACTTCGGCCGCAAGTTCGGGCTTGCTTACCTTGCCTGTCGCCGGATTGAAACGGCTGACATAAATCCCTTTGCTGTGGCTGGTTCCCGCCGGAAGACCTTCCCACATGTAGGCGAAACCGGTATAGGTGCCAAAATATACAAAATACTCGCCAGAGGGAGTCGGTGCGCTCCAGGCGGTTGCAATCGACATGACAACAGACAGAGTGAGAAGAACAAGTTGACGGAAATATCTCATGGAGTATTTGTCCGGATGCTTCTTTGGCACAACCTGATCGGGAAATCGAATCAAACCCAGGCTTACCGGGTCGCAGTCGGAGCAACGGCGTGCGTCCAATTGTCACCTTCGGGGAACCGGGCAAAATAGAGAAACTTCACCGGGGTGTCGCCGGCGTTGATGTTCGAGTGCACAGTGGCCGAATCCGGCGGCAGCATGTAGGCCATCCCCGGCTTCTGGATGCGCAGTTCGGTTCCCATCAGGATGAGGCTGGTGCCGTCAATCGCCGCCCAGACCTCTTCCTGGCCGGCCCGGTGCGGGTGCGGCTCTCCCAGGGTCAGTGGATTGATCGTCACTGTAATAACGCTCTGCTCGGTGGCTAATCCGTCGGCAGGAGAGAACAACTCCCGCACAATATGCGCCCAATGACCTGAAGCACCCCCCACTATATAAGGATCCGCCGCGGCCGGAGTCCTCACCCGTGCCATCGCCTCATCCTTCACCAGCATCTTGTCTTTGGGATGGAAACCGGCGGGAGTGGGTTCGTTGATGACATACATCGTGAGCGGTTCATCGCCCGTGCACTTCATCACGAATTCGAGCCCCGCAGGCATGAAAACAGCTATGTTCTTTCTGAGTTCAGCGGTATTACCCCCGGCGGTGATCTCTCCCTCTCCGGCCAGCACGTAATATACTTCCTGCTGCCCAACGAGCGGCTCCGGTGTGGTCCAGGCTCCCGGCGCTAGCCGGCCATAAGCGAAAAAGTTGGCGGCACGCAGAACCGCACTCTTCTGCGAAGGCGCAAAGTTGTCGCCCCGAATCAGAATGTCTCGCAGCACCAATGAACCATGCTCGAAACGAGGAAGCGATCCTTGCCAATCGCTGATGAAAAGATCAATTCGCCGATCCTGCGGCTCTCTTTCCTTTCCATACTTCACAAACTCGGGCCCGGGATAAGAATTGATGCCATTAATGGCGTTCTTCGTGCCGCTTGGAGCTGGGGCTGTCTGTGCGATCGACACTGAGCACAAGGGAAGGATCAGAACAGACACAGTCAGGAAAGCAAGCGTTGCGCGTTGCATGGTAAGGCCTCCTTTTCTGCTCTTCGTCTATGGCCTTGGCTCGTGGGGATGGTAGCGACCGAAATAGAGAAACCTGACTTGGGTATCTTCGTTCTGGTTGATGTTGGTGTGCGGTGTCTTGTTGTCGGGAATATGGTAGAACGCCATACCGGGAGTTTGCCGCCGCAGTGCGTTCCCGACGAATGCGAGACTGGTGCCATCAAGCGCCTGCCACACTTCTTCAATGTCGTCGTGGTCCACCACGTGCGGCTTGCCGATGGTGAGCGGATCGAGGGTCACGGTCAGGACACTTTGCAACGTACCCAGGCCGTCCGCGGTTGTGAACAGAGGTTTTACGATATGTGCCCAAAGTCCATCGCTCGAGGAGATGGGTATCTTGTTTTCATCCCGGACCAACATGGTGGAATTCGGCCGAAAACCTTGCGGCGTCGGCTCGTTGATCACATACATCGCCAGCGGCTGGTCTCCCGTATTGCTCAGCGTGAACTCCAGATTCGCGGGCACCAGAACTGCGATATTGCGGTACAGGTCGACGCTTTGCCCGGCCGCGGTAGCCGTCCCGCGGCCTGATTCGACAAAGTAAATTTCCTGCTGCCCGTCCAGCCGTGTCGCCTTGGTAGAAGCGTGCGGTGCCAGTGTGGCATAGGTGTAAGCGTTAATGAAACGGAGAACCGCGCCCTTGCGCGCCGGATTCTGAGGATCGCCCCGGGTGAATATGTCCCGTTCACTGAGCGCACCGCGCGTCATTCGCGCCGTCGAAGTGTGCCAATCGCCGAAATAGAGGTCGATGCGATCGCCGGTGGTTTGCGCCACCGCCAACACTGACCACCCGGCGCACAGAGCTAATAGCAGGGATGCGAGAATTCTTCTCACCATCAGAGCGCTCTCCTTCACGACTATTTTGGTAAGCTCCGAGATCTAACCGAACAATTTGCTACTATCATAACTATATATGATAATTACAGCGTCGGCGCAAATTCACTCTAAGGATGCCGGTTTGCTTTTGCGCATGACTCCCTCTCTGCGAGGGTTCGCTAGGTTTCTCAGATTTCTGGATACGTTAGGCGTGACTCTCAGGGAGAATTCACCGTGACAGCAATTCTAGGAGAATCCTAACCATGAAGCTGATTCGATTAGGGGAACCGGGCCAGGAGAAGCCTGGAGCAATTTTGCAGGATGGCAGCCGTATCGACACCTCTGCGCTGGGTTCGGACTACGACGAGAATTTCTTTGCAAGCGGCGGCTTGGCCAAGCTCGATTCCTGGCTGAAAAAGAATGTTTCTTCCGCTCCG
>Ga0335078_10005877_pt1 | contig 18152 bp, 17 predicted proteins | sample Lox_Sample_32_FD_206711 | JGI IMG/M metagenome (GOLD analysis project Ga0335078, IMG submission 206711) | Soil microbial communities from Loxahatchee National Wildlife Refuge, Florida, United States - Lox_Sample_3.2 | ecosystem: Environmental > Terrestrial > Soil > Wetlands | place: USA... | reverse complement strand
GCGCGCCGGTGATGACTCCCGGCTCGACGCGCGCGGTCAGGTCCTCCGGCCGGACCTCGAGGATCCGGTTCATCCTCTCCAGGGACACGCCGATGCCGCCGCGAACGGCGAGCGAGCCGCCGGACTTACCGCTGCGGGCCGCGATGGGGATGACCGGAACGCGGTGGCGCGTGGCCACCGCGAAAAGGCGCTGTACCTCCTCGGCGGACTCCACGAGGACGACCCCGTCCGGCGGGAAGACCCCGAGGTCCGACTCGTCCCGGCCGTAGGGCTCGAGCCGCTCCGCGTCCACGACGAACCGCTCCGGCGGGAAGAGGCCCCGCAGCTCCTCCAGCGCGGCCCGGGCGGGGCTCCCCGTCACCCGAACACCTCCACGTTGGACCCGGTGATGGCGTCCGGCGCCTCCGCCGCACACCAGGCGATCACCTTGGCCACGTCGTCGGCGGTCATGGCGGGCGCGAAGGGCGTCTTCTTCAGCATGGCGGTGTCCACCGAGCCCGGAGAGACCGACATCACCTGCACCCCGTCGCCGCGGAGCTCCTCCGCCAGGCTCTTCGTGAATCCGATGAGGCCCCACTTCGAGGCGTTGTAGGCGGAGGCTTCCGGGGAACCGAGCGTGCCGGAGATGGAGGCGACGTTGACGATGCGGCCCCGGCGACGCCGCCGCATCTCTGGGACGACGGCGCGACTGCAAAGGTAGGCTCCGGTGAGGTTCACCTCCAGCACCCGCCGCCAGGACGCGGGGGGGAGCACCTCCACCCTGCCCCTCTCCAGGATCCCGGCGTTGTTCACGAGCACGTCGCAGGGACCGAATGCCCTCGCGTGGGCGGCGACGAGGCGGGCCACGTCCTCCTCCCGGGAGACGTCGCCCTGGACCGCGAGGGCGGCGCCGTCCGCCGCCACCCGCTCCAGCTCGGCTCCGGTCCGCGCGAAGACCGTGACCTTCGCTCCCAGGGCGGCGAGTGCCCGGGCCGTCGCCGCCCCGATGCCGCGCCCGCCCCCGGTCACGATGGCGCTCCGCCCCGAGAGCTGGCTCATCCGCCCCTTCCCCTCCGCGCTCCGCTCCGCGCCCTCTTCGCGGCGAAGAGCGAGAGCACCCGGCGCTGCAGGCCCCGATCGCTCTCCATCTGGCCGGCGAAGGCCTGGGCGTGCGCCCGGGCCCCCCGGCGTCGCTCCCCGCGCACCGTGAGGCAGAGTTGCTCGGCCTCGAGGATGCAGGCGGCGCCGGAGGCGCCGAGAAAGCGAACGAGCGACTCGGCCACCTCGCGAGCCAGCTCCTCCTCGATCACGAGCCGGTGCGCGAAGCAGTCGACGAGCTGGGCGAGCGCTCCGAAGCCCACCACCCGTCCCCCCGGCACGTAGGCCACGTGAGCCAACCCGCGGTACGGCAGGAGGTGGTGCGGGCAGACCGCGTGGAAGTCGATGTGGGTCACGGCCACCAGGCCCTCGCCCCGGTGCGGGATGCCTCCGGCGAGGAGCTTCTCCGGGTCCCGACCGTAGCCGTCGAGGAGGTCGCGGCGGAACGCCTCGGCGACGCGGGCGGGGGTCTCGCGCAGGTCCTCGGCCCGCCGCGCCCCTGGCGGGAGCAACGCGTCGAGGAACCTGGCCACCGCCCGGGCCGCTTCGTCTCTGCCGCGACGCACCCTAGCGGCGGCCACCCGGCCCCCGGTACGTCACGCAGCAGTCGGGGATCTCGTAGAGCCGGATCTCCTCGAGGCCGGAGAGTCGCGGCTCGAGCGCCTCCCACATCCAGCGGGCGATGTTCTCGGCCGTGGGGTTCTCGAGGATGTCGTTCAGGTTCCGGTGGTCGACGCGCGAGAGCACGTGCTCCTGCACCAGCTCCTTCACCCGCCCGAAGTCGGCGACCATTCCGGTTCGGGGGTCGACCTCGCCGCTGAGACCCACGAAGAACTTGTAGTTGTGGCCGTGGAGGCGGAAACAGGGCCCCTCGTAGCGAGGTAGCCGGTGCGCAGCGGCGAAGTAGAACTCGACGTCGAGCCGCGCCCGGCGGCCGTCCGTGTAGTCGATGGTCGCCATGCCGTCCCTTATAGCTCGACTCGCACCTCACCGCCCTGAACGCGCGCCCGGAAACTCCGGACCGGAGCCTCGGGGAACTCCAGGCACCGGCCGCTGCGCAGGTCGAACGGCCAGGCGTGCAGGGGGCAGTAGACAACCTCGCCGCGAAGATCCCCGGCGGAGAGGGAGCCCCCGCGATGCGGACAGGAGTTCTCGAGAGCGAAGACCTCTCCGCCTCGGCGAAACACCGCGAGCTCGACGCCGCCCACCTCGACGAGGAGGCCCCGGCCGTCCTCGATGTCCGACAGCTGGCAGACGAAGAGGTCCACGCCTCACCCTCGAAGCCCGCCCCGCAACCGGAGCCGGGCGCCTCCCCCGGGTCCATTGCCTAATCGCCGTTTGCACGCGGAGCCGGCGATTCTCTCCTCGGGCGGCGCGGGGAACGGCGCCTGCGAAGGGCCGGGCGCGGTCCGCTGATGGGGGTGGCGCGGGAGCCGAGCGCGCCCGCGGAACACCGCCGCCGCCTCGGCGAACCCTCCTCGAGGAAGGCCCCGCTCTCGAGCCGGGCGTTCCTCGAGAAGGGACGCTGTCCGGATCGTTCTCACCCGTGCGGGGGCGAGCCGCACCAGAACTCCACTGCGGGTGCCCACGGCGGGATTCGGCGATCCGGGTAACGCCCTTTTCTCCGGGGGTTCCTGAGCGGTGCCCCGTGGCATGTGCAATGCTTCGTCGATCCCTCGCAGGGGTTCTTGCACCTCAAATAAAAAACCCCTTGGGAGAACGACCCATGAAGAAAATCCTCACTGCACTCCTCGCCGCCGCCCTGGCGGCGCCGGTCCTCGCGCAAGCGCCGGCGGCCGCGCCGGCGGCCCCCTCTGCCGCCCCTGCTGCGGGAGGCGAAGCACCGGCGAAAACCGACAGCAAGAAGAAGTCAAAGAAGAAGGCGAAGAAGAAGGCCGGGCTCAACCAGTCCGAGCCGGAAGTGAAGAAGCAGGAGTAGCAGAGGCCGAGTTCGCCTCGGCATTGGCGGAGGCCGGCTGCGATGCACGCAGCCGGCCTCGTGCTTTTTTCGGACGGTACCCCTCATCGCTCCTCAGGCGCCTCCTCGGGACCCCGGGCTCGGCTTGGGCGGTCCCACCCATCTCCCCTCTTCTCTCGGCCACCCTACCGGGACAGACCTCCCCAGCCGGGGGCCGGCCGTCCCATATTTCCACGGCGAACGGCAGCCTCGAACGCCTCGGCTCCTTTCTAACCCACTGATTCGGCAGGCTTCACCTCTTCGGAGCTCTTGGCACGCACCGTGCTATTGGAGGCTGCGGACGGGTTGTCCCGCCTAACTAAAATCTCTCAGGAGAAAGACCAAATGAAGAAGATCCTCAGCGCGCTCGTCGCCGTTGCTTTCGCCATCCCGGTCCTCGCCCAGGCTCCGGCCGCCGCCCCGGCTCCGGCCGCTCCGGCTGCTGCCCCGGCCGCCAAGGAGGCTGCTGCCGCTCCCGCGAAGGACAGCAAGAAGAAGGCGAAGAAGAAGGCGAAGGCCAATGCCAAGGCCGAGGCCAAGCCGGCCGCGCAGTAACGCGACTTCGTTTCTGCTAGGTTCGAGGCCGGCTGCGGGTATCGCAGCCGGCCTCTTTCATTCCCGACGTGTCGCTCCGGATCCAGATCACCCTTCTGTTCACGGCCATCCTGGTCGCGACCATGGGAGTGTCGGCCCTTCTCGGCGCGGGGGCGGCCTCCCGCGCGGTGGAGTCGGCCATCCGGGACCGCGCCGTCGAGCTGGCCCGCGCCGTGCGCGCGGACATCGACCTCTCCCGAGACCTCGACCCGGCCCGCGCTGCGGACCGGCTCGCCACGGTGCTCCGCCAGCAGCGAGGCATCCGCCTCGTCGAGCTCATCATCCGCAAGCCCGGGAAGGACGAAGTCATCCACATGGAGTACGGGCCGGGCGGCCCGGTCGCGACCTTCGAGCAGCGCGACGCGGAGTTGCCCTCCCAGACGTCGGCTCAGCTGGTGACGGAGGGGCAGGAACGCGTCGTCGTCGTCGCCCTGCCCGTGAAGGACTCCTTCGCGCACACCGTCGCTGCCATCCGCCTGGAGGCGAACCTCTCCGAGGCGGAGAAGCTGGGGCGCGCGCAGGCCGGGATCTTCGTCGGCACGACTGCCCTCGCCGCCGTGCTCATCTTCGTCGCCTTCACGGTGCTCCTGAACCGGCTGCTCGCCCAGCCCATCTCGGCCCTGGCCCGGTCCATGGCCGCGGTCGAGTCGGGGACGCCCGCCCCGGAGACCATTCCAGGCACGGCCCGCCAGGACGAGATCGGCACGCTGGCCCGGGGCCTCGAGGCCATGCTGGCCCGAGTCCGCGGCTTCAACCAGGAGCTCCGGGAGCGAGTGGAGGAGGCGACGGTCGACCTCGCGCGGAAGAACCGCGAGCTCGCGGTGCTCAACGCCCTGCTCGTGGAGGCGCGCCGGGAACGGCTCGCGCAGGAAAGACTCGCGGCGCTGGGGCAGCTCTCGGGCACGATCGCCCACGAGCTCGGGAACCCGCTCAACTCCATCAGCGGGCACGTGCAACTGCTCGCGCGGGACGCCTCCTGCCCCGTTCCGGTCCGCGAGGAGCTCCGAGTCATCCAGGGAGAGGTCCAGCGCATGACCTCCATCATCCGCCGCTTCCTCGACTCGGCCCGCGGGCTCGTGCCCAAGCCCGAACCCGTCGAGATCCAGGCGCTCGTCGACGAGGCCCTGTCGCTCACGGTGTCGGCGGAGGCCCGCGAGCGTATCCAGGTCCGCTGCGAGGTGCCGCCGGACATCGGGCCGGCCACCGTGGACCCGGCCCTGGTGCGCCACGTTCTCGGGAACTTCATCTCCAACGCCGTGGACGCCATGCCCGGCAGCGGCTCCCTCACGGTGCGGGCGCGCCGCATGGCCGGGCAGCTCGCCCTGTCCGTCTCCGACACCGGCCCGGGGATCCCCCCTGAGGCCCGCAAGCACATCTTCGAGCCCTTCTACACCACCAAGCCGGCGGGCAAGGGAACGGGACTCGGTCTCGCCATCTGCCGGGAGATCGCGATCGCGCTGCGAGGCCGCATCGACGTGGACGGGGCCCCGGGGCGGGGCGCCACCTTCACGTTGCTCATGCCCCTGGCCCAGGCCTCACCTGAAGGACCCGAGGCGCGCTCTTCCGAGGCGCACTAGAATCTCGCACCATGAAGGGCGCCCGCATCCTAGTGGTGGACGACGACCAATCGAGCCGCGACCTGCTCGCGCGGATCCTCTCCTCCGCCGGCCACAACGTCACCGCGGTCGCGGACGGCCGCGAGGCGATCGCCGCCATCGAGGGGGCCGACCCGCCCGACCTCGTCGTCTCCGACATCCGCATGGCGGAGGTGGACGGCCTCCAGGTCATCGACGCCTACCGAGAGCGGGCCCCGGACACGCCGGTGATTCTCGTCACCGCCTTCGGGAACATCGACGGCGCCGTCGAGGCCATCCGCCGCGGGGCCGCCGACTACCTCTCCAAGCCCTACGACGTGGACGCCATCCAGCTCGTGGTCTCCCGTGCGCTCCGGCAGCGCGAGCTGGCCGTCGAGAACCGCGCCCTGCGGCGCGGCCTGCGGGACCGCTACCGCCTGGAGAACGTGGTCGGGCGCAGCGACGCCATGCTCCAGGTCTACAAGACGGCGGCGCGGGTCGCCTCCTCCGACGCGACCGTGCTCATCCAGGGCGAGAGCGGCACCGGAAAGGAGCTCGTGGCCCGGGCCATCCACACCGCCAGCCCCCGCTCGGCAGGGCCCTTCGTGGCCGTCGACTGCGGCGCCATCGCCGAGGGGGTCCTCGAGTCGGAGCTCTTCGGACACGCCCGCGGCGCCTTCACCGGCGCGCAGGCGGCCCGGCGGGGCCTCTTCGAGGAGGCGAACCGGGGCACCCTCTTCCTCGACGAGATCGGCGACATCGGTCCGAACCTCCAGGCGCGCCTCCTGCGCGCCCTGCAGGAGGGCACCGTCCGCCGCGTCGGCACGAACGAGCCCATCCCCGTCGACGTCCGGGTGGTGGCAGCCACGAACCGCGACATGGAAGCGGCCGTGAGGGACGGCGCCTTCCGCGCCGACCTCTACTACCGGCTCCACGTGGTGAGTATCCGCATCCCTCCTTTGCGCGAGCGAAAGGAGGACGTGCCGCTCCTCGCCGAGCACTTCGCCCAGAAGTACGGCCGCGCCGAGGGCGCCGCCGTCTCCCCGGCCGCGCGCGAGCTGCTCGTCTCCTACGACTGGCCCGGCAACGTGCGGGAGCTCGAGAACGCCATCGCCCGCGCCCTGGCCCTGAACCCCTCCGGCGTCATCACTCCGGAGGATCTCCCCGACGTGGTGCGACACGCCGCTCCCCCGGAGCCGGGATCGGGCGGGCTCAACCTCGTCGACCGACCCACGCTGACGGAGCTGGAGCATCGCTACGCCACGCAGGTGCTCGCGGAGATGGGCGGGAACAAGACGCGCGCCGCCGAGGTCCTCGGCATCGACCGAAAGACCCTCTACCGCATCCTCGGGGAACGCGAGGAGCGCTGACGGAGATCCGGCCTGAGGCCGCGGGAAAGGGGGCGGCCGCTTCTCGCCTAGGCCGCCGAGCCGTCCCCGACCGCCGGCTCCTCCGTCACGCCGTTGAGCGCGTTCTTGAGGACCTGGCTCGGCCGGAACGTGAGCACCTTCCGGGCGGAAATCTCAATCTCGTCGCCCGTCTGTGGATTGCGGCCCACCCGAGACTTCTTGTCGCGGACGATGAAGTTTCCAAAGCCACTGACCTTGATCTTCTCGCCGCGCTCCAGGGTCTCCTTGATGGTGTCGAAGACCATCTCCACGATCTCGGCGGCCTCCTTCTTCGAGAAGCCCACTTTCTCGTAGACGCTTTCGATAATGTCGGCCTTGGTCACGGTCCCCCCGAGGTCTGGGCGCCGGAGCGCCCAAGTACCTGACTTTGTTAGCCTAGAGGCCGAGCTCTGTCAAACTGATGGCAGGGGCGTACCGCTGCCCTCCTCGCGGCGCACGGTCCCGGGTGCCCGGATAAGGCCCGCCAAGGCCCTTCGGGAGGCAACGGGGCCGTCGGGCCGCCTCCGGAGCGCTCACCCCGCGCCCAGGGGAAGAACGCCCTCGTATCGGCCTGCGCCGTTCTGCGGCCCCCTCTTCGCCGGGCTCGCGGCGGTCGGCGCCGTTGACGGCCGCGCCGTCGGCCCGGCCCGGAGGGAGCCCTCGACGCGGAAGGAGCTCGCCAGGGCGAGGAGCTGCTCCGCCTGCCCGGAGAGCTCCTCTGCCGCGGACGAGGACTCCTCGGCGCTGGCGGCGTTCTGCTGGGTCACCGCGTTTAGCTGCTCGATGGCCTTCGTCACCTGGTCGATGCCGGACGCCTGCTCCTTGGAGGAGGCGGCGATCTCGTTCACGAGGTCGGACACCTTCTGGGCCGCGTCCAGGATCTCGGAGAGCTTGCCGGAGACCTGGCCCGCTGCCGCCGCGCCCTGGCCCGCCTTGGAAACCGATTCCCGGATGAGCGACTCGGTGCGCACGGCGGCATCCTTGGCTCGCAAGGCGAGCGAGCGCACCTCCTCCGCCACCACCGCGAAGCCACGCCCCGACTCCCCGGCGCGGGCCGCTTCCACCGCCGCGTTCAGCGCGAGCAGGTTCGTCTGGAAGGCGATCTCGGAGATGTCCTTGATGATGTGCGAGGTTCCCTCGGCTGCCGCCTTCACCTTCTCCATCACGGCTCCGAGCTCGACGATGGAGGCGTTGCCTTCCTGGGCAGCTCCCCGGGCGCGGACGGCGAGGGCGGCGGCCTTCTGCGAGGAGTCCGCGGTTCCCCGCGTCGAGGAGGCCATGGCGTCGAGCGCGGAGCTCGTTTCCTCGAGCGAGCTCGCCTGCTCCGACGCGCCCGACGCCACCGCGTGGCTCGTGGAGGCGATCTGCGCGGCCGCCGAGGTGACCTGCGAGACGCCGTCGGACACTCCCAGGATGGCGCCCTGCAAGGCGTCGGCGGTCTGGTTCAAGGCCTCCTTGATGCGCGCGTGGTCTCCGCGGTAGTCGCCGCGCGCCCGGGCGGTCAGGTCTCGTCCGGCGAGCTGTTCCAGCACCCCGGTGGCCTCGTTGATGGGAGCGAGGAGCGCGTCCAGTGTGTTGTTCACGCCCTCCACGATCTTGCGGAAATCTCCCTGGTGCCGCGTCACGTCCGCGCGCGCCGAGAGTTTGCCCGCCAGCGCGCTCGAGACCAACCCGGTCGCGTCGGCGCTCAGGCGGTTCACCGCCTCGATGCACTGGTTCAGGTTCTGCTTCAGGTCGTTGAAGTCCCCGGCATACGCCTCCGTGATGGGCTGCGGGATGTCCCCGCGCGAGATGCGCTCGACGCACCGAGCCGCTTCCTTGATGGGCTTCACGAGGGCGTCGAGCAGCGCGTTGATGGAGACGAGCATCTTGCCGTTCCCGCCCGTGTACTTGCTCGGGTCGGCCCGGGCATCGAGGTGGCCCTCCATCACCGCGGCGATGAGGGCGTGGATGTCGGCGTTCCGCTGGCGAATCATGTCGAGGCACTCGCGAAGGCTCGCCTCCAGCTCCACGAGGTCGCCCCGGAACTGCACGGCGGGCATCTCCGGGAGCTGTCCCCGCCCCAGCTGGGACATGAAGGCGGCCGCGGCGCGGAGCGGGACCACGATCCCGTCGAAACTCGCATTCATGGTCTCCACGATGCGACGGTAGTCGCCCTGATGTTGGGCGGCGTCCGCCCGCTTGGACAGGTCTCCCCGGAGCGCGGCCTCGGAGAGGGCGCGGGTGTCGCCGATGAGGGCGTTCAACGAGGCGATGCAGGTGTTCAGGTTGTCCCTCACCTTGGCGAAGTCGCCGCGGTAGGCCTCGGTGATGAGCGGCGGGATCTCCCCGCGGGCGATGCGGCTCACGTAGTCGGAGGTCACCTCGAAGGGTTGGCCGAAGGCATCGACGCTCCGGTTCATCCCCTCCACCACGCCGCGGAACTCCACGCCCACCGCCGCCGGGTTGCAGCGCTCCCCGAGGCGACCCTCGCGCACGGCTTCCTCCAGCTTCGCCGCCTCGCCGCAGAGACCTCCCACCGCGCGCCGCACGCTGCGGGCGATGAGGAACGCGGCCGCGGCGAGCAGGGCGGCGACGAGCGCCGCCGATCCGAGGACGCGGCCCGTGGCCGCCGCCAGCGCCGCCTCCGCGTCGTCGAGGTAGACGCCCGTGCCGATCACCCACTTCCAGGGGCCGTAGAGCGCGAAGTAGGAGAGCTTGGGCACCGGAAGGCTGGAGCCGGCCTTGGGCCACAGATAGGAGGTGAACACCCCATCCGTCGCGCCGGACGCGAGAGTCCGGGTGGCCTCGAGCACGAAGTGCTTGCCGTCCGGGTCCGCGAGGCCGGAGAGGTCCTTCCCGTCGAGGTCCCGCTGGATGGGGTGCATGATCATGCGCGGCGAGAGGTCGTGGAGGGTGAAGTAGTTGCCTCCTTCGTAGCGCAGGCCCCGCACCTCCTCGAGCGCCGCGCGCTGGGCCTCGGCCAGGGTGAGCGTGCCTGCCTCGGCGAGGTCCCGATAGTGAGCGAGGACGCCCTGCACGGTCTCCACGGAGGCGCGGAGCTTGGCCTGGCGGTCCACCAGCATTCGCTCCTTCAGGACGTGGAGCGAGTCGAGGCACACGGCGCCGAGGCAGAGCGCGGCGACACCCACTGCGATCCAGAGGCGGTTGGCGATGGAGACTCGCGCGAGGAGGCCGTTCATGGGCGGAGGACCTTGGGCCGAGGTGAGGGGTGAACCTCGTCCTCTGGAGCAACGCACGTGCCCAGGCGCCGGGTCGGAAACTCCGCCGTCCGATGAGGCTCTTGGCCGCGGCCGGGCGTCCCAGGCTCCGGGGGTTCCCCGAGACCCGGTTCCCAGGCACCCGGTGCGCGGTGACCTCGACGGTCCGCCACAGCCGTCCGCCGGCCCCGGTTCGGCGAGGCGCGCCTGCCCTGCGAGCGGAAGAGGCGACTCGGTCCGCTCCGCTCGCAGCGGAGGGATTCTAGGCGCGGAGCTCGGCGCCCACCGCGCTCCGGAGCCGCTCCACGATGCGCCCGTGGGCCGCGTCCGCCTCCGCGTCGGTGAGCGTTCGATCCGGCGCCCGGTAGCGGATGGCCATGGCGAGGTTCTTCTTCCCAGCCGGGATGGGGGCGCCCCGGTAGACGTCGAAGAGCGCCACATCCTCGACGAGCCCCTCCCCTCGTACCAGCCCGAGGACGGCGCGAGCCTCGACCTCCTCGGCCACCACCACCGCGAGGTCGCGCAGCACGGCCGGGAAGCGGGGGACCTCGACGTGGGCCGGGACGAGCCTCGCCGCCTCGGCGATGGCGCCGAAGAGGAGCTCAAAGGCGAGGACCCCGCGCGGGAGCTCGAACGCCGCGGCGGTGCGCGGGTGGAGCTCGCCGGCCACACCCAGCACCCGGCTCGTCCCGTCCGCGCGCACGAGGGTCAGGGTGCAAGCGGAGCGGGGGTGGAGCCACGCCTCGCGCGCGTGCGACCAGCGCACCTCCTCCGCCCCGACCGACGCCAGGAGGAGCTCGAGCGCCCCCTTCAGATCGTAGAAGTCGAGCGGGTCCCCGCCGGTGGCCCAGCCGGCAGCGTGGCGGCGCCCCATGGCCACTCCTCCGAGGCGCATCTCCTCGTTCGCGGGCTCGTCCCCGGAGGCGCCCGGCGCCCTGCGGTGGTAGACGCTCGCAAGCTCGTAGAGCCGCAGGTCCTCCACCCGCTGGCGGAGGTTGTAGGCCGCGTCCTTGAGCAGGGAGGGAACGAGGCTCGTCCGCATCACCGCCAGGTCGGCGCTGATGGGGTTCTTGAGCGCGATCCCCGCCTTGGCCTCCCCGGCCGGAGAGAGGGCCGCGAGCTCGGCGGGCGAGAGAAAGCTGAAGTTCACCGCCTCGGAGAACCCGGCGGCCTCGAGAGCGCCGCGCAGCCGCTCGGCCACCTGTGCCTCCCGGGACAACGCCGGCGTCTCCCGGGCGATGGCCGGCAGCGACTCGGGGATGGCGTCGTATCCCTTGAGGCGCACGATCTCCTCGACCAGATCCTCCTCCCGGGATACGTCCAGGCGCCAGCTGGGCACCCGGTAGACGGCGCCGCGGGGCGAGGCCTTGCGCTCCTCGAAGCCGAAGGCCGCCAGGGTGCGGCGCGCCTCGCCCCGGGTGATCGGCATCCCGAGGATCTCGCTGGGGCGAGACCAGGACAGGGTTACGTCCACCGGGCGGCGCCGGCGAGGGTAGGCGTCTGCCATCCCCCGTCGCACGGTCCCGCCCGCCAGCTCGGCGATGAGGGCGGCGCAGCGATCGAGCGCGGTCGTCACCGCGGCGGGATCGACGCCTCGCTCGAAGCGGTGGGACGCCTCGGTGTGCAGACCGTGACGGCGAGCGGTCCGCCGGGTCCCGGTGGGCTCGAACCAGGCCGACTCGAGGAGCACGCGAGTCGTGGCCGGCGAGATCTCGGACGCGGCCCCGCCCATGACGCCGGCCAGCGCCGTGGCCCGGTCCCGGTCGGCGATGACGAGGTCGTCGCCAGACAGAACCCGCTCCTGCCCGTCCAGGGTGACGAGCTTCTCCCCGGGGCGGGCCAGGCGCACGGCGATCTCGGCGCCCGCCACCTTGTCGAGGTCGAAGGCGTGCAGAGGGTGACCCCACTCCAGAAGCACGAAGTTGGTGGCGTCCACCACCGTGGAGATGGAGCGCACTCCGCAGGCCGCCAGCCGGCGCGCCAGCCAGGTGGGCGAGGGACCGATCGAGACCCCCTCGATGACCCGGGCCGCGTAGCGGAAGCAGCGATCCGGCGCGTCCACCCGCACCTTCACGACGGAGGTGGCGGGCGGCGGCTTCTGCGCGAGCCGAGCGACCGGGAGCTTCACGGAACGCCCCAGGACGGCCGCCACCTCCCGGGCGATCCCCAGGTGCGAGAGGGCGTCCGGGCGGTTCGGAGTGACGTTCACCTCGAGGACCGTGTCCTCGAGCCCCAGGACCCGGGCGAGCGGCGCCCCGGGCACAGCGTCGGCCGGGAGCAGAAGGAGCCCGCTCGCGTCCTCCTGGAGGCCGAGTTCCTTGGCCGAGCAGAGCATGCCGTGCGAGTCGACGCCGCGCAGGCGGGCGCGCTCGATGCGCTGCCCCCCCGGCAAGGACGTCCCGGGCATGGCCAGGGGGACGAGGTCGCCGACCTTCCAGTTGGTGGCGCCGCAGACCACCTGCACGGGGCCGGAGCCGGCGTCCACCTGGGTCACGGAGAGCTTGTCGGCCTGCGGATGCCGCTCCGACGAGACGATCCGGGCGGCGACCACCCCGTCGAGCTCGGAGCCGACGCGCTCCACCGCTTCCACCTCGAGCCCCACGGCCGTGAGCCGCCGGGCGAGCTCCTCCGCCGGGGGCAGCGGCACGTATTCGGCGAGCCAGGTGAGCGAGATGCGCATGGGTCCTAGAACTGCTCAAGGAAGCGAAGGTCGTTCTCGTAGAAGAGGCGCAGGTCCCCGATGCCGTACTTCAGCATGGCCATGCGCTCCACTCCCATCCCGAAGGCGAACCCCGTGACCTGGCGCGGGTCGAAGCCCACGTTCTCGATCACCTTCGGATGCACCATCCCCGAGCCCAGCACCTCGAGCCAGCCCGTTCCCTTGCAGGTGCCGCAGCGAGCCGCCTCCCGCTTTCCGGTACCTCCGCACAGCGAGCAGGAGACGTCCGCCTCGGCTCCCGGCTCGACGAAGGGGAAGTAGCTTGGCCGGAAGCGGGTTCGAGTGAGCGGCCCGAAAAACGCCCGGGCGAACGCGGCGAGGGTCCCTTTCAGGTCGGCGAAGGTGACGTCCGGGCCGACGCAGAATCCCTCCACCTGGTGGAACATGGGGGAGTGGGTCTGGTCGTAGTCGCTCCGGTAGACGCGGCCCGGGGCCACCACCCGCACGGGCGGCGCTCCTGCCCGCCGCATGGCGCGGATCTGGATCGGCGAGGTGTGCGTGCGCAGCAGGACGTTCCCCTCGGCAGATGGCGAGCCCAGGGTGGTCTCGTCCACGTAGAAGGTGTCCTGCATGTCGCGCGCCGGGTGGTCCCGGGGGATGTTCAGGGCCTCGAAGTTGAACCAGTCGAGTTCGATCTCCGGTCCGGTGGCGACCTCGTAGCCGAGTCGCGAGAAGATGGCCACGATTTCCTCGGTGGCGCGGGTCACCGGATGCCGGTGGCCGCGGGGCAAGAGCCGCCGCCCCGGCAAGGTGACGTCGAGAGGAGCGCCCTGCAGCTCCTGCTCCAGCTTCGCGCTCTCCAAGCGCTCGCGAGCCCGCTCGAGCAGCGAGTCCACCTCGTCGCGGACCCGGTTCGCGACCTCCCCGACCCGGGGGCGCTCGTGGGGCTCGAGCTCCCCCATGGCCCGCAGGGCCAGGGAGATCTCCCCCTTCTTGCCGAGGTAGCGGACCCGGATCTCCTCGAGCGCCCGCTCGTCGGCCGCCGCTCCGATGGACTGCCGCGCCGCCTCGGCCAGGCCCTCGAGCTCTCGGATCAGGTCGGGCACGCGCCGGGGAGGCTAGGCCTGGGCCGCGCGCACCACGGCCGCGAAGTCGGCCGGCAGGTGCAGCGCCAGCTCGGCGAGCACCTTGCGGTCGAGGAGGATCCCGGCCTTGTGCACGCCGCCGAGGAGGCGGGAGTAGCTCGTCCCGTTCTGGCGCGCCGCGGCGTTGATGCGGACGATCCAGAGCGAGCGGAACTCGCGCCGCCGGCGGCGGCGGTCCCGCGTGCTGTAGTTGAGAGCCCGCTCCACCGCCTGGTTCGCCCGCTTGTAGCAGTTCTTGCGACGGCCGCGGTAGCCCTTGGCGAGCTTCAGTACGCGGTTGCGGCGACGGCGAGCCTTGAAACCCTTCTTGACGCGCATCTCTCACTCCTCGTTATGCCGGCGGGGGGCCGGTAGATCGCCTGAGGCGCCTGCCGCGCACTTCGGGATCCCCGCTTGGGCGCTGGTCGCTTCCCGCCCCTACCGGGCGTACGGGAAGTTCTCTTTGATCTTCTTCTCGTCCTCAGGACCGAGGTGGTCCGTCCCTCGGAGCTGACGCTTCTGCTTGTGAGTCTTGCCGAACGTCGCCAGGTGCCGAACGCCGGCGCGGCGGAACTTCACCTTGCCGCTCTTCTTTACCTGAAAGCGCTTCTTGGCGCCGCTCTTCGTCTTGAGCTTGGGCATCTCGTCTCCGTGGGGGAGCGGCTAGCTGCCGCTCCCGGGGTGGGTCCCGCTCGGCGCGGGCGGAGCGGCGGGGGAGCTCGGGGGAGGCGGCGGGGCGCCGGCGCTCGAGGCCGCGATGGCCTGCTGGCTCTTCGCCCGGTCGCGCTGCGCCTGCAGCATCCTCGGGTTCGGCGCGAGGATCATGAACATCTGCCGGCCTTCCATGCGCGGCGCCGCCTCGATGACCGCGGTCTCCTTGAGGTCGTTGATCACCCGCTCGAGCACCTTCTGCCCGAGCTCGCGGTGGGTGATCTCTCGCCCGCGAAACATGACGGTCACCCTCGCCTTGTTCGCTTCCTCGAGGAACTCCCGGATTTTCTTGATCTTGACGTCGTAGTCGTGCTCTTCGGTGCGCGGCCGCAGCTTCACCTCCTTGAGCTGCACCACCACCTGTTTCTTCTTCGCCTCGCTCTGCTTCTTCTTCTCCGTGTACTTGAACTTCCCGTAATCCATGATCTTGCAGACGGGCGGCTTGGCCAGGGGACTCACCTCGACGAGGTCGAAGCCGTCCTCCTGTGCCATCCGCAGCGCCTGGTCGATCGCCAGGATGCCGAGCTGCTCGCCGTTGGCCCCGATGACCCGAACCTCGCGCGCCTTGATGCGACGGTTCGTGCGCGCGTCGCGGCTCGTGCGTTGATCCTTGCCGTTAATTGGGACTTCTCCTCAAGAAAGGCGGAGCGGGACGGGACGCTCCCGGGTGAGTCCAGACGCTCGGGTCCCGTCCCCCGGCGAAAAGCCGCAGTAGGATAAGGAGTTGCCGCCGAAAGTCAACGAGCGTTCGGATCGGAGGAGTCCTTCTTGGCGTCCCGGATCCAGCTCATCATGTCCCTCAGGCGCTTCCCCACCTCCTCGATGGGGTGGTTCTTCTCGGCCTCCCGGAACTTGTCGAAGACCGGCCGCCCCACTTGGTTCTCGAGGATGAACTCCTTCGCGAACTGCCCCGTCTGGATCTCGCGGAGGATCTTCCGCATCTCGTTCTTCGTCTGATCCGTGACCACCCGCGGCCCGCGGGTGTAATCGCCGTATTCGGCGGTGTCGCTGATGGAGTGACGCATCCAGGCGAGCCCGCCTTCGTACATGAGGTCGACGATGAGCTTGAGCTCGTGCAGGCACTCGAAGTAGGCGCTCTCGGGCTGGTAGCCGGCCTCCACGAGCACCTCGAACCCCGCCTTTACGAGGGCCGAGGCCCCGCCGCAGAGGACCGCCTGCTCCCCGAAGAGGTCGGTCTCGGTCTCCTCCTTGAAGGTGGTCTCGAGGACGCCGGCGCGCGTCCCGCCCAGGGCCCGCGCGTAGGCGAGGCCGAGCGCCTTCGCCTGGCCGGTGGCGTCCTGGTGGACGGCGATGAGGCAGGGGATGCCTCGGCCGTCCTGGAACTGCCGCCGCACCAGGTGACCGGGCCCTTTCGGGGCCACGAGCAGGACGTCCACGTCCGCGGGCGGCCGGACCTGGCCGAAATGGATGTTGAAGCCATGGGCGAAGAGGAGGGCCTTCCCCTGGGTCAGGTGGGGGGCGATTTCCTCGTCGTAGACCTTCTTCTGGGTCTGGTCCGGGATGAGGACCATGATCACGTCTGCCTCGCGAGCCGCCTCGGCGACGCCCACCACCCGCAGGCCCGCCCCTTCCGCCTTGGCCTTCGACTTCGTCCCGGCGTGAAGGCCGACGCGGACGTTCACGCCGGAGTCCTTCAGGTTGAGCGCATGGGCGTGGCCCTGGCTGCCGTATCCGATGATGGCCACCTTCTTCTTCTTGAGAAGGTCGAGGTTTGCGTCCTTGTCGTAGTAAATGGTCGCCATGTTCGTTCCGTTCACTTGAGGTTGGGCGGGGCGAGCGTCTTGAAGCCACGCTCGAGGGCGATGCGTCCGGATCGGCAGAGTTCCTGGATGCCGTAGCCCGCGAGCCGCTCCTCCAGCGCATCGAGCTTGCCCGCGTTGCCACTCGCCTCGATGACGAGGGCGTCCGGAGAGACGTCGACGATGCTCGCCTCGTAGGTCTCGGCCAGGGCGCGGAGCTCCGCGTGGTTCTTCTCCGGCGTGCGGATCTTTACGAGGAGGAGCTCGCGCTCGATGAGGTCCTGCGGGGAGAGCTCTCGCACCTCCACCACCGGCACGAGCTTCTGCACCTGGCGCACCACCTGCTCCACCGGCTTGGAGGAGAGGCGCACCACGATGGTCATGCGGGAGTACTCGGGCCGCTCGGTCGGGCCCACCGTCAGGCTGGCGATGTTGTAGCCGCGTCGCGAGAACAGGCCGGCGATGCGGTGCAGGACGCCGGGCTTGTTCTCGACGAGGAGGCTGATGGTGTGGGTGCTGCCATTCGGCCGGGTCTCGGTGCGCTCCATGGCTCCCTCACTTCTCCTCGCCGTCGATCATGTCGTTGAGCGGCGCGCCGGCGGGCACCATCGGGTACACCTTCTCCTGTCGGCGGATCCGGATGTCGACGATGACCGGTCCGTCCCGGTGCGCAAACGCCTGGTCGAGGACCCCGTCGAGTTCATCGGGGGTCCGGGCCCGCAGCCCGAGACAGCCGTAGGCATCTGCGAGCTTCACCAGGTCCGGCAGGTCGGAGAGCGGCGTCTCCGAGAAGCGGTTGTCGTAGAAGAGCTCCTGCCACTGCCGCACCATCCCCAAGAACAGGTTGTTGAGGATGAAGATCTTGATGGGGAGCTTCAGGTCCACGGCGGTGGCGAGGTCCTGCAGCGTCATCTGGAAGCTGCCGTCGCCGTCGATACCCACCACCTCGGCGTCCGGGCGCCCGAGCTTGGCGCCGATGGCCGCCGGCAGGCAGAAACCCATGGTCCCGAGGCCGCCCGAGGTGATGAACTGGCGCGGGTAGCTCGTCTTCCAGAACTGCGCCGCGAACATCTGGTGCTCGCCGACGCCGGTGGTGACGACCGCCTTGCCCTGCGTCTTCTGCCAGATCTTCTCCACCGCCCACTGGGGCAAGATGTAGCTCTGCCCCTCCTGCTTGTAGCGGAGCGGGTGCTTCTCGCGCCACTCCGCCACCTTCTTCTTCCACGGCGAGATGTCCGGGCGGCCGTGCGCGGCGAAGGCCTTCTTCACCTCCTCGGTGAGCAGCGGCAAGAGCGCCTTCATGTCCCCGACGAGCGGCACCGTGGCGGTGACGAGCTTCGAGATCTCGGCCGGGTCCACGTCGAGGTGGATGATCTTCGCCTCGGGTGCGAAGGTGGAGAGCTTTCCCGTGACGCGGTCGTCGAAGCGGGCGCCCAGGGCGACGATCAGGTCCGAGCCCTGGACCGTGTAGTTCGCGTAGCGCCCTCCGTGCATGCCGAACATGCCGAGGCAGAGGGGATGGGTCTCCGGGAAGGCGCCCTTCCCGTGCACGGTGGTCACCACCGGCGCCTCGATGAGCTCACAGAACTCGAAGACCTCCGCGTAGGCGCTCGAGGTGCGGACCCCGCCGCCGAGGTAGACGACCGGGCGGCTGGCGCTGCGCAGGAGCTGGGCGGCGTCCCGTAGCCTCGGCTCCTCTCCCCGCGGGGGGTGGTAGCCGGGGATGTTCACCGACTCCGGGTACTCGAACTCGAGTTCCGCGTTCTGCACGTCCTTGGGGATGTCGACGAGCACCGGCCCGGGCCGCCCGGTGCGGGCCACGTAGAAGGCCTCCTTGATGACGCGAGGAAGCTCCTGGACGTCGGTGACGAGCCAGTTGTGCTTGGTGATGGGCATGGTGATGCCCGTGATGTCGGCCTCCTGGAACGCGTCGGTCCCGATGAGGCTGCTCGCCACGTTTCCGGTGATGGCCACCATGGGTACCGAGTCCATGTAAGCGTCGGCGATCCCGGTGACGAGGTTCGTGGCACCGGGGCCCGAGGTCCCGAAGCAGACGCCCACCTTGCCGGTCGCGTGGGCGAACCCCTCGGCCGCGTGCGCGCCCACCT
>Ga0335078_10005876_pt1 | contig 18153 bp, 16 predicted proteins | sample Lox_Sample_32_FD_206711 | JGI IMG/M metagenome (GOLD analysis project Ga0335078, IMG submission 206711) | Soil microbial communities from Loxahatchee National Wildlife Refuge, Florida, United States - Lox_Sample_3.2 | ecosystem: Environmental > Terrestrial > Soil > Wetlands | place: USA... | reverse complement strand
CCTGCAGCCAGCCGCGGCCGGCGAAGTCGGCGAGCGCCTTGTTCACCGTCTCCCTCGAAGCACCCACAAGCTGGGCGAGTTCTTCTTGCGTCAGGTCGTGGTGAACGTCGACGCTCTCGCCCTGCGGTTGTCCGAACCGGTCGGCCAGGTCGAGCAGCGCACGTGCCACACGGCCAGGTACGTCCGTGAACACGAGGTCGGCCATGACGTCATTGGTCCTGCGCAGCCGCTGCGCCAGCGCACGCAGCAGGTGCATCGCCACTTCAGGACGCCCCGTCAGCCAGGGCCGAAGGGCGTCGTGAGCCATCGCGGCAAGACGCGTGTCGGTCAGGGCAGTGGCACTTGCGGTACGGGGCCTCGGATCGAAGAGCGAAAGCTCACCGAACATTTCGCCGGGGCCGAGGACGCTGAGCAGGTTCTCCCTGCCGTCAGGCGCCGCGCGGGTGAGCTTGATCTTACCGTCCAGGACCACGAACAGGCGGTCTCCCTCGTCACCCTCCTCGAACAGCCGGTTACCGCGAGTGAGTTCTATCTCTTCGACGCGGCTGCGCAGCGCCGCAGACGCCCCCTCATCGAGCGCCTCGAAGAGCGGCGCCCGGCCCAGCACGTCGTCGGCCTGGTCCACCGGATCCTCCTCGCTATTTCGGTTACAAGTGTCGCGCACTTCCAGCCTGCTGCGTAACCGCTCAGCCACCACGGCCATCTGTGCCGCCAAAGTGCCGCCGGCGTACCGCCGCCCGTGAAGCCGGTAGGCAGCAGAAAGAAATAATCCGATTACTTAGCGTGAGATCGTGGAATGCTGGATCATGCGGTCCTGCGCTCAGCAGGCGGCCGCACAGCTACAGCCAGCTGACGGGTGCCCGCTCAGCGCTTGGCACGGAGGTGACGCGATGGGAGCGCGGGTCCGCCGCATTCCGGCGCGAATCCTCGTGGCCATGGTGCTCATCGCGGGGCCGCAGGCGGCGCCGCTGCGCTTGACGCAGGAAACGGCGTCCGCCACATCCCCCGTCCCCCCGAGTCAGGATCTGACCTCGGCCCGCGCTGCGGTCGCTCAGCGCGCTGCCGCGGCAAGCCGCGCCGCTGATCGCCTCGCCGCCGCTCAGGGGTGGTTTGAACAGCTCGAGGCACGGGCCGAGACGCTGGTCGAGCGTTACGACGGCGCCGTCGTCGCGGTGCGCAGGGCCACCGGGGCCTACCGGGTGGCGCAGGACAAGTTCGCGACCGCCGCGCGCGCGGAGGCGGCTCGCCGGGGCGCCGTCGGCGCATTGGCCAGCGTGGCGTATCAGACCGATGGCGGGTTCGGCTCGATGGCGGCGATGATCGGCAGCCCGGGCGGTCCACAGGCGTTCTTCGACCGTGCGGGCACGCTTCAGGTGATCGGGGCGCACGACAGCGATGTCTTGGCGGCCGCGGTTGCCTCAAGCCTGGTAGCGCGGGTTTTCCGCGGCGAGGCGCGGGACGCGCTGCGGGCGAGCCAGGGGGCAGCGCGGCGGGCCGCCACGCTGAAGGTGGCCGCCCAGGCGGCCGTCTCCCGCCAGCGACGGGTTCTCGGGTCGGTGCGGGCGACAAGGAACCTCCTGGCAAGCCAGCTTGCCGCGGCCCGCGCCAAGGTCGGCGCTATCGAACTGGCTGCTGCGGCAAGCGCGGCCACCGCCGCTGGCGCCGTCGGTGCCGGCAGCTCCGCGCCGGCCTGGGTCTATGCGTCTGACGCTGCCGCCGGCGCGTCGCAGAGCGCAGGGAACATTGCCGCAAGCTGGGCACTGCGGCAACTGGGCAAGCCGTACGTATGGGCCGCCGCGGGCCCGTCGTCCTTCGACTGCTCGGGCCTGACCATGCGCGCCTGGGAGCAGGCGGGTGTTCAGCTTGATCACTGGACCGGCACGCAGTGGACCTCAGGCCCGCACATCCCTATTGACGAGCTGCGCCGTGGCGACCTCGTGTTCTTCGCAACCAACACATCCGATCCGAGCACCATCCATCACGTGGGTATTTACATCGGCCACAACATGATGGTCGACGCGCCCTACACCGGAGTGGATGTGCGGATCGACAGCATCTTCGAGCCAGGACTCATCGGCGCCACCCGTCCGGCCTGACGCCGCACATTACGGCGAACGGACCGCCAGCCGTTTGCGTGACGCCTCAATCTCCGCCTCGGCCGCGGTCCGGCCGGCCCACGCCGCTCCCGCCACCGACTTGCCAGGTTCCAGTGCCTTGTAGACAGCGAAGAAATGCTGGATCTCCAGGCGGTCGAACTCGGGCACGTGGTGAATGTCGCGAATGTGCTCGACCCGCGGATCACGCGCGGGGACGCAGAGCACTTTGTCGTCGCCACCCTTCTCGTCGCGCATCCGGTACATGCCGACCGCACGGCATGCGATGACGCAGCCAGGAAATGTTGGTTCCTGCAGGAGCACCAGCGCGTCGAGCGGGTCGCCGTCATCGCCCAGTGTTCCCTCGATGAACCCGTAGTCGGCCGGGTACCTGGTCGAGGTGAAAAGCATCCGGTCCAGCCGGATCCGCCCGGTCTCGTGATCCATCTCGTACTTGTTCCTGTTGCCCTGCGGTATCTCTACCACGATGTCAAATTCCACGATGCGACTCCTCGCGCTCCGCGGGCACTCCAGACCTCGGCGATGATTGACTCTGGTGCCTGGCCGTGCGGCCGCGCATGACAGCCTGGGTTTCATTGTCCGACTGGGCACTTCCAGCTGTTGGGGTAGTTCCAGTCGTAAAGAGGATCCCGCATCCAGCGAGGGGTTATGCCGTGCTGAGCCGCCCACGTTACCTGGCGCTCGCCACGCTGGCCCTGCTCAACGTATTCACCATCGCGGCGGGTGTCACGCTCACTGGCGTGCTGCGGGCCCGCCGCGCCGAGCCGCGGGTGGCCGTGCGTCCCGTCGTGCGCGGCGGCAGCGTGCTCGCGCCCGACAGCGGATCGGGCCTGCTGCCGACCCCCGCCGGGCTCGCCGCCGACCTGTCCCCGCTGCTCTCGTCTCCCACGCTCGGCCCGCGAGTGGGTGCGGTGGTCACCGACCCGGCGTCCGGGCAGGTCCTTTTCGGCAAGGCCGACACTACAGGGCTGACTCCTGCCTCCACCAACAAGCTCGCTACCTCGGTCGCGGCCCTCACCGTCCTCGGGCCACGCGCCCGTTTCGCCACCCGGGTCGTGCGTGGCTCGTCCGCGGGTGAGATTGTTCTTGTGGGCGGTGGCGATCCGACGCTCGCGGCCGGTCAGCCGCCAGCCGCCGATTATCCGCGGCCCGCCACACTGGCGGCGCTCGCCGCGGCGACCGCGAAGGCGCTGCGGGCCAGCCGCATCGCCAAGGTCCAGCTGGGCTATGACACCTCGCTTTTCACCGGTCCTGCCGTGGCACCTGGCTGGTCGCCAAGCTACGTGAGCACGGGAGACGTGACGCCGGTCAGCGCCCTCGAAGTGGATCAGGGGCGGCTGACCGCAGCCGGCACCCCTGAGGACGCCGACGATCCGTCCAACTACCGGCCACGCTCGCCGAACTCGGCCGCGGATGCTGCGCGTGCCTTCGCGTCCTTTCTCACCGCGCGGGGGATCGCCGTCGTCGGCGGGCCACGGATCCAGCGGGCCGAGCCGGGCGCGGCCGAGCTTGCCGAGGTCCAGTCCCCGCCGCTCGCTGACGTCGTGGAGTGGATGCTGATCGAGAGCAACAACGACATCGCCGAGGCGCTCGCCAGGCAGGTGGCGATCGCGACGGGCAGGCCCGCGTCATTCAGTGGCGGTGCGGCGGCGGTGCGGGCCACCCTGGGCAAGCTCGGCGCGGCCGCTGGCATTTACACCGTTGACGGCAGCGGGCTCTCGCCCGATGACCGCGTCGCGCCGAGCGCGCTCGCCCGGCTGATCTCGCTGGCCGCCTCGCCGCGGCACCCACAGCTCCGCGCTGTGATCACGGGCCTGCCCGTGGCGGGTTTCTCTGGCACCCTGGCCGCGGCAGAGAACCGCTTCGACACGAAATTGAGCGCGCCCGCGGTCGGGCTCGTGCGGGCCAAGACCGGCACCCTCGACAATGTGCGTGCGCTCGCTGGGCTGGTAGTGGACAAGGACGGCCGGCTGCTCTCGTTCGCTTTCATGATCAATGATGTGCCCGCCGAGACGATGACCGCCTCCGCTGCGGTCCTTGACCAGCTCGCGGCCGCGCTCGCAGGCTGCGGCTGCCGCTAGGGCGTGTGCGGCGGATCCGCGTTCGCGCGGACGCATTCGCATTCACCGCTAGCGCGTACGGTGGAGGGGTGAGCAGCACGCAGATGATCGACTGGGACCTGGCCGTCTCCACCGGAGTGCGGTGGGCGAGGCCGGGCCCGCAGGTGAGCCTGTCAGAAGCGCGCCGTGCCGTGGCGGAACTGCGCGAGCTCGCGGCTGCCGTGCAGGAGCCGGTACACGCGGTCACCGGCATGGTCAGCAGCGAGAGCGCGGGGCAGATCGCCGTAGTGGACCGGGCGGGCTGGATCCGGGCGAATGTCGATGGGTTCCGCGTGGTGCTTGATCCGCTCGCGCAGCAGTTGCGTGAGAAACCAGGTGCATGGCCCGCCGCCGGGTCGCTGCTCGGGTCGGTCGGCTCCAGGGTCACCGGCGTTCAGATGGGGCTGATCCTCGCCTTTCTCGCTGGGCGCGTGCTCGGCCAGTACGAGCTCTTCCTGCCGCCGGACCCGGCAGCTGCCGCAGTTCCTGGCGACGAGCCTGGCGACGAGCCTGTCACCGTGAGCGCGGCAAACGGCGCTGCGGCGGATGGCCGATCAGCGACGCAAGATTTCGCGCGGCAGAATCCGGGCGGCCCAACGGACGTTCCCGCTGGCCGGCTGACGCTTGTCGCGCCGAACATCGTCATGGTGGAACGCGAACTCGGGGTGCAGAGCCGCGATTTCAGGCTCTGGGTATGCCTGCACGAAGAGACGCACCGGATGCAGTTCACCGCGGTGCCCTGGCTGCGTGGTTACGTGCAGCAGCAAATCTCGGAATTCTTGCTCGCCTCCGACCTCGATCCGGCGGCGATCATTGAGCGCCTCCGCGCCGCGGCTGATGTCGTCTCGGGGGCGGTGCGTGGCGGCGGTGGTGACAGCCTCATCGAGGCGATCCAGAGCCCGCGCCAGCGAGCCACGCTTGACCGGCTGACGGCGGTCATGACTCTCGTCGAGGGTCATGGCGATTACGTGATGGATGCCGCGGGGCCGAAGGTTGTCCCTTCCGTGGCGGAGATCAGGGCCCGCTTCGCCGCTCGCCGTCACTCCGCCGGCCGGGTGGAGCAGGCGCTCAGGCGGCTGCTCGGCATCGACCTCAAGCTCAAGCAGTACGCCGAGGGTGCGCGTTTCGTCCGGTCTGTCGTCGGCGAGGTGGGCATGGCTGGCTTCAACAAGGTGTGGACGTCGCCGCAGACGCTTCCTACCAGGGCCGAGATCGCCCGTCCAGACGCCTGGGTGTACCGGGTGATCAAGGGCGGCCCTGCTCTTCCTTCGTCGGCAGAGACCGGGCAGGGCTGAGGATTCGCCGGTGGGGCCGCATCCGGCGGTCGCCGCGGTACGCGGTGCGGTCAGGGAGGCGATAGGCGACATCGCGCCTGGCGCGATCGTTCTGGCCGCCTGCTCGGGCGGAGCCGATTCGCTCGCCCTCGCCGCGGCGCTGGCGTTCACCGCACCAAGGCTCGGCCTGCGGGGCGGCGCCGTCACCGTGGATCACGGGTTGCAACAGGGCTCCGCCGAGCGGGCCCGCCGCGTCGCCGTCCATCTCACCGAGCTCGGCCTCGAGCCGGTAGAGCCTGTGACCGCCTCGGTCGGCCGGTCGGGCGGCCCCGAGGCTGCCGCGCGCGCCGCCAGGTATGCGGCACTCGACGAGGTCGCGTGCCGCCGCGCCGCGCCGGCCGTGCTGCTCGGCCACACCCTGGACGACCAGGCCGAGACCGTGCTGCTTGGCCTCGCGCGCGGATCGGGTGCGCGCTCCCTCGCGGGCATGCCGGCCCGCGCGGGCCGTTATCGCAGGCCACTGCTCGGCGTCAGGCGCGAGGTCACCCGCTCGGCCGCCGCGGCGCTCGGCCTTGAGGTCTGGGACGACCCGCACAACCAGGATCCGGCGTTCGCGAGGGTCCGGGTGCGCGCTGAGGCGCTGCCGACGCTGGAGCGGACACTCGGCCCAGGCGTCGCCGCGGCACTTGCGCGGACAGCGGGCCAGTTGCGCGCGGATGACGAGGCGCTGGCGCAGTGGGCGGATTTTGCCGCAGAACGGCTGCGCGGCGACGACGGTGGCCTGGACACAGCCGCGCTCAGCGCGCTGCCCCGTGCGGTGCGGTCCCGTGTGCTGCACGGCGGTGCGGTCGCTGCGGGCTGCCCGGCGGGTGCGCTCAGCGCGCGCCACATCGGGCAGCTTGAGGAGCTGCTGACCGGCTGGCGCGGCCAGCGATGGATTGATCTGCCGGGAGGCGTCCGCGCACTACGCCGGTGTGGGAGGCTGCTTTTCACAAGCGAGGGCGAAGCCGTGATCGGAGAAACAGCCGGGCGCCGGGCCGGGGAAGGGCCCCGACGCCTTAAGGACCTGTAGCCGAAGGCCGCAGGGCACCGCGGCCGTGGGCCGTCGTAGGGAGGGAGCCGGTGGACGCGAGCGATATGAGCGCCGATCTCAAGGAGGTACTGATCACTCCTGACCGGCTGCAGGCGCGCATCGCTGAGCTCGCAGCACAGATTGACACCGATTACGCCGGGCAGGACCTTTTGCTCGTCGGGGTGCTGAAGGGCGCGGTGATGGTGCTCGCCGACCTGGCCAGGGCCATCCACCTGCCAGTTGAGATGGATTGGATGGCAGTGTCCTCATACGGCTCCGGCACGAGATCGTCAGGCGTGGTGCGCATCCTGAAGGATCTGGACACCGATATCACCGGGCGTAACGTCCTTGTGGTCGAGGACATCGTGGACTCGGGCCTGACCCTGTCCTGGCTCGTCGGGAACCTGAAGTCGCGCGACCCCGCCTCTGTTCGGGTGTGCGTGATGCTGCGCAAGCCTGAAGCAGCGCGGATGGACGTCGAGGTGGCCTACACAGGTTTCGAGATCGGCGACGAGTTCGTGATCGGATATGGGCTCGATTACGCGGAGCGGTACCGGAATCTCCCGTTCATCGGCACCCTGGCCCCGCACGTGTACGGAGGCGTTCCCGCGGCGGGCCGCAATGAAAGCGATGCGACCGGGGCGAACGCCACGGCTCACGGCGCCGGGCCACCTGCGCCGCGACCACGGGAACAGAGTGCGCGATGATTGACGTTGTTGCTGGAGCAGGAGTGCCCAGCCATTCCCGCATAACGTGTGTTATCAGCTTGGGTACTGCAGGCACGCGGGCCGGTGTACCGTCAGACATCCCCGGAGCCGCTTCGGGGAATAGAAGGAAGCAAGGCATGGGCACTGAGGCGACAGGCTATCCCGCCGGGAGTCGGCGGGACATGACGCTGGTCAGGAGGGACCGACCCCGAGCCAGCGGGGTTGTTGATCGATGGATGTGAAGCGCTATTTCCGCGGGCCGCTGCTGCTGATCGTCGCGGCGGCGATACTGCTGCTTGTCGTGCTCGACTACGCGAACTCGGGTCCCTCTTACAAGCAGGCCCCGACGTCCAAGGTCGTTCAGCTCATCGACACCGGCAACGTCAAGTCGGCCACGCTGATCGACAAGGATCAGACAATCCAGGTCACCGCCAAGGATGGCAGCCGTTACCAGGCCTCCTGGGTCGGGAACCAGGGCCAGTCTCTCGCCAACACGCTCCAGACCCAGGTGCAGAAGGGCAACGTCCCCAACTACAACGTCCAGGTCCCCAAGGGGAACTCACTCTTCTCGCTCATCATCGATGTGCTGCCGTTCGCCCTTATCGTTCTGTTCTTCCTGTTTATGCTGAATCAGATGCAGGGCGGCGGGTCCCGGGTCATGAACTTCGGCAAGTCCCGCGCCAAGCTGATCACCAAGGACACGCCCAAGACCACGTTCGCGGACGTGGCTGGGGCGGATGAGGCGATCGAGGAGCTCCAGGAGATCAAGGAGTTCCTCCAGAACCCGGCCAAGTTCCAGGCAATCGGGGCGAAGATCCCGAAGGGCGTGCTGCTCTATGGCCCGCCGGGAACCGGCAAGACGTTGCTCGCCCGTGCGGTCGCCGGAGAAGCCGGTGTGCCGTTCTACTCGATTTCCGGATCTGACTTCGTCGAGATGTTCGTGGGCGTCGGCGCTTCCCGGGTCCGCGACCTGTTCGAGCAGGCGAAGACGAACGCGCCTGCCATCGTCTTCATCGATGAGATCGACGCGGTCGGACGGCATCGCGGCGCCGGCCTCGGTGGCGGCCACGACGAGCGCGAGCAGACCCTGAACCAGTTGCTCGTGGAGATGGACGGCTTCGACATCAAGGGCGGCGTCATTCTCATCGCGGCGACGAACCGGCCCGACATCCTGGACCCCGCGCTGCTGCGGCCCGGGCGCTTCGACCGGCAGATCGTTATTGACCGCCCGGATATGCTCGGCCGCCGCGGCATCCTGCAGGTGCATGCTCGCGGCAAGCCGCTCACCCAGGACGTGGATCTCGAAACGATCGCCCGGCGTACACCCGGCTTCACCGGCGCCGACCTCGCCAACGTGATCAACGAGGGCGCGCTGCTCACGGCCCGGATGAATGCCAAGCAGATTTCGATGGCCATGCTCGAGGAGGCGATTGACCGGGTGATGGCCGGCCCAGAGCGCAAGTCAAGAGTGATGTCGGAGAAGGAAAAGAAGATCATCGCCTATCACGAGGGCGGCCATGCGCTCGTGGGTCACGCGCTGCCCAACGCCGATCCTGTGCACAAGATAACGATCTTGCCGCGCGGTCGCGCGCTCGGTTACACGATGGCGCTGCCCACGGAGGACAAGTTCCTCATCACCCGGTCCGAGATGATGGACCAGCTCGCCATGCTGCTTGGCGGGCGCACGGCGGAAGAGCTTGTCTTCCATGAGCCCACCACGGGCGCGGCAAACGACATCGAGAAGGCCACGTCGATCGCGCGCCGCATGATGACGGAGTTCGGCATGAGCGAGCGGCTCGGTGCCAGGAAGTTCGGTACCGGCGATGGTGAGCCCTTCCTCGGCCGCGAGATGGCGCACACCAGGGATTACTCAGAGGAGATCGCCTCGTCCATCGACGACGAGGTCAGGCGCCTCATCGAGTCCGCGCACGACGAGGCGTGGGAGATCCTGGTCCAGTACCGCGACGTGCTTGACAACCTGGTGCTGCAGCTCATGGACAAGGAAACGCTGTCCAGGGACGAGGTCATGCGTGTCTTCTCGCCGGTGCAGAAGCGCCCGACCCGAGGGTCTTACACCGGCTACGGCAAGCGGCTGCCATCCGACCGCCCGCCGGTGCTCACTCCGAAGGAACTCGCGCTGACGGCGGCGAAGGACGGCACCGACCACGCCGGGCAGGGCAACGGTCAGTCGGGAATCATCGGTGGGTCCCCGATAGGCGAGCAGAGCGACATCAAGGGGCACATCGGGCGTACCAGGCACACCAGGCCCGGTGGCGGCCAGGACGGCTGACATGGATCAGCCGTGCGTCGAGCGCTGACATGGATCAGCCGCGCATCGAGCGCGCTGTCCGTGAGATCCTGCTCGCGATTGGCGAGGACCCCGACAGGAACGGGCTGCGGGACACGCCGACCCGGGTGGCGCGCGCGTACGCGGAGCAGTTCGCCGGCTTGCGGCAGCATCCCGAGGACGTGCTGAGCACAGTATTCGACGCCGATCATGACGAGCTGATCCTCGTCAAGGACATCGAGGTGTACGCCACCTGCGAGCACCATCTCGTTCCCTTCTTCGGGATAGCCCACGTCGGCTACCTCCCGAACGACAAGGGCCAGATCACCGGGCTGTCGAAGCTGGCGAGGCTGGTGGATATCTACGCCAGGCGGCCGCAGGTGCAGGAGCGGATGACCGGGCAGATAGCGGATGCGCTGATGCGCGTGCTCGAACCACGCGGCGTGATCGTGGTGATCGAGGCGGAACACCTTTGCATGACCATGCGAGGGGTACGCAAGGCGGGTGCGAAGACCGTGACCTCCGCCGTCAGGGGCGATTTCCGTGATTCCGACCGCACCCGTGCCGAGGCGCTGAGCCTGATCTTTGGCCGTCGCTGACGGTGCCAGGCCGCCGGAACCCGCCTGCTTCGGGCCGTCGTGGGTTACACCTGGCCCGAGCTATGCGTTCCTTTTGGGTTTCGCAGCTTGCCGCCCCTTGCCCATTGCACGCGTTTGAACGCACGATGTTCGTGCGGTGGCTACGCTGATGGCCCGTGATCCGGGGTTCAGCCAAGGTGTCTGAGATTAACGAACATGTCGATGGTGGTCCGGCCGGCGATGTTGGCCGGGCGGCCGGCAGCGATGGGCACGACCGCAGGCCTCGTTCGCCCGACCGCAGGCGGCAGCGCAGCTGGGTACCCACCGCGGCCGGCTGGCTGTCCCTGCTCATCGGCGTGTACAACGTGCTCGGTGTGGTCGACCCCGAGTTCCACGAGCGGCTCCACCGGATCGGCAGGGTCGTGCCGGGCGGCCTCGTCAATGCCGCGCGCACCCTCGACGTCATCAGCGGCCTGCTGTTGATCATGCTGGCCCACGCGTTGCGCCGCCGCAAGCGCCGCGCGTGGCAGGCCGTGACGCTCCTCCTCGCCGTCAACATCGTGACTCACATCGCGCACGGCCCGCAGCTCGCGCAGGCGGTCGTGGCCGCAGCGATGCTTGGCGCGCTGCTCTACTTCCGTGACGAGTTCTACGCGGTCGGTGATCCACGGACGCGCTGGCGCGCACTGTGGGTGCTCGCCGTGCTCGTCGTCGCCGATATCGTCATCGCGCTCGGATACATCAGGCTCAGCCGTGGCTCGGCCAGCTACTCGCTCACCCAGCAGGTGCGGTACGTCGCCTACGAACTGGTCGGCATCACCAGCCCGATCCGGTTCGCCAACGAGGGGCGTACTGACACCTTCCATCTGATGACCAGCGCACTCGGCCTGTTGACGGTCCTGGTGACCGCCTACCTGTTCTTCCGGCCGGCCAAGCCGGTGGCGCAGCTTAGCGCTTGCGACGAGGAGGGGATCAGGGAGCTGCTCACCACCTATGGGGAGCGCGACTCGCTCGGCTATTTCGCGCTGCGCCGCGACAAGAGCGTCATTTGGTCACCGACGGGCAAGTCATGCATCGCATACCGCGTGGTGTCGGGGGTCATGCTTGCCGCGGCCGACCCGATCGGAGATCCAGAGGCGTGGCCGGGTGCGATCCATGCCTTCCTTGACGAGGCGGCCAGGCATGCCTGGGTACCTGCCGTCATGGGCTGCAGCGAGGTCGGCGCCGAGGTCTGGTGCCGCGAGGGCGGGCTTAGCGCGCTGGAACTGGGCGACGAGGCCATCGTCGAGGTAGCGGAATTCAGCCTGGAAGGCCGCGCGATGCGTAACGTGCGGCAGATGGTATCGCGAGTGGCCAGGCACGGCTACTGCTCCCAGGTACGCCGGATCGGCGACATTCCCAAGGAGGAAATCGACAGCCTCATCCATCAGGCGGACTCCTGGCGTGGCGGCCAGACCGAGCGGGGCTTCTCCATGGCCCTTGGCCGCATCGGCGAACCTGGCGACGAGCGGTGCGTCGTCGCCTCCGCGACAGAGGACGGAGTCCTGCGTGCGCTGCTGCACTTCGTGCCCTGGGGCCCTGATGGGCTCTCCCTTGACCTGATGCGCAGGGACAGGCAGTCGCAGCCGGGACTTAACGACTTTCTCATCACTGAGACGATCAAGGCCGCACCCGAGCTTTCCGTGTCCAAGCTCTCGCTCAACTTCGCGGTCTTCAGGTCCGCACTCGAACGTGGTGAGCGGATCGGTGCCGGCCCGGTGCTGCGGGCGTGGCGGTCGATCCTGGTCTTCTTGTCCAAATGGTTCCAGATCGAGTCGCTGTACAAGTTCAATGCCAAGTTTCGCCCGATCTGGGAGCCGCGGTTCTTTGTCTTCCCGAGCACCAGGGACACGCCGAGGATCGCGATCGCCGCCCTCGAGGCCGAGGCATTCCTGGTCTGGCCGCAGCTGAAGCCACGTACGCTCGCGCGCAAGCTCGGGCTCGGCAAGCTGCGCCGCAGGTTGAGGACGCACCCGCCGCGCGCGTGACGTGCGCGCATAGGCTTGCGCCCATGGTGAATGAGATGGGGCATGTCGGCCCGCAGGCAGCCGGGCAGGCCAGCGCACCTTCGTTTGCCGGGCTTGCTGATCCTGGCCGGTGCCTGGTCATGGGCGTGATCAACGTGACGCCCGACTCGTTCTCCGATGGCGGTGCCTGGTACGGGGCCGAGGATGCGATCAGGCACGGCCTTGAGCTTGTGGCGGCGGGCGCCGACATCGTCGATGTCGGCGGTGAATCGACGCGTCCAGGCGCCCAGCGGATATCCGCGGCGGAAGAACTCCGGAGGGTGGGCCCGGTCATCAGCGCCCTTGCCGCCGAGGGGGTACCCGTCAGCGTGGACACGATGCGCGCAGGGGTGGCCGAGGTCGCCGTAGCGGCCGGAGCGCGCGTGGTGAACGACGTCAGCGGCGGCCTCGCCGACCCGGCCATGCCGCGACTGGTCGGCAAGGCAGGGGTGCCGTACGTGGTCATGCACTGGCGCGGCCACAGTCACGACATGCACAGCCGAGCCGTGTACCAGGACGTGGTGCGCGAGGTGCGCGAAGAGTTGCGCGGCCGGGTCGAAACGGTGATCGCGGAGGGCGTCGATCCGAGGCTTGTCATCGTCGATCCCGGGCTTGGTTTCGCGAAGCGGCCGGAACACAACTGGGCGCTTCTTACCCACCTCGGCACCGTCGCCGACCTGGGCGGCGCGAGGCCGTTTCCTGTCCTTGTGGGTGCCTCGAGGAAGCGTTTCCTCGGCAGGCTGCTCGGCTCGCCGAACGGCACGCCGCGGTCGTTCACCGCGTGTGACGACGCTACGGTCGCGGTGACCGCGCTCGCCGCTGCCGCGGGCGCCTGGTGCGTGCGAGTCCACCGGGTGGCGCCCAACGCGGACGCGGTCCGGGTTGCGGCGGCATGGCGGCAAGCGGGCCTCGGGCACGCCGACGCGGGGTTCGGTGACGTCGCTGACGGGGCCAGCGCAGGGGGCGGCCATGTCAATCTCTGAGATCACGGCGATCGAGCAGTTGAACGCCGAGTTCTACGCCGCGTTCGAAGCCGGCGATCTGGATCGCATGGCCGAGGTGTGGGCGGCTGACAGGGACGCAGGTGGCAGCGTCGTGTGTGTTCACCCGGGCGGCCCGATGATCCGCGGTCGCGGCGCGGTGCTTCGGTCATGGGCATTGATCATGGCGAATACCTCGTACATCCAGTTCGTTCTTACCGACGTGGTGACCAAGGTTTCCGGCGATATCGCGGTTTTGACCTGTGCGGAGAACATCATTACCGCGTCGGACGAGGACGGTGCGGGGTTTGCTGCCGGCGGGAACGTGGCGACGACGAACGCGTTCGTCCGAACCGGGCAAGGCTGGCGGCTATGGCTGCATCACGGCTCGCCCGTCATGCTCAGAGCGGAGGATGAGTGAGCGCGCGGAAACTGCCCGAGACCTCAGCGCAGCCCGCTGAGCCGGCTCGGGAGCAGGGGGTTCCCGTGGCTGGATCCCCCGGCCTGGTGGCGGAGCGCTGGATACCCGGGGATGGTTCCCCCGGGCCGGCTGCGGAGCGCCGGGTTCCCGTGGCTGGATCCCTCGGGCTGGTGGCGGAGCGCCGGGTTCCCGGGGATGGGGATGGTTCCCCCGGGCCGGCAGCGGAGCCCGGGGTTCCTGGGGGTCGCCTCCCCGGGCGCGCAGCCGACCAGATCGCGCTGCGAGGGCTGCGGGCGCGTGGTTACCACGGCGTCTACGACCGTGAGCGCCTTGACGGTCAGGACTTCGTCGTGGACGCCGTACTTGGCTTGGATACCCGACCCGCCGCGGCGGCCGACGACCTGGCCCAGACGGTCGATTACGGCAGCCTGGCCGCCAGGCTCGCCGCCATCGTCAGCGGTGAGCCGGCACGGCTCATCGAAACGCTGGCGCAGCGGCTGGCCAACGCGTGCCTGGCCGAACCCGCCGTGACGGAGGTGGAGATCACCGTGCACAAGCCCCAAGCACCCGTACCGTTCCCGTTCGACGACGTCGCGGTGACCATTTCGCGGCGGCGGACATGACGGCAGGTAAACGTGCGACTGAGCGGCCAGCGGATCAGTGGCACCCGGATCAGCGGCACCCAGATCGGCGGCACCCGGATCGGCGGCGCCCGGATCGGCGGCGAGCGGCTGAGCGGCACGCGGCTGCTCATGGGCCGCAGCCCCGCCGCGTCGTGCTGGCGCTTGGGAGCAATCTGGGTGACCGCATGGAGAACCTCCAGGGCGCGGTCGACGCATTGTCCGACGCGCCCGACGTGAGCTTCGTCGCGGTCTCGCCGGTCTATGAAACCGAACCAGTCGGCGGGCCAGCGCAAGCTGACTATCTCAACGCGGTCCTGATCGCAGCAACGACGCACCATGCCGCGGCGATCCTCAATCTCGCCCAAGGCATCGAGAAGGCGTTCCACCGCACCTGCGGGGCCCGCTGGGGGCCGCGTACGCTCGATATCGACATCATCACGTGGGGTGACGCGGTCAGCGATGACCCGGACTTGACCCTGCCGCATCCGCGCGCGCACGAACGTGCGTTCGTTCTCGCGCCATGGCTCGACGCAGATCCAGACGCCGAGATACCGGGCCGGGGCCGGGTGGCCGATCTGCTTGCTTGCGCGACCGGTGCCCGAGTGCGACGCCGCGCGGACCTCGCCATCCACCCCCCAGGGTGATCACCATGAAGCCCACCAAGATCGGCCCGATCCTGTTCGTCGCCGCCCTGTGCGCGGCCGTATGCTGGCTCGTCCTCAGGCTGGTTTACCGCGTGCTGCCGCCGTTGCCCTGGAGCGGGGTGCCTACGATGGTCATCGTTGCGCTCGTCGAGGCCTACAGCGGGATGCTGCTGCGCGCCAGGATCCACCAGCGTCCCGGCGCCAAGCCGGTGGAGGGGATCGCGGTCGCCCGGGTGGCGGCTCTGGCAAAGGCAAGCGTGTACGCGGCCGCGGTGATCGGCGGCGTGGCGGCCGGATTCTCTCTTTACGTGGCGGGATCGCTGGACAAAGCGTTTCCCCGCCATGACGCATTCGTCGCGCTTGGCACGCTTGCCGCGGCCGTGGTGCTCGCTGCGGCGGCCCTGTATCTGGAGTACTGCTGCCGGGTTCCGAAGCAGCCAGATGAGGAGAACGGCACCAGCCCCGCCTGGCAACGTGAGCGCTAATGGCCGGAGCGAAACGCGCATGATCCGCAACAGTGTTAACCTGCCTGCGCTATTTGCACGCAAATCGACAGGATCAGGGATCGTGACCCCTTGAGGTACGTGCTTTGAGCCTGCCTACTTGTCGATGTCGCCGACGATGAAGAACATCGAGCCGAGGATAGGCACCAGATCGGAGACCATGCTGCCGGGCAGCATTTCCGTCAGCGCTTGGACGTTGCTGAACGATGGGGTCCGCAGCTTGAGCCGCCACGGCGTCTTGTCGCCCTTCGATACGAGGTAGTAGCCGCTGATACCCAGGGGTGCCTCCGTCCAGGCATACGCATGCCCTTCAGGCACCTTGACCACCTTGGGCAGCCGCACGTGCACGGGTCCACGCGGCAGGCTCGCCAGCCGCCTGGCGCACGCGTCCGCGAGATCGAGTGACACCGCCAGCTGGTCAAGCAGGCACTCGAACCTCGCCAGGCAGTCGCCGTCCCGCCTGGTTGCTATTCTGAGCACGTCGCCTAGCTCGCCGTAGGCGAGGTACGGCTCGTCCCTGCGCAGGTCGAAGTCCACGGCCGCGGCGCGCGCGACCGGGCCGCTTACCCCGTACTGGAGCACCTGGTCCCGGGTGAGCCCGCCGATCCCGCGGGTACGGCGCCTGAAGGCCGCGCTGCCGAAGACGATCGCCTCGATTTCCGCCAGCGCTGCCCTGGTGTCTGCAACTGACGCCCGCACCCGGTCAAGCCAGCCGAGGGGCAGCTCATCCTTCAGCCCGCCGACCCGGTTGAACATGTAATGCATCCGGCCACCCGAAATCTCCTCCATGACCGCCTGCAGAGTCTCCCGTGCCTGCAAAGCGCCGGGCACCCCGGCCGGTTCCCGCGCGCCCTCGCACAATTCCTCCGGGTAGCAGCCGAGGAACATCAGGTGGCTCAGCGCCCGGTTCAGCTCAGCGAGCAACGTGCGGGCCCAGACGCCGCGTTCGGGGACCTGCAGGCCGAGCAGCCGCTCGGCCGCCAGCACGATCCCTAGCTCGTTCGCGAAGGCGCCCAGCCAGTCATGCCGGTTCGCGAGCATGATGATCTGTCGGTAGTCACGCACCTCGAACAGTTTTTCTGCGCCCCGGTGCAGGTAACCGATCACCGGTTTTGCTGACATAATCCGGTCGCCGTCCAAGGCTAGGCTGAGCCTGAGCACGCCATGTGTGGACGGATGTTGTGGCCCGATGTCGAGTACAAGGTCGTCGGCCTGCTGACGGATACTCGGGGTGGGCGGTGCCGTGTGATCCGGTGCCGCTGCTGGCGCAAGTCCCCACGCGGCAGCGCCAGTCGCCACCCCCGCTATGCGCTCGGCCATGGCGCCATGCTGCCACGTTGGCCCGCCCGCGGCCCGCCGGCCCCTGCGGCCCGCCCGGCCGCCGCCAGGGGTCATCTCTGATCGCTGAGGTGTGCCAGCGGGCCGGGCAGCGGCATGCCCGCGGTTTGCACGAGCCAGCCGAACCTGCCGAGACCTGCGGGGTCGAGCAGTTCGGCTTCCTCGGTGGCTCCGCAAAGCTCGGCGACGTAACGGCGCGGGTCGCGCCGTGCCAGCTCGAGCGGCGGCCGCTTGCCGCTGACTCCGAGCGCGCGGAGCGCACTCCGCTGGGTGGTCAGCAACGTGGCGGTCGCGCCGGCCGACACCCCCGCGGCCGCGCACGCATCGAGGGCGACATGTGCGGTCAGGTCACGAGAACCGTCGGGAACGGCAGCCACCTGGTGACCATCGAGGTATCCGGTGAGCGTGCCAGCGTCTGGCCTGGCCGCGGCCACATGCGCGTAGTCGGCCGCGACCGCCGCGCCGCGGGCAAGCCCACGGAACACGGCCGCCCACGCGCTCGAGCGCGGGTGGCCGACCTCGGCCCGGTCGCCGACCTCGCGGAGCGGCCACCACCGGGCGAGCCATTCTTCGTCTCGCGTGCTGATTCGGCCGCCCAGGCGTTCCGCTCCTGTCGCCGGGTCGACGAGCACGAGTCGCGGACCGTCCAGCGCGAGCTCGGCCACATCAAGCGGAACGTTGTCTAGCCACTCGTTGGCCAGGATCACGCCGTGGATGGCCCTGGGCGCGGCAGCTTGCCAGCGGATCCGCGGGTCAAGCGAGGCAGGACGGGGCGCGAGTTCGACGGCGCACGCTCTTATCCTGTCGGCCAGCCGGGGTTCTGCCGACCGCAGCTCTACCGACCGCAGCTCTGCCGACCGCAGCACGCCAGCGAGCAGCTCTGCCTGGCCGGATCCGACATCGACCAGGTCCACGCGGTCGGGCCTGCCGAGTGCAGCGTCGACGCTGTCGATCAGAGCAAGCACCGCGTCGGCATACCGCGACGACGCATGGACGGAGGTGCGGAAATGGTCGGCCGGGCACTCGCCCCGGGAGTAGAACCCGCCGTCTCCATACAAGGCCTCGCGCATCGCTGACCGCCACGTCACCCACACGCCGTCGACGCTACCCAGGCCGGCCCGGCTTTCGCGCCTGCCTGATCACCTGCGGCGGCACGCGGTGCCAGCGGTGGCGGTCCGCCCGCCCTCGCCTATGCTGAGCTGTGACGCCGTCCGGTACCCGGCGAGGACTGGAACGAGATGGATCCTGCAGTACCGCATCCTGGCAGCGGGGCAGCGGTGCCCAGCCGCGACGAGGGGGCAGCCCGCCACGCGGCATCCTGCGACGTTCGGAAAGCCCTTGACATGTGGACAGCCCTTGACGTGCGGACGGCCCGTGACGGCGGGGCAGCCCGCGATGTGCGGACGGCCCGTGACGGCGGGGCAGCCCGCGATGTGCGGACGGCCCGTGACGGCGGGGCAGCCCGCGA
>Ga0335078_10005875_pt1 | contig 18153 bp, 18 predicted proteins | sample Lox_Sample_32_FD_206711 | JGI IMG/M metagenome (GOLD analysis project Ga0335078, IMG submission 206711) | Soil microbial communities from Loxahatchee National Wildlife Refuge, Florida, United States - Lox_Sample_3.2 | ecosystem: Environmental > Terrestrial > Soil > Wetlands | place: USA... | reverse complement strand
TTCCAGGCCCGCCCCGGGCGACCGGGGCGGGCCTGGCCCGCGTCCGCGGGCGGGCCGGCTCCCGTCAGCGGCGGATGTACACCGGCGTGCCCGGCGTCGGTACCAGCGTGTGGAAGAACGCGGCGATGTCGATCGGGATCCGCACGCAGCCATGGGAGGCCGGCCTGAGCGGCACGTGGGTGTCCCCGTGGATCGCGTAGAGGGTGCCGATGAAGAACACGGGATCGTACATCGCGCCGAGCGGCGCGACCACCCGGCCCGGGATGTAGGACAGGGTGGTGAAGTCGCCGGTCGGCGTGACGGCGTCGCCGCAGCCGTTCGGCGAGCAGAAGTAGTACCCGCCCGCGCTGGACACGTGGCTGACCAGCGCGACGTGATTGCGGCGGTAGAGGACGAGAACCTGATCCTTCAGGTTGACCTCGACCCGCAGGCGGCCGCCGTGGCGGACCAGCACCCTGGGCGGCCGTGGGCTGGCCAGGGCACGCTGCATCGCGGCATCCACCGCGTTCTTCGGGTGCAGGCCCTGTGTCTCCTGGAACGCCCAGACGGCCTCCAGGGTGTTCCGGCCGAACCGGCCATCCACCCGGCCCGGGTAGTACCTCAGCGCCGCGAGCCGCCGTTGCAGCAGCCGGACCGCGTGCCCCGTCATCCCGGGCCGCAGCACGGGCTGGGGCGCCGGTGACGGGGACGCGGCCGGCGGGGCGGCCAGCGCATCGCCGGCCGCGGCCGCACCGGGCGGCGTGGCCGGCCGTGCCGCGTGGCCGGGCACGCCCGCGGAGCCGCAGCCGGCCACGGCCACGGCCAGCGCTGGCAGCACCAAGATCAAGCGGCGTCGCATCCACACCTCCGTGAGCGGCCGGGGCCGGGCCCTGCCCAGCCTCCCGTGGATCGGTGGCCCGCGCCACCAGCACCGCCACATCCGGCCGTCGCGATAACCTGCCGATGTGGGGCGTTCCGGCCGTAAGGAGGCTGAGGTACCGGTGCCTGAGGACAGCCAGCCCGGGTACGAGATCGCGCTGGCGCACTTCATCGTCTCTGCCGACGTGGCGCGCTCCCGCCGCTTCTACACCGAAGTGCTCGGCGGCAGGACCATCCGCTCGGGCGAGCCGACGTACATAGCACTCGCCAACAGCTGGATCATCATCAACGTGGGTGGCGGCCCGACCGACGACAAGCCCGCGGTCACCCTCGATACGCCGCGCGACCCGGACCTGGCCAGCAGCTTCCTCAACATCCGGGTCTCGGACATCCACGCGGTGTATGCGGAATGGAGCGCGCGCGGCGCCGACTTCCTGACGCAGCCGAAGCAGCACCAGACCGAGATCCGCTGCTACATCCGGGATCCCGACGGGTACCTGATCGAGGTAGGCCAGACCACCCTGCCGGGCGGCTGGCACCAGTTCCTCTACCCGTGACCGACGGTGCCGGGCGGGCTCAGCTAGCCGGGAGCACCGCCACGCAGTCGATCTCGACCAGCATCCCGGGCAGCGGGAAGGCCGCGCCGACCGTGGTCCGGGCCGGCAGCGGGCGCGGGAAGGTGTCCGCGTACACCTTGTCCATGGCGGCGAAGTCCCGCACATCCGCGAGGAAGACACCACACCGGACCACGTCGGCCAGGCTCGCGCCGGCCGCCTCGAGCACGGCCGCGAGGTTGCCCAGGGTGAGCCTGGTCTGCTCCTCGATGCTTGCCCCGGCCAGGGCCCCGTCCCGGAACGGGCCCTGGCCCGACACGTGGACGAACCGGCCTTCCGCGATGATCCCGGGAGAGTACGAGGCCGCTGGCTGGCTGCCCCCGACCGGCTGCTTAGCCATGATCACATCCTTTCCGATTGTTACCGGACCGCATCTGCCGAGCATGACACTGGAATGCGCGGACTGCAGGGTAAGCGGGTGCTGATCAGCGGTGGCAGCAGCGGGATCGGGCTGGCCACCGCGCGGCGGTTCCTGGCGGAGGGCTCGCGGGTCTTCCTGGCCGGCCTCGACGAGCGGGAGGTGGACGGCGCCCTGGCCGCGCTCCGGCCCGGCGGCGAGGTGTCCGGCCTGGCCTGTGACGTGAGCCTCGAGGGTGAGGTGGCCCGGATGGTGGCCGCCGCGCAGCGGGCCCTCGGCGGCATCGACGTCCTGGCCAACAACGCCGGCACCGCGCGGCGCGACCCGTTCCTGGCCATCTCGGCGGGTGACTGGGACCGGATCGTCGCGGTGAACCTGCGCGGCATGTTCCTGGTGGCCCAGGCCGTGAGCCGCCACATGGTGGCGCGGGGCGGCGGTGTGATCATCAACATGTCATCCACGAACGGGCTGGCCGGCGAGGAGGACTACGCGCACTACAACGCCGCCAAGGGCGGCGTGCTCCTGCTCACCAAGACCATGGCCGTGGAACTCGGCCGCCACGGCATCCGGGTGAACGCGCTGTGCCCGGGCTACATCCGCACCCCGCTGAACGAGGCCATCTCCGCCTCGGCGGGCGTGGCTGGGTTCGAGGCGGCCTACGCCCGGGAGCGGATACCGCTCGGGCGGGCCGGCCAGCCCGAGGAGGTGGCGGCCGCGTACGCGTTCCTCGCGTCCGACGACGCCTCGTTCATCCATGGCACCGGGCTGGTGATCGACGGCGGCCAGCTCGCGGTGATGTGACCGGCGCGACCAGCCCTGGCACCGGGGCCATCGCGGGCCGGGCCGGCCGGGCGCGGCAGCCGTTTAGAAGAAAGTATGAATAGCGTCCACAACCCGGTAGTCATCGTCGGCCACCGGGATGACCCGCCACTTGTCGAAGGTGGTGCAGGGGTGTGACACGCCGAGGCAGACCGCCTCACCCGGCTCGAGCCCGGTGCCGTCGGCCAGCCGCAGATAGCAGTGCTGGTCATCGAGCCGGACCGCCCGGGCGCCGGTGGCCGGCCTGAGCGACCCGTCCCTGCCCCGGATCCGCAGCGGCACCGGCAGGCCGGCGTCGAACCCCACATCCCGCCGGCCCGCGCAGGCCAGCGCCAGGCCGGGCTCGGGCGCAGACAGCACGTGCGCCCACAGTTCCAGCGCGGGCTCGAGCACCGGGGGCGGGCCCGGCGCCATCCCCGCGTACAGCCCGTGGTCGAAGGCGACGTAGACGCCGCTGCGCAGCACCACATCCGGCCCGCGCTGCCCCGGCCAGCCGGACGCCAGCTCCGCGACCACGAGGTCGAAGAACGCACTGCCCCCGGCGCTGAGGATGAGCTCACCCGGCGCGAGGCCGGCGGCCGCCACCAGCTCACCCAGCGCGCGCAGCTCCCGGCAGTAGGCGACGATCCTGCTGACGGTGTCCGGGCCGCGGTCGTGCCCGATCAGCCCCTCGTAGCCCGCCACGCCGGCCAGCCGCAGCGCGCCGGCCTGCGCCACGGCGCGCGCGACCGCTTCGCCCGCGGCAATGTCGCGGCAGCCAGTACGGCCGCCGGGGTAGCCGAGTTCCACCAGCACCGGCAGCGGCCTGGCCGGGCCAGCCCGCCGCACCGCCTCGTCGAGCAGCCGGACGCCGGGCAGGCTGTCGGCGTACACGTAGCAGTCGAAACCCGGATCGGCGGCCAGCTCGCCCGCCAGCCAGGCGGCCCCGGCGGGGTCGGTCAGCTCGTTGGCGAGCAGCACCCGCGGAACACCGAACGCCCGGTACACCTGCAGCTCCCCGACCGTCGCCGCGGTGACCGCCCACGCGCCGGCCGCGAGCTGCCGGGCGAACAGCTGCGGCGCCATGGTCGTCTTGCCGTGCGGCGCGAGCCGGACCCCCGCCGCCGCGCAATAGGCCGCCATGGCGGCGATGTTGCCGGCGACCGCGCGCTCTCGCAGCACCAGCACCGGCATGGTGAAGCCGGGGCCGAACAGCGACGGCCGGCTCGCCCCGAGCCCGGCGGCGGTCACCGCGGCACCCGGCGCCGGGACGGCGAACCCCTTGTCGGTCCCGGTGATCGGCCGCTGCCTCAGCTCCGCGATGGCCGCCTCGAGACGGGGGATCGCCACCTGCGCCATGAGTGTGTCCTCCTCGCCGGGCGCCGGACCGGCTGGCACCTGCCGCGCGGCCCGCAGATGTGCCGGGCAGCAGTTTGAATCCTGCCAGCTGGAGAGAATTACCAGCACGCCGCCCGGTCTACTCGGTGGGAGGAGTACTCATGCAGACAGCGGCCACCGTCACCCCCCACGATCGCACCGTGACCCATCTGGCCGTAGAGGAACGAACCCCGGAGGGGAAGACCAGAATCAGCTGCGCCGACCGGGGCTGCGTGGCCTGGGACCCGCTGCCATGCCAGTCGCGGGGCGAAGCGCAGTTCTGGTTCGACCGGCATGTCTCCCAGCCCCTGACCCACCACCTGTGACCGGCGTCCAGGCCGTCGCGTTCACCGTGGGCTAGCCTGGAAGGCGGCTTCGGCCAAGTCCCCTACGCCTATGACAAAAAAAACGCAGCGGTCCGGCGGCGCGCCGGCAGTTCCCGCCCTCTCCTACACCTCGGGACCGGGGCGGTGGGTGCTCGCGGTCACCGTGCTGGGCTCGGGGATCGCGTCGCTGGACGCGACGGTGGTCAACATCGCCCTGCCGACCATCGGGCGCGCGTTCCACACCGGCATCGCCGCCCTGCAGTGGGTGATGAACGGTTACACCCTGACGCTGGCGGCGTTCTTGCTGATCGGCGGCTCGCTCGGTGACCGGTTCGGCCGGCGGAGGGTGTACCTGATCGGCATCGTGTGGTTCGCCCTGGCCTCGGCGGCGTGCGGCCTGGCGCCGGGCGCGGGGTTCCTGATCGCCGCCCGGGTGCTGCAGGGGGTCGGCGCCGCGCTGCTCACCCCGGGCAGCCTGGCGATCTTGGAAGCGTCGTTCGTGCCCGCGGACCGGGCCCGGGCGATCGGCGCCTGGTCGGGGCTGAGCGGTGTCGCCGTCGCCGCCGGGCCGCTGGTCGGCGGGTACCTGATCTCGGCCGCGTCGTGGCGGTGGATCTTCTACATCAACGTGCCCATCGCGGTGGCGGTGGTGGCGCTGGGCGCGCGGCACGTCCCCGAGTCGCGGGACCCGGGCGCGACCGGGAAGCTCGATTACGCCGGCGCGCTGGCGGGGGTGGTGTTCCTCACCGGCATCACGTTCGCGTTCATCGAGGCCCCCGTGCTCGGCTGGACCTCGCCCGCCGTGCTCACCATGGCGGTGGCGGGCGTGCTGGCGCTGGCCGCCTTCCTGGTCCGGGAACGCCGCGCGGCCACGCCGATGCTGCCGTTGCCGATCTTCGCCGACCGGCAGTTCGCGGCGACCAACGCCGTGACGTTCCTGGTGTACGCCGCGCTGACCGGCGCGACCTTCCTGCTGCCGGTGATGCTCCAGATCGTCTGGGGGTACTCGCCGCTGGCCTCCGGGCTGGCGCTGCTGCCGCTGACCGTCATCATGCTGGCGCTGTCGGCGCGCTCCGGGCAGCTCGCCACCCGGATCGGGCCCCGGCTGCAGATGAGCGCCGGGCCCGTCGTGGTGGGCGCCGGCCTGGCCCTGCTCACCCTCGCCACCTACGGGTCCGGCTACCTGCTGTACGTGCTGCCCGCGGTCGTCCTGTTCGGGCTCGGGCTCGCGATCACCGTCGCGCCGCTCACCGCGACCGCGATGAGCGCGGCACCCGCGCAGCTGTCGGGCATCGCGTCGGCGGTCAACAACGACGTGGCCCGGTTCGGCGGCCTGCTGGCCGTCGCCGTGCTGCCCGCCCTGGCCGGCCTCACCGGCACGGCCTACCTGCATGCGGACACGCTCGCCGCGGGATTCCGGACCGCGGCGCTCATCTCCGGCGCGCTGTGCGCCGCGGGCGGGGTGCTCGCCGCGTTCACCATCACCAACCCGCCGCGCGCCCCCCGGCCCGCCGGCGCGCCCGCGCCCGCGGAATGCATCCACTGCGGCCTCGACGCGCCGCCGCTGACCACCAGCCCGGGCCAGGCCGTGGGCGCGAAATAGCTACCGGTGGCCGCCGGGTCCCCAGGTCGCGCGGGCTGTGTCCGCGACCAGCCGGAGCTTGGCGAACTGCTCCCGGGCGGTCAGCCGGTTGCCGCCCTCGGCAACCGAGGCGAAGCCGCACTGCGGGCCGAGCCGACCGCCGCGAGATATCCGGGGGACGGCAGGGTGACGAAGACCGGCCGGTCCACGGTGGCCTGCACGGGCGCCACCTCGGCGGCGGCCAGCCGCCCGGACGGCTGCGGCCGGGCCGGGGCCGTGCGCCGCCGGTCCGGCGGGATGCCCGCGGCGTCGGCCAGCGGCTGGCTCCCCCGGGCGGGCCCGAAGCCGCCGACGTGGTCGTAGACCACGGACTCGAAGTGCTGACGGCGGAACTGCCCGTCGCACACCGCGGACAGCGCCAGGCGGCGCAGTTGATGGGCCAGCGCGATGACCGCCTGCTCCTCGGCGGCCGCCAGGGCCGCGGGGTCGCCCTCGGCCCGGGCGGCCAGCAGCCCGGCCGGCCGCACCAGGCTGCCGTGGTGGTCGATGTGGTAGCGGAAGTCGTCGGCCATGCCTGCCTCCGTAGCCTGCTCAGTTCGCCGGGATCACTGCCGCCGGGCGCCGGCCCACTGCGGGAAGTCCAGCTCGAAGCCGCCGGCCCGCACCACGTCCTGGCAGATCTGCTGGTCCTCGTCCGGGCTGCCCCCGGAGATACCGATGCCGCCGACGATCGCACCGTCCCGCTTGAGGGTGAAACCGCCCTTGGTCGCGACGATGGGGTGCTGGCCCAGCCGGCCGACCTGGGTGAAGAACACCGGGTCGGAGTTGCGCCAGTTCTCCAGCATCTCGGTCGGCCGCTGCATCACCGCCGCGGAGTACGCCTTGGACAGCGCGATGTCCGGGGTCATCGGCCGGGCACCGTCCATCCGCTCTATGAGTACGACGAAGCCGCCGTAGTCGACCACGGCGATGCTCAGCGCGTTGCCGAGATCCAGGGCACGGGCGCGGGCGGCGTCCACGAGGGCGCGGGCGTCCTGGTAGGGCAGCGTCATGCCGGCCAGCGTATGGCGGCCCCGACAGCAGGAGCAACGCCTGCGCCATACGGCCCGCGAACTCTAATGATTCGCCGGCCGGGCACGGTTACAGGCGGGCGGTGAGCTCGGTCACGATGTCCGCCGCCGGCTGTCTTTGCCGCGCGAGCGCGACGCCCTGTCCGGCCCACATCGAGAGCGCTTCGATGTCCCCGGTGGTCCCGGTCATCGGCGGCGCCGGCTCATAGCGGACGATTGCGTCGCCGGAGGCGAAGTGCGCGATCACGTCGCCCGCACCCGGCCGCTGCCCGTCTGCGGGGCGGCCCGCGGCCTCCCACGCCTCGGCCGTGGAGTTGCGGAGCGCACGGTGGGGCGAATCGGGCCAGCCGACGTCGTACAGGTCTGGGTACCACTGCGCATCGGTCTCGGCCGCGGCGATCAGCCGGCGCCGGTATTCGTCATGGACCGGCATCTCCTCGGCCAGCAGGAACCGGGTGCCCAGCCACGCGGCCTGGGCGCCCAGCGCGAGCACCGCGGCGACACCGCGGGCGTCACCGATCCCGCCCGCCGCGATCACCGGCACCGGCGCCACCGCGTCCACCACGGCGGGCACCAGCGGCAGGGTCGCGACCCTCCCCCACACGTGCCCGCCGGCCTCCCAGCCCTGTGCGACGATCACGTCCACGCCGGCCGCGACGGCCCGCCGCGCCTCCGCGGCGCTGCCGACCGTGAGCATGACGATCCCCCCGGCGTCGTGCACCGGCTTGACGTAGCCGCTGGGATCCCCCCACATGAACGAGACGATCCGCAAGCCGGCCTCGAGGGCCTGGTCCAGGCGGCGGTGGTGATCCGAGGTGAGGATGAAGTTGCCGCCGAACGGCCGCGCGGTCAGCGCCGCCGTCTCCCGGACGACCGCTGCGGCGTCATCGGACCAGGTGAGCGTGACCATGCCGAGCGCGCCGGCATTGGAGACGGCCCCGGCCAGGCGGGGCACGGCGGCCATCGGTGCCTGGACGATCGGCTGGTCGATCCCGAGCATCTCGCATACTGGCGTTGCCACTGCTTCGTCCTCTCCGCGATTCCCGCCGGCCACGCGTCACTCGTACGATGACGGCACCGACTCGGGCGACCGCCGGTCCCAGCCGTGAAAGCGTGAGTAGTCGCGCGCGTCCCAGGCTTCGCGGAGCCCCGGCGTGCTCAGGTCCCAGTCCGGACGGATCTCGCTGGTGGCGTCGCGCAGGTCATGCCACAGGTCGTCGAACGACGGGCGGCCCCAGAACCAGTAGCCGTTGTAGACGCTGTGCACGACCAGCCCCGGCTTGAGCACCAGCGTGTGCGGGATCATGGGGTTGTGCTCGGGATCGGTGTACTCCTTGATGTCCAGGTCCTGCTGGACGGTCCGGCCGGGATCGGACAGGAACGTCCACGAGGCGCCCACCGACGCGCGGAACTCCTGCAGGGTGTGGTGGTCGTCGGTGGCGATGGTGGCGATCTGGGTGTAGGCCACCGCGATCTTCGCGTAGTTGGCCGCCAGCTCGAGGTGCTGCTGGTGCTCCTTGGGGCAGTAGTTGCCGCGCGCCAGGGTGAGGATCAGCGGATCGCGGCCCTGAAGCTCGCTCAGCGTGCGCGCCGTGCCGGTGTGGTCCGGGAGAGCGTAGTCGGGGAAGATGCCGCCAGGTCTGATGTCGGGACGCATAACGTTCACGGTCGCACCCGGGCCGTCCCGTCGCGCCCGTGGACAGCACTGGCCGGTACCCTGGTGACCGTGACGCAGCAGCCGGATCCCGCGGGCCAGCCGACCGTATTCGTCCTGTTCGGGGCGACCGGCGACCTGGCCAAGCGGATGGTACTGCCGGCCTTGTACCGGCTGGTGCGCGACGGGCTGATGCCCCGGCAGTGGCTGCTGGTGGGCAACGGCCGCGGCGACATCTCGCACGAGAACTTCCGCGCCCACGTCCACGACGCGCTCACCGAGTTCGGCCCGCAGCCCGAGGGCAAGGACTGGGACTCATTCGCGCAGCGCGTGTTCTTCGCCGGCGGCGGGTTCAGCCCCGGCAGCCCCGGCAGCCTGCCGGACGTGCTCGGCGACGCCCGCACTTCGCTGGGCGGCAGCCCGCAACTGGTGCACTACCTGGCCGTCCCGCCGGCCGCCTTCGGCGGGCTGACCCAGGCGCTGGGGCAGTACGGGCTGGCCCACGGCACCCGGGTCGTCTACGAGAAACCGTTCGGCACCTCGCCGGCCAGCTTCCGCGAACTCGACCGGATCGTTCACGCAGTCCTGGACGAGCAGCAGGTGTACCGGATCGACCATTTCCTGGGCAAGGAAGCGACCCAGGATCTGCACGTGCTCCGCTTCGCCAACACCTCCTCCGCCGCGTGCTGGAACCGCGAGTACGTCGAGTCGGTGCAGATCGACGTGCCCGAGACCCTCGGCGTCAGCGACCGGGCCCAGTTCTACGACGCCACCGGCGCGGTCCTGGACATGCTCGTCACGCACTTGTTCCAGCTGACCGCCGAGGTCGCCATGGAGTCCCCGGCCAGCTTCGGCGCGCTGGACCTGCAGGCGGCCCGGGAACAGGTCATCAGCTGCTTCCGCCCGCTGGACCCGCAGGAGATCGTGCTGGGGCAGTTCGACGGGTACCGGGAGGTGCCGGGCGTCGATCCGCACTCGAGCCGGGACACGTTCGTGGCCGCCCGGCTCTGGATCGACAACGACCGCTGGCGGGATGTGCCGTTCTACCTCCGCACCGGGAAGCGGATGGCCGCGTCGAAGCAGCTGGTCAGCCTGATCCTGCGCGAGCCGCCCGGGCCGCTGGCGGCCCGGCTGCCCCGCCGTGGGAACGTGCTGTCCTTCTCGCTGGCCGGCGACGGGGAGATCGACCTGTTCATGGTGGCCAAGAAGCCCGGGCCCGCGCTGGCCCTCGACGTCGCCCGGGCGGCGATCCCGCTGGCCAGCCTGCACGGCGCCGACCCGCTGCCACCGTACGTGCGGCTGATCCACGACGTGCTGATCGGCGACCGCTCGCTGTTCACCCGGCCGGACGGGCTTGCCGCGGTGTGGCAGGTGGCCGAGCCGCTGCTGGCCAGCCCGCCGCCCGTCCGCGGCTACCAGCCCGGCTCCTGGGGGCCGGCCGAAGCCCGCAAGCTCATCGCACCCGGGGACTGGCTCCTGGGCCAGTGACCACCCGGCCGGCGGGATAACGGCTGGACGTCGGCGTGCGGCGCGGTGCCCTGCGGGATGGGGACGGATGCCCGCAGCAGCGTTCCGCCCGCGTGCGGGCTGGTGATCTCCAGCGTGCCGCCGATCGCCCCGATCCGGTCGCTGAGCCCGATGAGGCCGCTGGTTTCCGGCCCCGGACGCGCCCCGCCGATCCCGTCGTCCCGGACCTCGGCGACGCACCGGTCGGCCGCCACTTCCAGCCGTACCCAGGCGCGGGTGGCCCGCGCGTGCTTGACGATGTTCGTCAGCGCTTCGGAGCAGAAGAAGTAAAGGCTGGCCTCGACGGAGGCCGGCAGCCTGATGCCGGGCACGTCGATCTCGGCGGGTATGGCGACCCGGTCGGCCAGGGCGCGGACGGCCGGGGCCAGGCCATGCTGGGTGAGGATCGCGGGATGCACGCCCGCGGCGAGCTCGCGCAGGTCCTCGATCCCGCGCCTGGTGTCCTCGACGGCCTGGCCGAGAAGTTCCCTGGCCCGGCGCGGAGCCGACTCCCAGCGCTGCTCGGCAAGCTGGAGGTTGATCAGGGCGGCGACCAGCTGCTGCTGGGCGCCGTCGTGCAGGTCCCTGGTAATGCGCTGGCGCGCGGCGTCGGATGCGGTGACCAGGCGGGCCCGCGACGCCGTCAGCTCCTGCTCGGCGCGCCGGCGGTCGGCGATGTCGCGCACGTGGGCGGTGAAGGCCGCCTCTCCGGGCAGGCCGGTGCGGGTGACCGCCACCTCGGCGGGGAACTCGGTGCCGTCGGCGCGCATGGCCGGCATCTCGATCCTGCGGTCCAGGATGGTGCTCTGCCCCGTCTCCAGGTAGCGGGCGAGGCCACGCCTGTGTGCCTCTCGCAGTGACGGCGGGACGATCTTCTCCGCGAGGTCCCGGCCGATCACCTCCTCGGCCCGGTAGCCGAAAGTGCGCTCGAAGGCGCCGTTGACGTAGGTCACCCGGGCGTCCTGGTCGATGCTGATGACGGCGTCCAGAGCAGCATCGAGGATGGCGCGCTGCCGGGCCTCGCTCACGGCGAGCACGGATGCCCGCGTCTCGGCGACCTCCCGGTCCCGGTCAGCCTTGCCCCGCAGTTCCGTCTCGGAGACGCTCTGCAGCCGGGCATGCTCGACGCTGAGCACCGTGGCGGCGTGCTCGAGCGCCGCCAGGTCAGTCTGGGTCGCGGCGCGAGCGGGATCAATGAGTGCGATGACGCTCAGGACATCGGCTTGCAGTATGGCGGGCATGAGCCAGGCACGCTGGCGGTAGACCGGGCGCCGCGTGGTTTGCAGCAGGCGGACGGTCGCCGCCCACCGTCCGGGCTCCGCGTTCACCAGGCGGTAACCACCGGGCATCTGGCCAGCGCCGATGCGCATGTCGCCGCGCTCGTCCGCGATGAGCACCGGGAAACCAGTCAGCTGATGCAGGGTCGCGGCAATTCCGGTCTGCCCGCCTCGGGCGACGATCCCGGTCAGGCTGCGGTGGATTTCCATGAGTCTGGCCAGAGTCGAGACCGTCGCCTCGAGCTCCGCGTTCAGCGAGGCGATCTGCCTGAGCCGCTCGCGTTCTGCCGCGATCGACTCCTGGCCAGCTATGACGGTGCCGCACAACTGCGCGAGGACCGACAAGAGGAAGGTCTCCTGATCCGACAGGTCCTCGCTGCCGGTGACAACCAGGAAAACCTGCTCGTGCGAGAACGGCGAGGCAATGGGGAACGCCCAGCACACGGCAGCGCCTTTCACCTCGAGCCGGGCGGCCCCGGTGAGACCGGTCAGGAGACTGCCGACGTCCTCGGGAGCCCGTTCGAAGTAATCCCCCGACCTGCTGGGGTGCCAGGCTACGGCGCTGCGGGAAGCGGCGATGGACGGAACCGCCGTGGTGACGAGCCGCATGGCCTGGGCAGGAGTAGACACCTGGGCCAGGACCAGCGAAAGGCTGAGTATGGAATTGACCGACGACACCAGCCGGCCGGGATCCGGGACCACGCCGTCAGCGCCAGGGTCAGTGTCCTCCGGTGACGGCATCAGGCTATCCGGGAAGCCGTTCTGCCTGGTAGTGCGGATTGCCGATGACAATACCATTGACGTAAACCCGCGGATGGGTCCTGAGAACATACATGACCGTATCGCCGTCGAACAGGTCAAGGTCATAGAGGCAGAAGAAGAAATGCGGGTAGTCGGGGACGATCTTATTCAGCTCCGACTCCGCGGCAAACCATTCGGAGATGTCAACGCCGTTCCGGACGAGGAAGCTCTCGTCCCCGACAGCCCGGAAGCCGCCGTACCCGTCTTCGGCCGCCTGGTGGGCCATCGTCTCCATGTTGCGTATGAACACGTCCTTGGAGAACGAGCCGTCCGGCATGTACGCCGCCTTCCCGCCTAGTGAGGGAAGTCTAACCTGGCACCCCTTGATCGCTCATTCGCGGGCTGGCCGATCGCACCCGGCGGCGCGGCGCCAGCAGCCACCCGGCACCAGCCCCGGAACCGTGATCTTGGCCGTGACCCTGGCCTATGCATCGCCTGCGCTGGGGGAATAGCGTGGCAAGGTGGGCCAGCCCGAGCGGATTCGCGTCATCGTGGGCGAGGATCAGCCCTTCCTCAGGGAAGGGATCGTGCACGTCCTCCAGGAGAGCGGTTTCGACGTGGTCGGCGCCACGGACCACGCAGGCGACCTGGTACGGATGGCCGGCGCATACGGCCCGGACGTCGTCGTCGCCGACATCCAGATGCCGCCGGATCATACCGACGACGGTCTCCGGGCGGTGCTGCAGATCCGTGCCGACCGTCCGGGAGCAGGCGTCCTGATCCTGTCCCAGTTCCTCGAAGACAGCTACGCGTTCGATCTCGTTGCCGACGGCGCCCGAGGCGTCGGCTACCTGCTGAAGGAGAAAGTCGGCGATCTGGGCATGTTCACCGACGCCGTCCGCCGCGTCGCCAGCGGCGGGTCGGTGCTCGATCCCGATGTGGTGGCGCGACTGGTCGGCCGCAAGCGGCAGGCAAGCCCGCTCGATGCCCTGACGCCGCGAGAGCGGCAGGTGATGGCGCTGATCGCGGAGGGCCGCTCCAACAACGGCATCGCCCGCGAACTGGTGGTTACCAAGGCCGCCGTGGAACGGCACGTGACGGGCATCTTCGACAAGCTCGGCCTGCATCAGTCACCCGACGAGCATCGCCGCGTCCTGGCCGTGCTCACCTTCCTGCGGGCCTGACCACGCCCGGCAGCCGGGCTCAGGCGGCGAAGAGCGCCCGCAGGTCGGTGGCGACAAGCTCCTGCTTGGGCACGAAGGCCACCGCGGGCGAGGCCGCCATGACCTGGGGCGGAGCACAGTCGGCATCGGTGGAGGTCAGCACGATCCGCGCCGCCGGGCAGGCGGCGGCGAGCGATGCCGCCACCGCGAAGCCATCCGGTCCGGGGAGCTTGACGTCCAGCAGGATCCCATCCGGGCACCTCCTGGCCACGGCCGCCAGCGCCTGCGGCCCGTCCGCGGCCACGTCGAACAGCTCGAAGCCGCAGCCGGCGAGCAACTCCGCCGCGGCCGCGCGGAAGCGCGGGCTGTCGTCGACGATCAGGATCAGGTACCCCACGTAGGGATGATGGCGGGCCACGGGCGCGCCGGCAATGGGGTGAACCCCACAATCGGAAACCCCGGCCTGGGGGAAACCCCATGCGTCCTGCGGGAGCTCCTGAGCCCCGATGCTGAAGACCGCTCCATTGGTTCGCGAGTACGTCCCGGCCAGGCTGGCCTTGTTGGTCCCCGCTTCGTGGCCGTGCGCGGGCGGCTGCCGCGGCGGCGTGAGTTCGGCTAGGAGCAGCCCGAAGGAGTTGTCGGCACCATGGCACACACGGACCTGAACGTCGACCCGATCGGGCCCGCCGCCGGGCAGGCGGCCCTCGCCGTGGCGTGCCGGGCGGGCTGAGCATGCTGCGGGGACGTCGTGCCGAGTGCGGCTCGCTGGACCGGCTGCTGGCCGGGGTCCGTGGCGGGCGCAGCGCCGCGCTCGTGCTGCGGGGCGAGGCCGGGGTCGGCAAGACGGCGCTGCTGGACTACGCGGTCGAGTCCGCACCGGATCTGCGGTCCGTGCGTGCGGCCGGGCTGGAGTCGGAGATGGAGCTCGCGTTCGCCGGGCTGCATCAGCTGTGCGGGCCCATGCTGGACCGGCTGGCACGGCTGCCCGGCCCACAGCGCGACGCCCTCAGGGTCACGTTCGGCCTGGCAGCAGGCCCTGCACCGGATCGTTTCCTGGTTGGCCTGGCGGTGCTGAGCCTGCTGTCGGAAGTGGCCGGGGACCGGCCATTGGTGTGCGTGGTGGATGACGTGCAGTGGCTGGACCGGGCTTCGGTGCAGGTCCTGGCGTTCGCGGCGCGCCGGCTGCCAGCGGAGGCCGTGCTGGTGATCTTCGCCGCCCGTGAGCCGGGCGCCGACTTGCGCGGGCTGCCCGAGCTGGCGGTGGCGGGCCTGGGCCATGCCGATGCGCGGGACCTGCTGGGCTCGGTGATCCGGTGGCCACTGGATGAGCGGGTGGCCGACCGGATCGTGGCGGAGACGCGGGGGAACCCGCTGGCGCTGCTCGAGCTGCCGCGCGGATATTCGCCGGCCGAGCTGGCAGGTGGCTTCGGGCTGCCGGGGGTATTGCCAGGGCCGGGCCGGATCCGGGAGAAGCTGCTGAGGCGGGTCGAGAGCCTGCCCGAACAGGCCAGGCTGCTGCTCGCGGTTGCGGCGGCCGATCCCACCGGTGACGCGGCGCTGGTGCGCGGGGCCGCCGGGCGGCTGGGACTGGGCGCCGAGGTGGCCGAGCAGGCGGAGGAAACCGGGCTCCTCAGGATCGGGGGGATCTGCGGACAGGTTGTGTTCGATCATCCGCTGCTGCGCTCGGCGGCCTACCGGGCGGTCTCCCGCGGCGATCGCCGGCAGGTGCACGCCGCGCTGGCGGAGGTGACCGACGCGCGGGCCGATCCCGACCGGCGGGCCTGGCACCTGGCGCAGGCGACGTCCGGTCCCGATGAAAAGGTCGCGGCGGAGCTCGAGCGGTCGGCCGGCCGGGCGCAGGCACGCGGCGGCCTCGCCGCAGCCGCGGCCTTCCTGGCGCGCTCGGTGGTGCTGACGGCCGAGCCAGGGCGCCGCGCGGGGCGGGCCCTGGCGGCGGCACGGGCCAGCATCCAGGCTGGCGCGTTCGACAAGGCGCTGGACCTGCTGGCCGGGGCGGAGGCCGGGCCGCTGGATGACTTCTCCAGCGCACGGGTGGACTTGCTGCGCGGGCAGGTCGCGCTTTCCTCGGGCCGGGGCAGTGACGCTCCCCCGCTGCTGCTCAAGGCGGCTAAGCGGCTGGAGTCGGTGCACCTCGAAACGGCGCGCGAGGCCTATCTGAGCGCGTGGATGGCCGCGCTCTTCGCGGGGCATTTCGCCGGCGCCGGCGACCTGGCCGAGGTCTCCCAGGCGGCGCGGGCCCTGCCCCGCCCGGCGCGCCCCCCTGGGCCGGCCGACCTGCTCCTCGACGGCCTGGCGCTGCTGGTCACCGAGGGGCCTGCCGTGGCGGCACCAGCCTTGCGGCGAGCCGCAAGCACGTTCGCCTGCGCAGACATCTGCGCCGAAGCGGGGATCCGGTGGGGCTGGCTGGGTCAGGCGGCCGCCAGCGCGTTGTGGGACGAGGTCCGCTGGCGCGCGATCCTGGTCCGGCAGGTCCGGCTCGCCCGTGCCGCCGGCGCACTCGACCAGCTGCCCATTGGCCTGGGCTCGCTGGGCACGGACGCCGCCTGGCGCGGCGACTTCACGGCGGCCGCGGCCCTGATCGCGGAGGCCGCCGCGGTCCGCGCCGCGACCGGGGCCCGCGGTGCGCCATTCGCCGCGATGCTGATGGCGTCCCTGCGCGGCGACCACGACGCGGCCGCCCCGCTGATCGAGGCGACCCTCACCGAGGCGGAAGCGGCCGGCCAGGGAACCGCGGCGACCTATGCGCACTGGACGGCCGCGATCTTGAACAACGGCCTGGGCCGCTACCAGAAGGCGCTGGCGGCGGCGCAGGCCGCCAGCCGGGAGGCGCCGGCGCTCTGCATGTCCGTGTGGGCGCTTCCCGAACTGGTCGAGGCCGCGGCGCGCTGCGGTAACAGCACGCTTGCCGCCGAGGCTGTCGAGCGGCTGGCGGAAACGACACGGCCCGGCGGCACCGACTTCGGCCTGGGCGTCGAGGCCCGCTCACGCGCGCTGGCAGGCGAGGACACCGCGGCCGAAGGGCTCTATCGCGAGGCGATCGACCGGCTCGGCCGTACCCAGCTCCGCCCGGAACTCGCCCGGGCTCATCTGCTCTACGGCGAGTGGCTGCGCCGCACGGGCAGGCGCACAGACGCGCGCGAGCAGCTCCGCAAGGCCTACCTGATGCTGACCGCGATGGGGGTCGAGGGGTTCGCCGGGCGCGCCCGGCGCGAGCTGCTGGCCACCGGGGAGAACGTGCGCAAGCGGAGGGCCGGGACGAGCGGCGATCTCACCGCGCAGGAGGCGCAGATCGCCCGGCTCGCCCGGGACGGGCTGTCGAACCCGGAGATCAGCACCCAGCTGTTCCTCAGCCCGCGTACCGTCGAGTGGCACCTGCGCAAGGTCTTCGCCAAGCTCGACATCAGCTCGCGTAAGCAGCTCCGCGGGGCGCTGCCTGACACCGGACGGCGCGACCGCATCGACCGATGACCAAGGAGCCACCATGTCCGACCAGCGCGGCGCGGCCAACCCCGGATCTCCCGGCGACATCCGGGCCAGGTCCGCACTCGAAGAACACTGGCAAGCATCGGAACGCGGGGACAGCGGCGCCGAGCACGCCATCTACGCCGAGGACGCGATCCTCGACTATCCGCAGTCAGGTGAACGATTCCGGGGCCGCGCAACGATCGCGGCGCAGCGCGGCGGGCACCCCGCCGATCGGCACTTCACCGTCCTGCGGATCACTGGCAGCGGGAGTCTGTGGCTGAGCGAGTGCGTCATCACCTACGACGGCGTGCCCACCTACTCGGTGAGCATCATGGAGTTCGCGCACGAGCACGTGGTGCACGAGACGCAGTACTTCGCGGACCCGTTCGGCGCGCCCGCGTGGCGGGCCGGCCTGGCGGAGCCGATGCCGGGCAGGAGCATCGCCAGGGCCTGAGCCCCGGCTTTGGCGCGCTGACGCCAGTGCCTGCTCCCGCTCGACCACCGCCACCCGCACCCCGCCGTCGGCGAGCGCGCCCGCGCAGTGCTCGCGCGGCGCGCCCGCACGACGACGATGACGCCGTAGTCGCTCACGGCCCCGGGTTTCAGCGCAGTGACCGGAAGGCTGCCCGCAGTTCGGCGGCGAACAGGTCTGGTTGTTCCCAGGCGGCGAAGTGGCCGCCCCGGTCGAGGTTGTTGTAGTAGATGAGGTTGTGGGGGTAGGCGCGCTCGGCCCAGCTGCGCGGGGCCTGGTAGAGCTCGCCGGGGAAGACGCTGATGGCGTAGGGGATGGTGATGGGCTTGGCGTCGAAGAAGTCCGCGGTGTTCTCCCAGTACAGGCGGGCGGCGGAGATCGCGGTGTTGGTCAGCCAGTACAGGCTGATGTTGTCCAGCAGGTCGTCCCGGGTCAGGGCGCTGTCCAGGGTGCCCTGCAGGACCTGTTCCACCAGCCCGGGCTGGCCGGTGCCGTCGCCGTGGTCGAGCATGAACGCGGCCAGGCCGGCGGGGGAGTCCGCCAGCCCGTAGAGCGTCTGCGGCCGCGTGGCCATGATGAGCGCGTAGGCCACGTGCTTGGCGTAGAAGGTACTCAGCTGCTGGTAGGCGCGCCGTTCCTCATCGGGGAGGCCTGGCGGCGGCGGGTCGCCGCGCTCGAGCCCCTTGGTGATGGCGGCCGGGGCGGTGCCGGGCATGTTGGAGTGGATGCCGAGCAGTTCCGGGGCGGCCTGGATGCCCATCGCCTGGGTGACGGCCGCGCCCCAGTCGCCGCCCTGGGCCACGAACCGGGGGTAGCCCAGGCGCGTCATCAGCACGGCCCAGGCACGCGCGATGCGGGCGGGATCCCAGCC
>Ga0335078_10005874_pt1 | contig 18156 bp, 18 predicted proteins | sample Lox_Sample_32_FD_206711 | JGI IMG/M metagenome (GOLD analysis project Ga0335078, IMG submission 206711) | Soil microbial communities from Loxahatchee National Wildlife Refuge, Florida, United States - Lox_Sample_3.2 | ecosystem: Environmental > Terrestrial > Soil > Wetlands | place: USA... | reverse complement strand
GCGCTCGGGCGCGCTCGCGGCGTGCTCACCGAAGCCGAGGAGAAGGCGCTCGTCGCGGAGCTCATCGCGACGCCCGCCCTGATGGCGCAAGCCTTGAAGAACGAGGCGCGGATCGAGCCGCTGGCCCGCGACGTGGCGCGCGCCTCGAGCGCCCTCTATCTCGGCCGCGGCCCTTCCTATCCGCTGGCGCTGGAGGGCGCGTTGAAACTCAAGGAGCTCTCCTACATCCATGCGGAGGGCTACGCCGCCGGGGAGTTGAAGCACGGACCGATCGCGTTGATCGACTACGCCATGCCGGTCATCGTGCTCGCTCCCCACGACGCAAGCCTGGAGAAGACGGTCTCCAACCTTCAGGAGGTCGCCGCGCGCGGCGGCCATTTGATCCTCATTGGGCCGGAGAGCGCCCGCAAGGCTGCCGCCGCGGAGCTCGCTGGCTTCCTCGAAATGCCCGAGGAAGCCGCCGGCGCATTTGCGGCGATCGTCTATGCCGTCCCCGCGCAGCTTCTCGCCTATCACGTCGCCGTCTTCATGGGGAAGGACGTGGATCAGCCGCGCAATCTCGCGAAAAGCGTCACGGTCGAATAGGAGCGCCATTTTTTTGCGTCTTTTGTCAGCGACTGGGAGCGGCATTGACAGAGCGCGGCTCAAGCTGGTCTATGCCGGCCGTCGCCCCGAAAGTGAAGGAAGGTCAAACTGTCGTCCTTTTCCGTGCCGCCCCAAATCGTCGAGCCCTTCACGCGGGCCTGGCAGCACAAGGAGCTGATCCGCGCCGTGGCGCGGCGAGAGTTCGTCTCGCGCTTCCGCGGCTCGATGCTCGGGCCGCTCTGGGCGGTGCTCTCGCCGCTCATCATGATGCTGGCCTATACGGCGATGTTTTCTCTGACTCTGCCGGAGCTCGCCGCCCCGACGGGAATAACGAATTACGCCGCGAACATCTTTGTCGGCCTCATCATGTTCAACCTGTTCAGCGAGCTCGCCTATCGCGCGCCGATGCTGCTCCATGAGCATGTGAACTTCGTCAAGAAGTCGATCTTTCCGAGCGAGACCATCGCCTGGACGGTCACGATCCGCGGCCTCACCTATGCGGGCGTCGCTTTCCTGGTGTTCGTCGTCTTTCGCCTCTTGACCGGCGGGAGCTTCCACTGGACGATCATCCTGGCCCCTTTCATCATCATCCCTTACACCCTCTTCATCCTGGGGGTGGTCTGGTTCCTGATGGCGCTCGGGGCCTTCACGCGCGACGTGGCGCATGTGATGGCTTCGGTCGTTCCCGTTCTGATGTTCGGCACGCCGGTATTCTATAATTTCAGCCAGGTTCCGAGCAATCTCGCGATCTGGCTCAGGCTGAATCCCATCGGCGACTATATCGAGATGATGCGCGACGTCACGCTGCACGATCGCCTGCCCAATGCGATCGGTTATCTCGTCGTCGTCGCCGTGTCCTATGCGGTCTTCCTGTTCGGATACCGGTTCTTCATGCGCTACAAGTCGGTCATCGTCGATGTCATCTAAGCCCATGATCGCGGCCCAAGGGCTCGCCAAGGCGTTTCAGCTCTACGCCCATCAGAACGACCAGCTGAAGCAAATTCTCTTCGGCTCGTGGCAGCGCTACTATCGCGAAAAGTGGGTGCTGAACGACGTCACTTTCGAGATTTCGCAGGGGGAATGCGTCGGCCTGATCGGGCGCAACGGCGCCGGCAAGACGACGCTTCTGCAAATTCTGTGCGGCATCACTCGGCCGACGCGCGGCCTGTTTTATGTCGGCGGCCGCATCGCGCCGATCCTCGCGCTCGGCTCCGCCTTCGACGGCCTGCTGACGGGCCGGGAGAACGCGCGCATCGGCGCGGCGATCCTCGGTCTCTCGCGTCGCGATGTCGACGCCTGCATCGAGGACATCAAGGCTTTCGCGGACATCGGGGAGGCCTTCGAGGAGCCGATGCGCACCTATTCCTCCGGCATGGTCGCGCGCGTCGCCTTCGCGATCTGCGTCTTCGTCAAAGCCGATATTCTGATCGTTGACGAGGCGCTGTCCGTGGGCGACGAGACTTTCCAGAAGAAATGCGAGGCTTACATCGCCGATTTCGCAAAGCGCGGCACCTCGCTCATCGTCTCGCACTCCCTCGAATTCATCTGTGATCTCTGCACTCGCGTGATCTGGCTCGAAGGCGGCGTCGTGAAGGCGCAGGGCGATCCGGCGGAAGTCGTCGCCGCCTACCGGCGGGCGATGGCGGCTTGAGCCCGCGCCGGCGATCTGTTCCTGATCGCCGGCTCCTCCTGTCATGACGCCGCGGAAACAGCTCCCCGCGATCAATGCCCCTTCACTTCCGGAAGGGACGAGCTCGGCCCGAAGATCACCTGCGACGGGTCGCGATCGAAATTGTGCACGGCCTTGTTGAGCGTCTCGACGGCGTGGCGGGCGTCGATCGCGAGCTGCTGATATTGCGGCAGGCCCGTTTGCGTGAAGCGGTTGATGTTCTCCGATAGCCCGGCCATGTTGTCGGCGATGCTCTTCATGGTTTTCGGATCGAGCGCCTTGATGGTTTTATCGGCGCTGCTGATCAGATGATCGAACTTCTCCGCCACTGGCTTCAGCGTGTGCATGAAGGCGGCGGAATCCTTGAGGAGACTCGCGGTCGGCTCGCTATTGTCGGCGAGCGTCTTGCTAAAGGTCTCGACGTTCTTGATCGAGGCGGTCAGCGAGCCGGCGTTCTCGTCGATGAGCTTGTCCAGCTTGTCCAGCACATCGCCCGCGCGCGTGGACAGCCGCTGGACGTTCTCCATGAGACTGCGCATTTCCGAAGGCTCGGCGGCGATGCGCGGATAGCGCTCGTTCGGTTTCGCGACGAGCGGCGGGGCGTCTGACGTCGCGCCGACAAGCGACACGATCGCGACGCCGGTCAAAAGCCGCTGCTCGAGTCGCGCCCGCGTGTCGGTCTTGACGGGAGTCGTCTTGTCGATGCTGATCAGGAGATCGACGAGGCTCGGGTCCTTTTCGTCGATCCTGAGGCTCTTGACCTCGCCGACCTTCAGTCCGTTGAACTGGACCGCGCTGCCGCGCGTCAGTCCATCGACGGAGCCGCGCACGATCACCTGGTAGGTCTTGAGCTCGGCGGTCTTGCTCGGGCCCGCGACCCAGTAGATGAAGGCGAAGGCGCCGAGGGCCACGGCGAGCGCCAGGGCGCCGATCGCCGCGAAACTGGCTCGGGTTTCCATGGCTCAATCCCTTCCTTCGGCTCCGCTCGGCCGCGAGCCGCGCGTGGCGATCAGCCGGCTGCCCCGTTCCCCGTGGAAATAGTCGCGCAGCCAAGGTTCGCTGGAGGCGAGCAGCTTTTCGATAGGGCCCTCTCCGATGACCTTGCCGTCGTAAAGCGCCGCGACGCGGTCACAGATCGCGTAGAGACTGTCGAGATCGTGAGTCACCATAAAGACCGTCAGCCCGAGCGTCTTTTGCAGCGTGCCGATGAGCCGGTCGAACGCGGCGGCGCCGATCGGGTCGAGGCCCGAGGTGGGCTCGTCGAGGAACAGCAGCTCCGGATCGAGCGCCAAGGCTCGCGCAAGCGCGGCGCGCTTGACCATTCCGCCCGACAATTCCGACGGAATTTTGTCTGCGGCGCTCGGGGGCAGCCCCACAAGCTCGATCTTGAGCATTGCGAGCTCGTCCATGAAGCGCTGCGAGAGATCGAAACGCTCGCGCATCGGCAGCTGGATGTTCTGCTTGACCGTCAGGCCCGAAAACAAGGCGCCATTCTGGAACAGCACGCCCCAGCGCCGCTCCAAGAGACGCAGCTCCCTCTCGCTGAGCGAATCGCGATCCTGGCCGAAAATCTCGATATGGCCTGAGGTCTTGGGAAGCAGGCCCAAGATGGCGCGCGTCAGCACGGATTTGCCTTGGCCCGAGCCGCCGACGAAGCCCAGCACCTCGCCCCGATAGACGTCGAGGTCGAGGCCCTTCATGACCCTGTGCCGACCGAACTCGATGATGAGGTCGCGCACTTGGATAACGACCTCGCGGTCGGCCGCCGCCTCGTCCCCGCCGTTGATCGCGCGCGCCGCGTTCATCTCGTTCCCGCGTTTTAGCCCGGCGCGGTTTCTCATCGCTCGAACGATTCGGTCCGAGCGGACAAGAGCGCCTCCCGCTATCAATAATTGATCGCGGTAAAGAACATCGCAAACAGGCCGTCGAGGATGATGACGGTAAAGATGCTTTTGACGACCGAAGCCGTGACCCGCCAGCCGAGCGACTCGGCGGAGCCCGCCGTCGCGAGCCCCTCCTGCGTCGCGATGAGGCCGATCACCAGCCCCATGAATGGCGCCTTGATGAGCCCCACCGAGAATGTCTTTTCAGTCACCGCCGTCTGCAGCAGCCCGATGAATTCGGAAGGGCTGATGCCGCCATACCACCAGGACATCAGGATCCCGCCGAAAAGCGCCGACATGTCGCCGATGAAGGTCAGGATCGGCAGCGATAGTATCAGCGCGAGGATGCGCGGAATGACGAGCACCTCCATCGGCGCCATGCCCATGGAGCGCAGCGCGTCTACCTCTTCGCGCACCTTCATCGAGCCGATCTCGGCCGTGATCGCCGAGCCCGAGCGGCCAGCGATCATGATGGAGGTGAGCAGCACCCCGAGCTCGCGCAGCACCAGTATGCCGACGAGATCGACGACATAAATGCTCGCGCCGAAGCGCAGCAGCTCGTAAATCCCCTGTTGCGCGACGATCGCGCCGACCGTCAAATTGATCGTGACGATGATCGGAATGCTGCGCAGCGCGAAATTCTCCATCTGATAGACGACGGAGACGCCGCGAAAGAGCCGCGGCTTTTGGACGACGCGCACCATCGCCGTGACGAACTCGCCGAGAAAGCCGACGATTACGACGGCGTCGCGCACGCCCTGGACGATCTGCTCGCCGAGGTCAGCGAGCGTCGCGAGGATCGGGTTGGGCGGCCGGCTCGTCGGCGGAGCGTCGCGAAAGCCGACGCGGTCGAGGAGCAGGGCGTGCTCTGGGCTCGCCCCCTCTATCGAGGCTGCGACGCCGGCTTGCGCGAGCGCGTGGCGGGCGTCGTTCAGCGCGACGGCGCCGGCGGTGTCGAGAAGCTCGAGCGAGGCGAGATCCAGGGCCACGGCGCGGGCCCCGCGGGCGCGCTTGACGAGCTCCTGCGAGGCGCGCTCGAGCCCGCGCGCAGAGGCGATCGTCCAGGCGCCGCCCAGCGCGAAACGGCGCGCGTCCCCGGTCCCTTGCCCGGAGATCTGTGGCGACGCCGTCGCGACCTTGCTCGTCATTGCGCCTCGCTGCGCCCCCCATTGCGCGCCTTGCGCGCGGGAGCGCTATAAACGCTTGCGAATCCTCTTAGCTTCGCCGATGGCCGGTGTCGAGCCGGCGCTCTCGCGCGCAGCGGGAGCCAATCGCGAAAGTTCATGAAAAAGCGGGCTTTAGATGGGCTATGAGCTGAGCGTCGTCATTGACGTCTTCCCGATCGCCGGACGTTTCGTCATCGCGCGCGGCGCCAAGACCGAGGCGCGCGTCGTGACCGTCACGCTGAGAGAGGGCGCGCGTCGGGGGCGCGGAGAATGCGTGCCCTACGCCCGTTATGGCGAAAGCGTCGAAGGGGTCGCCACGGCGATCGAGGGCCTCCGCGCCGCGCTCGCACGGGGGGCCGACCGCGGCGCCTTGCAAGGCCTGCTGCCGCCGGGCGCCGCGCGCAACGCGCTTGATTGCGCCTTCTTCGACCTCGAGGCCAAGCGCACCGGTCGTCCGGTTGCTGAGATCGCGGAATTTCAGGAGCTGAAACCGCTCGTCACCGCCCTCACGCTTTCGGTCGGAACGCCCGAGCAAATGTTTTCCGCCGCAGAGGCCGCCGCCGAATGGCCTCTGCTGAAGGTGAAGCTTGCGGGCGAAGGCGACGCCGAGCGGCTTGCGGCGGTGCGCGCCGGCGCGCCGCGGGCGCGCTTCATCGTCGACGCGAACGAGGCTTGGCGTGAGGCGGATCTCGAAGGGAATTTCGCGGCTTGCGCCAAGGCCGGGGTCGATTTGATCGAGCAGCCCTTGCCGGCCGGGAAGGACGGACTCCTCGCCAGGATCGCCCGGCCCGTGCCGGTCTGCGCCGACGAGAGCGCCCACACGCGAGAGGAGCTCGCTGCGCTTTGCGACCGCTATGACGCGGTCAACATCAAGCTCGACAAGACCGGCGGCTTGACCGAGGCGCTGGCGATGGCGAAGGAAGCCCAGCGCTTAGGGCTCAAAATCATGGCCGGTTGCATGGTCGGCAGCTCGCTCGCCATGGCGCCGGCGACGCTGATCGGGCAGTCGGCCGATTGGGTCGACCTCGACGGGCCCCTGCTGCTCGCCCGGGACCGCCAGCCCGGGCTCGTCTACGAGGGGTTTCGGGTCTTCCCGCCGGCGCCGGAGCTTTGGGGCTGAATTTTCAGCCCTTTTCGACCTCGAGCCCAGCGTTGATCCAGGCGAGGATCCCGCCGCCGAAATGGGTGTCGCAGTCGCGGCGGCCGCCGAGCTGCGCCTGCTCCATGGCCGAGACGGAGCGCCGGCCGGAGCGGCAGTAGATCACGATTTTTTTGCCGGGCTCGGCCGCCGGCAGCTTGGCCGGATCGAATTTCGAGAGCGGCAGAAAATGCGCGCCCTTGATATGTCCCCCGTTCCATTCGTCCTGCTCGCGCACGTCGACGAGGGTCACGGCGCCATCGGCGAGGCCTTGTTGCAGCTCGTAGAGCGGGATGTCGTTGAACTGGGCCATGCTTCTTCCCCGGGTGCGGACTTCACGCGAATGCCACAAAAGCCTGGCCGCGTCCAGAAGGTCCGGCAAGGCTTGGCTCGGCTACCGAAATGAAAACCCCTGCCAAAGCCTCGACATCACGATAATCGCCAGGGTGTAGAGGACCAGCGCGCCGACGACCTGCGCGGTCGGCTTTTTGAGCGTCTCTTCCGTCTTCTTGCGGATGAGCAGCACCAGGTCCTCCCAGGTCTGGGCGACGAAGTCGCCTTGCGACAGGATGCCGATCAGGCGGTCGTTCTCGTCGACGATCGGCAGATGCCGGAACCGCTCGTCCGACATGTGCTGGAGCCATTCCATGTCGTCGTCGTCCAGCCTAGCCGTCTTGATATGGGTCGACATGACCTTCGACAGCGGCGTCGCCTTGGGATCGAGGTCTTCGGCGACGAAGCGCAGAATATCGCGCTCGGTCACGATGCCCTGAACCTTCATGTCGGGGTCGACGATGACGACCGAGCCGATGTTGCGCTCGACCATCGTCTTGACCGCGCTCGCGACCGTCTCGTCGCCCGGCGCGGTGAAGGCCTGGGGTTTTTTTGCGAATTCCGGACGGTCTTTGATCTTCACGGCGCGGTCCTCTCAATGACACGGCGGAGTGAAGCCGATTTTCGGCTGCCCGCCAAGCGGGACGCAAGTCGGTCGCCCCATCCGGCGTGGTGCGAAAACTCGTCACCCGTAGGAGCGAAGCGCAAGCCGAGCAGGCGCAAAGCGCCTTGACGAGGATTCGCGCAGGGCGCCACGGACCGAACCGGTCACGCGCGGCTTCGCTTCGCTTGCTATCGCGAACGGCTCGTTTCGCCAGAGGGTTCTGCGACGGGCGAATAAGCCGTCAACCTTCGGCTCGCGACCCAGGCGGCGCGCCATTTGTTGAGCGGACGGTCGAAGAAGCGCCAGATCACGTAAGACGCCGCGAGGATCACGACCAGCGCCTCCGAGCAGAGCCATAGCCGGTTGAGGTAAGACCCCTCGCCGGTCTTGAACGCGCCGATTAGGGGCCAATGCAGCAAATAAAAAATATAGGTCACATCGCCGAACATCCGGTCGACCCAGCCGCTCTTCTGCCGCACCGTATAGAGCGCCCAAGGCGTCATCATCACCGCGACGAGAAGATTGCTCGTGCTGCTCAAGGCCACGAGGTCTTTGCCATGCAGCTCGCCCAGCGCGATGTTCTTCACGAAGAGGGCCGCGAAGACGAACAGCAGCCCGAGCGTCGCGAAGAGCGTCCGGTAGGCGAGCGCCCGGCTCGGTCGCAAATCGTAGACCGAGGAGGCGACGCCGATCGCGAAGAAGATGATGAAGGGCGCGACTGTCGCGGCCCCGCCGAGCCATTGCGAAAGCACCGTCGTCAAGACGAAAACGGCGAGGACGTGGATGCTTTTCGAGATGAGAAAGATGACGAGGGGCGCGATCAAATAGAACTGCAGCTCCATATCGAGCGACCAGCCCGGGACGTTCGCCTGATAAGGCAGGCTGTTGTAGCCGAGGATGAAGAGGTTCGAGAAAATCTGGCGCATGAGGGAACCCACATTGGCGGGCGCCTCGCCGTTCCAGTAGAGCAGCGCCCAAGTGATCCCCGAACAGAGCGCGAAGACCGGCGCGATGCGCCAGAAGCGGGAGATGACGAAGGTCAGATAGGGCGAACGCGTCTTCGAATAGGTCGCGGTCCACATGGTGGCGACCCAATAGCCGCTGAGCACGAAAAAAATCAGCACCGCCGACATGCCGATGTTGTAGCTCGTCGTGTGATGCAGGAAGACCGAGAGGGCCAGGGCCATTCTGAAGGCTCCCGGCGAAGCAAGTCGATCCGATCCCTCGGACATGGTCGCTCCGAAACTGTGCGGCGGGTCCGCGGGTTTGAAGCGATCCGTTTATCGCGAGACAGGGCAAAAAAAGCGCGGCATCGGGTCGCACGCCCGCGCGACGCTTACCCGCGGCCAAAATCCTTTATTTTTACTTTTATTTTTCTATCGCTCTGATCTGCCCGATCGACGCTTCGATCGGCAAGGCTCGGCGCGGTCAGACCCGCTCGAGCCGCGTGACGCCTCGCGGAAGCGACCGAACGGACGGGCGCGAAGCGTGGGCCGGCGACGCCATCTCCTCTCCCAGCCGGTCGACCAGCGCGCGGAACCGATCAGGGATCGGCTCGTGAAGGACGCCGTCGTAGATCTCCCTCAGCTCCTTGCCGATTTGCTCGCTGATCTTATGCTGGGTCGACGGCTTCAAACGCATCTGAGACCCTCCGGACTTCCCCCGCGAGACGGTAGTTTCGATCGCGCCCAGGTCGACAATATGGTCGGTTCGTGTCGAAAAACCGGCGTGGGTGTTTCCTGAGTTTTTCCTGATTCTTATGATTAATGACTAATTATTGCGGAAAGGTTACCAAGCTCGCTTGGCGGGTGTGGGTCGGTTTGAAGGTCCGCTACCGCCATTTTGAGCCTTCCCATGATGCCGACGGCAGGGCTCGTCTGCGTGAGGCTCGGCAGCGTGGCGCGAGGAGGTGGAGCTGACGCAGGTTTCGAGTGCGCGCCGCGCGGCGTCTCGGCGAGACGTTGCGCGAGCAGAAGGAGACGGTAAGACTCAATCAAGGTCGCCTCGGACCGTCAGCTAATCGCTAACTCGGCGGTTTGCCTCACATTCGCCGCACTGCTCGCGCAGCCTTCCAACAAGACGACGGCTTCCGCTCTCCTCCCCCGCTGGGGCCGTTCGCACGAAGCGCCGCGACCCCGGATGTAAGGGCGCGGCGTTTTTTTTGTTTAGGCAGTTGATCACCTTCTTCAGCCAGGCCGAATACAAGGGAGGCGGGCGAGACGCCCAGACCGGAGACGCGGGGGGGCGCACGCAGCTGCGCTTCGAGTTGCAGTCGCGAGGAGTTGAAAGGTCATGCGCCGAGCGGTGTTCCCAAGGAGCTCAACGATCGCGCCGATTCTGACCCCGCCATGAAACCCTCTTAGTCGACCAAGCCATGCGTGCAGCCAACGAGATCGACTTTTGGCGCGGCTTCGCCCTTGTGACGATCTTCATCAATCACATCCCGGGTGGTTTCTTCGAGCGCTTTACGTTCAAAAACTTGGCCATCTCCGACTCGGCGGAACTGTTTGTGTTTCTCGCCGGTTGGGCGCTACGAAAAGTGGTCGAGGGGCCAATCGGGGACCTCGCCACTCCCTGGCTGACGCTGCGGCTCGCGGCGCGGGCGTTGCAAGTCTATTTTGCACAACTCGTCATAACGGAACTCGCCATCGCCCTGCTTGCGGGCGCAGCGCTTCTTCTCGACGCGCCCTTTTTTCTCGACTGGCACAACGCATCGGCGGTGTTCGAAGACCCGGTGCGCGCTCAGCTCGGCCTCGCTCTCCTTTCGCATCAGCTTGGCTATTTCAACATTCTGCCTCTTTATGTGGTCCTGACCTCTTTCGCGGTCGCGATGGCCCTCTTGGATCGCCACGCGCGCCCCTTACTTCCACTGGTTTCCCTCACGGTTTATCTCTACGCGCTCGCGACCGGCGCAAATTTCCGAACCTGGCCCATAGAGGGCACGTGGTTCTTCAATCCCTTGAGCTGGCAACTGATTTACGTTTTGGGCTTTTTGCTCGCGGGCACGGACGGGCTCGGCGGTTTGACCCGCCGATGGCGTCGGTCACTCAGATGGGCGGCTGTCCCGATCGTCGCCGCCGGCGCGGTCTCCGCCTGGTGGGGCTTTTCGCCCGATCCCGTGTCCGTGCCAGCGCCCAAACTGGCGTTCGTGTTCGACAAGACCTATCTTTCGCCGGCGCGGCTCACGCACAGCCTCGCGCTGGTGGCGCTTATCGGCGGGGCTTACCCGGCGATCAGCCACCGACTGCCAAGGACCGGAGCCTTTCTTTCTTCCTTGGGCCGCAATTCTCTGAACGTCTTCTGCGTGGGATCGCTCCTGAGCTTGCTGGCGCAAATATTCCGTTTCGTCTATGGCGGCCAAATCGTAACCGACGCGATCATCGTCGTCTTGAGCGTTCTAGCGATGAGGGGCGTGGCATGGGTATCGGAATGGCGCGAACACGCAAGAGCAAGAGCAAGCTTAGAGCAGCGCTCGCCTTCCTGACCGGCTGCGCGCTCGCTGGAGCCTCGCCGCTACGCGGCGAAGATGCGCCTGCTGCGGCGACCGCCAACCTCGCGCCGCCGCTCAGCCCCACCTGCGCCGCGCCCAACGCGGACATCGCGGCGCCGACGACGCTGCCTGTTCTCGCGGCGGCGTTGAAGGGGCGCAAGTCGGCGCGCCTTCTCGCCATTGGCTCCTCGTCCACCGTCGGGGTCGGCGCATCTTCCAACGGCAAGGCCTATCCCGCCCAGCTGGAAGCCATTCTCGAGCATGCGCTGCAGGGCACCGATCTGGAAATTATCAGCCGCGGCGTCTCGGGCGAGACGGCGAATGTCGCCGCAGAGCGGCTCAGGAGCGAGGTAGCGTTGGCCAAGCCCGATCTGGTTCTTTGGCAGCTCGGCACTAACGACGCCATCGCCCGCGTTCCGGCCGCAAACTTCGAGGACACGGTGCGCTCCGCTGTAGCTTGGCTGAAGGAGAACCAAATCGACGTCGTGCTCGTCGGCATGCAATATACGCCGCGCTTTGCCAGGGATCCGAACTACGCCGCGATCCGGGATAGCTTGAGGCGGATCGCAGCCGAACAGCACGTCCTCTATGTGCGCCGGTACGACGCCATGCGTTACATCGCGCAAGCTCACGCCAATCTCGAATTGATGGCGAAGGACAATTTCCACCTCAACGACCTCGGCTATCAATGCATGGCGGAACATGTCGCGCATGCGATGATCCTCAGCCTCTTTTCCGCCAAGCCGCGAGGGTCGGCGGAGTGACCGGCGCGCGATGGGGCAAGCGGCCAGGATGTGACTGTTGAAGATCGTGAGATCGCGGGCGGGCCGGCTGCATCGGCCGGATGAGGCGCCTACGAGCGCCTGTTCCGCCGGCGTGCAAGGGACGGCTAGGCCGGCGTTTCTGCCGAGTTGGCGCTTGAGGGCCGCGAGAACCTGTGCAGGGGTCTCGAACGGCCGAAATCCGCCATAAGCCGCCGTTCAAGCGGACCGCGCGGATTGGCGACAGAGGCAGCGCGGGCTGATAGAGGTCGAAGGATGAGTCGGCGAGCCGAAAAATCGCCCGAGGTCGTGGCGATTGTCGCCGTCGCGAAGAACGGCGTCATTGGCGCGCGGGGCGGCCTTCCCTGGCGCATTTCGGGCGATCTCAAGCGTTTCAAGGCGTTGACGATGGGCAAGCCGCTGATTCTCGGGCGGCGCACTTTCGAGTCGCTGCCGCGCGCGCTGCCGGGCCGGGAACTCGTGGTCGTCACGCGCGAGCCGCGCTTTTTGGCGCCGGGCGCGCATGTCGCGCGAAGCCCGGGTGAAGCGCTGGCGGTCGCGCGCGAAATCGCGCGAAATTCGGACGCGAAAGAAATCTGCGTCGGCGGCGGCGCCGAGATTTACCGCGCGCTGCTGGAGGCGACCGACCGCATCGAGCTCACCGAGATTGACCTCAATCCGGAAGGCGACGCGTTCCTGCCGCCCTTCGATCCCGTGGAATGGCGCGAGACGGGGCGCGTTTTGACACAGCGGGGACCCAAGGACGAGGCCGACTACGCCTTCGTGACGCTCGAGCGGCGTCGAGATCGGCCCGAAATTTAGCTCGGCTGCGCCGCGGATCTCGCGGGAGCAATTCTCTTTGCTTGGCGATCGCATAGCCGGCGTGGGAATTCCCGGACGACAACCGGTCTGGCGGCCGCCAAGTTGGACAGCCCCGGCCAGACTGGCGGATAAAGAGCGCCCGTGTTCCAGTTCCAGTAATCGCCGCGCCAGGCCGAGACACACGCCCGCCCAGAAGCTTAAGAGACCGGCGGAGCCCGCCACACCGCGCCCCTGGTCGGGGAGTTTGGGCGTCCGGCTGGAAACTTTCTGCTTGAAAGCCACTTAGCTTCTAGCGTCTCAACCCGAGGGTTTACCGATGGTGGCGAGGACTTCCCCCATGGCGGGTCGAGCGCAAGCGCGCAGGACCTCGAAAGCGCCGTTGGCCGGCCGTCGGATCCTGCTCGCGGAGGACGAGGCGCTGATTGGATTTCATCTCAAACGAATCTTGGAGGATTTCGGCTGCGAGGTGGTCGGTCCGGTAGGGAGCCTCGACGAGGTTCTGGAAAGCGTCCAGCATGGGAAGTTCGATGGCGCGCTGCTCGACGTCAATCTCCGTAGCCGGCAGATATTCGAGATCCTCCCTACTCTGCAAAAACTCGGATTGCGGATCATTCTCGCGTCGGGCTACGACGACGCGACGCTTTTTCCGCCCGCCTATCGCGCCATGCCGCGTATCGCCAAGCCGTTCAGCGAGAAAGAGCTGCTCGGCATTAGCGAAAAAACCTTCGCCCATCCGCGCCGCGCGCGCCTTGTTCCTGCGAAAGCGCTCGAGCGATAGGAAGTCGCCAATTCAGAGTCGAAGGCGCTTCAGAATTTTTGGGCTCTAGCGCGTGTTACCAAAAAGCGTGAAGCGGTTTTGGGAAAGAACACGCGCAATCAACACTTTCTAGAGCACGTTCGACCTTGAGCGCTCTGAAGGCGCTCTAGCGCTATGCGGACGCGGCGCCCGACTCCACTGCGCGCGCGCCAGCAGGAGCCTCCACCGGAAATGCGAGCGTCACCCGCACGCCGGCGGGATTGAAATCGATGCCGGTCTTGCCATTGAGATCGTGGCCGATGACTTGAGCGATCAATGTCGTGCCGAAGCCCTCCGACGCGTTAGCCTTCACTTTCGGTCCGCCGCTCTCCTGCCAGACCAATTCGACCGTCGGATTGACGCCTTCGCTCACTCGCCAGTAGATGCTGAGGACGCCGCGCCGCGTCGACAGGGCCCCATATTTGACTGCGTTGGTGGCCATCTCGTGCAGAGCCATCGACATAGGCATCACGGCCCGGGCGGGCAGAAGCAGCGGCGGTCCCGAAACGCTTAGACGCGTCTCGTCGGGGGACCGATACGGCGCCAACACGGCGGCCAGAAGCTCGCTCAGCTCAACGCCGATCCAACGCGTTTTGGTCAGAAGGTCATGTGCGATCGCCAGCGCTTTGAGGCGGCCTGTGAAGGCATTGCCAAAATTCTCGAGCGAGCTCGAGGAGCGCACCGTCTGCGTCGCCACCGCCTGGACGATGGCCAAAATGTTCTTCACACGATGATTGAGTTCCGCGACCATCATGGTCTGTCGCTCTTCCACGCGCTTGCGTTCGGTCAGGTCGATCAGCGTGACGATCGAGCCGACATTGGCCATGCGATCGTCGATGAGAGGCCCGGCGTTGAGCAGATAGGCGGACTGGGCGTGACGTTCGCCGCGCAATTTGACCTCGACGCCGTGGAACGGCTTGGTCGCCAGCATCGTGTCGAGGCTGTCGACGGAAAAGCGCGCCAGCGTTCCTGCGCCCTCGCTGTTCTGCGCGACGAGTGGGAAGGCTTCGGAAAAGGTGCAGCCCACGGGCGGCCGCTCGGCGAGCTGCTCGGCTCGCCAGCTCGCGTGTGTGATGCGGCCGTCCGGCGACAGCACGACGACGGCCTCGGTGGCCTGCTCGAGAACGGATCGCGCGAAGCGCTCGGCGGCGGCGATTTGCTCCGCGCGGCGACGGATCGAAAGATCGGTCAGCCGAACCAGAGTCGTCTCGGTCTCCCCGATCGAGATCGGTCGCGACCAGACGGAGACGGGCATGGCGTCGACGCCATTGCGCAGGAGGCTCGCCTCCGACGTGACTTCGGGAGCGAGCTTTGGCGGCTCTCCATCGAAAAGCGAAGCGAAATAGCGGCCGACGAGACGCTCGGATGGATAGCCGGTCAGTTCGCAGAGCCGGTCGTTGACATAGAGAATGACGCCGTCCGGCCCAGCGGTCAGCGCGCCATCGCTCATCTGCTCGACCAGCACGCGATAGGGCTCTTCCGCGCCGTGCAGCAGCACGACTTGCGGACCGTCCAGGCCGCGCATGACGACGATTGCGTCGATGTCGCCGTGATGGATGGCCTCAACGGTTTCCTGAGCGTCTTTGAACAGCGGCGCTTTGGGATCTCGGTCGGCTTCGGACATGGTCATGCTCTGCACATGAGGGACGCCGGTTCAGGTCGGCCGGATGTCGAGGCCGACGAGCACTTTTTCCGTATCGGACAGGTCGCCGATGATGCGTTTGAGCGGCTCGGGCAAGTGGCGGATCAAGGTGGGAATGGCGACAATCTGATGCCGCATGGCGAGCGCCGGATCCTTCATCAGGTCGATGATTTCGATTTCATAGCGTCCCGGGAGATGCTGCTCGCAGATCTTCTTCAAATTGGCGATAGCAGCGATCGATTTCGGCGTTTGACCCGCCACATAGAGCCGGAGATTGTAACCGTGGTTTTCGGTCATGCTTTGTCCAGTCATTTCCTCGGCCGGCCGACCGGCTTGGCGGGTTCTCCAATCGTCGTTCTGGTGAGGCGGCTTGCTCCCATGGCGACGCGGTCCGTCGCCAGCTGATCCTCGCGAGCCATTCCCTCGCGGTTGAGAAGAGCCACTTCTGTTTCTTCGCTGGTCAGCTGAGCCTGCAGCATCTCTATCTGCGCGGCGATTTCTCGCCGCCTACGCCGCAGCTCGCGGCTACGCCGCTCGATCTCCTGCTCGCGAACGAGGATTGCCGCCTTGTCCTTGGCCTCTTGAGCAAGCCGCGCTGAGCCGGTGAGCACCCCTTCCGGCCCCAAATAAGCCGCGCGCAATTTGATCCCGTCGGACGTCAGGATGAATTCGCGGACCTGATTGCTGTGGGCCATGCCGCGCGACTTCAAAAGGTAGAGTTGCCGGTTATGCTCGCCATTGCTCTCGCGATTGTAGAGCAACAGCCACGTGTCCATCAGCGACGAGATCTGGACTTCTGTCGCCGCGCTTTCGCCCGTAAGGACGCCGACATTGGTGAAAAGCGCCGTGACGCACCTGGTCTTGAGAAAATCGACTAGGCGAAGCAGCATCGAGTGCACGTCCCCCGTCGCGCCCGCGTAGAGCAATGCCGACAGGGGATCGACGATGACGGCGGCAGGCTCAAAATCCGCCACCTCGCGATACATGGTCGCCAAATGCGTTTCGAGCCCAAAGAGACTTGGTCGGCGAGCGCTGAATCGCAGTAGCTTCTTGTCTTGCCATTTTTGCAGGTCTATGCCGATCGAGCGCATATTGCGGATAATCTGACTCGGCGACTCTTCCATCGCGAAATAGATGCAGCGTTGACCGGATGCGCAGGTTGCGTCGACAAAATGCGCCGCCATGGTCGATTTGCCGCTGCCGGCCGAGCCGGACACCAGAATGCTCGAGCCTCTGTAATACCCCTGGCCTTCCAACATCTCGTCGAGATCGGGAATGCCGCTCGTCAGCCTTTCCGTCGAGGCGTCATGCGCGAGGCCGCTCGAGGTGATCGGCATCACGGTGACGCCCTGCTCGTCGAGGAGGAACGGGTATTCGTTCGTCCCATGCGCGGAGCCGCGATATTTGACGATGCGCAGGCGGCGCGTTGAGAGTTGATCGTGAACCCGATTGTCGAGCAGGATCACACAATCCGCGACGTATTCCTCCAATCCAAAACGCGTCAGCGTGCCTTCGCCCCGTTCGGCCGTGATGATCGCGGTGACGCCCTTCGATTTCAGCCACTCGAAGAGCCGGCGCAATTCGGAGCGGAGCGCCGACTCGTCTTCCAAAACGCCGAATAGCGTCTCGATGGTGTCGATAACGACTCGTTTGGCGCCGATCGAGTCGATGGCGAAGCCAAGACGTATGAATAGACCCTCGAGATCATAATCGCCCGCCTCGGCGATCTTGGCGCGTTCGATCTCGACGTGGTCGATGGCGAGCTTGTTTTGAGCGATCAGCCTGTCGATGTCATAATTGAGCGAGCCGACGTTCTTGATGAGGTCTTGGGGCCGCTCCTCGAAGGCGATGAAGACGCCGGGCTCGTCGTATTGGACGACGCCATTGTAAAGGAACGTCATACCGAAAAGAGTCTTGCCACAGCCGGCGGAGCCACAGAGCAACGTCGGCCGACCCTGCGGAAGGCCCCCTTGAGTGACCTCATCCAGACCGCTGATGCCCGTTCGCGCTTTGCCGATGGCAGGCAACTTGTCGCGCGTTGTTCGCTTCTTTCCCGCCACAGAATTTTCTCTCCAGCTCCGATGTTCCTTAGCCTTGACAAAACAGACTCATGTTTCACCATTGGATCGAAAAATAGAGGGGCGCGCGCCACTTGAAAGAGGGCGGTCGAGGTTGCGCCCGCCGGAACAGGCCGGAGCCGCGCGCTTGCCTCTTGCCTGGGCGACGCTAGGTAAGCGCTTTGCGGCAGAGAGGGAATTTGCGGCCGAGAGGGTGTTCGACATGACCCAAAACGAATCCGACAAAGGCAAGCCCGGCGTGGCCGGAAAAGAGGCGGATCATTACAAAGGCATGGTCGATTTTGATTTCGCCCTGGGCCCAAGCGTGATCATATGCGCGGCGGCGGGGGCTGTCCTCGGGTTAGTCCTCGCCATGTGGGCAACAACGGAGATCGGGATTATCGTCGCGACGACGATTTGCTTCGCAATCCTGTCGGGCCTTTTCGGGATGTTCGTCCCCTGGTACAAGCCGAAGTCGCGGTGACGCTCGCATAGGCGAACGCCGCTCTAGGAGTCCGTCGCTCGCTCCAATCGAGGCGAGTGGAACGCCCCACGCGGTCATCCGGCTCGCAAAAAAGGAACGGGAGAGGCGCCAGCGGAGCGATCTCACAGTCCTGTCATCTCCTCGATTCGCGGGCGCTTCTCGTCAGGCGACCGAGTGGCGGAACCCCGTCGAGAGCGCCATTAAGAGCGACATGGCCAGCAGGTTCAGCCAGCCTTCGCCGGGTCTCGGGCCGGGCGTGGGAAGAATCGGCAAATTATCGGGTTTCAAGGTGAAGGTGTTGGAGCCGATGAGCTCCCCGACGTTGAAGCCGTTGCCCGCGCCGATGATCGTGCGTCCGTCGAGATTGGGCAGATCGAAGGTGGTAATTCCGTTCCCGCCATAAGTCGGGCCGAGGACCGAAAACAGCGCGGGGTTCTGCGGGATGGACAGAGTCTGGCCATCGGCGAAGGCCCATCCCGCCGGCGCGAAATCGCCGGCGAAGAGCGAAATTTCGCCGAGCGTCGGGATGTTGGCGTTAAAGGCCGCGCTGCCGCCGATGGCTGGAAAATTCCCGCTGATCGCGATGATGTAGTGCAGCCCCAGCGACGGGCCGATGTTGTTCACAGGCGCATTGCCATGGCCGGGAAGGTTATTCGTCTGAAGCTGGGTCGTCTCCTGGCCGAAAACCTGGGCGAGGTTTACGCCGGCGCCGACGCCGACTGCGCT
>Ga0335078_10005873_pt1 | contig 18157 bp, 30 predicted proteins | sample Lox_Sample_32_FD_206711 | JGI IMG/M metagenome (GOLD analysis project Ga0335078, IMG submission 206711) | Soil microbial communities from Loxahatchee National Wildlife Refuge, Florida, United States - Lox_Sample_3.2 | ecosystem: Environmental > Terrestrial > Soil > Wetlands | place: USA... | reverse complement strand
GTGGAGAGGACCCCGGAACCAGGGACGTGGAGAGGACCCCGGAACCAGGGACGTGGAGAGGACCGCGCGACCCGCTCGCGGAGATCGCCGGCGACCTCCGTGGTTTTTGCTTTGGAGACACGAGCGGAACAACAAAACGGGCAGCCCACGATGGTGGGCTGCCCGTTCTTAGTCGTGCTAGCGAGGGCGAGAAGCCGTCAGGCTTCCGGCTGGCCCTCAGCCTCGGAGTCGTCCGCGATCTCGGAGGCGTCCGCGGTGTCGGTGTCCTCGGCGGCGGTGTCCTCGGCGGCGGTGTCCTCGACCTCGGGGGCCTCGGTGTCCTCGACCTCGGCCGCCAAGTCCGTGGCCGCCGAGTCCGTGGCCGCCGAGTCCGTGGCCGCCGAGTCCGTGGCCGCCGAGTCCGTGGCCGCCGAGTCCGTGGCCGCCGAGTCCGTGGCCTCCTCGACCGTCTCGGCAGCGGCAGCCGGGGCGGCAGCGGCAGCCGGGGCGGCAGCGGCGGCAGCGGCAGCGGCCGGACGGCGGGTACGGCGACGCGGCCTGCTCGTGGCGACCTCGTCCGTGACCAGCTCGATGACGGCCATCGGGGCGGCGTCGCCCTTACGGTGACCGATCTTCGTGATCCGGGTGTACCCACCGGGACGGTCGGCCATGGCCGGGCCGATCTCGGTGAACAGGTTGTGTACGATGCGGTCTCCCGTGCCGTCAACCCGGCGGTTGGGTGTGATCACGGTCTCCACTTGCCGACGGGCGTGCAGGTCGCCGCGCTTGGCGAGGGTGATCAGCTTCTCCGCGTACGGACGCAGCCGACGCGCACGGGCCTCGGTCGTAGTGATCTTCCCGTGCTCGAAAAGGGAGGTGGCCAAGTTCGCCAGAATGTGCTTCTGGTGAGCCGGGCTGCCGCCCATCCGGGCACCCTTGGTAGGCGTGGGCATTGTTACCCCTCGGTCGTTCCTTTTTTGGTCTCGGCTCCCGCTGCCGGGGGCTCGATGATTTCTCACCACCCGCTACCGGGGGCTTGAAGGTCCTGCCGGTTTAGGGCTCAGCCCCCGTACCGCGGGCCCGATAAGATCCGAAGGATCGGGCCCGCGGCGGGGATTTCTGTCTTAACCCCCGTACCGCGGGCCCGATAGCCCGCAGCGGTGGGTTCCGGTGGTCGCCCGCCGGGCTGTCCGGAGGTCGCTCCCCGGGCTGTCCGGTGGTCGCCCGCCGGGCTGTCCGGTGGTCGCCCCCGGGCTAGTACTGCTCGGTCTCGACGTAGCTCTCGTCGTCGTCTCCGGCGAACGAGTCCACGGCGCTGCTCGGGTCGAACCCGGGCGGTGAGTCCTTGAGCGACAGGCCCATGTCGACCAGCTTCTGCTTGACTTCCTCGATCGACTTGGCGCCGAAGTTCCGGATGTCGAGCAGGTCCTGCTCGCTGCGTGCGACGAGCTCACCCACGGTGTGGATGCCCTCGCGCTTGAGGCAGTTGTAGGACCGGACCGTCAGGTTCAGGTCCTCGATCGGCAGCGCCAGGTCCTGCGCCAGCGCGGCGTCGCTCGGCGACGGGCCGATGTCGATGCCCTCGGCGTCGACGTTCAGCTCACGGGCCAGGCCGAACAGTTCGGTCAGCGTCTTGCCTGCGCTGGCCACCGCGTCGCGGGGACGCATGCACTGCTTGGTCTCGACGTCCAGGATGAGCCGGTCGAAGTCGGTTCGCTGCTCGACCCGGGTGGCCTCCACCTTGTAGGTGACGCGGAGCACCGGCGAGTAGATCGAGTCCACGGGGATCCGGCCGATCTCCTGGCCGGGCTGCTTGTTCTGCGTCGCGGAGACGTAGCCGCGGCCGCGCTCGACCGTGAGCTCCATCTCCAGCTTGCCCTTGCTGTTCAGGGTCGCGATGTGCAGCTCGGGGTTGTGTACCTCGACGCCCGCGGGCGGCGCGATGTCCGCCGCGGTGACCGCGCCGGGGCCCTGCTTGCGCAGGTACATCACGACCGGCTCGTCGTGCTCCGAGGAGACGACAAGCTGCTTGAGGTTGAGGATGATGTCGGTGACATCCTCCTTGACCCCGGGCACCGTGGTGAACTCGTGCAGCACGCCTTCGATGCGGATCGAGGTGACCGCCGCCCCCGGGATGGAGGACAGCAGGGTCCGCCGGAGCGAGTTCCCGATCGTGTAGCCGAAGCCAGGCTCCAGCGGCTCGATGGTGAACTTGGACCGGTAGTCACCGATCTGCTCCTCCCCGAGGGAGGGTCGCTGTGCGATGAGCATGGGACTTTCCTTTCCGCCGGACCGCTATATGACCGGCGAACGGCGGCGGGGCGACCTTCACCCCGCCCTATTTGTTTTAGAGGCTCAGTGCCGACTACTTGGAGTAGTACTCGACGATCAGCTGCTCTTGGACCTGGGTGTCGATCTGTGCCCGGGCCGGGAGCTGGTGAACGAGGATGCGCATCTGGTCCGGCATGACCTCAAGCCACGCAGGAACGGTGCGCTCGCCGGCCTCCGCGCGGGCGACGACCATCGGGGTCAGCTCAAGGGACTTGGCCGTGACCTCGATGACGTCATTCTCGCTCACCCGGTAGGACGGGATGTCCACCCGGCGGCCGTTGACAAGGAAGTGACCGTGCTTGACCAGCTGGCGGGCCATGTCCCTGCTCTTGGCGAAGCCTGCGCGGTACACGACGTTGTCCAGGCGGCTCTCCAGGATCTGGAGCAGCGTCTCGCCGGTACGGCCAGACTTGCCCGCGGCCTCGTCGTAGTAGCCAGAGAACTGCTTCTCGAGCACGCCGTAGATGCGGCGGGCCTTCTGCTTCTCGCGGATCTGCAGCAGGTACTCGCTGTCCTTCTGCCGGATCCGGCCGTGCTCACCCGGTGGGTAGGGACGGATCTCGATCGGGCACTTCGGCGAGTCGCACTTGGAGCCCTTGAGGAAGAGCTTGACCTTCTCACGGCGGCACAGCTTGCAGTCCGCCCCGGTGTAACGAGCCATCGCTTGCGTGTCTCCTCAGACGCGCCGGCGCTTGGGCGGCCGGCAGCCATTGTGCGGAACGGGGGTGACGTCCTGGATGGAGCCGACCTCGAGACCGGTCGCCTGCAGCGACCGGATGGCCGTCTCACGGCCGGAGCCCGGCCCCTTGACGAAGACGTCGACCTTGCGCATGCCGTGCTCCATGGCACGGCGCGCCGCGGCCTCCGCGGCCTGCTGGGCGGCGTACGGGGTGGACTTGCGCGAGCCCTTGAACCCGACCTGCCCCGAGGACGCCCACGAGATCACGTTCCCGGTCGGGTCGGTGATCGAGACGATGGTGTTGTTGAACGTAGACCGGATGTGGGCGTGCCCGTGGGCTACGTTCTTCCGCTCCTTGCGGCGTACCTTCTTGGGTGCGCCCTGCTGGCTGCTCTTGCGAGGCGGCATCTGCTTCCTGATTCCTTAGGAGGTGATCGATCCCGACGGGGACTACTTCTTCCCGGCCTTCTTCTTGCCGGCGACGGTCTTCTTCTTGCCCTTGCGGGTGCGCGCGTTGGTCTGCGTCCGCTGACCGTGCACCGGCAGCCCCCTGCGGTGCCTGATGCCCTGGTAGCAGCCGATCTCGATCTTCCGGCGGATGTCCGCGGCGACCTCACGGCGAAGGTCACCTTCGACCTGGTAGTTCGTGTCGATCCACTCGCGCAGCCGCTGCAGGTCGTCCTCGGTGAGCGCGTGAACCCGGGTGTCGCCGCTCACGCCGGTCGCGGCGAGGGTCTCGGCGGCACGGGTGCGGCCGATGCCGTAGATATAGGTCAGCGCGATCTCAAGCCGCTTCTCGCGCGGCAGGTCGACGCCGGACAGACGTGCCATAAGGGCAGTTCTCCTTCGTGTGGTGGAGGTCCTCCGCGCCGCTCCCCGCCCCTGCCCGAGGCGGGCCCCGGCCTCCAACCGGGGGTCACGGTCTCAGTCGACCGTCTGCGGTGCGCGTATTTCGTCGCTGTATTTTGTTGTAGACAGGCGCGGCTGGCGTACTGCCTCAGCCCTGGCGCTGCTTGTGCCGAGGGTCCGAGCAGATCACCATGACGCGGCCGTGGCGACGGATGATCCTGCACTTGCTGCAGATCTTCTTGACGCTCGGCTTGACCTTCACGGCAAACTTCTCCTCATGGCCCGTAACTAATGGGCCGGTTAGCCTTACTTGTACCGGTAGACGATGCGGCCACGGCTCAGGTCGTAAGGACTGAGCTCTACGACCACCCGGTCATCCGGCAGGATCCGGATGTAGTGCATCCGCATCTTCCCGCTGATATGGGCGAGTACCTTGTGCCCGTTGTCCAGCTCCACTCGGAAGAAGGCATTCGGCAACGTCTCGACCACCGTGCCCTCGATCTCGATGGCGCCGTCTTTCTTGGGCATATCCTCCGCACTTCTGTTCGGCTAGCACAGCATCCTGCGTAGTCATGGTTGGTATCGCGGCTGTCCGCGGCAGCCCAGGCGGGAAACGCCGAGCTGGACGTGACATACTCCTCCGCGGCAGCCGTGCAGCTAAGCACCACGCCGCCATGCGGGAAGTCAGCCGATGGGCCGCAGCAGAGTCTACTGCACCCGTCCCGCGAACGCGAACCGGCAACATAACGTCGAGACCGCGCGTGCTATTCCCCGGAAAACCAGCTTCCAGCGGGAGGCCGTCCGCGCGGCTCGGCGCATGTGCCACATGACAGGGTACCCGATGGCGCCGCCGCATGCCGACCACGGGGCCGTGACCTGGGCAGGTAACGCGAGCCATGGGTCTAGCGCTGTCGGCATGTAACCTCGTGCGCCCCTGCACGGGGGTGGGAGGCAACATCATGCGTATCCCCCGCACGCGGACCCTGATCGCCACCGCTGCCGTGGCGGCCGTGACGGCGACCGCCGGGTTCATGATCGCGAGCACGGCCGGCGCCGGCACCACGACCGCGACCGGCACGCTGACCGCAGTCAGCGGGAACACGGGCACCGGGAACAACGGCGCCACGCTGTCCATCACGGCGGGCGAGTCCACGATCTCGATCGGGCAGCAGGACACTGTCAGCGGCACGCTGCAGGCCAACGGCGCCGCGGCAGGCCACAGGAAGGTGGGGCTCCTCCGGTACAGCGCCAGGCTGAACCGGTGGAGGCTCGTGCGGGTCAAGGAGACCAGCGCGAACGGCAGCGTGCAGTTCACCGTCCGCCCGCTGGACACGGCCAGGTACGAGCTTGGCTACCGCGGCGGCGCGAAGCTGGGCGCCGTGCGCAGCGGGGCAGTGACCATCACCGTGACGCCGACAGGCAAGCTGGCGACCACGCTGTCCATCGCGGCATCGTCCGCCGCCGTCCAGGCCGGCAGCACCACCAAGATCACCGGAGCGCTCACCACCGTGGACGCGACACCGGTGCCAGGCCGGCCCGTCATCCTCACCCGCTATAACCCTGCCACCAAGAAGTGGGTGCGGGTGGCGGTCAAGCGCAGCGGTCCCAAGGGCGTGGTCTTCTTCGTCCGCGCGCCGTCAACGACGGCCACCTTCGAGCTGGTGTTCCCCGGCGGGCCGCGGTTCGCCGGCTCGCACAGCGGCACGGTCACCGTCACGGTCACCGGCCAGCCGGCCACCCCGGCGCCCGGCGCCAGCACTCCGGCGGCGGGCGGCAGCACCGCGGCCTCCGTGGCATGACCCGCCATCGGCAGCCCTAACGCAGGGTGGCTTCGCCTGGTCCGTCAGCCGTTCGAGCGCGCCGGCGGGCCAGGCGACGTAAGGTGTCAGCACCCGGGCAGCGGCGGATATGGAACCAAATGAGCGCGATGGGGACCGAAGCGGGAGGCACCGCGGTCGACCACGCCCTCACCAGGGCACGGGCGGGTGACGAGGCCGCCTTCCTTGTCCTGTGGGACGCGCTCCAGCCCAGGCTGCTGCGGTACCTCCAGGTCATCGGCTGTGATGACGTGGACGACGTGGCAAGCGAGACCTGGCTGCAGGTCATCCGCGACCTGCCCAAGTTCAGGAAGGGCGGCGTGGACGAGTTCCGCGCCTGGCTGTTCACCATCGGACGGCACCGGGCCATCGACGCCGCGCGGTCCAGGCGGCGGTTCCGCGACAAGATACTGGCCACCGAGCCGGTACCGCCTCCGGTGACGCCGGGCAACCCGGTAGAAGACGAGGTGCTGCAGCGGCTCTCCACGCGGGAGGCCGTCGCCATGGTCGCGGGGCTGTCCAGGGACCAGGCCGAGGTGGTGGCACTGCGCGTGATCGCGGGCCTCGACACCGAGGCCGTCGCCCGGATGCTGCGCAAGTCGCCAGGCGCGGTCCGCGTCGCGCTGCACCGCGGCCTGCGCACGCTGTCTGATGACCCGCGCATTCACCAGATCGAGGAGGTGGATGAGTGAACACGCCCCGCGAGCGAGACCCCCATGAATCGGGCATTGACCAGCTGATCAGTGCGCTGACCGCGGACGGCCGGCCGGACGAGCTGGCCGGCCGCGACGCCGCACTCGCCGCGTTCCGCACGGCGGGCCAGCGCGCCGCGACCGAGCAGACGCTACGGCAGCGCCGGGTTGTCCCCTTTCGCCGGCCGCTGACCGGCCAGCTACCGCCGCGGCTTACCGCGATCGCCGCCGTGGCGGCAGTCATCCTCGCCGTGATCGTCGCGGCGGCGTACACGCAGGCGCTGCCCGGGCCGGCGCAGGACGCCGCGCATACCATCTTCGCGCCGCTCGGCGTGCCCGGTAAGCAGCCGCCCTCTGGCACCGTGCCGAGCCAGGGGCCGGCCGGCATCACCGACGCCACCCAGCCAGGCAACTGCCCTTCCTGCGGCACGGTGTCCACCACACCATCGCCGCGAACGGTGGACGGCTACGTCGTCTCGCTTGCCGTGGACCGTGTCCGCGTGACGGCCGGCGCGGTCGCCGTGCTGACCGGCCGGGTGACCGAATACGGCAACCCGGCGGCCGGCGCGCGGGTCTGGCTGGTCGCAAGGACCGCCGCGTCGGCGCAGTGGAAGGTCGTGGCCACCGGGGTCACCGGCCCGCGCGGCGGGTTCAGGTTCGTGAGCCCGCCGCTCACCACATCCGTGGTTTTCCGCGTGGTCGGCCCCGATCGCGCGTACAGCGGCCCGGTCAGGGTGATGGTGCCGCGCACACCGCTCCCGGCGGGTTCCTAGCGCCGCCTGCGCCGCATCAGGATGAGCCGCCACGGGATGATGATGAGCAGGAACCACGGGATCCACGCCGCGGCGCCGCCCGCGGCGATGGCGATCACCACCCAGAGCACGACCGCAAGCGCGGTCGCCGCTGTCCAGGCGATCCAGGGCACGTCCCTGGCCGGCAGCAGCTGGCCGTCGTACGCGGGTACCAGACCCGGGCCCCTGGGGCCCGAGCCGCCGCGCCGGGTGGGACGGATCCCGGCGGACGGCAGCTGATAAAGGTCGATCGCGGGCAGGTCGGCGAGCAGCGCGTCGAGTTCGCCGAGCGTCCTTGCCTGGAAGACCTGCTCAAGCCTGCCTTCGAATTCCTCCGCCGTCAGCCGCCCCACCGCGTGATGCTCACGCAGCAGCTGCGCGGTCCGCTCCCGGTCCGCGTCCGAGGCGCGCAGTCGCGGGTCACCCGGCATCGCGTCCGCCGCCGGCCACGGAGATACCGGAACGCTGCAGAGTAAGCCGCGCACGTTCCGGATGGACTGTTTCCGCCTTTTCCTCCTCGCGCGCGGTAAGCACCCACGGCCCCGCCACGGTGACGGCCACCGTGTGCTCGAAGTGCGCGGCACGGGACCCGTCGTTGGTGATCACCGTCCACCCGTCGGCAAGCTCGGTCACGAACCGCCCGCCCCGGGTAATCATCGGCTCAATCGCCAGCGCCATCCCCGCCCGCAACCGCGGCCCCTGCCCAGGCGGCCCGTAATTCCGCACGACCGGATCCATGTGCATCTCTGTCCCGATCCCGTGCCCGGTGTACTCGCGGATCAGCCCGTAGTCCCCGGAGTCGAGGACAGACTTCTCGATCGCATGCGACACGTCCCCGAGCCGCTGCCCAGCCACGGCCTGCTCAATTCCCGCCCACATCGAGTCCTCGCAAGCATCAAGCAATGCCTGGTCGGCGGCGCTGATCGAGCCAACACCGACGGACAGCGCCGAGTCTCCATGCCACCCGTCAAGGATGGCGCCGCAGTCAATGGAGATGATGTCCCCGGCCTTGAGCACCTGCTCATTGCCGGGGATACCGTGCACGACCTGCTCATTGACAGAGGTGCAGATAGACGCGGGAAAGCCGAAATAACCCAGGAAGGAAGGCACGGCACCCGCGGCGCGGATCTCGCGTTCAGCGATCACATCGAGTTCCGCGGTCGTCACCCCGGGGCGCACGGCTTCCCTGAGGACCGTGAGGGTGCGCGCAACGACTTGCCCGGCCGCGTACATGCGCTCAATCTGCTCGGGCGACTTGACCTGAATCGCCGGTTCTTTCCGCAGCCGCATGTGTCATCCCTCCGCCTACAACGGTATCTACCGAGGCGTTCCACCGCGACCGGGGAAACCGCCTCAGCCCACGTACGGCTGCAGGGCGGAGAGCGCGCGCCCCGTGACCTCTTCGACGGGCCCGGTAGCGTCGATCCCGACGAGGATCCCCTCGTCCGCGTAGAACTCGATCAGCGGTGAAGTCTGCGAGCTGTACACCTCGAGCCGGTGCCTGATGACCTCTTCCTTGTCGTCGTCCCGCTGGAAGAGCTCACCGCCGCAGTCGTCACAGGTCCCCGGCTGCGACGGCGGCTCGTAGAGCACGTGCCAGACCCGCTGGCAGCGCCGGCAGGTGCGCCGCCCGGACAGCCTGCGGACGACCTCGTCCTCGTCAACGACGAGTTCGAGCACGACCGTCAGCTTCTGGTCCATCTCGGCGAGCATCTTCTTCAGCGTCTCGGCCTGCGGCACGTTCCGCGGGAAGCCGTCGAGCAGGAAGCCCGCCTTGGCGTCCGCCTCCGCGAGGCGGTCGCGCACCATCGCCACCGTGACCTCGTCGGGAACGAGGTCACCGCGGTCCATGTACTCCTTGGCCTTGACGCCAAGCTCGGTGTTGTTCGCCACGTTGTACCGGAAGATGTCACCTGTCGATATGCGCGGGATCGCCAGGTGAGAGGCGATGAAGTGGGCCTGAGTTCCCTTGCCCGCTCCGGGGGGCCCGACGAGGACTATGCGCACTATCGCAGGAAGCCTTCATAGTTACGCTGCTGCAGCTGGCTCTCGATCTGCTTGACCGTGTCAAGGCCAACGCCGACCATGATGAGCAGGCTCACGCCGCTGAACGGGAACTGGTTTCCGACACCGATCACGGCGAGCGCGACCAGCGGGAAGAGCGCCACCACGCCGAGGTAGAGCGAGCCGGGCGTGGTAAGCCTGTTGAGCACGTAGCCGAGGTACTCGGCGGTCGGTCGTCCCGGCCTGATGCCCGGGATGAAGCCGCCGTACTTCTTCATGTTGTCGGCGACTTCGACGGGGTTGAAGGTGATCGACACGTAGAAGAACGTGAACGCGACGATCAGCAGGAAGAACGCGCCCAGGTACAGCCACATGTTCGAGAGCGTCGTGCTGGCGCTGCCGACCTCCATGTAGCGCTCGACCCACGAGACCCAGCCCTGCGGGTTGCTCTGGCTGCCGAACAGCGACACCGCGAGCTGCGGCAGGTACAGCAGGCTGGAGGCGAAGATGACGGGGATGACGCCGGCCTGGTTCACCTTCATCGGGATGTAGGTGGACGTGCCGCCGTACATCCGGCGGCCGACCATGCGCTTGGCGTACTGCACGGGGATGCGGCGCTGCGCCTGCTCCATGAAGACCACGAAGGCGAAGACCACGGCGACCACGATCACCGACAGGGCCCCGGTGAACGCCTTCTTCGTCTGGAAGATGTCTAGCAGCTCACCCGGGATCACCGCGATGACCTGCGTGAAGATCATGACGGACATGCCGTTGCCGATGCCGCGGTCGGTGATGAGCTCGCCCATCCACATGATCACGGCGGTGCCGGCCACCATGGTGACCACCATCGTCGCGATGCGGAAGACCGACGCGCTTGGGATGATCGGATAGGTGCTGATGTCACAGCTGGGGAAGAGCGTGCCACTGCGGGCAAGCTCGATGTAGCCCGTGGACTGCAGGACCGCCAGGCCGATGGTCAGGTACCTGGTGTACTGCGTGATCTTCGTCTGGCCGGACTGGCCCTCGTTCTTGAGTGTCTCCAGCCGGGGAATGACCACGGTGAGCAGCTGCAGGATGATGCTCGCGGTGATGTAGGGCATGATGCCGAGCGCGAACACCGACATGTACTTCAGCGCGTTGCCGCTGAGCAGGTCGACGATCTGCAGCGTGCCTGCGAAGCCGGACGTCGACGCGACGTTCGCGCAGTACGACACGTTCGCCTCGTTGATGCCCGGAGCGGGCAAGCACGAGCCGAATCGGAACAAAGCGATGATGCCCAGCGTAAAAAGCAGCTTTTTGCGCAGGTCGGGCGTGCGGAACGCCCGGATGAACGCGGTCAGCATGCGTGATCCCTCTTCATCGGCGGAACCTGCGTATCAAAACGGCTTCCGTATCTTACTCTCAGGCGTGCCCAAGCAGCCAGCTCGTCCAAGGGCCTTCCCCTGAACGAGCCAGCCGAGGACGCGGACTCAGCATCCACTGTGTGGCGGCCCACTAACTGAGCCTAACCGAGCAGAGTAACCGTTCCGCCCGCCGCCTCGATCTTCTGCCGAGCCGACGCGGAGACGGCGTGCGCGCTCACGCGCAGCGCCACGGTCAGGTCACCGTCACCGAGCACCTTGACGAGCTCGCCGCGGCGCACGGCGCCGCCGTCGGCCAGGGTCTCCGGAGTCACCTCACCGCCCGCAGGGAACAGCTCGGTGAGCCGCCCGATGTTGACGATCTGGTACACGGTCTTGAACCGGGCGTTCGAGAAGCCCTTGAGCTTGGGCAGCCGCCGGGTCAGCGGCATCTGGCCGCCCTCGAACCCGGCGGGCACCTGGTAGCGGGCCTTGGTGCCCTTGGTACCACGGCCCGCCGTCTTACCCTTGGAACCCTCGCCACGGCCAAGCCGCTGCTTCTCCTTGTGGGCGCCGGGGGCCGGCCGCAGGTCATGCAGCTTGAGCATGGCTAGTCCACTTCCTCTACCCGGACCAGGTGGCGGACCGTGTGGATCATGCCGCGGAACTCGGGGCGATCCGGTTTGACCACCGACTGACCGATCTTGCGCAGGCCCAGCGAGCGCAGCGCACCGCGCTGCGTGCTGTTCCCGCCGATCTTCGACTTGACCTGGGTCACCTTGAGCTGTGCCATCGGTGTCCCTCCTTTACGCGCTGGCCGTCGCCGCGGCACGCGCCGCGAGCATCGCCTTGGGCGCCACGTCCTCGATCGGCAGGCCGCGCTTGGCCGCGATCTCCTCCGGACGGCTCAGGTCCTTGAGCGCTGCCACGGTGGCGTGCACGACGTTGATCGGGTTAGACGAGCCTTGCGACTTCGACAGCACGTCGCCGATTCCCGCACACTCAAGCACGGCACGAACCGGGCCGCCGGCGATGACGCCGGTGCCTGGGCTGGCCGGCTTGAGCAGCACCACGCCTGCCGCCGCCTCGCCGCGGACGGTGTGCGGGATGGTGGTGGCGATGCGCGGCACACGGAAGAAGTGCTTCTTGGCCTCCTCGACGCCCTTGGCGATCGCCGCGGGCACCTCCTTGGCCTTACCGTAGCCGACGCCGACCATGCCGTTGCCGTCGCCCACCACGACAAGCGCGGTGAAGCTGAACCGGCGTCCGCCCTTGACTACCTTGGCCACGCGGTTAATGGTAACCACGCGCTCCAGGTAGACGTTCTGCTTCTCGGCCGCGCCGCCACGGCGGTCCTCGCGGCGCTCACGCCGCTCGCCGCCGCCCTGGCCGCCGCGCCGCGGAGCTCCTGGCATTAGCTTTCCTTCCTATCGATCATCACAACGTCAGCCCGGCTTCCCGCGCGCCGTCCGCGAGCGCGGCCACGCGGCCGTGGTACTGGTAGCCGCCACGGTCGAAGACCACGGCGGAGATGCCCGCGTCTCGTGACCGCTCGGCGATCAGCGCGCCGACGAGCTTGGCCTTGGCCGTCTTGTCGCCGCCCGCCGACCTGACGGACTCGTCCAGGGTGGACGCCGCCGCCAGGGTGCGGCCGACGGTGTCGTCGACGACCTGCACGAAGATGTGCCTCGCGGACCGGTTGACGACCAGCCGCGGACGAGCGGCGTCGCCGCTTACCTTCTTACGTACGCGCAGGTGGCGCCGGACACGGGCCCGGGTCTTCGCCGCGGTGCGCGGCCCGACCCGCCCGGTTGCGTATTCGAGCGATGACCTCTTGGCCTGGGTACCAGCCATGACTACTTACCAGCCTTCCCGACCTTGCGGCGGATCACTTCGCCCTGGTACCGCACGCCTTTGGCCTTGTACGGGTCGGGCTTGCGTAGCTTGCGTATCCGCGCCGCGGTCTCGCCCACCAGTTGCTTGTCGATGCCCTCGACCACGAACCTGGTCGGCGCCTCGACGCGGAAGGTGATGCCCTCGGGCGGCGTGACGACCACCGGGTGGCTGAAGCCGAGCGAGAACTCGAGGTCCTTGCCCTTCGCGACGACGCGGTAGCCGACGCCGACGATCTCCAGTGTCTTGCTGAACCCGGCGGTGACGCCGGTCACCATGTTGGCGATGAGCGTGCGGGACAGGCCGTGCAGAGCACGGACCGGACCCTCGTCGCTCGGCCGGCTGACCTTGAGCTGACCGTCTTCCTGAGCCACGGTGATCGGCTCGGCGACGGTGAGGCTCAGGGTGCCCTTGGGGCCCTTGACGCTGACCGCCTGGCCGTCGATGGCCACGTCCACTCCGCTGGGGACGGGAATGGGGAGACGTCCGATGCGCGACATTGTTGTTCCTCCCCTCCCTTACCAGACGTAGGCGAGGACTTCCCCGCCCACTCCGCTCTTCTTGGCCTGCTTGTCGGTCATCAGGCCGCCCGACGTCGAGATGATCGCGACGCCGAGCCCGCCGAGCACCCGGGGCAGGTTGTCCTTCTTCGCGTAAACCCGCAGGCCGGGCTTGGAGACCCGCTTGATGCCCGCGATCGACCGCTCCCGTGCGTTGCCGTACTTGAGCGTGATCACCAGGTTCTTGCCGACTTCCGCGTCCTCGACGCGCCAGCTCGCGATGTAGCCCTCCCGCTGGAGGATCTCCGCGATGCGCGACTTGATCTTCGAGTACGGCATCCCCACGGTGTCGTGGTATGCCGAGTTGGCGTTGCGCAGACGAGTCAGCATGTCCGCGATTGGGTCCGTCATTGACATGGCCGTTTTGGCCTTCCCCGCCGTGGTTTCCTGGCCCTCACAAGGACAGAGCCCCGGACCTGCGGCGCGTAGAGATTTTTACCAGCTGGACTTGGTGATGCCGGGCAGTTCGCCGCGGTGGGCCATCGTGCGGAAGCAGATCCGGCACAGGCCGAACTTCCGGTAGACGGCGCGCGGGCGGCCACAGCGGGTGCACCGCGTGTAGGCCCGGACTTCGAACTTAGGCTTGCGGTTCGCCTTGACGACCAGCGCCTTCTTAGCCATTGACTAGCCCCTCTTCCCAGAGCGCGAACCCGGGCCTGACTTCTTCTTGCGCTCCTTCACCGGTAGCGCGCCGGCCTCCGCGAAGGGGAAGCCGAGTAGCCGCAGCAGCGCCCGGCCCTCGTCGTCGTTCGTGGCCGTGGTGACGAGGGTGATGTCCATCCCCCGCTGCCTGTCCACCTTGTCCGGGTCGATCTCGTGGAACATGACCTGCTCGGTAAGCCCGAAGGTGTAGTTACCCTTCCCGTCGAACTGCCGCGGGTTCAGCCCGCGGAAGTCACGGATGCGCGGCAGCGCGGTGGCGAGCAGCCGGTCGAGGAACTCCCACATCCGGTCGCCGCGCAGCGTCACATGGGCGCCGATCGGCATGCCCTCGCGCAGCTTGAACTGGGCGATGGACTTCTTGGCGCGCGCCACGGCGGGCTTCTGCCCGGTGATCACGGCCAGGTCCCTGATGGCGCCGTCGATCAGCTTCGCGTCCCGTGCCGCCTCGCCGACGCCCATGTTCACGACGATCTTGGTAAGCCCCGGGATCTGCATCACGTTGGCGTACCCGAACTCGTCCTTGAGCGCCGGTGCGATCTCCGCCCGGTACTTGTCCTTGAGCCGGGGCCGGGCCGGCGCCGCTGGTGCCTCTGCTGGCGCCATCAGATTTCCTTCCCGCTCGGACGCAGGACGCGGACCTTCCTGCCGTCCTCGTTGATCTTGTAACCCACCCGCGCCGGGCGCTTGGTCTCCGGGTCGACCAGTTGCACGTTGCTCACGTGGATCGGCGCCTCCTGGGTGACGATGCCGCCCTGGTTGGCAGCCCGTCCGCCCGGGTTGGTCACCTTCTTGTTCTTCTTGATCATGTTCACGCCCTCGACAACGACCTTGTTGGTCGCCGGGTAGGCCGCGATGACCGTGCCGCTAGCGCCCTTGTCCTTGCCGGCCGTGACCAGAACGTGGTCACCCTTTTTGATCTTCATTTAGAGCACCTCCGGCGCCAGCGAGATGATCCGCATGAAGCGCTTCTCCCGCAGCTCACGGCCGACGGGGCCGAAGATGCGTGTGCCACGCGGATCTCCGCCGTCCCTGATCAGGACGGCGGCGTTCTCGTCGAAGCGGATGTAGGAACCGTCTGCGCGGCGGCGCTCCTTGCGGGTACGTACCACGACCGCCTTGACGACGTCGCCCTTCTTGACGCCAGCCCCGGGCAGCGCGTCCTTGACGGTCGCCACGATGACGTCACCGATGCCCGCGTATCGCCGGCCGCTGCCGCCGAGCACGCGGATGCACAGGATCTCCTTGGCACCCGTGTTGTCGGCGACCTTAAGCCGCGACTCCTGCTGGATCACGTCAACTCCTGCTTCGTCACGCCGGTTTGTTCGGCCGGCGATTCGTCTTTAACTGAACGAGGGCTTACTTCGCCCGTTCGAGAATCTCGGCAACCCGCCACCGCTTGGTGGCGGACAGCGGCCTGGTCTCCATCAGGAGTACGCGGTCGCCGATACCGCACTCGTTCTTCTCGTCGTGTGCCTTGTACTTCTTGGTACGGCGCATGACCTTGCCGTACTTGGGGTGCTTCACGCGGTCTTCGACGGCGACCACAACGGTCTTGTCCATCTTGTCGCTCACCACGAGACCCTCGCGGGTCTTCCGGTAACCGCGCTGATCGCCTGCTGCTTCGGCAACCGGCTCGTCGGCAACCGTCTCTGCCGGGTTGGTGCTCATTCGGCCACCTCGCTGGCGCTCGGAGTCCGCATTCGCGAACTCACTGTGCTTTCCTGTTCGCTCGCAAGCTCGCTCACTGTGCGCTCCCTTCGACGTCCGCGCTGGCCTCGTCCTCAACATCGGTGATGATGCCGAGCTCACGTTCCCGCAACACCGTGTAGATGCGGGCGATCTCCTTGCGCACCGCGCGCAGCCGGCCGTGGCTCTCCAACTGGCCGGTGGCACTCTGGAAACGCAGGTTGAACAGCTCTTCCTTAGCCTCGGCCAGCTTGCTGGTGAGCTCCTCAGGAGACGAGGAGCGCAGGTCTGCGGCAGTCAAGCCGGTAGCCATCAGCCCTCACCGATCTCTCGTGTAACGATCTTTGCATTGTCTTCGAGACGCAGCATTGGGAGCTTGTGCTGGTTGAACATCAGCCCTCCCCAATCTCTCGCGTCACGATCTTGCACTTCATCGGGAGCTTGTGGATCGCGCGGCGCAGCGCCTCGCGGGCCACCGGCTCGGCAACGCCGGACAGCTCGAACATGACCCGGCCAGGCTTGACGTTGGCGATCCACCACTCGGGCGAGCCCTTGCCTGAGCCCATCCGCGTCTCAGCCGGCTTCTTGGTCAGCGGGCGGTCGGGGTAGATGTTGATCCACACCTTGCCGCCACGACGGATGTGCCTGGTCATCGCGATACGGGCCGCTTCGATCTGGCGGTTGGTCACGTAGGCGTGCTCAAGTGCCTGGATGCCGAACTCGCCGAACGCGACGTGCGTGCCGCCGCTGGCCATGCCGGTCCGGTGCGGCCGGTGCTGCTTGCGGTGCGCGACCTTACGCGGAATCAGCATCGCTTAGCCCTCCCCAGTGGTTTCCGCCTGCGGCTCCGCCGGGGCAGAGGTCCGCTCGGGGCGGTCACTACGGTTGTCCGGGCGGCTGGAGCGGCCACGACGCGGCCGGTCCCGGTCCTGACCAGGCCGGCCGCCGGTGCGCTGCTGCGCGGCGCGCAGCGCGGCCTGCTGTGCCTCGCGGCCGGCCCGCGTCGGAGCGGCGTCGCCCTTGTAGATCCAGACCTTCACGCCGATCCGCCCGAACGTGGTGCGCGCCTCGTAGAAGCCGAAGTCGATGTCCGCCCGCAGCGTGTGCAGCGGCACCCGGCCCTCGCGGTAGAACTCGCTGCGTGACATCTCTGCGCCGCCGAGGCGACCGGAGCACTGCACCCGGATGCCCTTCGCGCCGCCCTTAGTCGCGCTCTGCATGGCCTTGCGCATGGCGCGCCGGAAGGAGACCCGGCTGGACAGCTGCTCAGCCACGCCCTGCGCGACGAGCTGCGCGTCCACCTCGGGGTTCTTCACCTCAAGTATGTTCAGCTGGATCTGCTTGGCGGTGAGCTTCTCCAGGTCGCCGCGGATCCGGTCGGCTTCCGCGCCGCGGCGGCCGATCACGATGCCGGGACGCGCGGTGTGGATGTCCACCCGCACCCGGTCGGTGGTCCGCTCGATCTCCACCTTGGAGATGCCGGCCCGCTCCATGCCCTTCTGCAGCATGCGGCGGATCGCGACATCCTCGGCCACGTAGTCCTTGTACTTCTTCTCCGCGTACCAGCGGCTCTTGAAGTCGGTCGTGATGCCCAGGCGGAACCCGTGCGGGTTAACCTTCTGTCCCACTATCGGTTCCCTCCCTCATGGTCGTCGGAGACGATGACCGTGATATGGCTCGTTCGCTTGTTGATCCGGTAACCCCGGCCCTGTGCCCGCGGCCGGAACCGCTTGAGCGTGGGGCCCTCGTCGACGTAAGCGGAGGAGATCCAGAGCATGCCCCGGTCCCGTCCGCCGATGTTGTCCGCGTTGGCGATCGCGCTGGCAAGGACCTTGCCAACCGTGTCGCTCGCGGCCTGCGGTGCGAACTGGAGCACCGCCTGCGCCTGGTCGGCGGGCAGCCCGCGGATCAGGTCCACCACCCGGCGCGCCTTCTGCGGCGTGACGCGCACGTAGCGCGCCCTGGCCCTGGCTTCCATTGGTGCGTTTTCCCTTTCTCAGGCTTATCGCCGGCTGCGCCGGTCATCCTTGACATGGCTGCGGAAGGTCCGCGTGGGCGCGAACTCGCCGAGCTTGTGCCCCACCATCGACTCGGTGACGAACACCGGGATGTGCTTGCGGCCGTCGTGCACGGCGATCGTGTGCCCGAGCATCGCCGGGACGATCATGGACCGCCGTGACCAGGTCTTGATAACAGTCTTGGTGCCCTTTTCATTCTGCACGTCCACCTTCTTGATCAGGTGGTCGTCGACGAAGGGCCCCTTCTTCAGGCTACGAGGCATCGAGACTTGCTCCCTACCGCTTGTTCTTGCCGCGGCGGCGGCTGATCAGCCGGTCACTGGGCTTGTGCTCCCGGCGGGTACGGCCTTCCGGCTTACCCCACGGGCTGACCGGGTGGCGACCGCCAGAGCTCTTGCCCTCGCCACCGCCGTGCGGGTGGTCAATCGGGTTCATGGCGACGCCACGGACCGACGGACGCTTGCCCTTCCAGCGGTTGCGACCCGCCTTGCCGAGCTTGATGTTGCCGTGCTCTGAGTTTCCGACCTCACCGACGGTCGCGCGGCACTCCGCGCTCACCCGCCGGATCTCGCCGGACGGCATGCGCAGGGTCGCGTAGCCGCCCTCCTTGGCCAGCAGTTGCACTCCGGCGCCCGCCGACCGCGCGATCTTCGCGCCGCCACCGGGGCGCATCTCGATCGCGTGGATGACGGTGCCGGTCGGGATCGACTTCAGCGGCAGCGCGTTGCCCGGCTTGATGTCCGCGCCCGGGCCGTTCTCCACCCGGTCCCCCTGCTGCAGGCCCTGCGGGCAGAGGATGTAGCGCTTCTCGCCGTCCGCGTAGTGCAGCAGCGCGATCCGCGACGTGCGGTTCGG
>Ga0335078_10005872_pt1 | contig 18158 bp, 14 predicted proteins | sample Lox_Sample_32_FD_206711 | JGI IMG/M metagenome (GOLD analysis project Ga0335078, IMG submission 206711) | Soil microbial communities from Loxahatchee National Wildlife Refuge, Florida, United States - Lox_Sample_3.2 | ecosystem: Environmental > Terrestrial > Soil > Wetlands | place: USA... | reverse complement strand
CACCGTGGACGACGCGATCTCCAGCCGCAAGGCAGAGAGATAGCAGCCGGGCCGGCGCGGGGCGCGCGAGATGGCGACGGTTGAGGTCACCTTCACGCCGCTGCCTGCGCATGTGCGGACGGCCAGACTCGTCGCCACGGCCGTGGCCAGGCGCAGCGGGGTGCCGGAGACGCTGCTTGACGAGGTGCGCCTGGCGGTCGGCGAGGCCTGCTCGCGCGCGGTCGAGGCACACGCGGCGGCCTGCCCGCGCGAGCCGGTCAGGGTTGCCCTGTCCGACTCGGCCGGCCGTTTCGAGATCGAAGTGGTCAATGCCTGCTCCGCGCCGAACCTGACGCACGGCGCGCCGGCGGGCGAGGCGGCGATCGTCCCGCCGGGATTCTCGCTGGCGGTGATCGCCGGACTGGCCGATGACGTGCAGATCAGCGAGACTCCGGCCGGCACGAGCGTGAAGATGAGCTGGCCGCTCTCCGACTCGCTCGCGGCCGGGTCGCCAGCCTGAGAACGCCAGCGAGGACTCTCGGGCCGGTTACTTTCTGATTACGAAATGGTCGCGGCGTCGTGACATCGATACCCTACCTACGTCAACGGGAGCCGGATGCGTAGACTCCCCGGCACTGCCCTGGGCAACGTACTACCTGACGTGATAGGTGCAGTAGATCTGATATTTCCTGATAACCGATAGTCGATGACCGCTGGAGTACCTGGCTGAGCGCGGCGCCGCGCTAGGCTTGCTTTCCCCTGTCGAGGAGGCTAGATGACAAGGCCCGGTTCCGCTCTCGCTCACGGAGCGGCCGCCGTGACTGCCACCGTAGCCGGATCGAACCTGATCTGGGTAGTGATCGTGGCCGTGGTGGCCCTGCTCGCGCTGGCGGTGGCCGGCTTGCTGGTCAGGGAGGTCCTGGCGGCGAGTCAGGGCACGGCGAAGATGCAGGAGATCGCCAAGGCGGTTCAGGAGGGCGCGGCCGCTTACCTGCGGCGCCAGTTCAGGACGCTGGGCGTGTTCGTGGTCCTGATCTTCTTTGTGCTGATGCTGCTCCCGGCCGACACGCTGTCGATCAGGATCGGCCGGTCGGCGTTCTTCCTGGTCGGTGCCCTGTTCTCGGCCACGGTGGGTTTCACTGGGATGTCCCTGGCGGTGCGCGGGAACGTGCGGGTGGCCGCGGCGGCGCGGGAGACCGGCGAACGGCACGCGATGCGGATCGCGTTCCGCACGGGCGGCGTGGCCGGCATGTTCACGGTGGGTCTCGCCCTGCTCGGCGCCGCGGTGGTAGTGATCATCTACAAGTCGAACGCGTCCAGCGTCCTTGAGGGCTTCGGCTTCGGCGCCGCCCTGCTCGCGATGTTCATGCGGGTCGGCGGCGGCATCTTCACCAAGGCCGCCGACGTGGGCGCCGACCTGGTCGGCAAGGTCGAGAAGAACATCCCTGAGGACGACCCGCGCAACGCCGCGACCATCGCCGACAACGTGGGTGACAACGTCGGCGACTGCGCGGGCATGGCCGCCGACCTGTTCGAGTCCTACTCGGTCATGCTGGTCGCCTCGCTCATTCTCGGCCAGGCGGCGTTCGGGTCGGACGGCCTGGTCTTCCCGCTGATCGTGCCGATGGTCGGCGTCCTCACCGCGATGGCGGGGATCTTCTTCGTCGCGCCGCGCAAGAACGACCGCAGCGGCATGACCGCGATCAACCGCGGCTTCTTCCTGTCGGCGATCTTCTCCCTGGTCCTGGTCGTGGTCGCGGCGTTCGTCTACCTGCCGTCCTCGTTCAGCAAGCTTCGGGTCGTCGGCGTGACCGACCCGACGATCCTCGGCGACCACCGGATCAGCCCGCAGGTCTTCGCGATCTCCGCGGTGCTGATCGGACTCGTGCTGGCCAGCGCGATCCAGTTGCTGACCGGCTACTTCACCGAGACCAACCGGCGCCCGGTCAGGGAGATCACCGACTCCTCCCGCACCGGGCCGGCGACGGTGATCCTCTCCGGGATCTCGGTGGGCCTGGAGTCGGCGGTCTACTCGGCGCTGCTGATCGGCGCCGCGGTGTACGGGGCGTTCCTGCTCGGCACCGGCAGCCCCACGCTCGCCCTGTTCGGCGTGGCCCTGGCCGGCACCGGCCTGCTGACGACGGTGGGTGTCATCGTCTCCATGGACACGTTCGGCCCGGTCTCAGACAACGCCCAGGGCATCGCGGAGATGAGCGGTGACGTGGAAGGCGCGGCGGCCAGGGTCCTGACCAGGCTCGACGCGGTCGGCAACACCACCAAGGCGATCACCAAGGGGATCGCGATCGCCACCGCGGTGCTGGCGGCGACCGCGCTGTTCGGCGCGTTCCGCACCACGGTCACGCACGCGCTCGGGAGCGCCGGAAGCACGTTCAGCCTGTCGATCGACAAGCCGAACGCCCTGGTCGGCCTGATCGTGGGCGCATCGGTGGTGTTCTACTTCTCCGGGCTCGCGATCATGGCAGTGGGCCGGGCGGCAGGCCGGGTGGTGTTCGAGGTGCGCGAGCAGTTCAGGATGCACCCGGGGATCATGGACTTCACCGAGAAGCCCGAGTACGGGCGCGTCGTCGACATCTGCACCAGAGACTCGCTGCGCGAGCTGGCCACGCCGGGCTTGCTGGCCGTGCTGACCCCGATCGTGATCGGGTTCGGCTTCGGCTACATTCCGCTCGGCGCGTTCCTGGCCGGAGCGATCGCGGCGGGCGTGCTGATGGCGGTCTTCCTGGCGAACTCCGGCGGTGCCTGGGACAACGCCAAGAAGCTGGTGGAGGACGGCGTCTACGGCGGCAAGGGCTCGGAGGCGCATGCGGCGACCGTGATCGGCGACACCGTGGGCGACCCGTTCAAGGACACCGCGGGGCCCGCGATCAACCCGCTGATCAAGGTCATGAACCTGGTTTCGCTGCTGATCGCCACCAGCGTGGTCAAGTACGCGAGCAACACCGGCCTGCGGGTCGGCGTCGCGCTCGGCGCCCTGGCCATCGTGGTGGGCTCGATCCTCATCGCCAAGCGGCGGCAGACCGGGATCGCGCCGTCGGACTCCGAGGGCACCAGCGGCCCTGAGGCTCCGGCCGACGACGAGCAGCCGGCCAGGGCGGCCACGGCCTGACCACGGTGCCTGCGACGGCATGACCGCCGTGGCGGCGTGGCGGCCTTTGCTCAGCGGGGCCGCTGCCCGACGATGGAGTCATGACACCGCAACGGCAGCTCATCGTCATGCGGCATGCCAAGGCCGGCGAGCTGCCCGGCGGTCCCGACGCCGAGCGCGCGCTGCGCCCGCGCGGGCACCGGAACGCCGTGGCGGCCGGCCAGTGGCTGGCCAGCCGCGGCGTGCTGCCCGACCTGGTGCTCTGCTCGTCCGCCCGCCGGGCCAGGCAGACCTGGCAGCACGTCAGCGGTGAGCTGGCCGGCCAGCCGAAGGTGGCCACCGACCCGCGGCTCTACCAGGCCGACGCCGGCGACCTGCTCGACATCTTCAGCGAGACGCCGCCCGACGTGCGGAGCCTGATGTACGTCGGTCACAACCCTGCCGCCGCCGACCTGGTCGAGATGCTGACCGGCTCGCCGGTCGAGTTCCCCACTGCTGCCGTGGCGATACTCGTGCTGGCCGTTTCGTGGACTGATCTGGCCGGCCTGCCCGGCGCCGCTGCCGGCCTGCCCGGCACGCCGGCCGAGCTGACCGCCTTCTGGTTCCCGCAGGCCGATGTCGGCTGAGGTGCTGCGGCTGCGCGGCGTCGGCGTCTGCCGCGACGGCTCGATGCTGCTGCGCGACATCAGCTGGACGGTCCGCGACGACGAGGCCTGGGTCATCGTCGGCCCGAACGGGGCGGGGAAGACGACCCTGCTCCAGGTGGCGGCCGGCCTGGTGCTGCCCACCGAGGGCACGGCCGAGGTGCTCGGCGAGCCGCTTGAGGAGGCCGACCTCACCGAGCTGCGCAGCCGGGTCGGGATCACGAGCGCCGCGGTCGCCGAGCTTGTGGCACGCGGCGAGAAGGTCATCGACCTGGTGATGACCGCAGGCTACGGGCTGCTGGGCCGCGGCAGCGAGGAGTACGACTCCTTCGACGTGGTCCGCGCCGTCGAGCTGCTCGACGCGGTGGGCTGCGCGCACCTGATCAGGCGCCGGTTCGGCACGCTGTCCGAGGGCGAGCGCAAGCGGGTGCAGATCGCCAGGTCGCTGATGGCCGACCCCGAGGTGCTGCTGCTCGACGAGCCGGCCGCCGGGCTCGACCTCGGCGGCAGGGAGGACGTGCTCGGCCGGATCGCCGCGCTGGCACGCGACCCGCGGTCCCCGGTACTGGTCCTGGTCACCCACCACGTGGAGGAGGTGCCCGAGGGGTTCACCCACGCCATGCTGATGCGCCGCGGCGCCGTCCTTGCCGCGGGTCGGGTCGAGGACGTGCTCACCCCCGACGCGCTCTCCCGCTGCTTCGGCATGCCGCTGATCGTGGAACGGATCGGCGCCCGCTGGACGGCGCGGGCCATGCCGCTGCGCCGCTGACCGGCGCCGCGCCCTAGTATCGCCTCATGCGCCGGGGATCGCGTGGGTAGCGAGGAGATCCTGGCGATCCTGGCCGCCGCGGTCGGGGCAGGCGCGATCAACGCCGTGGTGGGATCAGGCTCGCTGATCACCTTCCCGACGCTGCTGGCGTTCGGCTTCCCTCCGGTGATCGCCAACGTCTCGAACAACATCGGCCTGGTGCCGGGCAACGTCAGCGGGGCCTACGGCTACCACCGCGAGCTGTCCGGCCAGCGGCCCAGGCTGATGCGGCTCGGCATGGCGTCCTGCGCCGGCGGGCTGGCCGGGGCCATCGCCCTGCTCGCGCTCCCCGGCAGCGTCTTCGAGCTCGTGGTGCCCGCCCTGATCATCATCGCGTGCGTCCTCGTCGTGCTGCAGCCGCGGCTGTCGGCCTGGGTGGCCTCGCGGAGCGGCGAGCGCACCGGGCACGGCGGGCCGCTCCTGGTAGCTGGCGTGTTCCTGGCCGGGGTGTACGGCGGCTACTTCGGCGCCGCTCAGGGGGTCCTGGTGATCGGGCTGCTCGGAGTGTTCCTGACCGAGAGCCTGCAGCGGATCAACGGCGGGAAGAACGTGCTGGTCGCGATCGTGAACGGCACCGCGGCAGCCGTCTTCATCGTCTTCGCCCACGTGGCCTGGCTTGCGGTCGGGCTTGTCGCGGTGGGCTCGACGGTCGGCGGGCTGCTCGGCGCCCGGTTCGGCCGGCACCTGCCACCTGCGGTCCTGCGCGTGCTCATCGTGGTGATCGGCGTGATCGCGGCGGTCAAGCTGATCTTCTTCCGCTAACGCCAGCGCGGGGGATGAGCCCCGCGGATCAGGCCGGCGCGGGCGCGAGTATCCCTGCCGCAACGGCCGTGGCGACCAGGTTCCTGGCGAACGCGCCGAGCGGGGCCGATCCGTCCTCGATCAGGCCAACCTTGGCGAGCACCTGGTCGGCGGTGATGTGGTGGCGCGTCCAGGTACCGCCGCCGACGGCCATGTTCTCCAGCATCGGCTGGAGCCGGTCGAGCGCTCGCGCGAACTTCGCGTCGGCGGTCCGCCGCTCGGTGAACTCGTCCCACAGCCCGCGCAGGCGGTCGCGCTGGTCGTCGGGCAGCAGGGCGAAGATGCGGTCAGCGGCCGCCCGCTCCGCGGCGTCCTGCCTGGCCTGCTGCTCCGCGTCGGCGTAGGCGAACAGGTCCCCGGCGTCGATCTCGACCAGGTCGTGCAGCAGAACCATGGTCATGACCCGGAACGGGTCGGCACCGGGGGGCGCGTGGTCGCCGAGCACCGCCGCCATCATGGCCAGGTGCCATGAGTGCTCGGCCGAGTTCTCCTGGCGGCCGAGCCCGGCGAGCACGGTCTGCCTGAGTACCCCCTTGAGCTTGCCGATCTCGGTGACGAACCGCATCTGCTGCTCAAGCCGCTCCATGGGCCCGCTTACTGCGGGCCGAAGCCGAGCAGATGCAGCGCGAGGATCAGCGCAGCGAACCCGATCAGGATCGCGATGGTCCTGATCGCGGAGATCCGGCGCTGCTGCCGCGCGCTTCTGGACTGCGGTCGCCGGTCAGCCGCCCGGTTCTGGCCCGCTCTCGCCGCGTCTGGCTGGGGCGGCTGGCCAGCCGGCCGGCGGAGCTTGCGTGCCTTCCTCCCGTTGCGCCAGCCAGCGGATCCCTGGCGACTCGGCGGCGGAGCGCCGCGTTTGGCCTGCTTGGCGCGCTCGGCGGCGGAGGGCTCGGTGAACTTGGCGGCCTCCGCAACGCCCGATGTGAGCTCGCGCAACAGACGGTCGAAGTCGTCCGGATCGGGTGCGACCGGGTCCTGCTCTGCTGCCATGTACGTCAGTATGCCTCTACCTGGACCATGTTGCCGCCGGTAGCCGGCCTCCTGGCGAGCCGGGCGCCGGCGGGTCAGCCCCACGGGTCGCCAGCGGGTCAGCCCGCCGACCGCTGCGCGGCGATCAGGTCGCGGTACCACGAGAACGAGGACTTCGGTATCCGCCGCTGGCTGTCGTAGTCGGTGTAGACGAGGCCGAACCGTTGGTGGTAGCCCTCTGACCACTCGAAGTTGTCCGTGAACGTCCACACGAAGTAACCGCGCACGTCCACCCCGGCCAGCACTGCCGCGTGCACCGCCCTGATATGCCCGCTCAGGTAGTCGATCCGGCCCGGGTCGGCGACCGTGCCATCCGCAGGCTCGTCCTGCTCGGAGCAGCCGTTCTCGGTGACGTAGACCGGCGGCAGTGCCGTGCCGTACCACTCGCTCAGCGAGGTCAGCAGCTCGGTCAGCCCGGCCGGGATCACCGGCCAGCCGAATGCGGTCAGCGGGTAGCCGGGAATGGGTTCCATCTGGAACGGCAGCGGCGAGCCGGGCAGCGCCGACAGCCTGGTCGGCATGTAGTAGTTGACGCCGAGCCCGTCGACCGGCGCCGAGATCACGTCGAGGTCGCGGTCGGCGACGCAGTCAAGGCCGTCAGGCCCGACGCCGAACGCCGCGAGGTCGGGGTACCTGCCGAGCAGAACAGGGTCGGTGAACAGGCGGTTATGCAGCACGTCGTAGGCATCGGTCGCGGCCAGGTCGGCCGCTGCGTCGCTGGCCGGCCAGGCCGGGGAGTAGTTGTTGGTCAGCAGCACCCGGTCGGCGCCCGCCGCCCGCAGCGCGGCGACCGCCAGGCCGTGCCCGAGCAGCTGGTGGTGCGCCGTCGGCAGAGCGCCGAGCATCAGCGCCTTGCCGGGCGCGTGCATCCCGAGCGCGTAGCCGAACGCGGTGACGATGAACGGCTCGTTGAGCGTGATCCACATGTCGATCCGGTCGGCCAGCCGCCCGGCGGCGAGCGCGGCGTAGTCGGCGAACCGGTACGCGGTGTCCCTGGCCAGCCAGCCGCCGTCGTCCTCGAGCGGCTGCGGCAGGTCCCAGTGGAACAGGGTCGGCACGGGCCGGATGCCGACCGCGAGCAGCGCATCGGTCAGCCGGTTATAGAAGTCGAGGCCGGCCCGGTTGGCCTGGCCCTTGCCATCCGGCTGTACCCGCGGCCATGCGATGGAGAACCGGTAAGCGGTGATGCCCAGGTCGGCCATCAGCGCGACGTCGGACCTCCACCGGTGGTAGTGGTCGGTGGCGACATCCCCGGTGTGGCCGTCCCTGATCACGCCCGGGGTGCGGCAGAAGGTGTCCCAGACCGAGACCCCGCGGCCGTCCTCGGCGACGGCACCCTCGATCTGGTAGGCCGCCGTGGCCACGCCCCACAGGAATTCGGCCCCGAACGCGGGCATCGGCGAGTCGGTCACCCGCCGATGGTAACTGCCGCCGCTGCCGGCGCCGTGACCGCCGTTACCGCTGCGTCGCCTGGTCGCCCGGATACGCGGCCCGGTCCAGGATCATCGAGTCGCCGCGGAACAGCGGCGTGTCCCTGACCTGCCGCTCGATCGTGGCCGCGGACATCGTGTAGCCGATGAACAGCAGCAGCGACACGGCCTCCATCACGATCCACAGCCAGTGCGAGGCCAGCTGCGTGCTCCAGTCGTTCAGCCCGTGCAGCACGGCGGGCAGCGTGATGCCGAACAGGATGAGCGGGATCCTGCGGCGCCGGTAGTTCACGCCCATGCCGATGAAGAAGGCGGCGATGCCCGCCCAGACGGCGTGCTGGAACCCGTCGACGAACACCCGCTGCGCGAACGTGAGGATCAGCGGAACGGCAAGCCCGGCGCGGTGATTGCCCTGCATCAGGTAGCTCGATGTGTAGAGGACCGACTCCCTGACCCCGAACGCGAGGCCGGCGATGGTGCCGAGGAACATCCAGATCCTGACGTCCAGCGTGATCTTCCAGACCCAGCGCAGGAGCAGCGCGGCGATCAGGATCGGCAGCGCCTTGGTGACCTCCTCGGCGAAGCCCACGCCGTAAATCCAGGGCAGCAGGTTGTGCAGGCTGGCGGTCCGGTCGAGCGCGTCCTCCCAGGGCAGCGTCAGCACCGGAAGCAGGACCATCACCGCCGCGACGATCGCGACGGCCAGCCAGCCGACCAGCTTGGTGATCGGACCCGGCCTGATCAGCAGCCAGAAGGCCACCGCCCATAGTGGTGCGATCGCGAGGCTGTACGCCCAGCCTGGCGCGCTCAGGTCGGTCGAGGTGGAGAACAGCACCACGAACAGCGAAGGCAGCAACCCGTACGCGATGACGAGCAGCCGGGAGCCCTGCTTCCAGCCGGGATCCTTCAGCCAGCTGCGGACCGGCACCAGGATGTGCACCGCGGTCGCGAAGTCGCCGCCCGGGGAGTCCAGCTTGGCGTGGTGCGACGCCAGGTGCTGGTACGCGGGACTCGAGTGGCTGCCCGAGATGTCGCCGCGCCACAGCCTCTCGCGGTGGATCGCGCTGGCATGCCGCACTCGCCCTGGCGGCGGTTCGGCGTGCTCCTGGCTGAGCGGCGCGAGATGGGCGGCCTGGCCGGCGTAGTCGGGTTGGAGCCCGAGTCCCGAGAAGTCACCCCAGTCCTCATGGCCAGCACCAGGTGCGGGCGACCCAGGTGCGGGCGACACCGCCGTGCCGGTCATGGCGGCGCCGGCCGCTGCGGCAACGTCGGCCACGGCGCCGCTCGGGGTGCTCGCGACCGCGGTCACGCCGGTGCTGCCCGCAGGCTGGCCGGGCTTGTCGGCGACAAGCTCGACCCGCAGCTCGGGGCCGATCGGCGACGCCAGGTGCACGTCGAGTGCCTGCTGAACGGCGACCGAGGAGACAGGGAGCCCGCCGACGAAGGTGCGGCCCTTGCCGAGGTCGTCCAGTACCCAGCCGTCCTGCCCCCAGCGGACGACGGCGTGATCGCGGGAGACGATGGGATCGGGCACCACCACGGCGTTGTCCGGGCTGCGTCCGATCCTGACGCTCTGGCCGGGCTCGAAGGTGAACATCCGGCCAGCGGCAGTGACTCTCAGCTGGTGCACTGGCTCGCCTCCCTGTGCCGCCCGCCACTGGTCATTCTGCCTGCGAGGGCGCCGCGGGCACAGATTACCGACCGGCGGCCGGTGATCGGTCACTTTCCGTGCGCGTCGATTACGCGCGGCGGCGGCCCGGCGCGCCCGGCAACGACTCCGCGGTCACGACCCGGCGGTCAGGACCCGGCGGTCACGACTCCGCGGTCACGACTCCGCGGCGGCCGAGGCGATGGCCTCGTCCACTTCGGCCTGCCTGGCGGCGAGCTCGGCCGCGTACTTCTCTTCGTCGATCCGCTCGGCCAGGTCCTCGTCGGCCTTGATCAGCACCTCGAGGTCGCTGTCCGCGGCTGCGAGCACGCCGAGGTCGGCGAACGCGTGCCTGACCTTCGGGCCCCATAGCCCGATGTCGCGCACGCACGGCACGATCCTGGAGAACAGCAGCGACCTGAACCCCTGCTGCACCGCCGACTTGTCGGTGAAGTCCAGGCACTCGTCCACGTCGAAGTCGAGCCTCTCGTAGACCTCTTGGGCGCGGAACCTGCTGTTCATCAGGTAACAGCCCTCGATGAGGAAGTCCTCACGCTCGGCCCGCTCGGCCTGCGTGAGCTCGGCGTAGTAGTCGCGCAGCGCCAGCCTGCCGAACGCGACGTGCCTCGCCTCGTCCTGCATCACATAGGCGAGCAGCTGGGTGACCAGCGGGTTGTTGGAGATGTCGCGGTGCACGCCGAACGCGGCCAGCGCCAGCCCCTCGATCAGTACCTGCATGCCGAGGTAGGGGTAGTCCCAGCGGCCGTCGGACAGCGCGTCGGCCAGCAGCCTGGCGAGGTCGTCGTTGATGGGGTAGTACGGACCGATCTTGTCCCTGATGAAGCGCTGGAAGAGCTCGACGTGCCTGGCCTCGTCCATCACCTGGGTGGCCGCGTAGAACTTCGAGTCCATGTCGGGCACCGACTCCACGATCCGGGCCGCCACGGTCAGCGCGCCCTGCTCGCCATGCAGGAACTGGCTGAACAGCCAGGACGACAGGTGCAGGCTGAGCTCGTCGCGCTCCTGCTGGTTCAGCTTCTCCCACTGGCGCGAGCCGTAGATGGGGCTGAGCTCCTCGGTCTGCTCCATCACGTTGGTCGGGTTGACCGGGATCTCCCAGTCAATTCGCTTGGTCGCGTCCCATTGCTTGTCCTTGCCGCGCTGGTACAGGTCGAGCAGGCGCTGGCGGCCGTTGTCGTACTCCCAGCTGAACCTGGAGGCGCCGGCAGTCGGCACGTCCCAGGTTCCTGTCGATATCTCGGTGACGTAGTGGTCGTACGTGCTCATGGGACGCCCCTCGCGCGAGATAGGTAGTCCAATATTACCCGCCGGTACACATATCGGCCAGGAGCGGGTGGGGCGTTCGGGCCTACTGGTGCATCGGCTGCTCATGGTCGGCGTGCCCGGCGGGCTCGAGCTGGAACGTGGAGTGGTCCACGTCGAAATGGCCGCGCAGGCACTCTTGCAGCGCGTCGAGCATCATCGCGCTGCGGCCGTCGGTCAGCACCTCGCGCTCGACCACCACGTGCACCGAGAGCACGGGCAGGCCCGAGGTGATCGTCCAGGCGTGCAGGTCGTGCACGTCGCGCACCCCGGGCAGCCCGGTCAGGTGCGCCCTGACCTCGCTCAGGTCGATCCCGCGTGGGCTGGCCTCGAGCAGCACGGTGACGGCGTCGGCGAGCAGCCGCCAGGTCCGCGGCAAGATCAGCGCACCCACCGCCAGCGCCGCGATCGGGTCGGCCCGAGTGAATCCGGTCCCCGCGATCACCAGGCCGGTCACGATCACGGCGGCCGCGCCGAGCGCGTCCGAGGCGACCTCGAGGAACGCGCCCCTGATGTTCAGGCTCTCCGACTGCCCGCGGCGCAGCACGAGCAGGCTGGCCACGTTGGCGGCCAGCGCGACCACGCCGAAGACAATCAGCAGCGGCGGGCGTACCGTCGGCGGCGAGATGAGCCTGCCGACCGACTCGACGACGATAAACACCGACATCCCGAACAGAATCACCGCGTTCACCACGGCAGCCAGGATCTCGGCCCGCGCGTAACCGAAGGTCCGCTGCGCCGTGGCCGGCCGCATCGCGAACACCACGGCGAGCAGCGAGAGGCCGACGCCCGCGGCGTCGGCCGCCATGTGGGCCGCGTCGGCGAGCAGCACGAGCGCGCCGGTAACCCAGGCCCCGATCGCCTCGGCGACCGCGACCGTGAGCGTGATCAGCATGACGAGCACCAGGGACTTGCGGTGCTCGCCGGTCAGCGTGAGGCGGGATCCGTGCGCGTGCCCGTGTCCGCCGCCCGGCCCGTGCCCGCGCTTGCCACCGTTCCCGCCACCAGGCCCGTGCCCGTGCTCGCCGCGGTCACCGGCCGGCTTGCCACCGCAGCCAGGCCCGCCAGAACGGTCGCGCGGAGGCTCGGTCATGGCGCCGGCGAGTCACCATGCCCGGGCGCCAGCAGCTCGTAGGCGGGGTTGATCATCACGATCGCCCTGCCGCGGGTGCCGACCTGGCCGGTCAGTCGCACCTTCGCGCCAGGGCCTAGCCCGGGGATGTGCGAGCGGCCGTAGAACATCGCGGTCAGCTGGCCGGTGGAGTCCACGATCTCGCAGGCCAGGACCGTGTTCCGTTCGACCGGCCTGATCTCGACCGAGTGCACCCGGCCCTCCACCCTGGCCCGCCCGCGCCTGGGCAACTGGCCGATCGGCGTCGCTCCGGCCGACGGCCGCGGGCGGTTGTAGTCGGCCACCCCCGTCGACTTGCCCGTGACCGACACCGGTGGTGGTGTCGGCATGTCTGTTGCCGCGGGCTTGGTCACGTCGGGCACGGTTCCTTCGGGCGCGGTGCCGCCTGGCCCGGTGCCGTCGGGCAGGGTGCCGCCTGGCCCGGTGCCGTCGGGAACCTTGGCCGGCGCCCCCAGCGCAGCGGGGCGGTACTGCCCGGCCTTGGCGGCGTCGGCGGCGGCGCCCGCGTCCTTGCTCGCGCTGGCCCTGGCCGCCAGGTGCTCCACCCGGCTCCGCACGTCGAACGGCACGATGGTCGCAGCGGCGTGCGGGATCTGGCTGACCACGGATGCGATCCGGTCGGCGGTGCGGTCGTGCAGCAGGCGGCCGAGCCACGGCGAGTAGCTACGCCGCGGCAGCACCGCGGTCACGCCGACCCCCGGTAGCTGCGCCTCGGCCTGCACCATCTCGGCCGCGGCCCTGGCGATCCGGCGGTCGGGGCAGTCCACCAAATCGAGCACCACGCCCGTGTTGGCGCGCACCCAGTCCTGCCTGAGCCGATCGGCCACGGCGCTGTCCAGCACGAAGTGCACGGCCCGCAGGCTGGTCGGCCGCAGGCTCCGCGCGTAGCGCAGCCCGGCCAGCGTGGCGAGGTCGAACGCGTCCACGAAGACGAACACGGTGCGCCTGGCGTAGGTGGGCGCGGTCGGCGGGCCCTGCCCGGCCCCGGTCCGCCGACTGGCCTCGATGCGCTCGAGGACCTCGGCCTCCCTCTGGTACTGCCGGTTGAGCCTGATCAGCGCCGGGACCCCGATGACGAACAGGACGAGCACCAGCCAGGCGCCCTCGGAAAACTTCACGATCGCGAAGATGACGACCACGACAAGCGACGTCACCCCGGCCGAGAAGTTGATCACCAGCTTGTGGTGCCAGCCGCGCTCGCGGGTGCGGTGGTGGTATCTGGCCATGCCGAAGCCGGCCATGGTGAACGCGGTGAACACGCCGAGCGCATAGAACGGCACCAGGTTGTTGACGTTCGACCCGGCGAAGTACAGCAGGGCGCAGGACAGCACCGCAAGCACGACGATGCCGTTCGAGAACACCAGCCGGTGGCCGCGCTTGGTCAGCCAGCGCGGCAGGAACGCGTCCTCGGCCACGAAGTTGGCCAGGAACGGGAAGCCGTTGAAGCTGGTGTTGCCGCCCGTGTAGAGGATCAGCGCGGTCGCCGCCTGCACCACGACGAACATGGCGGTGCCGAAGCCGCTGGTGCCGAAGACCAGCCGCGCTTCCTGCGAGATCACGGTCGGGACCCCGAGCTTGTACGGCGTCGCGTGCGTGACGTGCGCCAGCCATGAGATCCCGGCGACGAGCGTGCCGAGTATCAGGCCCTCGGTGACCAGCACGCGGCGCGCGTTGATGCCCTCGGGCGGCCGGAACGCGCTGACGGCATTCGATACGGCCTCGATGCCGGTCAGCGAGGAGCCGCCATTCGCGAACGCCCTGAGCAGGACGAACATCAGCCCGAAGCTGATCAGCGTGCCGTGGTTCACTGGCACGCCGTGGCCCCAGACCTTGGTGCCGTAGCTGCTTGCGTGCTGCGCGACGCTCCACTTCGGCAGGCCGCCGCCAAAGAACTCCTTGGCCAGGCCGACCACGATCACCAGGATCATGACTCCGGAGAACAGGTAGGTCGGCACGGCGAACGAGCGCCCGGCCTCCCTGATGCCTCGCAGGTTCCCGTACAGCATCACCAGCACGATGCCGATCGATATCGCCGTCTGGAGGGTGGGATTCCTCAGCGCGGGGATCGCCGAGGCCACGGCCGCGGTCCCGGCCGCGACCTGTACCGCCACCGTGACCACGTAGTCGATCATCAGCGCGACCGCGGCGACCTGTGCTACCCGCGGGCCGAAGTTGTCCCTCGCCACCACGTAGGAGCCGCCGGCTCTGGTGTAGACGGTCACGACCTCGCGGTAGGAAAGCACGACTAGGGCCATCACGAAAAGCACGACGCCCGTCATGGGCAGGATCAGCGCGAACGCCGTGATGGCGAGCCCGCCCTTGAGCAGCTCGATCAGGATTTCCTCGGTGCCGTACGCCGAGGACGAGATGCCGTCAGGAGCCAGCACGCCCAGCGCGAGCGGCTTGGACAGGCGCTCCTCGCTGAGCTGCTCGTTGACCAGCGGCGGCCCGAGCAGCCGCCGCTTGACGGCGTAGCCGAGGGTCTCGGCCAGGTCATCCTGGCTCGTCGGCCGCCCGGCCCGCTTGCCCTTCGTCACGCCTCGCCGTTCCTTCGCTCGCTCCGGCACGTCGGGTACCGTCACCAGCGCCCCGAACGTGGCCTTCATACCATCGTGACCGCTGTGCGGGGAAGCCGGGTGCCAGCGGAGGCTCTTGCTGTTTACCTTCAGATGGAAGAGTGGCCACCGGGCGGTAACTGCCGGCACCAAGAGTGTTCCCAGCGCCGGAAGTGCTACCCGTGACTGGATCGACGGCGTGCGGGGCGGTCGCGCGGCCGGCGAGTTCTGGGGTAGGACAACGGCAGCGGCAGAGCAGAAAGGCTGCGTAGACATGACCACATCACCGGCGGCAGCGGCGCCGGAGGCGAGCAGCGGGCGCACCTTGCACCTGTCGGAACTGATCGGGCGCCCCATCACCGACAAGCGGGGGGAGTCGATCGGCCGGCTGGCCGATGTCATCGTGCGGCTGCGCGGGGCCGAGCACCCGGTGGTGATCGGCGTCGTGGCGTCCGTGGGCGGCGGTCGCGAGGTCTTCGTGCCGCTCGAGCAGGTGAGCTCGTTCGACGGGGAGGCGCTCAGGCTCACCAGTGCCGTGCTCGACCTGCGCATGTTCGAGCGGCGCGACGGCGAGGTGCTGCTCCGCGCCGACGTGCTCGGGCATCGCCTCATCGACGTGCCGAGCGCGCACCTGATCAGGGCGGCCGACCTCCAACTGCGGCGGATCGACGGCGACTGGGCGCTGGCTGGCGTGGACACCACCCGCCGGTCCCGCGGCCTGTTCAAGCTGCTGTCGCCGGCCGGCACCGAATCCCACCACTTCGAGGACTGGGCGAATTTCGAGCCGCTGATCGGGCACGCGAGTAGCGCGCGGCTGCGCGGCCCGTTCGGCCGGATCAGGCGGCTGAAGCCGGCCCAGATCGCTGACCTGCTCGAGGAGGCGTCCAAGGCCGAGGAGACCGAGATACTCGGCCAGGTGCACGTCGACCCCGAGCTCGAGGCCGACGTGTTCGAAGAGCTTGATGAGGACCTGGCCACCAGGCTGCTCGGCGCGAGGACCGATGCCGAGATCGCCGACGTGCTGGCCAGGATGCGGGCCGACGACGCGGCCGACGCGATCTCCGAGCTGCCGCAGCGGCGCCGCCAGCCGGTGCTTGACCTGCTGCCGGTCGGCCAGCGCACCAAGGTGCTCACGCTGATGGGCTTTAACCCGACAAGCGCGGGGGGGCTGATGGGCATGGACTTCCTCGCCGTGCCGGCCGACGTCCAGGTGGTCGAGGCGCTGGCGGCGGTGAGCAGCTCGCACAGCCTCCAGCCAGAGGCGCTGACCAGCGTGCACGCGCTCGACGAGCGCGGCAGGCTGTGCGGCGTGGTGAAGGTCGTGACGCTGCTGCAGTCCGACCCGGCGCTGCGGCTGACCGACGTCTACGACGACGACCCGGTCAGGATCGGCGCCGACACCGACGTCGTGGACGTGGCCGTGCTGATGAGCGACTACAACCTCATCACGATTCCCGTGGTCGATGAGAACCGCACGATGATCGGCCTGATCACGGTCGACGACGTGCTCGAGGTCACGCTGCCCGAGGACTGGCGGCGCCGGGAGGCGGCCGAGCCGCCCGACTCCCGCCGGGGCAAGAAGCCATGACCGATCCCCCCGAGCGGGACGCCGCCGCCACCCGGCCGGAGCAGTATGGGCCGGTGCCTCGGTCCGCGCCCGACCCGCCGAGGACGATCGAGGAGGTCGCCGCCGCGCCGCCGCCGGACGGCCGGGCTGCCGCGCGGTCCGCACGGGACGGTCAGGCCGCCTCGCTCAGGCCCGCGGTCAGGCACGGGCCAGATCCGCCGGCCGCTCCACGTGCCGCCCCGCCAGCCGCGCCGCCCGCCACCCTCGCGCGGCCGGCCGCGGTACTCGACGAGGCCCACCTCGGCGACATCGAGGGTGCCCTCGGCCGGATCAGGGCCGGCGAAGAGCAGCGCAGCGGCTGGCGCCGCCGCCTGGTGACCTTCCTGGCCATCGTCGGTCCCGGCCTGATCGTGATGGTGGGGGACAACGACGCCGGAGGCGTCGCGACCTATGCCCAGGCAGGTCAGAACTACGGCTACAGCCTGCTCTGGGTGCTGCTGCTGCTGGTCCCCGTGCTGATCGTGAACCAGGAGATGGTGGTCAGGCTGGGCGCCGTGACCGGCGTCGGCCACGCCAGGCTGATCAACGAGCGGTTCGGCAAGTTCTGGGGCTGGTTCAGCGTGGGCGATCTGTTCCTGCTGAATTTCCTTACCATCGTCACCGAATTCATCGGCATCTCCCTGGCGATGAGCTACTTGGGCGTCAGTCCCTATATCTCGGTCCCGATCGCGGCTGCGACGCTGGTGGCCATCACGTTGAGCGGCAGCTTCCGCCGCTGGGAACGCGCGATGTTCCTGTTCATCGCGGCGAACCTGGCGCTGTTCCTGCCGCTGATCTTCGGGGTGCAGCCGCACGTCGGCACTATCGCTCGCGACTTCGTGGTGCCTGGCATCCAGGGCGGGGTGAGCTCGAACGCGGTGCTGCTGATCATCGCGATCGTCGGCACCACCGTGGCGCCCTGGCAGCTGTTCTTCCAGCAGTCAAATGTGATCGACAAGCGGATCACCCCGCGGTTCATCAGGTACGAGCGCGCCGACACATTCCTCGGCTCGCTCGTGGTGGTCGGCGGTGCCGCGGTGATCCTGGTGGCGACGGTCTACGCGGTCCGGGGCACGCACCTGATCGGCCACTTCAGCAGCGCGCTCGGCGTGGCGAACGCATTCGGCGCGAAGAGCGGATTCCTCGGCGCGGTGTTCGCGCTCGTGCTGCTCGACGCCAGCATCATCGGCGCGGCGGCGGTCACCCTGTCGACCAGCTACGCGTTCGGCGATGTGTTCAACCTGAAGCACTCGCTGCACCGCAGCTTCAAGGATGCGAAGGCGTTCTATGCCAGCTACACCGGGCTCGTGGTGGTGGCCGCCGCGATCGTGCTGATCCCCGGCGCGCCGCTCGGCCTGCTGACCACGGCGGTGCAGGCGCTGGCCGGGGTGCTGCTCCCCAGCGCCGCGGTCTTCCTGCTGCTGCTGTGCAACGATCCCGAGGTGCTCGGCCCGTGGATGAACGCGCGCTGGCTGAACATCGTGGCCGCAGTGATCATCGGGATCCTGCTGATGCTCTCCGGCACGCTCGTCGTCACCACGCTGTTCAGCGGGATCGGCGCGGCTACCGTGGCGATCTGGCTGACTGTCGCACTGACGGCTGGTTCGGGCCTCGCGTTCGGCTGGCTGAAGCTCGCGCCCGCCAGACGAGGCACGGTCGTCCCGACATCGTCCGCCCGGGCGGAGTTCGCGAGGATGACTGCCGCCGAGCGGATGAACTGGCGGATGCCGCCGCTCGCGCTGCTCAAGCCGGTCGCCTGGTCGCCGGTGACCAAGCTCGCCATCCTGCTGCTCCGCGGCTACCTGGTGGTCTCGGTCCTGCTGCTGGTCGTCAAGGCCGTCGAACTCGGCCAGAGCTGACCTGGCCCGGCGCCATCCCGGCCCAGGATCCCGGCCGCGCCGCGGGGGTCGTTCGCGTCGCGTCGAATTGACATTTATCTACCGGATCGGGCATCCTCGAAGCTGGTTGTTAAGGACACCTCGTTCGGTGAGGCGTCTTCACGGACACAGGCCACTGATCCCAACCGTCGAGAGACGCTCCGGATCAGGACACCTCTCCCCGGCCTAAGGGGTGAGGCCAAGTGGCTGCGCAGGCGGG
>Ga0335078_10005871_pt1 | contig 18159 bp, 16 predicted proteins | sample Lox_Sample_32_FD_206711 | JGI IMG/M metagenome (GOLD analysis project Ga0335078, IMG submission 206711) | Soil microbial communities from Loxahatchee National Wildlife Refuge, Florida, United States - Lox_Sample_3.2 | ecosystem: Environmental > Terrestrial > Soil > Wetlands | place: USA... | reverse complement strand
AAGTCGGGAGGGCGGGCGCAGGCGGTGAGGAGGAGCAGGGCTAGAGCCAGCAGCGGGTCCTGGCTGACCCGCGCAGACCTGGAGGTCCGCCCCACTAAACCACCTCAATGGTCATGGGGGCGAAAGCGCGCGAACCGATGTAGATGCGCAATTCGTGCAGCCCCGGACCGATCGACTCAGGCAGTGCAAAGTTGATCTCGTGACGTTGTTCCACCGGGTCGGTGCAGACGGTGAGAGCGCTGCGGACCGCCACGCCGCCAACGGTTCCGTGAAAGAGATCGGGACGCAATGTCTCCTCGAAGACCAGCTTCACCGTACGGCTGATGATGCGCGTTCCGGAAAGCAGGTTGTCGCCGTCGCGTACGGCGCAAAGGCGCGGCACCACCGGCCCGGACGGCACCACGCGCATCCACGCCGAGGCGATGGGCGCGCCCAGCCAGAATACCTCTACCGGGACCAGCCCCGTGCGGGTGCCGGCCGGCATGGCGGCGTTCAACTGCACCACGCCATCCCACTCGGGCGGACCCAGGTACGAGAGCGCTCCCGGCCGGCCGTCGATGCGCACCTCCAGGTTGATCAAATCGCAATCGGCAGGCAATTTCTCGATGCGCAGCGCAGCGAACGCGCGGGGTCCCGAAACCGGCACCAGCGGATCGGCGGTGAGCGCGTTACTGATAATCCGGATGCATGTCGCGGGCGCCGGCACGGGGCGCAGAGCGTCGTGCAAACGGGCGCGCCATCCTACGGGGCGCTTGCGCCAGGTGGTCCACAAGTATTGCGTGTCCACGTTTTCCAGGGCGTATAGTTGGAAGTCGTGGCGCACGGCGAAGTCCGCCACTTCCGCGGCCGGAATGCGCACCCCATCCCAGGTGTTGTAGCGTCGCACGGTTTCGGGCAGCCCGTTGATCTGGCAGCGCAGGATGCCGCCGGGCTTGAGCACGCGGCGCGCCTCGGCCAAATACCCGAGCACGACCTCGCGGCTGGGAATGTGCTGGAAGACTGCGTAAGAGTAGACGAAGTCGAACGACTCGGCGGGAAACAGGGAAAGGTCAGACGCACCGGTGTGGTACAGGTACGCGTTGGGGATGGCGCGCAGTTTCGCGCGTGCCAGGCGGATCATTTCGTCGGAGACATCGATGCCGTGGATCTCGGCGAAGTCCGCGCTGAGCGGGCGCATGATGCGGCCGGGCCCGCAGCCGATTTCGAGAGCCTTCAGGCCGCGCGGGAAGGGCTGGCCGGCGGGACGCAGGTGGCGGGCCTCGGCGCGCAAGCCGCGAACTACGTCGGCGGCGGTGGCGAAGAACTCCGCATCGTCTTGCTCGCGGCGCCCGAACGCGACGTAGTAGTGCGGATCCTCGAGGGCGCGCGCGTTCCAGTCCTGGCGCATGCGGTCAAGCACATTGGAGTCGGGCATGCCTACCCGGTATTCTATCCATAATGGCGATTGTTTTTCGGCAGGTGGTTTGTCCGCCGCTGGCGGGTTTGGACGCCACAGCGCCGGATGGCGCGGTGATCGGGGTCATCGGCGAAAATGGCTCGGGGAAGAGCGCCCTGCTGCGGCTGGCGGCGGGGCTCGCCAAACCCGCATCGGGCGCGGTGGAAGCGGGCGAGCCACGGCGGCTGCTGGGGCCGGACGATGCCCTGGACTTCTCGCCGGTGGCCGTGCTGGCGATGGAACATACCCTGGCCCGGCACGACGCCCTGGAGCGTGCGCGCACGGCGGTGGCGCTCGAACGGTTGCGGCGCGCGCGAGCTACCGTGCTGCTGGTTTCGTACGAAGAGGAACTCCTGCTGCAAATGGCCGACGAAGTATGGTGGCTGGACCGGGGCGCCCTGGCCGGCAGAGGCGATCCGGCGGTGACGCTGCGCGCTTATGCCGGGCATATCGCACGGCGCGTGCGGGAATGGGGCGCGGCGGCGGCGCCCATGGCTCCGCGCTGGCGGAGGGGCGATGGCCGCGTGCGCGTGGCGAATCTGGAGTTGCTGGGCGAATCGGGCCAGCCGGCCGGCGTGGTGCGCAGCGGCGAACTGGTGGTGGTGCGGGTTACGCTGCGCGTGGAGAGCGCGGTCGCGGAACCCGTTGCCGGGATCATGATTCGGAGCCGGGCGGGCATGAACGTTTATGGCACCAACACGGAACTGGAGGCGATCAAACTGGGACCATGCTCCGCGGGCGAGGTGTTCGTGCTGGACTTTGCCTTCCGGTGCGAGCTGTGCGCCGGAGAGTACACCTTGACCGTGGCGTCGCACGATCCGGACGGGGTCTGGCACGACTGGCTGGAGGATGCCATTGCGTTCGCGGTGGCGGACAGCCGGTACACGGCTGGCGTTGCGAATCTGCGGGCGACCGTGCGGATGGCGCGGCGGTAGGCGGCGCTGGCTGGAAGGGAGCAGACCGACCAGGAGGCTTCCGGCGGGGAGGTCTGTCCCCGAGACGATCAAAGCCCAAGTCATTGATAATAAAGATTGTTACTGGTGATAGGTTCCTAGACCTAGACGCACTTTGCGAGTTGGCGGACAAGGGAGAAGGCAGCCATGGCCGCTTGTACTTCGGCGAAGAATACCCGACCGGCAGCGACGGCAGCGTGCTGGTCGAGTTCGTGGCTTCCACGCGTCTCGACCGACGGCAAACTCGATCATGAGGCCATGGAAGAAGCCATGGATGCCCCCGGATCGGAACTCTCGATCGCGGTTCTAAGCAAGCAATTGACCGGAGAGGTCCGCGACGGCGTAACCCGACCGGACCCGCTGGGAGCGGGTCCGCAGCCTAGGAGGCTGCCCCACGGTAAGCTACCATAACTTTGTGGCGCACCAACCACGGCTCTTCCTCATCGACTCCTTCGGATTCATCTTCCGCGCGTACCACGCGCGCGCGCGCAACGCCGCGCCTCCTATGCGCACCAGCGCAGGACTTTCCACCGAGGCCGTGTACATCTTCAACAACATGCTGCGCAAGCTGGCCAAGAGCTACGCGCCCGAGTACATCGCCGCCGTGTTCGAGAGCGGTGCGCCGGTGGCGCGCATGGCCGAGTTCGCCGAGTACAAGGCCAACCGCGCGGAGATGCCGCCGGATTTGGGCGAGCAGATCCCGCACATCCGCCGCGTCCTGGAAGCCCTGCGCATTCCGATCCTGGAATTCCCGGGGTTCGAGGCCGACGACGTTATCGGCGCCATCGCCCGCCGCGCGGAGCAGGCCGGCGTCGAGGTGGTCATCGTCTCCAGCGACAAGGACATGATGCAGATCGTCAGCCAGCGGGTCTCCATGTTGAATCCCGCCAAAGACGATGAGTGGTATGGACCGGAAAAGGTCAAGGAGTTCCTGGGCGTGATGCCGGCGCAGGTGCCGGACCTGTTCGCGCTCAAAGGCGACGCCATCGACAACATTCCGGGGGCACCGGGCATCGGCGACAAAGGCGCGCGGGACCTGATCGAGCATTTCGGTTCGGTGGAAGCGGCCATCGCGCGCGCGGGCGAGGTGGAGCGCAAGATGTACCGCGAAAGCCTGCAAAACAACGTCGAGCGCATCCTGATGAGCAAGCGCCTGGCGACCATCGACACGGCGGTGCCCATCGAATTCGAGCTTGAGTCGGTGCGCGCGCGGGACCCGGACCCGGATGCGCTGAAGCAGGTATATAAAGACTTGGAGTTTCACAGCCTGCTGAAGGAACTAGGGCCCAGCGAAGACACGCGTACGCGCGATTACCAGGCGCTGGAGTCGGAGGCGGCCGTGGCGGAGTGGCTGCAAACGATTCCCGCCGAGGCGCCAGTGGCCGTGGCCATCGCGGAATCGACTGCGAGCGAATTCACGCTTGACATGACGCCCGCTGCTATCGGCATGGCCTGGAAATCCGGGGAAGCGCGTTCGGCGGCGCTCGGGCCGGGGGTATCCATTGGGGCACTAAAGCCGTGGCTGGAAGACGCCGCGCGGCGCAAGATCGCGTGTGACGTGAAGTCCGCACTGCTGGCGCTGGACAAGCTGGGCATTCAGGGCGCCGGGTTCGAGCACGACATCATGTTGTACGCGTTCCTGCTGGACGCCGATCCGTCAGGGTGCCCGCTGGAGGAGCAGGCGCGGCGTCGGCTCGACCTGAAGCTGGGGGCTGCGCCGGAGCAGCACGCCGACATCACCCTGGACATCTGCAAACTGTTGCGGCCAGTAGTCGCCGAGCGCGGGTTTGAGAAGCTGTATGCGGAGATCGAGCTGCCGCTGGCGCGCGTGCTGGCGCGTATGGAGCGCGTGGGCGTGCGCATCGACGGCGCCGAACTGGGACGGCTCTCGGAACTGATGGAGCGCGACATCGCGCGGCTGACCGGCGAGATCCACGGGCTGGCGGGCAAGCCGTTCAACATCAGCTCGCCGCAACAATTGGGGCGCATTTTGTTCGAAGATCTCGGGCTGCCCGCACCGTTCAAGTACGGCAGGGGCAAGACCATTTCGACCGCGGCGGATGTGCTGGACGAATTGGCGGCCGATCACGAGATCGTGCGCAAGGTGCTCGAATACCGGCAGCTCACCAAACTGAAGGGCACTTATGTGGATGCGCTGCCGGCGCTGATCGATGCGCAGAGCGGGCGGCTGCACACCAGCTTCAACCAGACCGGGGCGGCCACCGGCAGGCTCTCGTCATCGAATCCGAACCTGCAGAACATCCCCATCCGCACGGAACTGGGGCGCGAGATCCGCGCCGCGTTCGTGCCGCGCGCGGGGTGGAAGCTGATCGTGGCGGATTACTCGCAGATCGAGCTGCGCCTGCTGGCGCACATGTCGGGCGATCCGGTGCTGGTGGAGGCGTTCCGCAACGGCGAAGACATCCACACGCGCACCGCCGCCGAGGTGATGGGCGTGCCGCCGCTGATGGTGACGCCGGAGGCGCGGCGTAACGCCAAGGCGGTGAATTTCGGCATCGTCTATGGCATCAGCCCGTTTGGGCTGGCCGCGCAACTGGGCATCACGCAGCGCGAGGCGCAGGAGTACATCGAGAGCTATTTCACGCGCTACGCGGGAGTGCGGAAGTTCCTGGAAGCCACCAAAGCGGAGGTGCGGCGCACGGGCGTGACGCGTACGCTGCTGGGCCGGGAGCGGCCCATCCCGGATATCAACAGCCGCAATCCCAACGCGCGCGGGTTCGCGGAGCGCACGGCGGTGAATTCTCCGCTGCAGGGGACCGCGGCAGACCTGATCAAGCTGGCCATGGTGCGCATCGACCGGGAAATGGAACGGCGGGCCGGCCAAGGGGCCATGCTGCTGCAGGTGCACGACGAACTGGTGTTCGAGGCGCCGCCGGAAGAGGCGGCCGAGATCGCGGCGCTGGCGAAGCGCGAGATGGAGCAAGTCTACCGGCTGGAAGTGCCGTTGCTGGTGGATGTGGGGATCGGGGGTAACTGGCGCGACGCGAAGTGACGGCCCCGCTCCACCGTGTGCTCCGGGTGTTCCCTATGTAGCACGAGAAATCGTAGTGAGTTAGAAGGGTGCGGAGAAGATGTACAGCGAAGGCACGCACGCGGGATCTTGGAGAAGTTGGACGAGGCGTTTTCCGGGCAAGCTGCGCCTTCATGAGTTGCGTGCGGCATTACCGGAGTACGAGGGCTTGCCGTCTCAGGAGTGGTTACTGGCGCTTCAGGCCCTGAGAGGACAAGCTGAGCGGCAAGTTCCTTGAGGAGGGAACGTCGATTGTTGACGCCGCAGCACCTTTTGTTACTGAACGCGGGTGATTCTATCTGCAGTTGTGGATAACCAAGGGGTTATTCGAATACGCAGCGTCGCCGCTGATGCCACGATACTCGAGGTACGGCCGATCGGTCTTTTGGAAGTCGGCAGGTGGATCGGGCGAGACACCTTAATGGAGCCGATCCACCGGCTCGATATGCCGCGTCGAACGAGCGTCGCGATTCACGGCAACGCCTTCACTCGCTCGGTTCGTCGAGTTTAGCGAATAGTGCGCCGAAGTCCACCCGTCCGACAAGGTCCGTCTCCACGACCAGGTTGGGACAGTCCCGGAGACCGTCGCGACCGTCTTCCTGCAACCAGCATCTGTACGGATTGGGAATCCAGATATGCGGTACGTCGAAGTTGAGATACTCGGCGATCTTCGCCGACATATCGCCCGGCCTGTGATCCGGCGATACGATCTCAATGACCAAGTGCGGCGGTTGAGTGAAGACTGGCTCGGCCGGGTAAGGTAGGGCCATCACGCATACGTCCGGAATGCGGTACGTCGCGCGCGCCTACACCCGAACGCGCTGTGCAGGATAAACATGGAACCTACCCTGGGCCTCTCGGGCCATCAATAGCGCTACAAGAAACCCCGGCAACCGGCTGTGCCGACGCTCACCCACGCTGCGCTCCACCAACGCCCCATCCACGTACTCCAAGTCGGGATGGTAGCTGGTTCGCAAATAAACGTCGACCGCGACGCTCGTGAATGTTGCCATATTAACTCGAGCTTATCATTGTCCAAACATACGCCGCAGCTCTCTCCCCGGTCCCACCGGTCCCACCGGCCTGCTGGGGCGCGCGATCCGCGCCGCGTTCGTGCCGCGCGCGGGTTCGCGGAGCGCACGGCGGCGAATTCTCCGCTGCAAGGGACCGCGGCGGACCTGATCAAGCTGGCCATGGTGCGCGCGAGATGGAGCAGGTTTACCGGCTGGAAGTGCCGTTGCTCCTGGACGTACGGATCGGGGATAATTGGCGCGACGCGAAGTAAGATAGGGGCGGAACAGTTGCGGCGCGCGGCGCGCTAATCAAGTCTCCTTTTCTTATCCCATGAGGGCGCGATTTCTTTGAGCGAAGACTGCTCCTGCTATCCTGAAGCGCGTAACCAGGTTCTTTCGACCAGGTCAATCAGGCCTGATTGGCGGTTTTTACCAAATAAAGTTATCTTTGGTTAATCATATGTATTGAACTTGATATTTCTTCGGGATATCATTCGAGTTCACGGTTAATTATCTGCTTGGCCGGAGGAGGTTCATAGTTCCCATGGTTAACGAATCAATATCACTTCAGTCAGCGGGTCTGGAGTTAGCCAGCTTTGGCGAGGTGCTCTACGCCTTCAGCACCCTGCGGTCGACATCCGGACGCCGGCGGGGAGCCCGCGCCGTGAACGAATTGCTCCCTTGGGAGAGCGTGCCCGGCGTCGCCCCGGAGTGCGACGCTCCCCCGGAACCGCGAAAGGCCCCGGTTCCCGCGCCCCGCCTGGACCCCGTTCCGCAGCCCCGTGCGACCAAGTCGCGCCGCGCTTCCGGCCGCTGCCATTGCGGCCAGTGCCGCAATTGCCTGGAGAACGCCCGCTGGGAACGCATCTTTCAGGAGAAGTTCGCGAATTCGGACTATTATCACCACGATATCCGGATCCGTTACGCCTCCCCGCTGAGCAGCGTATAGAGCCCCGCGAGCCTGCCCCAGCCAAGCGCTGGCGCAGCCTGTGCCACCTATACTGGGTAGATGGCAATTGCAATCAAACTCGTCGAGCCGGCGCAAAACGAATTCCTAGCCGATCTGGAAAAACGCTCCCACCGCGCCAATCATTTCTTTCGCACCATGGCTAACCGGCCTGAAGTACTGAAGCACTTCGTGCCGTTATGGCTCCATCATGGGCCCGGGGTCCGTGGAGCGGCGCACGAAGGAACTGGTTTACCTGACCGTGTCGTACGCCAACCAATGCGCTTACTGCACGGCCGCGCACACGGCCTCGGGGCGCAAGGCGGGCGTTACGGAAGACGAGATGCGCGCCCTCCAGGCAGGGCGGGACGGCGGCTTCAGCGCGCCCGAGCGCGCCGCCATCGAATATGCCCGCGAGTTGACGGGCACGGCGGACGGCGCACGGACCCGCGCCGCTCTCAACGAACATTACAACGACGAACAGATCGTCGAGATCACGCTGGTCGCGGCGATGGCGAACTTCACCAACCGGTTCAATAACGGCCTGGACCTGGCGCCCGAGTAGGCCCCATGGCCATACTTAGCGGCATTAATCCGGTACTGGAGAGCCTGAAGGCGGGCCGCCCGCTCGATCGCGTCCTGATTGCCAAGGGCGCGGCCGGCGGGCGATTGCAGGAGATCATCGACCTGGCGCGACGCGCGGCGGTCCCCGTGCGCTTCGAGGAGCGCGGGGGACTTGACCGGCTGGCCGGCACGCCCGCGCACCAGGGCGTGGTGGCCATGGGAGCGCCGCAGCGCTACGCCGAACTGGACGACGTGGCGCCGGCCGCGGAGTTGTTGGTGGTGCTGGACGGCGTGGAAGATCCGCATAATCTGGGCGCCATTGTCCGCACGGCGCACGCCGCCGGGGCAGGAGCGGTGGTCATTCCGGAACGGCGCGCCGTAGGACTGACCGATGTGGTCGCCAAGGCCGCCGCCGGGGCGCTCGAATACCTCCCCGTGGTGCGCGCCACAAATATCAATCGCACGCTCGAACGGTTGAAGGAGCTGGGTTATTGGATCTACGGCCTGGACGAGCGCGGCGCCGAATCGTACGATGCGGTTGCATACAACGCGCCCACTGCGCTGGTTTTCGGCGGCGAGGGCAGGGGCTTGCACGAGCAGGTGCGCAAGCACTGCGATGCGCTGGTGCGCATTCCGATGGAAGGCCACATTCCGTCGTTGAATGTATCGGTGGCCGCCGGCATCGTGCTGTTCGAGTGCAAACGGCGGCGCCTTCCGAAATAGAAAGCCTGCCTCATAGTAGAATCAAGTGTCTATGCGAAGACTGGTGTGGGTGTGGTGTCTGGCTCTAGCTTTGCCTTCGTGGGCGGCGCAACCGGTGCATGCGCGGCATGCCATGGTGGTAACGGTCGAACAGCACGCCACCGATGCCGGAGCCGCCGTGCTCGAAGCGGGCGGCAACGCGGTGGATGCGGCCGTGGCGGTGGGTTTTGTACTGGGCGTGACGCATCCTTCGGCGGGAAACATCGGCGGCGGCGGATTCATGCTGGTGCGGCTTGCGGATGGGCGCTCGACTTTTATCGATTTTCGCGAGCGCGCGCCGGAGAAGGCCTGGCGCAACATGTATCTGGACGCCTCCGGCAAGGCGACCAACGAAAGTGTGGTCGGCTATCGCGCGGCCGGAGTTCCGGGCTCGGTGCGAGGCTTCGCGTACGCTTCGAAGAAGTACGGCCGGAAGCCCTGGGCGGAGGTGGTGGCCCCCGCGGTGGCGCTGGCCGAAAAAGGCTTTCCGGTTTCCTACGGGCTGGCGAAGTCGCTGGGCGGGTCGGCCCGGCTAAAGCAGTTCCCGGAATCCAAGCGCATCTTTCAGCGCGACGGCAGGCCATACGAAGCGGGCGAGACATTCGTGCAGCCCGAACTGGCGCGCACGCTGCAGCGCATCCGGGAGCAAGGCGCGCGCGATTTCTATGAAGGCGAGACCGCGCACTTGCTGGCCGCCGACATGGAGCGGCACGGCGGGCTGATCACGCTGGCCGATCTGAGAGACTATGCCGTGGTGGAGCGCACGCCGCTCACTGGGACATATCGCGGCTATGACATTATCACTGCGCCGCCGCCCAGTTCCGGTGGGCCCGGCATCCTGCAAATGCTGGGCGTGCTGGAAGGCTCGGGATACGAGAAATCGGGCGCGGGTTCGGCCGCCGAACTGCACTTCCTGGCGGAAACTATGCGGCGGTATTTCGCCGACCGCGCCGCCTCCATGGGCGATCCGGACTTCGTGAAGGTGCCACTGGCCGGCCTGCTCGACCCGGCTTATATTGCGCGTTTGCGCGAGTCGATCGATCCCGGGCACGCCACGCCCAGCTCGCAGATTCACGGCGGCAAGCCGCCCGGGCCCGAAAGCAGCGAAACCACGCACTACTCGATCGTCGACGCGGAGGGCAACGCGGTGGCGGTCACCTATACGCTGAACTTCGGATACGGCGATGGCGTAACCATCCCCGGCCTGGGCTTCCTGCTCAACGACGAAATGGACGATTTCGCCGCCAAGCCCGGAGAGCCCAACGGCTTCGGCCTGGTACAGGGCGAAGCCAACGCCATTCAGCCGCGCAAACGCCCGCTCTCTTCGATGACTCCCACCATGCTGACGCGCGGCGGCAAGCTGGAGCTGGTGGTAGGCACACCCGGCGGACCTACCATCATCAACAGCGTTCTGCAAGTGATCGTCAATGTTTTGGATTTCGGAATGAATGTGCAGGACGCCGTCGACTTTCCGCGCATTCATCACCAATGGCTGCCGGACCAACTGGTGATGGAGCGGGGCTTCTCGCCCGATACCATCGCGCTGCTGAAGGCCCGCGGCCACCAGGTGAGGATCGTAGGCGGCATGGGCGAAGTGGCCGCGATTCAGGCGCGCGACGGGTGGCTGGAAGGCGCGGCCGATCCGCGCACCGAGGGCACGGCCAAAGGATATTAAGCATGCATCACGTTCTTTCCACGCATCTGTTCGTCGGTCACCGGCTGACGGTTGCGCAGCTCGACAAGATTCAGCACGCAGGGATTCCGGCCGTGGAAATCTTCTGCGCGCGGCAGCACCTGGACTACCGCGATCGCGCCCAGATCACCGAGCTGGGCCACTGGTTTCGCGACTCGGACCTGAAGCTCCATTCCATTCACGCGCCTATGTACAACGACGAAATCTGGGGCCGCTCCGGGCCGCACGCGGTGATCACGATTACGGAGCCAGTGAAAGGCAAGCGGCTGGAAATGGTGGATGAGATCAAGCGGGCGCTGGAAATCGCCGAGACGATTCCCTTCAAGTACATGGTGCAACACATCGGCGTCTCCGGCGAGGAGTTTTCCGAGCGGGCCGTGGAGGCGGCCTTCTCGGCGCTGGAGCAGATCAGCCTTTTCGCGCGCCAGCGGGGCGTGGAAGTGCTGCTGGAAAACATTCCCAACGCGCTTTCGAGCCCCGAGCGCCTGATGGTTTTCCTGGAATTGACGCACCTGGATTTGAACTTCGTCTTCGACGTGGGGCACGCCAACCTGGGCGAAGGCGTGGAAGCGGCCTTCGATGTGATGAAAGACCGCATCCGCTCCACCCATATCCACGACAACGACGGCAAGGCGGACCAGCACCTGTTTCCGCTGCTGGCCGAAGGCGGAAGCATCGACTGGAAGGAAACCATGGACCTGCTGCGCACGCGCGCGGACCAGTATGCGCTGCTGCTGGAACTGAAAGAGGCGCCTGGGTTTTCGCTGGCCACGGCGGCGGAAGTATTCGACCGGTTGGAGAACTTGTGAGCGCTGCCCGCATCGCTATCGCCGACGCCGCGCGGCACGCCGGCGAAACCGTCCGGATTTGCGGCTGGCTGTACAATCTGCGCAAGTCCGGCAAGATTGTCTTCCCCATCCTGCGCGACGGCACCGGCCTGATGCAATGCGTGGCGGTGAAGAGCGCGCTCGCGGAACCGCTGTTCGAAACCATCAAGGACCTGACCCAGGAATCCGCCATCGTCGTCACCGGCAAGATTCGCGCGGAACAGCGCGCCATCGGCGGCTACGAGATGGACGTGGAAGATCTGGAAGTAGTGCAGCGCGTGCCGGAGTCCGATCCGTATCCCATCACGCCAAAGGAGCATGGCGTCGAGTTTCTGATGGACCATCGGCACCTCTGGCTGCGCAGCCAGCGGCAGCACGCGATCATGCGCGTGCGGCACGAAGTGATCCGCGCGGTGCGCGACTATTTCGACTCGCACGGCTTCACCCTGGTGGATACACCCATCTTCACGCCCGCCGCGTGCGAGGGCACCACCACGCTGTTCGAAGTGAATTACTTCGAAGACAGCAAGGCGTACCTGACACAATCCGGACAGCTTTACAACGAAGCCACGGCCATGGCGTTCGGCAAGGTCTACACGTTCGGACCGACGTTCCGGGCCGAGAAATCCAAGACGCGGCGGCATCTCACCGAGTTCTGGATGGTTGAGCCTGAAATGGCCTACGCCAACCTGGAGGACGTGAAGCAACTCGCCGAAGATATGCTGGTGTGGATCGCCGGGCGGGTGCTTGAGAACCGGCGTCCCGAACTGAAAGTGCTGGAGCGCGATGTTTCGAAGCTAGAGGCGATCAAAGCGCCGTTTCCGCGCGTGAGCTACGACGAGGCGGTAAAGACACTGCAGGCCAAAGGCAGCGAGATCCAGTGGGGCGGCGACTTCGGCGGCACCGACGAAACCCTGCTGAGCCAGGATTTCGACCGTCCGCTGATGGTGGATGGCTACCCGGCGGCGGTTAAGGCGTTCTACATGGCGCCGGATCCGGCGCGGCCCGAAGTGGCGCTGGGCGTGGATGTGCTGGCGCCGGAGGGCTACGGCGAAATCATCGGCGGCGGCCAGCGCATACACGATGTGGATCTGCTGTTGCGCCGCATCGCGGAGCAGAATCTGCCGGCGGAAGCTTTCGATTGGTATATCGACCTGCGCAAGTACGGCAGCGTGCCGCACGGCGGTTTTGGCATGGGCATCGAGCGTTGCGTGGCCTGGCTGTGCGGGCTGGAGCATATAAGGGAGACGATTGCGTTTCCGAGAATGCTGTATAGGTTGAAGCCGTAAACTCGCACGGCGTGAAGCGTGGACGTGGTGTAGGCCACCGGTCTTGGTGGCCTGCCCTATTGCATATCGGCAAACGCAGACGGCATAAAGCGATCGTCTGCGTCACATGTGGTGGATAGCATTTGTCCAGGCAATTCGTGGAAATTAAAGCGAGGCATTACCGCAGATACCGCGCTGCGCTTGGCTCGCTACTTCGCGACGACGCCGGAATTCTGGCTGAATCTCCAGTCCCTTTACGACTTGCGCATAGCGGAACGCAAAGCCCGCGCTAGGATCGAACGCGAGGTAACGCCATGGAAGGTCGCCTGAGATCGGCCCGGCCCGCCGGATCGTGGCGTGGCTATGCGGGCGGGGGCACATCAGCCCGGCATACGGTACGCCGTCCAAAAGAACTCACGGCCCGCCAGCAAAGCCAGGGGGAAACGCCGAAGATGGTCGGGAAGACTTCCAGGATCATCAAACACGCGGCGAGCACCACCATCCATTGCCACGAGTGAAGCGCGCCCCAGGTCCCCAGACCCGCTGCCAGGAGGATCACACCCTGCACTGCCGCCAGCATCATAGCTCCTCGCATGGTCTCGCCCAAACCCTGCACCTCTCTGCGCGGATCATACGCGCTGAAAATGTAAGCCGTTGAGCCAAGCGCGACGATAGTAATATTCAAAGCGAGCAGCACCGGCAGCCATGGTCTTGCGCGCGGCATGGATCTTAACCTCCGGCGGCGGGGCTCAAGCCCCGCGCGGACTAAAGTCCGCCCTCCGTTTGCCGCCACGTTACAATAGTCACCGTGAAAGCATTGGCACTTATTCTGCCCCTGGCCGCCGCGCTAGCCCAACAACCGTCCGCACAGCACAAGGTCGAACTGCTGTGGCCGGGCGGTGCGCCCGGCGCCGCCGGCACCCAGGACGCAGACAAGCCGAACCTGACGGTCTACCCGGCCCCGGAGAAGTCCGTCGTCCCGACCGCCGTGATCGTTTGCCCCGGCGGCGGATACGGCTTCCTGGCCAAGGACCACGAAGGCGACCAGATCGCGCGCTGGCTCAATTCGCTCGGCATCCAGGCCTTCGTGCTGCAATACCGCATCGCGCCGCGCTACCACTATCCCGCTCCGATTCTCGACGCGCAGCGCGCCATTCGCTTCGTGCGCGCGCACGCCGCCGACTACCGGATCTCGCCCAGCCGCATCGGCATCTGGGGATTCTCGGCGGGCGGCCACCTGGCCTCCACTACCGGAACGCACTTCGACGAAGGCGATGCCAGTTCGCCCGACCCCATCGACCGCATGAGTTCCCGGCCGGATTTCATGATCCTGGCTTATCCGGTGATCTCCTTCACCACGCCCTACACCCACACCGGCTCGATGCACAATCTGCTGGGTGATAACCCCGATCCCAAGCTGGTGGCGAGCCTCTCCAACGAAACGCAGGTGACGGCCCGGACGCCGCCCACCTTCCTGTTTTCTACCAACGAAGACACCGGCGTGCCGGCGGAAAACAGCGTGCTGTTCTACCTGGCTCTGCGCAAGGCCGGCGTGCCGGCCGAGATGCATATCTACGAGCGCGGCCCGCACGGCGTTGGCCTGGCGCCCACCGACGCCGTACTGGCCAGTTGGGCCGGGCGGCTAAAGGATTGGCTTGAGATTCGCGGCCTACTCCAATAGCGCGCCGGCGGCCCTGGTCTCGCTGCCCAGCCTGACGCCCGCCAGCGTCGTCGACATCCTGGTGGTCGCGTTCCTGATCTATCAGGCCCTGATGATCGTCAAGGGCACCCGCGCCGGCCACATTTTGATCGGGATCCTGATCATGGTGGCGCTGTACGTGGTCGCGTTGTATACCGGCCTGGAAGCGCTGCGCTCGGTGCTTTCGTATATTGTGCCGTACCTGGCGCTGGCCGTGATCATATTGTTCCAGTCCGAGATCCGCCGCACGCTGGCGCGCCTGGGACGCAAGCGCTGGTTCGCGCACGGCTACCAGCGGCCGGAGTTTACCGAGGATATCCTGATCGCGGTGCGCCGCCTGGCAGAGGACAAAACCGGCGCGCTGATCGTGGTCGAACGGGACATCGGGCTGCGCACCTTCATCGAAAGCGGCGTGCGGCTGGACGCGCAGATCTCGAGCGATCTGCTGCTCTCCATCTTCCATCCGGGCGGCGCCCTGCACGATGGCGCGGCGATCGTGCAGAAGGACAAGATCACGGCCGCCGCCTGCTTCTTGCCGCTGGCGCTGAATCCGGCCGTAGCGTCCAGTTTCGGCACTCGCCACCGCGCCGCCATCGGCATCACCGAAGAGACCGACTGCCTGTCGCTGGTGGTTTCCGAAGAGACGGGCCGCATCTCCGTCGCCGCTTTCGGGGAGCTCGCGACCGGACTTAACCTGCGTGAAGTGGATGAACGCATCTGCACGCACTTCGGCGTGCGGCGGAGCGCGCCGCACCTGATCGAGGAATTCGCCGCCGACATACCCATGGAAAACCACGCGGGCGAGAGGAAGGAGGGCGGGCTTTAGCCCGCGCGGGACTTTTAGTCCCGCTGGCTTCATGAAGAGCTTCTTCACGCAAAATATCGGCTGGAAGCTGCTATCGCTGGCGGCCGCCGTGCTCCTTTGGATTTCGGTCTCGAGCGAACCGGAACTGGCCACCTTCATCTCCGTACCGGTGCAATACAAGAACCTTTCGCCGGGCGTGGAGATCAATTCGGATGTGGTGGAGACCGTATATCTGGAGGTGCGTGGGCCATCCGATGCGCTGCATTTGCCCGACGCCCCGCGGCACTCCGCGGTGATCCTCGACATGGCCGATATCGAGCCTGGCCAACACACTTTCACCATCGACAGCGGCGATGTCCGGCTGCCGCGCGGCGTACAACTGGTGCGCGCCATTCCGGCCCAGATCAGGATGGTTTTCGAACCTGGCGCCACCCGCAGCGTGCCCGTCGAGGTGCAGTTTGTGGACGGTTTGCCGGCGGATCTGCGGGTGGTAGAGGCCACGGCAGAGCCTTCCGCGCTGGCCATCACGGGGCCGGCCAGCCGCGTGGCGCGCGTGACGGCGGTCCACACCGATCCGCTCACGCTGAAGCCGGAGGTGGGAACCAGCCGCTATCGCCTGGAAGCTTACGTGAACGATGCCAGGGTCCGCTTTCAAGATTCGCCGCAGGTTACGGTCAAAGTTACGGTCGAAAAGAAGTAGATGGGCAAACAACTATTCGGAACGGACGGCATTCGCGGCGTGGCGGGAGAGTATCCGCTGGATCCGGCCACGGTGCACGCCTTCGGCGTGGCGCTGGGCAGCGATCTGCGCCGCGTGTCGCCGGATGCCGCCGTTCTCATCGGCATGGACACGCGCGAATCCGGGCCGTGGATCGCGGCGCAGGTGGCCGCCGGCCTCGCGCAGCAGGACGTGCGCGCGGTTTCCGCCGGAGTCATCACTACGCCCGGCGTGGCTTATCTGACGCGCTCCGATTTGTTCACCGCCGGCGTAATGATCTCGGCCTCGCACAACCCCTACCAGGACAACGGCATCAAAGTCTTCGGCCATTCGGGTTACAAACTGCCGGATGACGAAGAACATTTAGTCGAACAGGAGATCTTCCGTCACGCAGGCGAGGCCCCCGGCACGCCGTTGCCACTGGCGCCCGATCCGGCGCTTGCCGAGAGGTATCTGGATTACCTGGCATCCACCGTAACGGGCGGCTTCGACGGTATGCACATCGTCGTCGACTGTGGCAACGGCGCGGCGTTCCAACTTGGGCCGGCGCTGTTCCGCCGCCTGGGCGCGCAGGTGGACGCCATCTGCTGCGAGCCCAACGGGCGCAATATCAACCTGGGTTGCGGCGCGCTGCACGTGGAATCGCTGCGCGCGGCGGTGCTGGATTCGGGCGCGCACTTGGGCGTAGCATTCGACGGCGATGCCGACCGCGCCATTTTCGTTGCCGGCAATGGGCATATCGTGGATGGCGATGCGGTATTGCTGATCGCCGCACGCGCGCTGCAGGCTGCCGGAAAGCTGGACGGCGGCCTGGTAGTGGCGACAGTGATGTCCAACCTGGGGCTGGAGCGCGCGTTGGAGCGCGCGGGCATCCGGTTGCTTCGCACGCCAGTCGGCGACAAGTACGTGCTGGAGGAAATGGTGCGCGCCGGCGCGGTGCTGGGCGGCGAACAATCGGGCCACGTAATCTTCCGCCATTTTGCCACTACCGGCGATGGCCTGCTGACCGCGCTGCGCGTTCTGGAGATTTCGCGCAACGCGGGTGCCGGCCTGGAGGAATTGACGGCGGGCCTGGAAATCTATCCGCAGCGGCTGCAGAACGTGCGCGTGCGCGAGCGGCGGGCGCTCCACGAACTGGAGGCGGTGGCGCACGAGATCGAACAGTGCCAGCAGGAGTTCGGTGCCGCGGGGCGCGTGCTGGTGCGCTTTTCGGGCACCGAGCCGCTGGCCCGCGTGATGGTGGAAGGACCCGACCTGGCGCGCGTGGACGAATTCACCGCGCGCATCGCCACGGCAATTCGCAACGAGATTGGAGCATGAAACGTAATGCGCAGCTTGATACTGACCCTGGCCCTCGCGGCCGCAGTGACCGCCCAGCAACCCCGCCTGCAAGAGGCGCAGGAAGGCTGGGTTTCGCTTTTCAACGGTAAAGACCTGACCGGCTGGGTGAAGGTGGGCGGCGAGCAATGGACCGTGGAAGATGGCGCAATTCACGGCGTGGGTGTCACCAAGGGCTACGGCTACCTGATGACCGAAAAGCACTACAAGGATTTCGAGCTGGCCATCCGCTTCCTGTGCGTGACCGGCGGCAATAGCGGCATCTTCTACCGCACCAGCTTCAAGCCGGGCACGGCGGACGTTGCCGAGGGCTACCAGTTCGAGATCGACCGCAACATCAACCGTCACACCGGCGGGATTTACACCGCGCGGCGCGGCTGGATCGTGTGGCCATCGCCAGAAAACGAGTTCGTAATCAAGCCCATCGAGTGGAACGATTATGTTTTGACGGTGGTGGGCAACCATCATCGCGCGCGATTGAATGGCGTACAGGTGATCGACTTCACCGATCCGGTGAATGAGGTGGATGATGGGGCGATTGCGCTGCAGTTGCACGCGGGCGGAGAGGCTAATATGCGGTTCAAAGACGTGTTCATCCGCGACCTCTCAGTGCGCTAGTCCAACTTGATTCAATGTCCCCGATATGAACGCTAATCCGGTCCCGTTGTCCCGATTGATGGCCAGTGCCAGGCGATTGAAGGAAGGCATGCGCGGAGACGTCATGATCGGCGATTTTCAGTGCGAGCACATGATGCCCGACACTCCGACGGAGTATTGGTATGGGGTTGCAGGGACGCGGGACCTCGCTGAATACCGTCGCGTTGTAAACAAGATCGGCAATATCACTCCTCTTGATCCTGCGACCGACACGGTGAAAAATCGCGAGTGGGCAACAAAGTGCGCGTGGTACACGCAAAACGTGCCGAACTGCCTCGTCTCGGAAACTGCTCGCAAGAATGAGGACGGGTGGACGCCAGAAAAGATTGCGGCCCGAAGTCGGACAATAGCTGAATGGGCGGTTTCCGAGCGCGGGAACTTGACGGAAAGGCTCCTCCAACTCGCTCCGGCAGCGATCAGGCAATAGACCGGCCACTCGGGACGCCGGATGCGGTTCGCCCTCTCTGAGCC
>Ga0335078_10005870_pt1 | contig 18164 bp, 15 predicted proteins | sample Lox_Sample_32_FD_206711 | JGI IMG/M metagenome (GOLD analysis project Ga0335078, IMG submission 206711) | Soil microbial communities from Loxahatchee National Wildlife Refuge, Florida, United States - Lox_Sample_3.2 | ecosystem: Environmental > Terrestrial > Soil > Wetlands | place: USA... | reverse complement strand
GATACGTACTCCGTGTACTTCTCGCCATCGGTCGCCGGCGTGCCCGGCGGGCGCTTTGTGCCCTCTGGGGTAACTCCGGGCGCATCAAACGACAATCTGCCGCCGGCCTCGAGATACATCGGCCGCGACTTCGACGGGCAGCCGGAATCGCAGCTTTGTGGCCAATTCTTGAACCGGTCCCAATGATTCTCGCCCGTGTTATACACCAGTACCGGCGGCGTGTCGGCTTTGCGCGCGCCATCCACCAGGTATTGCCGGAAAAATGGCAGCAGAACGTCGCGACGGTACTCGAGCGCCGTGTCACCTTTCCATTGCAACGGTCCCAGCGTCCACCCCTTGCGGTTGATCTGGCTGTGATACCACGGCCCCATCACCAGGAAGTTCCGGTCGTGGTTTGTATCCTTGGGTTCCACCGCCGCCCAGGCGTGGTTTGCGCCCCACATATCCTCCTGGTCCCACAGTCCCTGCTCCCACAGCACCGGCACCTTCAGCGGAACCTTCGCGATCAATTTGTCCGGCGCCTGCTCCTGCCAGAATGCATCGTAGGCCGGATGTTCTTCGATTTTGCGCCAGAATGGAAGCTGTTCGAGCCCTCCGTAGCGGGCAAAGTCGCCCGCCGAGCCCTGCTCAAGAAAGTTCGTGTAATCGTCGTAATTCAGCCGCGGAATCTCCGCGCCCTTGCCGCGTTGCTCCGTCTGTTCGGTAAAGTAGTCTAGATTGATCTGCCGGAACGCACCATAGTGAAACCAGTCATCGCCCATCCAGCCGTCGACCATTGGACTTTCCGGCGCGGCTACCTTGAGCGCCGGATGCGGATCGAGGAGCGCCATGACCACCGTGAATCCCTCGTACGATGAGCCCACCATGCCCACCCGGCCGTTGCACTCGGGCACATTTTTCACCAGCCAGTCAATCGTGTCCCAGGCGTCTTTCGTGTCGTTCGGCCCCGTGGGATTGAGCGGCCCGGTCGGCGGCGGCGTCATCACGTACTCGCCCTCTGAGCCGTATTTGCCGCGCACGTCCTGAAACACACGGATGAAGCCGGCCTGCACCCACACGTCGTCACCCACCGTCATTTGACTCGCCAGATAACACGAATCTCTCTTGTGCATCCTCTCGGCAGCGTTGTACGGCGTTCGCGTCAGAATGATCGGCGCATGGGTTGCGCCTTTGGGAATGGCGATGACGGTGTAGAGCCGCACCCCGTCGCGCATGGGGATCATGACTTCGCGCTTTGCGAAGTCGAAACCGTTCTCCGGCGGCGTGAAACGCGCGGGAATGTCGGCCGTCATCGGCGGCGTGGGGGCCGGTGCCTGGCAAAAGAGAGCAGCCGAAACAACCGCAACGACAGCTGCGGGAACAAAACGCAGAAATCTCATGATGGATGACCTGAGATGGGATCGAGCGTCCGCGCAAACGCCGACGAGAGAATTCGGCCCACGAACGCACAGCGATTCAAGGGAAGTATACCGCCCGTCGCTCTCGGGCTTTCACTAACCCCTGACCCCTGAAAGCTGAAACCCGAACCCTGCTTTACCGGTACTTCCGCAGCACGCCCAGCACTCGTCCCTGGATCGCCACTTGGGCCGCGGGGACGTAGATGGGGTCCATCTCTATGTTCGAAGGCTGCAGGCGCACCACGTTGCCCTCCGGATAAAAGCGCTTGAGCGTCGTCTCCGAGCCGTGCACCAGGGCCACCACAATCTCGCCCTGCCGCGCCGTTTTGGTCCGCTCCACCAGCACGTAGTCGCCGTTGATAATGTGTTCGTCGCGCATCGAGTCGCCGCGCACTTCGAGGGCAAACACGTCACGATTGCCCACTACGTCGTGCAGCGAGATCGTCTCCGGGCTCTCCATCGCTTCCACCGGCGACCCGGCGGCAATCCGCCCGGCCAGCGGCAGCTTCAGGCTCGAGCGCGTGCGCGATCCCGGCGGCAGCACGTCGATCGACCGGCTGCGATTGTGCACTCGGTCCAGCATCCCTTTCTTTTCGAGATTGGTAATGTGCTTGTGCACGGTAGCCAGGCTTTTCAGGCTCATGCCGCGCGCAATCTCTTCAAACGAAGGCGAATACCCGTTGCGGCTGACGAACGACTCAAGAAAATCCAGTACTTCTTTTTGTCTGCGAGTGACGGCCATGCGGGCATTATAGCGAATAAAAAGCGAATCGCAAACCCTGTTTTTCGTCCGGGGTTACTTTTTGGGAACATCTTGGGAAGGAAGATTCGATTCCCGGGCGCCGCGGGGGTGGAGCGGCGGCGGAGTCGCGTGGGATCCTAATTCATCTTCATCTGGCTTGGGATCACTTCTGCGGCGGTGCGGGAGCCGCGGGAGGCGGGTTCGCGGGAGCGGAATTCGACGAGCCCGTCTCCGGAGCTTCGCCAAACCCCGGCAGGATGCGCGCGTTGCTTCGAAACAAGTGATATTCCGAGAAGGTCATATCGTCCAAGTTTTCCGACACGGGGTCTTCTGAGAGGTGAAAGAGGCGATCGAAGTACCTTCTCTCCGCCGGCAGCTCGTACTCAAGAGCGGGTGATAAACCGATGAATACGGCCTTCATCGGGCAGATGTAGCTCTTCCCGCCGATTTCCACGGCGCCATAACTGGCCAGTCTCCTGTGCTCTTCTATCTCCGGTTGTCCTGTCTGGAGCCAATCAGCCATTCCGCGCATACTCCTGGTGATACGGAGGATGGATCCGTCCTCAGGATTGATTGTGATCTCACCCCAATATTCAAAGTCCCCTGTCGGAGGCTTGATTTCATTTGGGCAGTTCGCGTCATCTTGAAAAGGGAAGATCGCCGCGTAGTGAAATACGGCCTGCAACAACTCTCCATGCCGCTCCCAATGGCTCCAGGTCACATGACCTTGTGCGACGATCTGAGGCACGGCAGCGAGCATTTCGCCAAATTCCCCTCCGACTGGTGAAACGGGATTGGACCTCTTGCACTCGACGGCTACGCGTTTCCGCTCGTTCTCGTAAGTGTCTTGGCCGTTGCGGTACAGGACGACGAGGTTCGATTTGACTACGGGGGACAGGCGCTGGTCATTCCGAACCCAGTTGACTACGGGAACCGAATTGTGAGCGGCTCGCGGGATCGTCATCGTTGTACCGGCAAAGCCAGTCGTTACCCGTGTAGCTAAAAGGTCCGGCAGCCGGTGAACTGTATTGGTGACATAACCCACAACGCGGGCCAGCAGCGCTTCCTGCTCGGCCTGGGTTGGCGCAGGTTGGGAAGGAACCTCCGCTGCCGGGAGGTCGAGGAACTCCGACTCATCGGCAATCGCCGTCAATGCCTCCTGCGACTTCGGTCCGGGCAGTTCTTTTAGGAATATGGTGTGCTTTTCATCGCTAAGGCGTTCCGTCAGCCTCATGTCGTAGATCTGCTTTGCTAGCTCGCTGTCTTTCACGCCACCGGACGCAGAGAGGAAATGATCCAGCTGTTCCACCGTGACCATTTGCGTGGTGACGTGCTTCTCAGCGAACGCCGGTGAATCGAGTCCCACCAGCAGAACCAGGATTGCGATCCTCCGCATTCCGTTTCTCCCGCGCAATTCACTATACGCTCGGGGCGCAAACGTATCGCCGCCGAGGCGCGCCTGTGCTTCCGGACGCCCCATCCCTGCCACCGAGTCCTACAATCGATCCATGATCTTTGAAAGCTTTCCCGTTGGGCTCCTGGCCTGCAACTGCACCGTTCTCGGCGATGAAGAAACCCGCGAGGCCATGGTCATCGACCCCGGTGACGAAGTGACGCGCATCGTCAAGCGCCTCAACGAGCAGGGGCTCAAGCTCAAACAGATCATCGTCACCCACGCGCATATCGATCACGTGGGCGGCGCACTCAAGCTCAAACGGCTCACCGGCGCGCCCATTTTCCTGAACGAAAACGACCTTCCACTGCTCCAAATGATGAACGCCCAGGCGGCTTGGGTGGGCGTTCAGACCCCCGAAGTGGCCCCGCCTGATGAAGGTTTGGCAGACGGGCAGATTGTGGGCCTAGAGCACTATCCCGCGCAGGTGCTGCACACCCCCGGCCATACCCAGGGCTCCATCTGCCTGCACTTTGCTCCGCTCAAATTGTTGGCTGCAGGCGACACGCTGTTTACTGGCAGCATCGGCCGCACCGACCTGCCCGGCGGCAACTTCGACCAGATCATCGACTCACTTCATTCCCGGCTCATGACGCTGCCCGATGAGACGCGCGTGCTGCCCGGCCACGGACCCGCCACCACGATCGGCGAGGAATGGCAAAGCAATCCTTTTTTGCAGAGACGTTGAACGGCAAAGGCGCCATCGGGCTCCGCCGATATGATTCAGCAGGTTGAAGGAAACACTTCAAGAAATAGTTGCGGTGGTCACCCTTTAGTATTACCGTCCTGATTCGTACGAAAGTAGTCAGTAATAGTTATCAATCCGCAACGAAACTCGGGCTCCGCTCCAAGCAGGCTCACCACCAGCCAGCCTGCTTCAGGAAACCCAAAGAAGTACCCAGGATAAACCCAGACCCCGCGTTCGAGGAGCGCAAGAATCGCCTGCTCGTCCGGACCGAACGCGGGAACTCGCAGCACAGCATACCATCCGCCTTCCACGACAAGCCGTTGCAGCGCAGGCAGCGAAGCAATCTGCCCATCGAGCTCGGCCAGGTTCGCGCTCACCCGCCTCCGAATCTGCTCCTGCCATTCCGCCCTCGATGCGAGCCACTTGGGCAGCGCCCACTGCACCGGCGCATTCATTGAAAGAAATGTATCGGCGATTACTTCCAGCCGTTCGATCGCCGGTGAATTTGGTGCCAGCGCCTTCTCAGGGCCCGTTGCGACGATCCATGCCGCCTTCATCTGCGGTAGTCCGGCAATTTTGCTCAGACCACTCACTACGAATACCGGCACGCCCTCCAGCCCCGCAGCAAAACTCTGCGGCGGCGCGCCCAAGCCGTAATCCAGAAAAACTTCATCGACGATCAGCGAGAGCTCAAACTGTCGGCAGATCCTGGCCAGCTCTCCAGCCTCCCAGGGCTTGGTAAAGTGCCCCGTGGGGTTGTTCGGGTGCACGAGCACGATGCCTCGCGTCTGCGGCGTGATTGCCCGGCGCAGACCCTCGAAATCGATCTGCCATCCGTCGTGATACACCAGCGGCGCAGCCTTAAGCTGTACATCGTCGAGCGTGGCAAGAAAATCAAAGAGCGGGTAACCGGGCCGGGGAGCGAGGATTTCGCTTCCCGGATCGCAAAGCAAACGGAAGAGATAACTATAGGCCTCGCTGGTGCTCGTCGTGAGCACAATCTGACGGGGATCGAGCTTGACGCCGTGGTCCGCGTAGTAGCTGCACACGGCCTCACGCGCCACAAGCAGGCCGAGCGGCTGCGGATCGTAGTCGAGAGCGCGTGGTTCGACGAGCGCCCGAAGCAGTGACTCAGAATACGCGAATCCGCATCGCGTAGGATTCGAAGCCGTCAGATCGGCGATCGGCAGCCCGGCCTCCCGGCGCAGGCGGTGCGCCCGCGCCAGCTCGCTTTCCTCCGTGTTCCAGCTCGTTCTTTCAGAAAATCGCATACGCTCATGCGGGGCGCGTCCATGCCGCTCTGAGACGACCGCAATGGCGCGTCGTGCACAATGAGTAAAGCGCCCTCCTCAACCATACACGGGGGCCACGGTCTGCTGACCCTAAGGGAGGACGAGCTTGGCACTGCGTGCGGTGATCTTCGACTTCGGAATGGTATTAACCGGTCCACCGGACCCCAAAGCGCACGCCGAGCTCGTGCGCATCACGGGTCTTCCCGCGGAGAAGCTCGATCCGCTCTACTGGGCCGATCGCCACGCCTTTGACGAAGGCAAGCTCACCGGCGAGGCCTACTGGCGTGACATCGTCCACCACGCCGGGCTGAACCTGAGCCCCGTAGCCATCGCAGAGCTGATGCATTGGGACGCGCGCATGTGGATGACCGAAAACCCTGCGATGCTGGCGTGGCAAAGTGCCCTCAAATTCCGCGGAATTCTCACGGCCGTGCTTTCGAACGTCGGCGACAGCGTGCAACAGGCCATGGAACGCGAGCTCGCCTGGCTTGCGCGCTTCGACGTGCGCGTGTGGAGCAATCAATTGCGCGTGGCCAAGCCCGACCCCAGGATCTATCGTTACGCGCTCGAAAAACTCGGAACCCGGCCTGAGGAAACGCTCTTTATCGATGACCGGCAGGGGAATATCGATGCCGCCGCAGCGCTGAGCATCAAAGCGCTGGTTTTCACCACCGCCGCCCAGCTCCGCGCCGATCTCATCGCGCAAGGTCTCGACAAGGAGCTTCCGTTGCCGGCAACCGCCTGACCTCAATCCCTCAGCCCCTTAGCCCCGAGTCCCTCTGCCCTGCCTTCTTGCGCCCTTGCTCCCTAGCTCCCGGTAGTTACGACGCCATCCCCAGCCCCACCAGATTGGCCGCGGCGATAATCACCAGGATCCCGGCCCACAGCAGCCGGACGGGGCGGCTGCCCACGCCCTTCCACTCGCCCAGCGCGAGACCGACAAAACCGCCACACAATACGTAAAGGCTCATGTGCAGCATCCAGTTCACGTAGTCCAGGTTCTGCGGGATATGCGCCTCGCCCCAGGAATAAAAGAAGAACTGTAAATACCACATGATGCCGCCGGCCGCAGCCAGAGCAGCGTTTTTCGCGATGACATCGCGCGGCTGCGCAATATCGGCGCGCAGCGAAATGTCCCCCTTGAAGGCCAGGCGTGTAAAACAGTAGGCCATGTTCACAACGGCCCCGCCGCCCATAATGAGCACATAACAGGGCATGCGCGCAAAGAGCGGATCCACTCCGACCTTCTCGGCGGCTTCACGGATGGGCTCTGCTGCGTAGAGCCCGAAACTAAAACCCGCAGAGAAAATGCCGCATAGCACAGCCAGCGCCAGGCCGAGCATGACGTTGAACTCTCTCGCTTCGGTGCCCATCTGTTGCTCTTTCTGGTGGCCGGCATACGAAACCACTGCAATCCCGATCAACGCCACCAGGATTCCGGCGATATTCCAATGACCGCCTCGGGTGGAAATCAAATCGGCGAGTTTGCCCTGCCAGATCTTGGGCATGAGCGTACCGACAACCAGCGTGACGCCGATTGCCACGCCAACTCCGAGCGAGATGCCGAGGTGGCGCATGGTGAGCCCATAGCTCACATTTCCCACCCCCCACATGGCGCCGAAAAGCGCGACAAGCCACATCGTTTTCGGGTCGATCGAGGCATAAAACGCGTGAAAGTTCGGCAGCACGATGGTACACAAAGACAGTGGCAGCAGAATCCACGACACCAGGCCCATCAGCACCCAGGTGGTCTCCCACGACCACTTCTTCACCTTTTCAATCGGCGCGTAGAAGGACGCGGCGAACGCCGCTCCCACGAAATGCCATCCAATTCCTGCCAGGATCGCTGTCGGCATTTATTCTCCATTCTTGTCGCTAACAGTCACTCACGTTGGTGTTGGCAAGCAAGTTCAAAGCCTATCGGTTGTGTGCGTTGTTTGTACAGCAGTGGAATTCAGACAAGATTCAGATTCTTTTCCGCATCTGATCAATGCGGAATATCGTTCGAAACCGAAGTTTCCACAATGCTGTGGAGCTGAATCTCAAACGTATAGCTTCCAGGAGCGAGTTCGAAACCGTTTTGTCCATCCCGCGTGGTTAGCTTCGCATGTGGGTTTCCGTTGAGAGGCGCTCCACCCAATTTGTATTTGAAGACATCGGCCGGCTGCAGCGGCAGCCACCCCTCCGCATTCGCCGGAATCGTCACATGCCATGTAGCCGTCGTACCCGTCACGGTCCAGTCCGAATGAATCGGCCCGTACGCCGAGTCGTAATCAAACGCAATGTGACCCAGCCGCTCATCGAACACCGGATGCAGCACGACGGTGTGGAACCCCGGATCATCGGGCGTCGCATCCACGCCCGCCGCGTAGCGATAGATCCAGTCCGCCACCGCGCCGTACGCATAGTGGTTATACGAATTCATGCTGGGATCTCCGCGCATCTGGTCGCCGTTCCACCGCTCCCACATCGTCGTCGCGCCGTGCGTCACCATGTAGCCCCACGAAGGGTACTCGGTGTTGAGCAACAACGTGTAAGCCAGCTTCGCGTAGCCCGCCTTCGTCAGCTCCTCCAGCAGGTACGGCGTTCCCAGAAAGCCCGTGCCGAGCAAATTGTGATTCGCCTCGATCTTGTCTGCCAACCGTCTCGCCGACGTCACCCGCAGTGCATCCGGCAGCAATTTCATGTGCAGCGCCAGCACGTAACCGGTTTGCGTGTCGCCGCCCTTGCTCTTCGCATCAGGATTGTTGATCACGCCAAACACCGATGCGCTGTTGTCCGCCCCCGCCACGAATCCATCCGCGCGCACAAACTGCTTTTGGAACGCCGCGCGAATCTTCTCAAAAAGCTCCGCATACTTTTCGGCTTCCACCTTTCGGCCCGTCGCCAGCGCTATCTCATGCATCAGCGTCACATCCCAAGCCCAATAGGCCGTGGCCAGCAGCACCTCATCCGTCTTGCCTTCGGGCGACAGCCAATCGCCGAACGGCGAGCCGTATTCATTCCGCCATAGAAAATCGGGATTCGCCGCCGCAATCGCGTCGAGGTATTTCGTCATCGCGTCCCAGTTCTCGTCGACAATGCTGGTATCGCCGGTCTGCAGCCACGAAGTCCACGGAACAATCACGCCGGCATCGCTCCATGCTGCGGCAGCACCGGCAAAAGGTTGCTCCACACCCGGCGAGAAGATCCCGTAAAACGGCTGCCCGAACTGCGTCCCGCGCATGTCGGCGGCGAACTTGCGCGAGAACGCCGCGAGATCCATGTTGTAGCTCGCCGTCCGCCAGAACACCTGGGCATCGCCCATCCATCCCAGCCGCTCATCGCGCTGTGGGCAATCCGTGGGCACGCCAACAAAATTCGACCGCTGCCCCCACAGAATATTGCTCCACAACTGGTTGATCATCGCGCTGCCGGTCTCAAGCTTCGCCGTCCACGGGGCAGCCGTGTGAATTGCGATCGCTTGCATCGATTGCGCGCTGGGTGCCGCGGGTGGTCCTGTTAGCTCCGCGTACCGAAAGCCATGAAACGTAAACTGGGGAACGATGTCGTTCACCCCATTCCCGCTCAAAATAAACCGATCGGTGGCCTTGGCTGTGCGCAGGTTTTCGGTGTAGATGGTTCCGTCGGGATTCAAGACTTCTGCAAAGCGCACCTTCACTTCGGTACCGGTCGGGCCCTGTACATCGAGCCGCTCAACTCCTGAGAAGTTCTGCCCGAAATCGAATACATAGGTTCCGGGTCTCGGTTGCGCCATCTGTTTCGCAGGCAAGATCTGCTCCGCACGGATCGGCGGAAAGTCCTGCGCCTCGATTCTCACCGGTTTGGGATCGATGGCGGCGGCGTTCTTATATTTGCTTGTATCGAACTGCGCTGTTCCCCATCCAGGCAGTTCCAGCCGCAAATCCTCAGTTTCGCCGTCGTATAGTTCGGAGTGCAGAATATGCGAGATATTTGCGCGCCAGTCCGTACCGGTCACAATCCACTCCACGCTCCCGTCCGTGTTCTGGATCCGCAACTGCGCGCGCAGCGCCGGCGGCGTCACGCCGTAATTGTTCGGCTGTTGGAACCACTCGAGCGGCGTTTCGTACCAACCCGGCGCGAGGAGGGCGGCGATGGCATTCTTGCCAGGAACAATCAGATTGGTAACATCGTAAGTCTGATAGATCACGCGTTCGCGATAATCGGTCCATCCCGGCGAGAGTACATCGCGGCTCACGCGCCGCCCGTTGAGGAACATCGTGTATTCGCCTAGCGCCGTCGCGTAAAGCCGTGCCGACTTCACCGGCTTCTCTACGTCGAATGCGCGCAGCAATGCCTTCACCGAGTCCGGAATCCACGGCTCGCCCAGCGATTCCGAGCGCTTTCCCGAGAGCGGCTGCCACACAACGGCGGCCTTCCACGCGGAATCGTCAAAGCCCGCCTGCCGCCAGCCCTCGCCGGGCCGCCCGTCGCGGGGATCCTTCGCCGTCCTCCAGTCCGGATTACTTGTAAAACTCGCCCACGTTCCGTCCGCGTACTCCACTACGAGGGTCGCGATCATCGGCGGCGCATCTTCGGTCGCCATGCCATTGGGATTCACCACGTAATGCAGTACCTCAACCGCCAGCGTGTTTTCGCCCGCGCCCAGATGTTGCGTTACCTCAGCGCGCACAAACTTTTTCCACGGCATCTGCTTGTAAGGCGGCAACGGGTCTTCCGCCAACACCTGCGCGCCATTTACCCACGCCGCAACCGTGTCCTGTCCCGTTGTATAGAACGCCGCAAACTTCACCGCCTGCGGCAGCGTGATCGTCGTTCGATACGCAAACCTCTGCTCGTTTTTCCCCGCCAGCTCCGGCGACTTGGCATCGGGATTCGCAATCCACACCGCCGGCGCGTGGCGCACCGTAGCCTCTTCCGGCGTCTCCCAGCCGATCCACTGCGCCTTCCACGCGTCCTGACGCATCAATCCCGTCTCCCACCAGCTCGGCGCAGTCGCGGGATACTCCTTACCCCCGGCGTCCCACAACTCCACAAGCCAGTAGTAGCGAGTCGAAGGCTTTAACGCCGGCCCGCCGTAGCGCACATTGATCGACTGGTTCGTCGCAATCCGTCCCGAGTCCCACAAATCGGCCGTGCCTCGCTTCAGCATCTCCGGCGATGACGCCACCAGCACCTCATACGCCGTCTGCTTGGCACCCGGCGCATCGTCGTGCAACTGCCACGAGAACTTCGGCGCCGCATCATCGATGCCCAAGGGGGTTTTCAGGTTGTCGACTTGGAGTGCGGCTGGCCCCGTCGCCACAACAGCAAGATCTTGCGCGGCCAATCCTGACGCCGTGCTCAGAACCAGCACCCACGCTCCTGTATGCGCCAACTTTCTTCGCATATTCTCGTCTCGATTCCAAAATTGAAACATCGATCCAAATATCGCAGTCATCCTGAGCCAAGTTTGGCGCGGGTTCGCGCCAAACGGAGTCGAAGGACCTGCATTTCCAAGGCAAATTAATCAGCGAACTTCAAGGGCACGGCACACGGCCGCCTCCTCCATTGAAGAGTCTTCGGAGCGCAACCACCTTATGCAACCCCGCCGCGCCTTGTCAATCGCGTCCATATGGTTTCCCTACCCTTTCCCTGAATTCACAGCGTGAATTCAGGGAAAGGGTAGGAAGCGCGCAACGCCGCCGGCCTATAGCATTTCTCCTTCAGTTGTATCCCGGGGCCTCGATCCTCAAGTTCCGATTTCCTCAAGAAATCGGAACCCGGCACGTCACTCAAGAGTGCACATTTGAAGGAGAAATGCCGTAGACTACTTCGCCCGTTCCGATGCCTGCTCCTTCAGGTACGCATCACTGAACGTCTTCTTCTCCTCGGCGACCGGCAGCAAAGTAGGGTAGAACTGTACGAATGTTGTGTCGACAGCCCCGTGTGCCGCATGACACGAATAGCATGGCGCGCCTTGCGGAATGAGTGTGCCGTTCTTGTCGGGCGAGTCGAAATCAAAAAACGCCCAGCCGCCGGGGAAGCGCTTTGCGTCTCTCATGTGCACCTCCAGGCCCATGAGCTGCCCGCCCTGGTAGTGACCCAGCTGGTTGATCGACCCTTTGCTCTTCGCCTCGCGGATCTCGAGGACGAGCACGGTCTGGTCGGGCCAGGTGCCGGTTGCCACAAAGCTGCGGTACGCTGCGGGGTTGACGAACACGTTGTCGAACATTGTCATACCTGCCGGTCTCGGGGTGTAACTCATATCGATGCCGGATGACAGGTAGATCCATTCGCGATAATCCCGCACCGGCAGAAGATCGCCGTTGGCCGCGTACCCAGGCGCGCCGTCACCGGCGGCCTTTACCTTGGGAGCCAGCTGAATCAGGAAGGGAAGAGATGCAGCGAGAACCGACAGAGCGAGGGCTGTCCTTGAACGCAGGCGCACGGAGACCTCCAGGATGTATATCACTCTACGCCATACGGAGGCCCGCGGTTCCCGGATCGCTCCTAGTTAAACTCAATTCATGCCCCGCCTCTACGCGGCCACCACCAGCGCCGGCAAACTCCGCGACTTTCGCACCGCCGCTCAGGCTCATGCGGTGGAAATCGTCTCGCTACCCGGAATCGCCACAATCCCCGCACCCGAAGAAGACGGAGACACATTCCTCGCCAACGCCGCCACCAAGGCCGTCTACTATTCCCGTTTTGTTCCCGGCGAAATCGTCCTCGCCGACGATTCCGGCCTCGAAGTCGACGCCCTCGGCGGCGCTCCCGGCGTGCGTTCTGCCCGGTACGCTGCCGACGCCGGTGTCATCGACTCGCCCGACGCCAACGACAACACCGACGTCTGGAACAACATGCTCCTCATTCAGAAACTCGACGGTATTCCCACGTCGCTGCGCACAGCCCGCTACCATTGCACCCTTGTGGCCGCGCGCGATGGCGAAGTAGTGCAGGTGGCCGATGGTATGGTCGAGGGCGTGATTCTCGAAGCCCCGCGCGGCACGGGCGGCTTCGGCTACGATCCGCTCTTTTTTCTTCCCGAGCTGGGCAAAACCATGGCCGAAATCGATCTCGAAACCAAGCTCTCGCTCAGCCATCGCGGGCGCGCCCTTGCCGCGCTGCTGCCCAAGCTGTCGCATTGACCGCAGGCGAGGCCCAATCGTGATAACGGATCACGCGCCGGCATTCTGTTCCCACCACGTCACGTCCGCCAGAACCACGGAGGTCTCCACCTGCCGCTCTGGAATCGTCCAGTACCTGCGCAGAAGCCGCTCCTTCGTCTCCGGCGAGACCATCCGGAATCCATGCTTCTCATAGAATCGGATTGCCCACGCCGCATCGGCCCACGTCCCGATCAGCACTGGAGTGGTCGTTAACTTACGCAAGTGACCGAGCAACAACGCGCCGATCCCGCGTCTTTGGTCCCTGGTCCGCACGTAAGCATGTCGGATCAGCGTCACATCCCGCACTGGCTGAATCCCCATCACGCCCGCCAACACCCCGTCCTCTTCGTAGACCCAGAAATCGACGCCACCGTCGATCTCTTGTCGAAGCTCCTCAGCCGATATGTATGGTTCTGTCCAGCGGTCGCTGGGAATCACGCCCTTATATGCGACAGCCCCGTCGTTGATAATGGCGCAAATCTGCTCGAAATCGCGATCTTCGCTGCTGCGAAACACTGGAGATACCTTGACGCAGACAGTATAGGCCTCGAATAATGCAGGTGATACAGAACACCGCTCAGAGTCCCTCAATCTAAGACTGCTTCGGCCTGCAATTTTAGGAGCCAGATTCTTCATGGCAACCGTCCAATCCTCCGCCGCGCCTCAAGTCCGCGCAGGCGTCGAGCCGCTTCGCGCGGTGCAGGGCACCAGTTTCATCTGGCGCAAGCTGCACTCGCTCCTTGGCATCGTTCCCATCGGGGCATTTCTGCTCGAACACCTGCTCTCAAACTTCGAAGCCCTCAAAGGCCCGCTCGCCTATGGCGAACAAGTCAAATTCCTGAACACTCTGCCGCTGGTCCGAGTGATGGAATGGGTCTTCATTTTCCTGCCCATCCTCTATCACGGCGTCTACGGCGTCTACATCTGGCTGCGCGGCAAGGCGAATATCGTCTACTACCCGTGGGCAGGCAACTGGCTGTACCTCGTCCAGCGCTACACCGGCCTCATCGCCTTCGCCTACATCGCCTACCACGTGGCCACGCAGCGCTTCTTGGGCGTCAGCCTGCCGGAGAATCCCGGCATGGCCTTCTCCAAGGTGCAGCATGAGCTGGCCAATCCCTGGATCGTCGCCGTCTACGTCATCGCCATGCTTGCCGTCTGCTTTCATTTTGCTTACGGCGTATGGCTGTTCTGCGCCAAGTGGGGCATCACATCCGGAGAATCCGCGCGCCGCCGTTTCGGCTATATCTGCATCGCGCTCGGCGTGTTGCTCGCCGGCGCGGGGTTAGTCAGCATCTGGGCATTTGTCGGCCCCATGTATCCCAATGCGCCAATCCCGAACCTCTAGTGGTTTTAGTTTTTAGCTAGCAGCTAGAAGCTAGGCACTAGAGGCTGTTTCCTGAAAGGAAGTACATGGCAGCACGCAAAATCATCGTGGTGGGCGGAGGCCTCGCCGGACTTGCGGCCGTGATCAAGATTGCCGAAGCCGGCGGCACGGTGGACCTGTTTTCCATCGTCCCCGTTAAGCGTTCGCACTCGGTCTGCGCGCAGGGCGGCATCAACGCCGCCAAAAACCTCAAGGGCGAGGGCGACACCACCGCGCAGCACTTCGACGACACCATCTACGGCGGCGACTTCCTCGCTAACCAGACCCCCGTCAAAGCCATGTGCGAGGCCGCGCCCGCCATCATCGACCTGCTCGACCGCATGGGCGTGCCCTTCAACCGCACCCCCGAAGGCCTGCTCGATTTTCGCCGCTTCGGCGGCACGCTTTATCACCGCACCGCTTTCGCCGGTGCCACCACCGGCCAGCAACTGCTCTACGCGCTCGACGAGCAGGTGCGCCGCTACGAAGCCGAGGGCAAAGTCAACAAATTCGAAGGCTGGGAGTTCCTCTCCGCCATCATCGACTCCAAAGGCATAGCCCGCGGCATCGTGGCCATGAACCTCCGCACCATGGAGCTCAAAGCCTTCCCCGCCGACGCCATCATCCTCGCCACCGGCGGCATTGGCGCCATCTTCGGCAAAAGCACCAACTCCGTCGTCTGCACCGGCTCCGCGCAATCGGCCGTCTTTCAGCAGGGCGTTTACTACGCCAACGGCGAATTCATCCAGGTGCATCCCACCGCGATTCCCGGTGACGACAAGTTGCGCCTCATGTCGGAGTCGGCGCGCGGCGAGGGTGGCCGCATGTGGGTGCCCCGCGCAGCCGGCGACAAGCGCGTCTTCAAAGCCATCCCCGAATCCGAGCGCCTCTACTTCCTCGAGGAGTGGTATCCCAAGTACGGCAACCTCGTCCCCCGCGACGTGGCCACGCGCGCCATTCACAAAGTCGTCTACGAGCTCGGCCTCGGCATCGACGGCCAGCCCATGGTCTACCTCGACCTCACCCACATCGACCGCCAGACCCTCCACCACAAGCTCGGCGGCATCCTCGAAATCTACGAAAAATTCGTCGGCGTCGACCCCTGCCTCGAGCCCATGAAGATCTTCCCCGGCATGCACTACACCATGGGCGGCCTCTGGGTCGACTTCAACCAGATGACCAACGTTCCCGGCATCTTTGCTGCCGGCGAGTGTGAGTACCAGTACCACGGCGCCAACCGCCTCGGTGCCAACTCGCTCGTCAGTTGCATCTTCGGCGGCTTCCAGGCCGGCCCCAATGCCATCGCCTACGCCAATGGCCTCACAGCCCCCGAAGGCGATGCCGGCGCCGCAGCCGAAGTCGCCCGCCAGTCCGAAATCAACAAAAAACTCATTGCCAACGAAGGCGGCGAAAACCCCTTCAAGCTCTGGCGCGAGCTCGGCGAAGCCATGACCGAGCACGCCACAGTCATCCGCTACAACCACGCCCTCAAGCAGACCGACGAAAAGATCGTCGAGCTGCTCTCCCGCTACCAGCGCATCAACCTCAGCGACAAGAGCCAGTGGGCCAACACCAGCTTCGCCTTCACTCGCGAGCTCAAAAACATGCTCGAGCTTTCGCGCACCGTCGTCCTCGGCGCCATCCTTCGCGACGAGTCCCGCGGCGCGCACTTCAAACCCGACTTTCCCGATCGCAACGACGAGCGCTTCCTCAAGACCACCAAGGCCAGCTATACCGGCTCGGTCGAGGGCCCGCGCTTCGCGTTCGAAGAAGTCGATACGCAGTACATCAAGCCCCGCCCGCGCCGTTACGACGCCGCAAAATAGCCCATGTCCAATACTGAGATCAAGCAACTGGCAAAGCGCCACCTAGAACGGCTACTTCGTGAAGCCGGCATTGAGTTTGATGCGTCACCGCGCGAGCGTGGGGTCGACCTGACCGCAATTCTAGGATCTAGCGACCATTCCGTACGGGGTGCGAGATGCAGGATAAGAATCGGAGCAAACGAAAAGGACAGATTTGGAGTTCAGCGCAGATGGAAAGAAGAAGCTGATCTACTGGTGTACGAATGGAACGTCTCGACAACAGGTGCGGAAATATACGCGCTTTCTTACGACGAAGCAGTCGCGCTCCTGAAGGAACGAGGCCATACCCAGACTCGATCCTGGAATAAAGAAAATGGAGGCTACAGCTTGGATATAGGCAACGGAGACAAGCGCACCTGGTGGACGAACCACCTCTCGCGATACAGCATGGACGCGAGGAAGCTGAGAGAAAAGATCGCTTCGATCTGCAATTCGAAAAGTTTGGACTGCGTGAATCGAGCAACAATGGAGACCTAGGGAAAAATGGCAGAGAGAACCGTCAACTTCGAAATCCGCCGCCAGGCCAACCCCGACGCGCCCGCCACCTGGGAGCGTTTCGAACTCCCCTGGCGTCCCGGCATGAACGTCATCTCCTCCATGATGGAGATCGCCGCCAACCCCGTCACTGCCGACGGCCGCGCCACCACCCCCATCGCCTATGACTCCAACTGTCTGGAGGAGATCTGCGGCTCATGTGCGATGCTCATCAACGGCCGCGCCCGCATGGCCTGCTCCGCGCTCGTCGACAATCTCGAGCAGCCCATCCGCGTCGAGCCGCTCACCAAGTTTCCTCTCGTCCGCGATCTCCAGGTCGACCGTTCCGTCCTCTTTGAGAACCTCATGCGCGTCAAAGCCTGGGTGCCCGTTGACGGCACCTACGACCTCGGTTCCGGCCCCCGCGTGTTCCCGCAGCAACAGGAAGCGAACTACCCGCTTTCGAACTGTATCTCCTGCACCTGCTGCATGGAAGTTTGTCCGCAGTTCAACGAGGACACCAACTTCGTCGGCGCCGCCACCATCGCACAGGTCAAGCTCTTCAACAACCACCCCACGGGCAAGGTCTTCAAGGAAGATCGTCTTCGCGCCCTCGCCGGCGACGGCGGCATCCAGGAGTGCGGTTACGCCCAGAACTGCGTCGAAGCCTGCCCCAAGCAGATCCCCTTGACCAATGCGATCTCCGATGTGGGTCGCGAAGTGATGGTGCAGAAAGTGAAGGACTTTCTGCGAGGCTAAAAACCACGCATTTGGGCCAGCTGCCCATACACGAACGGCGCACAGGACGAACCTCAGCGGCCGACCTTATCCGTTGGTCCATCCGAGACCACCGACTACTGGTGACTCTTTTCTCTTCTGGTCCAAACAGGAAAATGGTATCTTCAACGCTATCGCAATTCCTGAGTCACTATATCGCGGAGGCCGTTCTCTCAGCTCGATGCGACAAATCGACCCTTCGCCAGGTCAAAAGGACACATTAACTTAGGAATTGCTGTAAACGCGAGCTTGAAATCCATGGCACCCTGCACTTGGAGTCTGCAGAGACCGAGGCTCGTCTAAAGAAGGTCGAGGCAAAACTTCAAGAGAAAGGCGGCAACGACGGTGCGCTTGCGTGGATCTTGGACGTTCTCAAGACGCTGCTGCCCAGCATCGTCTTGGCCGTGCTCGGATTTGCGCTGAAGGATACCGTTGATCAGGCCTTGCGCGAGCGGGAAATCCAGCTCGCCGCAGTGAAGGAGATGGAAGCACTCGTCCCTGATCTGCAGAAAACGGACCTCATCCGAGCTGACGCGCAGGCAAGGGCTGCACAACTCGCAGCCTATGGCCGATACTCGGTTCCGTTCTTCGTGAACATATTAGAAGTCGGCAATGAAAACGCCGCAATGGGCGCCGAAGACGGACTTCGGATGGTCGCCCGATCAGAACCCCAGGTGGTCTGTGCCGCGCTGCAGACCGTCATTCAGAACCGCACTGGCCTCTATCAGTGGCGGACTCATCTGTCGGCACTGAGAGTTCTGGGAGAGGCAAGCTGCACCAAAACGTGCCGTGATGTTGCCTCTTTCCGCGACAGTATGTCAACGGTAGATAACTATCAGAAATGGGTTTCTTCCCCGCCCATGCAGACGGAATACGACAAAGTATCCAAGCAAGCCTCCGACACTTTTGTGCAACTGAATCGCGTTGCCCCCGGCGACTGCAGGTAGCCGCCGCGCAAAGAACATTCGCGCTGGAGG
>Ga0335078_10005869_pt1 | contig 18164 bp, 10 predicted proteins | sample Lox_Sample_32_FD_206711 | JGI IMG/M metagenome (GOLD analysis project Ga0335078, IMG submission 206711) | Soil microbial communities from Loxahatchee National Wildlife Refuge, Florida, United States - Lox_Sample_3.2 | ecosystem: Environmental > Terrestrial > Soil > Wetlands | place: USA... | reverse complement strand
CAACCGCCTTGAGCGCCGCGCCCGCCTGGTGCGCCTCGGCGAGGGCACCCGCGTAGAGCAGGAATGCGCCCGGCATCACCCTACGGGCCATCGTCGGTCTCCCACGGCGCCGCGGCGCCGACAATGGGGTCGAGCACGGTCGTGCTGGCGGCGGCGATCCCGTGGAGCGCCGACGCCGTGCGCTCGGCGCGAATCGTGATCGCCGCCGTTCCGGATGGCACGAACGTGTCCCTGATCAGCGCGAGCGTGCGGGTGCCGCCCGGCGAGCGCACGAACCGCGCGATCGCGCTCGACCCGGTCTCGGCGAGGCGCAGCGCCGGTACCGTCGTCGGCGCGATCCGCTGGTACGCCGGGTCGAGCTGCCCGGGCACGGTCTCGAGCGCCGGCTCTTGACGGCTGCGCCACAGCGGCTCGGCGGCGTCGATGAGGATCGCGTGCGGCGCGAACGTCGCCGCGCCGGCGCGTTTCAGCCAGTAGACGACGACGCCGGTCTCCCGCGGCGACGGGAGCGCCCGCTCGCCCGCCGCCACGAGCGCGGCCTGCAGCGCCTCGTCGCTCGCCTGCTCGACTGCGGCCGAGCTGGGCAGCCCGGTGATCGCCGCGGTGAGCGCGCGGTGGCGTACGCGCCGGACCTTGAGGTCGTCGACCAGTTCGGCGACCGACGCGAAGCGCGATGTCGTGAAGGCGCGACGGAAGAGCGGCGTTGACGCGTCCGCCGTGACGGCGGGGGCGGGGTCCGTCTCGACCTCGAGCGTGTAGTCCATCAGCGGGCGCAGCGGCACGGGCGAAGTCCATGACCCGTGTGACTCGGCCGTGGCGCTGCCGGTGCACGGTAGCTGGCCGGCCGCGATCATCGCCTCAAGGAACTCGCGGTAGGGCGAGGTCAGCCCGGCGTCGACCGGATCGAGCGCGGCGATCTCGTGCGTCGGGATCGGGACGCCGTCGGCGCTGCGCAGGACGAAGCGCAGCTTGCGGCCGTATGCCCCGTAGAGCTGCAGGATCGCGAGGTCGTTGAACACGAGCGTGACCGGGTCACCGGTGAAGTGGTAGCGCTCGCCGTCGTCGGGAGCGGTGCCGAGCACCCAGGGGTCGAGCCGCGCCGGTGGGCTGGCGTCGGTCTTGAAACGGAACCTCTCGGTGCGGCTCCCCTGGGGCGCCGGCTGGCCGCCCACCAGCCGGGCGCTGACCTCGTAGCGCACGGTCAGCGTGTATGTCAGCGCCGGCGCGAGCAGCGGCACCACCGCGCCGCCGTTGAGATAGCCGATCAGCGTCTCGATCTGCCCCTGCCGGACCGCTTCGTCCGTGCCCACTCGGGCCTGCTCGATCGCGGGGCAGACCTTGACGACGCCGACGAGGACGCCGGGCGGGTCGACGACGGGCGCCGCCTCGGCGACGCGAAGCTGCAGGCGGTCGCAATTGTCGTGCGGCTTGATCGCGACCAGCAGGCGGGTAAGCGTCGCGAACTCTGGGTCGGCGAGGAACTGCGCGGCGGGCTGGACGTGCGTCGCCCATGGCCCGGCGGGATCGAGCCAGTCGGGTGGCAGTCCGGCGGTGACGCCGGTGATCGTGGTCGGCGAAAGGTCGGGGACCGAGGCGGAGTCGATCACTGCGCCGGTGGCGTCGAGCTGCTCGAGCAGCAGCAGGCCGGGGGCGAGCAGCGCCGGCGCGACGGCGAGCAGCAGTTGGACTTCGGTCGCCTGGCCGGTGCGCAGCACGATCCAGCGGTCGTCCGGGCGGTTGGCCAGGTGCCTCTTGAGGTCCGGCGTCAGCGGAAGCACATCGGTGCGGCGGGTCGGGCCGCGCAGCGGCAGCTTGAGCGCGCGGAAGCACGCCCTCGGGTCGGCGCTGGCATCGGCAGCGGCGGTGAGCCCGCGGCCTGCCCGCGCGATGGCGGCCAGGCCCGGTCGCGGGGCCGGCGTGAACGCCTCGATGCGCTCGGCCTCCGCGGCGGCCGCGAGCTTCTGGCGTGCGGCGCGGCGAGCCCGGAAGCCCGCCGCGAGCCGGTCGAGCCGCTCGTCACCGCTCGGCCGGGGAAAGCGGGTCGGCGGCCGCGGGTTCTCGGTCTCCAGCCGCGGGACAAAGCAGATGCCCGTCAGCAGCGTCTCGTCCTGCTTCGCGTCGACCCGCAGGCGAACGATCGGTGCCGCGGCCGTTCCGCGCAGCACGAGCTGTTCCGGCGTGCGCACGACGCTCGTCGTCGCCACGCTGAGCAGCTGACCCGCCGCGCCGAACGCCGACACGCGCGCCGGCTCCGCGAACGTCGCGACCTCGACCTGCACCACGGGGCTGGGCGCGTCGAGCACAATTTCGGTGCGGAACCCGACGTCGAGCCCGACGACGCCGCCGCTGGGGGTGATCCGCGAGTTCGGCACCAGGGCACCGGTGAAGTCATGGACCTCGAAGCGCGCGCCGGGCCGCACGACCGGGTTCGGGCCGGGGGTCGCCAGCGGGCGCGGGAACGTCACGCAGGTGAGCTCGCGTGCTGGCGGCTCCTCGCCGCCGCCATCGACGTTTGGCCCGATGATCTCGGCCGGGAACGTGCCGCTGCGCCCGGCGTCGTCGAGCAGCGTGTCGAGGATCGCGCCCGCCGGGTCCTGCGGCGGCTCATCGATGCCGAGCGTGGTCGGCGGCGGCTGCGAGCGCGTCGTGCCTGGTGGATCCGGCTGCGCCGTGCCGGACAGGTGCCAGCCGCTGCCGGACGGGCCGAGCTGCTGACCGCAGAACGTGTATAGCACGCATACCGGAGGCGCGATCGGGGTGCACAGGTCCTTCCAGCGCCGGTCGATCCGCGCATCGAGCTCGGTCGAGCGCTCGAGCGCCCGGCTGGCCACCGTGGGCACCCGGGACATCAGGGCCAGGTCGATCGTCGTGTCCGCGCTGCCCGGGTCCGGCGGGCGCTCGGTGCGCCAGGTCGCCGGCGGCAGCCCGGCACCGGCGGCAATTGTCGGCGACAGGCTGATCTCCTTCAGCTCGTAGCGCGCCTCGCGCCCGCCGCCGACCGGGATGAACCCGTCGGCGGTCTGCTGCGGCGACGTGACCAGCGGCTTGGTGAACGTCGTCGCGCCGGTCACCGTCGGCGAGGCGCCGAACTGCAGCACGGGCACCGAGTCGATCGGAACGGTCGGCTGGGTCCCGGTGACGGTGCCGTCCGGGTGCTCATGCGACGCGTCGCCGAGGCTCGCATCGATCGGGCGATCGCCGCCCTGGCCCGCGGTGAGCACCGGCGCGTGGCTCTGCAGGAAAACGTTGCGGCACAGGTCGGCCGGGGCGGGAGCGTTGACCGGGACGCCAATGCTGTGACGGATGCAGCCCTCGACGCTGAAGAAGAAGAACGAAACCTTGCCGCATATCTCGCCGTCCAGGAACGTCCGGGCCTGCGTCGGCGACTCGACGAGTACCTGGGCCTGCAGCGTGCCGTGCGCCTCGATGCTGATGATGAACAGCCGCAGCTCGCCCTCGAGGTAAACCCGGCCGGCGATGAAGAGCTTGGGCGAGAAGGAGACACCGAAGTGCGCGCCGGCCGCGACCCGCAGGTACAGGCCGATGCTCTGATCCCCGAGGACGATCGCCGCCTCGAGCCCGGCGGCCAGCGCGAGGCCGGTGAGCGTGCTCGGCGGGTCAGTGCCCGGCCAGTTCTCGATCTTGTCGCCCTCGATCATGAAGTAGCCCGAGGCGCGGACCAGGTTGAGCACGATCGCCGTCGCCGGCGCGTTGTGCTTGCCGAGATAGAGGTGCCAGATGCGCGGGTCGTCGAGCTTGACGAACAGCTCGGTGGGGACGGTGACCCGCAGTACCTCGCCGATCCCGAGGTCCGCGACGATGCCGAGCGTGAGCTGCATCCGCGCGAAGTCGAGGTCGATGACGCCGAGCAGCCCGGCGTTGAGGCCGCCCTCGTCCATGTCCGGTAGCACGGCGACGATCTGGAGCTTGATGAAGATCAGGATCCGCGGGCCCGGCAGTTCCAGCACCAGCATGCCGCGCAGGTTGGCCACGAAGCCACCCTCGGTCGTGCCGAGGATGATCCCGACCCCGAAGCTCCAGCGATCGAGCTCGGTTACCCAGAGCGTGTCCCCGTCGACGACGAGCTTGGCCGGCTCGCCGCGCGCGCGGATCAGCCAGCGCAGCGCGGGGCTCACCGCGGTGCCGTCGGGCGGCTGCTCGTCGCGCTTGTAGTGCATGGCGAACAGGCCGCTGAAGCCGTAGATGCCGAGCCCGGTGTTGGCGAGTGGGATCGGGGCCGGGAGCTCGATGATCAGCCCAGCAAACACCGCGACCGCCCTGCGGCCGTTGGTCGGGGGAATCGCGCGCACGCCGAGGCTGGCGCTGATGCGCAGCTTGAGGGAAACGAGGCTCACGTCGGCCGTGCCCTCGAAGCCGCCGCCGCCGATGCCCGACGCGCTCGGGTCGGGCTCGATGATCTTCACGTAGCCTGAGCCGAGGAGGACCTTGCCGATGTCAACCTTGACGCCGGTCGGCAGGATCGAAGGTCCCTTGGTGGGGTCGTCCAGCGGCCAGCGCAGCTTGAAGCGGTCGACGGTGACCACGCCGAGGTCGACCTTCAGGCCGATCTCGGCCTCGAGCGTCAGCGGGTTCACCCGCGCGATGCGAGCGCTGAGGATCTTCAGCAGGTCGCCGAGCGGCGACGGCAGGCTGAGCGACCCCGCGTCGCTCAGGTTGAGCTCGTAGCCCTTCGACGTGTCGAAGATCGGCTGGTAGCTGACGCCGCCGGCGAAGTGCAGGTTGAAGCCGACGGCCCGGTAGCGGACCTTGACGGGCCCGGGGGTCTTGATGTTGAGCGCGTCGATCCGGACGCCGAACTCGACGGCGTAGTCGAACATCACGCCGGCGTCGGTGAGCGCGACGGTCTCGCCCGTGGGCACGGACTGGCGCAGCGTCAGCTCGCCGCCATAGAGGATCGCCTTCTCGGTGGTGAAGATCCCGAGCCCGCCGACCGTGACCGGCACGGCCAGGCTGACGCCGACCGCCGCCCAGTCGCCCGCGTTGGACGGGTTGACCGCCGACGCGGCAGAGTTGATCACCGGCGCCATCACGAGCAGCGCGCCGAAGATGTCCTTGAAGACGTTCTCGGCGCTGCGTGGCGTCTGCGGCTGGTTCGTCATGTGCAGCAGCCCGTCGCGATCGTCGGGCGACGCGCCGATGGCGAGCCGCTCGGCCAGCTGCTGGGTGGCGGGATCGTAGGTGACGTTGAGCAGGAAGTCGACGACGCCGTCCTCGGGGTTCGGGTTCGTCGACGCCGCCGCCGTCGGCTGGAGGTGCAGGCTGGCCGGCGTCACGCCGGGCTGCTGGCGCAGCCGGGCCTCGAGGTCCGTCTCGAAGTCGAGCCGGCCTGAGAGTTCCGCCAGCACGAGCACGTTGCGCTCCAGCCGCACGCGCAGTCCCGCCCGCCGGAATACCGGCGGTTTCGGGTTCGGGTCGGGGGCGGGAGCCGGCCCGGCCGGTGGCGGCGCGGGGGTGGTGGCCGGCGGCGTGCTCGCACGCGAGATGTGGGCCTGCGCGTTCGCGCTCGGCAGCACCGGGAGCACGGCGGTGACGTGCGCGGCGCGGAAGTCACCGCTGTGCGGGTCGCTCGACGCCTTCGCGACGGTGTGGCCGTGGGCAACCAGCTCGTCGAAGACCGCGCCTGGGCGCTCGCCGGCGACGATCCGGCGGGCGATCTCGAGCCGGTCCTGCGAGAGCCGCAGATCGCGCTGGGCGTTGGTGTCGAGTTCGAAGCTCGCGTGGCCCTGGATCTTGAAGTGGGTCGCGCGCGCCGCCGGTCCGGCCAGCCAGGAGCGCAGCGCGACGTCGTTGAACAGGGAGTCCGGCGGGTCCGGGCGGGCGGCCGCGTAGCCGGCGACGAGCTGCTCGCGGCCCGCTTCGCGTGCCGTCGGATCGGGGCGATCCGTCGTGAAGCGCAGAACCTGCGGCTGATCGGTATCCGACGCAGCGCTCGTGCCTGGCCAGGAGACGGCGATCTGGACGTCCGCGCCGGCCGCTACCTCGAGGGAGAAGGCGCCGCTCGCGTCGAGCGAGCGCGGCGCACCGTCCACGGTCACGGTCGCTGGCCCGCCGGTCACGACAACCCGCTCGGCCAGCCCGGAGACGGCGGGCGTGCACGTCACGGCATAGTCCGTCGGCAGCGGGTCCGGGTTGCGGCTGGTGATCGAGAACACGGCGTCGGCCCGCGGCGCGGCCTCGGGTGGGTGATCGGACGGCAGGCCGTCGCGCGGATCCGTCGGCGAGGGGGTGGCGCGGATGGTTAGCTCGATGTCCTCGAGGTACGTCTGCTTTGTTCCGTTGATGCCGGTCGTCCCGGCATCCGTGACCGTGATGTGCAGCGTGGCGGTGCCGGGTGCGCGCGGCATCACTGGTGGCGGCGGTGAGATCGGCGCGCGCCGGTGAACGCCGTCCCACAGCTCGGGCGCTGACGCGCCCTCGCCCAGCCGCATGCTCACCACGTACGGCGGGATCCCGCCGCTGACCAGCGCCTGGAGCTCGCCCGTGTTGAGGATCGTCGCCTGGCCGGGCGTGATCTGCCCGCTGGCGCGGCCCTTGACGTAGGAGACCGGGCGGTCGCCCTCGAACATGCGGATCTCGGCGCTCAGGCGCGCCTGCGGGCCGATTACGTCGAGCGACGCCTCGAGCGATACCTCACCGGTGAAGGACACGAGGACGTCCTGGACGCCGATGTTGACCGCCAGCTCCTTCTGCCGGTCGCCGTAGTAGACGCGCGCGCTGCGCACGTAGACGCCCCGGAACGCCTCATCGGTGCCGAAGAACTGAAGGATCTCGGGCGGCGTCGAGTCAGGCGACAGGTCGAGGATGACCTGGTCGACGCCGAAACCGATGCGGCCCGACGTGTGCACGGCGAGGGCCGGCTCCATGCGCACCAGCTCGCCGGCGGCCAGGTCGTGGGGCGCGTCGAAGCCCCCGGAGCCCCAGGACGCCAGCTGGAAGCTTGGCGGCCGCGTCAGGTCGTCGCCCTGCTCATAGACGAGCACGACCTTGGGGAGCACGAACCGGACATCTTTGGGGGCGGTCGGCGACGGGTCCGCGACGACGCGGTGATCGGCGTCAAGCACCGCGGGTCGCCAGTCGTTGCCGAGGTGGAACGTCAGCGCCGTCAGCAGCAGCTCGAGCCGGAATCGGACGCCCGGGTACTCGGTAGACGCGGTGGTCAGCTCGACCGGGCCTAGCCGGTTGAACAGCGCGTCCAGCGCCGGCGACCCGAGTGTCGGGTCGGCAACCGCGGTGCTGATGAACTGTGCGCCGTCGCGCGGGATCGTGAGCCGGAAGTCGAGCGTGACGTCTTCCCACTCGAACACCGCACCGCTCGGGTCGTGGTGCGCCCGGACGGGCGACGCACCTGCCGCGCCGGCAAAAGAACACCGGCCCGAGTGCACCACGCCCGTGGCGTCATGTGTCGACCTGAGATCGTCCACTCCGAGCACAGACAGGTAGCTATCGATGTACCCGGGAAACGTGAAGCCGACGAGGAACTGCGGAGCCAGCAGCTCGTACAGGCCAAATCGCGTCGCGGCTATCGTCCGACCTCCCTTACGGCTTGCCTTCCAATGACCCGGCGGCAGAATGCACCGGCCGCGCTACACCTCGTCGACAACTTGATTCTTGCCCGCTGCCCGTTACGAGGGCGTGACCGCGGCGTGACGCGCCGGGGATGCTCGGCCCTCAACGCGCGGCAGTCGCCATTTGCAGCAGCCAGGCCCGGACTACCTCGACGACCGCGTCCGCCTCCGTGAGAGTCTCGCTGCGCTCCACGCCAAGCGAAACGTCGGTGGTAAGACGAATCTGAACACGCAGCGGTGACGACGATCCGGGTTCGGCCCAGGCTCGGATGATCAGCAGCCCGGTGTGGGTCTTAGTCACATCTCATCGATACGGCACTGGCGTGACCGGAGCGTTAGTGTTCCGCGCGTTCTGAATGAGGCCACGCAACCGAGGGGTCGGTTCAAGGCCAAGCTCGTCGCGAAGCAGCGCCCGGTAGCTTGTGAACTCGCGCACAGCCTCCGACACGTTGCCTTCGGCCAGGAAAACCCGGATGAGAGCCGCGTGGCTGGTTTCCCTGAGCGGTTCCCCCCGTACCGCGGCACGGGCGGCGCCCGCCGCCTCACCGAAGCGTCCGGCCGCGGTGAGGTGGCCAGCGAGTGCTTCCAGGGCATGCAGCCGAAGCTGCCGCCAGTCCTCCGCCTCCACTAGCACCCAATCGTCATACCAGTCCGGCAGCAGGTCGGCCGACAAGGCCACGACTGCGCTGCTGCCGAGATCGCCGGGAACTGGCGGCACTGCCGGGTCCAGCAGCCGCCGGGCGAGCGCTTTAGCATGGTGGATGTCAACGGTGACACCCTCAGCCAGGCCGAGCTCGAACTGGCTGGTCGCCAGGGCCATCCGCGCTGTGCCCTGCAACCGGGACAGGGCGGCACGCAAACTGCAATACGCATGGAGTTCAGAGGCCTCCGGCCATAGCGCTCCCGCCAGCGCGGCACGTTCGACGATCCGGCCACGCAGCGCCAGGAACGCTAGCAAACGCTGAGAAGCTCTCGGTATCCGGAGAAGATTCAACCCTTGCAGTAGGCGGAACTGACCGAGCACAGCCAGACCGAATTCGGGATCACGGCTCTCTTGCGAGGTCACTAACATCATCATGGCCCCCCAGCACCGCTCCGCGCTTGGCCCAGCAGCCTCCGATTGGTCGTTGCCTCGAGCCAACAGCCGCCCCCAGCCCAAAACCTGTATGTCCGGGTCGAGGACGCATCACCGCAACGGTAAGCCGCAGTGGATGGAGTCCGGGCGCAACCCACGTGAAGGCTGGATGGAGAAGGGCGGGCCGTCACGGACTAGGCGAGACGGACCGTAACGTCCTGGGCCTGGTCGACGGCCACGGTGATGGGAACCGGCCCCGGAAGGGTGACCATCCGCGGCGGCGCGGTGGGCTCGACGCCGGTCACCTGCACCACCATCAGCGCCGCGAAGGGCCCGGCGAGGGGCAGCGTCAGCCCGACCCCCAGGGTGCCGGTGAGCGCGCCGGTGAGCGCGCCGGTGATCACGCCGTTGATGAAGGGCCCCGCGAACAAGTCGACCGCTGCGAGGATCGCGACCATTGTCGGGCTCCCCAGGAACAGCGCCGCGACGTACAGCCATGGGTTGATGCTCACGTTGGAGCTCGTGGCGACGGTCGGCGTGCCGATACCGAAGGTCAGCACTCCACCCGCGACCGTTGCGGCGAATGGGGCGGTGACCGTGGCTGTAGTAGTCACCGTCGCGAGCGAGGACCACATGACGGCGCGCACCCGCAGGTCGACCTGCAGCATCCCGGCGGCATTCACGAAGGCGTGGGCGAAGTCGAGGGATAGCGTCGCGGCCGGCGGGTTGCCGGGGATCGAGGTCAGCGAGGGGATCGGCAGCGCTGGCGGCGCTATCGGCGTGGACACCAGGAGCAGGCTGGGATGGGATGCGAACCACGGCCCGAAGCCGCTCGATATCCCCAGCGAGCCGCTCAGGGCGAGCCGCACGGTGCTGAGGATCGAGCCGTTGTCCACGACCAGGCCGACATGATCAAGCGGACCGCCGAGAGCGTCCCGGCGCACCGTCAACGCGGTGGCGAGTGCCGGGTTACCCGGCGGGAGCAGCGCCGAGGCGAGAATCTTCAAGGTGACCGCGCTGGTGCGGACGGCCCCGAAAGTGAGGCCAGCAGGTTCCCTCACCATAAGCGCCCGCGGTGTTGACGCAGCCGAAGCGACGAGGGCAGCCGTGGCCTGCTCCCGCAGGACGCCGCTGATCGCCGCCCTGCGCTGCTGATAGGCGCTCTCACCATTCGCCCCACCTCCGGCCATGATGTACGCCGCCGCCAGTACGAGCTGGATTGGCGGCGAGGCGAAGAAGGCGTCCTCGTCAACGGCCGCCGTGCTGCCCTGTGCCGACGGCGTGACAGCGATCCCCCTGACGCCGTTTATGACGCCCACCGTCACCGTCGCGCGGAGCGCGAACGTACCCGCGAGGACGGCGGTGGACAGGCCCGGCGGGATGGTGATGGGATTGCCGCCGATGGAGGCGCCGAGCACTATGACCGAGCCGGTGAACGTGCCACGGATCAACACGATCTCGCCGGGCAGAACGTCAAGGCCGGTGAATGTGAGCGCACTGATGTGCACGCGAAACCGCAGGTCGCCCGTATCGTTGTCCCGGTCTGGCGGCAGGGGCAAGGAGCCGCCACCAACGAACGCTGCGGTCAAGAGCTCCTCTGTGATCTCGAGGGACAGGTCGAACCCCCCGGTGTCGGCCAGTGCCACGACAAGCCTCCTCTGCCTCTCTACTCGAGGTGCTCGCGAATCTCCGGATGCTCGTCCAGGAATGCGGCGAGCGCGGACCTCATCGGCTGGGCGTTCGGCCTCAACGGGGCCGGGACTGGAAGCCCGCGCACTCGCGATAGTCCGTCGACGACCCTGTTGATCACGTCCGTGCCGAACCTGCCCGCCTCCACGCGGGTGACCGTTGCGCGGATATCGGCGAAGAGCTCGTCATAGCCGGTTGGCCGGGCCGCCGCGTCCTCGGCAACGTCGTGCAGCAGTCTGACGGCGAACACCTCGGGCGGGGTGTAGACGACAACGCCGACCGTCGGGCTCTCCCGGAAGCGCAGGAGCTGGGCGACGAGCTCCTGCGCCACGGGGGTGACCTCGGGCACCTCCAGGTCCGGAAATGCCTGTTGCAACGCTGACCGCGGGTCGGACAGTAGCAGCTGTGGACGAGCCGGGTCGGTGGCGAGCCAGGCCTCCAGTTCGTCACGCCGGCCGTGCACGCTTTCGGCCAGCGTCAGCCTGGCCTGCACGCGGTCGAATTCATCCCGGGCCTCCTGGATCACAGGTGCCACATCCACGTCGTCGCCGTTGCCGAAACGCAGCGAGAGAGTGGGATCGGGATGCGAGCTGTCGGTCGTCGGGGCCATGACGACAGCGGGCCAGCCCAATGTGAAGGCCGGCTGCAGACGCTGTGGAGGTCATTTGAAGGTCAGTTCCGTGATGGTCTGACTGCTGCCAAGTCCTCTGGACAATGAGTTACACGTCGATGCATCACCCGCCCGTCGCGACCGCTCAGCTCTCAAGGGTCATCCGCTGGTTCTGCCTGGCCAGCCGAGGCAGCTGCGTCAGCAGGGTGGCAGCTCGTCGAGGTTGTCGTCGCGGGCGTCGCGGCCGGCGGTTCGCAGGTAGCTGGTGCCCGGCCCGGTCCGGACCACGCGGATCATGGTCGGCGTGTCCGACCCGGCGGCCAGCGTGAAGTAGACCGCGGTGTGGACGGGTGGCAGAAAGGTCAATAGAGGCCATCCCAGCACGTCAGATCGTTGATTTCGGACGATGGCGACCACCTGAGGGCGATGCGGTTGCTGCCGTTTACAGCGACTGGCTCGCCTGACCGTTGCTGCCGTTTTGCTGCTGCCGCAAGATCAAAAACGGCCGGTTCCAAGATCGGAACCGGCCTCTGAGCTGCGTGGAGCTGAGGGGATTCGAACCCCTGACCCCCTCCATGCCATGGAGCTTCGTATCGTCGGCCGACGTGTCTGACTGTAGCTGGATACCAGCTAAAGCGAAATTATCGAACGCTGTAGAAGTCTCTGTGTGGCCCAATGTCGGCTGAAGATGGCTCCCCACTTGGCTCCCCATTCACGGAATAGGGCTTAAAATTCTCCTGTTCGAAAACCGCCGCGGCGCTGCGGTCCAGCAGGCCGGCGCACTGCGACCGCTGATCGGGGCTATCGGCGGCAGACATCCAGTGTCAGACCCGGCTGGCGAGACCCAGCGGGGGCCCAAAGGACCTGCTGCGCACCCTGGTCGAGGCCGGGATCACCACCCGGGACGCCTCCAACGCCCGGACCCGCATGAAGCAGGCCGCGTTCCCGGTCACCTAGACCCTGAAGGACTTCGACCCAGCGCGCTGGTCATGGCCCGGTCGGCGACCCGGCCCGACTCGTCGATCCGGCCGAACCCGTACAGCACGTCATGCGGGACCGCTGGGGCTTCCGGCGCGGTGGCGACGCGCAGGCGGAGGGCTGTGACCGCCAGGGACTGGGCACCTCGCTAGCTGAGGCACAGCTTCGTCTCACTGCTGTCGGATGACGGCGTGCCGCTAGAGAATACCGCCCGCCTCATCGGGCACCGGACCACGACCGTGACCGAGACCATGCACCGCCAGCAGCTCCGTCCGGTCATCGAGGACGCCGCGCTAGCGATGAACCGCGTCTTCTAGCTCGCGATGCTTAATCACTCAGCTATAGCCAGTGAGTGACTAGCCGGTTCATCCACCAGGTTGTTTTACCTGGTGGGCGCAACAGCGTTCGAACCTGTGGCCCCTCGCTTGTAAGGTGCGTTCGCCCCGTCGCTGGACGTGGCTCGTCGTCGCCTGATGCGGCATCTAGCTGCGACGATCGTGGCTGGACGTGGCCTGGTGACCCCTCGCGTCGGTGGTCGTTGGCTCTTAGTTTGGCTCTTGGTCTGCCTCTTGGATTGGGGATCATCTTGCTCCCCGCCGAGTTCCTGGCATCCGCCGGACACTGCCCTTGGCCACCGGCAGGCCTAAGCGAATTCCTCTTCGCATCGTCTCATCTGCCTTGCACGCTGACGGGGAGCCGCGCCTCAGTGAGCCGGGCGGGTGCTACCTGGTCAGGGGACGGTTCTGCGGTAGACCTGGCGGGAGCCACCTTCGGGGCCGGGCGCCGCAGCCTCGGCCGGGGTGAACCCGAGCCGCTCATAAAAGACCCTCGCCCCGCTCGCGGTGGCACCGGGATGGCCGGCCCCGAACGTCACCACGTCCACCACGCCCGGGCCGGACACGTACCGCCGCATCGCCTCCGCCATCAGGGCCCGCCCGGCACCCCGCCCGCGCGCGGGCGCGGAGACCACGAGCCAGCGCACGTGATAGGCCGGGGGCCTGGCGCTGAACATCAGGCCGCCGAGCACCCCAGCCTGGCCAGCGCCCACCGCGACCAGGGCCGTGCCACGCCGGATGTGCCTGTCCAGCGCCGCGCGGAAACCCGGGTCACCGGCCATGGGACCGAACCAGGGCTCGACCTGCCCGGCCAGATCGAGCAAGCCGGGCACGTCCTGCTCACGGGCAAGCCGGACGATCATCTAGACAGTCTCCCCCAGCGCCGGCCCGGCCGATGCGCCAGCCGGCCGGTCATCGGGTAACGGCGGCGCCCCGGCCAGGTCGCCGGCACTGACGCCCTGCGCTTGCCAAGTCTGCTGACCGGCATCCGTAGGCAGCCGTCACGGCTCTCGACCTGCCGACCTCGGCATCGTCGGGTCGGCCGTCGCCTATGCCCGCGAGGTTGAGGGCGAGGGGTCGGCGGAGCGTGTGGTGGAAGGCACGGTCGAGGAGACCGTGGAAGCCAGCGCCGAGGCTCAGTACCACACCGACGGGTACGGCGGCCGGACCCGAAAGCGGGCCGAACAGGAGGCGCGGAAGCGGGCCGAGGAGGCCTTGCGGAAGCTGGCCGAGGAGGAAGCCGAGCGCCGGAAAAGCCAGATCGCGGCCGCGCTGGACGACGAGGAACTGGCCGACCTGCTGGAGGAGATGCCCGAGCAGGACCAGATCCGGCTGCTGTCCGGCCTGGGCCTCGAGCGCACCGCCGACGTGGTGGAGGAGATGCAACCCGACGACGCCGCGGACCGCTCGCCGAGATGCCGACCGACAGCGCTGAGGTGCAGCGCGAGGCGGAGGCGAACGCGCGGGCGCGACTTGAGGCGGAGCGGCAGCGCCGCAAGGCGGTCGGCTCGCGGCGGTGGTGGCGCAGGATGTCCGCGAGCGCGGTCAGCGCCGCCGCTGGCCGGGTTCCCGTAGCGAGGCCTCGTTATCTGGTCGGCCAGTGCCCGGAGAGCGTTGCAGTAGGCAAGCCGTTCAGCCTGCTTGCCAGCATTGACCTTGCCAGCATTAACGTGGCCGCGAGTCCGGCGAGCGCGGAACTCGAGCTTTTCGACGTGCCCCCAGAAGGCCAGGACGTTGTTCTCGTCATGTACACCCCTGGGCTCCACGTGCTCAGCGATCACCAGCAGACCGTGCATGTTCCGGCAGACGCGGATTCCAGGCCGGTGCGATTCGAACTGCGCGCCGACACACCTGGTCCGGTGAAGGTGTCCCTCACGGCCTGGATCGGCGGCACGCACCTCGGTGAGCTGCGTGTCGAAATCACGGCGGAGCGTGACCGCACACCCGGCCCCCACCGGGAGGTCCTCGCTGAGATCACCACGCAACCAACCGCGGGGACCGTGAGCCTGGTCGTGCGCTACGACCCCAGCCAGCAGGCCTACCGTTTCGAGTTCCGCGACGAGGACAACCCCGACGAGGTGCCCAGCAACCTCGCCTACGACCCCGGGCCGGTCGTGGAGCAGCTCATCGCCGACCTGGACAGCCTCGCCGCAGGCCGCAGCGGCTATTCCGCTGACCAGACACGGGATTACCTCGTCAACGCCGGCGCGCGGCTGTGGCAGCAACTGGTTCCCGGCCAGCTGCGGGAGCAGTTCTGGGACCGCCAGCACCGGATACGGCAGCTGACCATCCTGGCCGATAAGGACGCAGTGCCGTGGGAGCTGCTCTACCCGATGGATCCCGGCCACGACGCCGGGTTCCTTGTCGAACAGTTCCCCGTGACGCGCGATCTTCGGATGGCGGCCGGGCCGCACACTGCGCCTGCAGCCAGCGCGGTTCGTACTGCCGGAGGGTTCACTTCACGAGGCCGCGGCCGAGGTCGAGGCGATGCGCCGGCTGCTCGACCCCGGCCAGGCGCCGGGTGCTGTGATCTCCGAGCTGACGCCGCTGACGGACCTTATCGGCAGCGGGAAGTTCGGCCTGCTGCACTTCGCCTGCCACAACACGTACGAGCCGGTTGGCGGCTCCTCCATCAGGCTCGGCCGCGTGCAGTTCACTCCCACGCTGCTCGAGGTGGCCGCGATCCAGAAGGCGCTCCAGGCCTCGGCGCCGACCGTGTTCATCAACGCGTGCCGCAGCGCCGGGCTCGCTGCGACCTACAACCGGCTCGATGGCTGGGCCAGCAAGTTCCTCGAAGCAGGGGCGGCCGCGTTCATCGGATCTCTATGGGCGGTTTCCGATGGCGCCTCCCGCGAATTTGCCGAGGAACTCTACCGTTGCCTGAAGCACGGATCCACCCTCGGGGACGCCGTGATGGAGGCCCGCCAGGCGGCAGCCAGCATGCCTGATGACCCCACATGGCTTGCCTATACCGTGTACGGCGACCCGCGTGCCACGATCAGCCGATCGCCATGAGGATGCCCATGGGGAAGGATCCAGTGAAGGTCACTGACGAGGGCGTCCCGGTGCAGGCCCTGATCAGCGTCGTCAAGGACGCCATCAAACGCGCAGGCATCTCCCGCACATCACAGGAAAAGGACCTGCAGGTCGCGTCGGTCCAGCTGATCCTCGACGTGGTGGCGACTAAGACGGCCGGCGGCGGGCTGGACTTCCGCGTCCCCTTCATCGGCATGAAGCTCCGCGTCGGCGGCAAAGTCACCCACAAGGACACGCACACCATCGACATCGCCCTCGTGCCGCCCGAGGAGCGCGCCACCCGCCAGGTGCGCGGTGGCGATGTTGAGGATATCCTCGTGAACGCGATCGCCACGGTTCGCGCCGTGGTGGCGGAGGCCGCGGCCGGTGATGATCCCTGGGTTCTGTCGGCGAGCACTATTGACATTCGTTTCGCCGTCACGCAGACCGGAACCATCTCCCTTGGCGTCGACGGCGAACTGGCGAACGAGGTCACCCAGACCCTGCGCCTTGGGCTGGCACCGAGTCCTGTATGAGCTAAGGCCCTGGATTCAACGGAACGGCCAGTGGCGATAGTGAGCTGAATCCCGCTAGGTTTACCGTCAGTGGTCGAACGGTTGGTAAGACCTCTGGCACTCGGGACCAGATTGACATGCCGGAGGCCGGAAGCATGCATCCAGCGATCTGGGCTTGTCCGCCAGCGTGCTCCGCGTACTGTAAACCGAACGTTTCTCGACATGATCTCCAGCAAGCTCCCGGACCGTGTCGGCGGCACCCGGCGACTGTCGTAAAAGGTGTTGCAAAGCCGGTGCGTCCAACAACCGGGCCGGGACCGTTTGTTTTACAGTCCGGGTGCGCCCCTGCCTCCCGCCGATATCCTCGAAGCCCCGGGACCTTCTGGCCCGGAACCAGCCGTGCGGACTCGCGGGTGAGCAGCTGCTTTACCTGAGGTGCGACCGGAATACGGCAGAAACGGGCCACTAACTTGGGCGCACGAAAAACGCTCAATACAGCATTAACCGGATAAATCAGGAGTATTCAGGACCCAGCCTTTATCGTATTTTGTATACTAATCTAGTTTTGCCTTTGAGCATCTTGCGGAATCTCTCAGCATAAGTTAAGGATTGCCATCAGGAAGAGGCTACCCACGCAAGGGCGAGGGCAGTTCCCGTTCCCGTATGTCAGCTCGGATACCCGGTCCGGCCCTCTCGAGTGCCGGGCCAGCCGAGTACCAGTACAAGCCAAAGGCGGGGGACCATGAAGATGCTCATCAGAAGACCGAGAAGCCTGCTGCTAGTCGCCGCCCTGGCGGTGACCGCAGCTACGTGTTCCCTATCAACGGCTAATGCCGCCTCGTTTGCTAGCGCGGCCTCGAGCGAGCAGGCGGCCTCCAGCACGCCGTGCAACTTCGTGGAATCCCTCCAGGCCTGCGAGAGCACGGATCCCACCGCCGCTTATTACGATTCCGCCAGCGGAGACACATCTCACTGCACCTTCGTCTTTGACGTCACGTGGGGAGATGGTGGGAAGATAACGAGAACCCTGACCGACCCGACCGCCGGCCACCATCTCGTAGGAGATCACACCTACAAGGCACCAGGGGTTTACGCCATCACAGTCACCGTCATGGTGACCGCCGGAACGTGCACAGGAACAGACAGCGTTCACACATTCACATTGCTCGCTCCGATCTACAACGACCACTACTCCGGCTACGTCACTCCCCCCGGCGCGTACAAATCGGTCAGCGCCGTCTGGACCGTCCCGCACCTGCACTGCCTGTTCGCCTACCCGCCGTACGGCTATGCCGGGGCGCATCAGTGGATCGGCCTCGGCGGCGTCTCCGGCGGACCGCCAGGATCGGAGTACGCCGACGTCAACGCCACCCCGCTGCTCCAGGACGGAATCGTCTCCCTGTGCCGGCTCGGCATCCAGACCAACCAGCCGTTCTGGGAGGCGGTGCCGGGCAACACGGCGCAGTACTTCAGCAAGAAGGTAGAAGCCGGTGACCAGATCCACGCGTCGGTCACCTACAAGGGCGGCGGCAAGTACGAGATGGACCTGGCGGACACCAGCAAGACCCACGGCTGGACGGCCCACGCCCACTACACCGCCGTCGACACCCGAGAAGGGACCACCGCCGAGTGGATCATCGAGCCGGGCCGGCCATCCCTCCAGCTCCCCGGCTTCCCGAACCTCACCCTGGCCGACTTCGGCAAGGTGACGCTCCACGGCGCCTCGTACTCCACAGACGCCCACCACGGCATCATCCTCGGCGGCCGTTACTCCGTCACCCCGGTCAAGTTCATCCAGGGCACTCCCCGGAACCCGGCCGTGTACGTCTCGCCCGTCAACCCGGGCGGGGAGTTCTATATGAACTACCTGACCAAGCGGCACATCAAGTAGGCCACAGAACCAGGCATCCCCCGCCCATCCGGGCTCGTCGCGCGGGGCGGCAGGGGTGCCTGCTCGATAGAGCCATCTTCGATGAATCCCCCCAACTGCCCGGCCAGCCCAGCGCGTCGTTTCGTGATCAAGGCCACTTACCCGCTACCTTGAGACTGGCCGACCGGGGGGACCTGGACATGCTGTGCGCCAGGGTCGTTGCCAGTGACCAGACTGCCGCCGGGCCGCTGACCCGACGTGCTGACCAGGCACGGGCGTAGCGAAGAAGCGGAGCGGTTACACCAGTTCGGTCTGAACCCCGACGGCTCCATCGCTCAGGCATGAAGGGAACCTCGTACCTGAAGTTCTCAAGGCGCTGGAACTAAAACATGATGCCGGGAGGCCAGTGGTGTCGGGGAATCGACCGGTACCCCGACACGGGCTGACGGCGGCGCGGTGATGCGATCGGCCAGCGGTGACCTGCTGATCCG